>Ga0073934_10000590_pt1 | contig 101692 bp, 105 predicted proteins | sample LarsenN4metaG_FD_76834 | JGI IMG/M metagenome (GOLD analysis project Ga0073934, IMG submission 76834) | Hot spring sediment bacterial and archeal communities from British Columbia, Canada, to study Microbial Dark Matter (Phase II) - Larsen... ...
AGATGTACCCTTTGGCCGGAAGCCATTCCAAATCGGCCAGACACTCTTCGAGGGCGTCCCAGTTATGTCCGAAGTAATCCGGAAAAGCGAGTGCCCGTGCGAACTCACGAAAGAGACCCGATGGAGTTCGACATTTCTTTCCCTGGATGGTGCGCACTGCAAATCCCGACGGCGTTTTCACCAATGCCGAGGCTGAGGCTCCTCGAGGGACGACAAGAAGAGCAGACCATGGAGGAGTGGTATTGCACAAATGAGTCTGTAGTGTAGGATTTCCCGCCATAGAGATGTTCGTCGGTTTATTAGTTAAGAGGGACAAAGGTTCGGTAGTGGTCTCCGGTGTAATAGGCTTTACCGGTTCGCTGTTCAATGACGATTCGTTCGGCATCGCGCAGGCGGCCTCGTATCTTGGGATTGACATCATACTCTCGATAGTAGCCCCGTGGAAGACGCCGCTCTCCGTTCTGGAAGTCGCGTCCTCCAATATAGCCAGGGAGCGGCATCCCACCTCGGTCTTCGAGCTGTTTGAGCAGGTCGTAGGCTTTCTGTGGAGGTGTTGTCCGCCACGGCGGCCGCTCGATTTGACCCGGCGAGGTGATGATGGTGTCGGCATTGAAAGTTCCGTCGCCGAGGTCGGCAGCGGTGATTGAGACCGAGGACACCAGACTGAACGTGCACAGTAGGCTGATAAGAAGACCGATAAGCCGGATTTGGCTTTGTCGAGAGGTGAACACAGGTTCTTCTTCCTTGGCAAGACGCTGACCAAGCGACCGTAGCATTCCTTTTCCACGAAGGTCAAACGACGCAGCACTCATTGTCTCGTTACCTGGATGTCTCTAGGCTCGTTTGCTAGAATGAGACGGCTGACGTGTGCACCAGAAAAACGCAGGGGGCTGGACGTATGTCCATGGGCTATCGTTCGGAACCTAGACGCAGTGTATGTGATCCATCCGGTTAGACGCGTGAATCTTTTACCCAAGTACTTCGTCCATTACCTTGTCGCTTCGGTTATCCTTGGTCTATCCGTCCCTTCGAACGCACAACTGAATCCGAGCGGTTCGATGAGGCGGTCTCCGGTGGAAGTCGTGAAGCGGTATGTTCTTTTAGATCGAAAGGGAGCTCGTTTAGACGCCCCCTCATTCGACACTGTGGTTCCCTATATCGATTGGAGAGAAGAACCGGCATGGGGCCGTATCGTCGTCGTCCAGGAAACAACCGTCCCGGAGGACTATCGCAAATGGGAGATCCTCAACAACCTGGAAGTGATCATCCCGGTCACATTTCATGTGCGGGGAGCGGTCTATCTCGAAACGGCCACCTTCGTGCCTGAGGAAACGACGGAAGAGGTGCGTTTCCATGTGAAAGTTGTGGGGAACTTCTGGCGCATCGTTTCGCCGGTCATCCCTCCTCATGTCGGACTGAAACGGATGGTGAGTTTTGCGCGAGAGGCGGCAGCCCATGAACAAGATGACGCACAACGCATGGTGCTTGGTGCGCTCATTGAGTCCCTGCGAAAGGTTGAGTGATGGCTAAAATTCCGGTGGATCTCATCATTTTTGACTTGGACGGTACGCTGATCGAATCGAAGTGGGACATCGCGCACTCTGTCAACTTCACTCTTGCCGAGCTGGGATTACCCGAACGCCCCATTGAAGAAATTTTCGGTTTTGTCGGCGACGGTGTGAAGCGATTGCTGCGTCTTGCCGTCGGAGAAGACAATCAGGTGAGGTTCGAGGAAGCACTCAGGGTCTTTCGTGGACACTATCTGGAACATTGTTTGGATCAGACCGTTTTTTACCCCGGCATCGAGCCGATGCTGCAATATTTCGCCCGCAAAGACAAGGCCATTGCGACCAACAAGTCGATCGAATACACCCGTGTGATCCTGAACGGTTTGGGCCCGCAACATTTCAGGTACATGGTCGGTGGGGACAACGGGTTTGGGCTCAAACCGGAACCGGGGATGTTATTACACATCATGGAAAAAGCGGGCGTGCCGAAAGAGCGGACGGTCCTCGTCGGGGACAGCACGAATGATATCAACGGAGGACATAATGCCGGCATTCGTGTCTGTGCCGTCGGGTATGGCATGGGGAATCGAGCGAAGATGGAAGCTTGTCAGCCCGATTGGTTCATCGAAAAACCGGAACAACTCATGGAGATTTTTGTATGAAACATAGGTCAAGGTTGAGGCCGAGAGAAGATCGCATGTGCACACGAGGCAGACTTCTGGTGTTTTGCCTGAGCCTCACGCTGGTCCTTAACCTCAACCTCGGCCTTCTCTTTGCTGCCACGTCGAATCTTGCCGAGCGTGTGATCGAGCATCGACTGGCAAATGGGTTGACCGTGCTGATGGTCGAACGACATCAGACGCCGGTCGTCTCCATCAACATCACCTTCGCAGTGGGCGGGATCAATGAGCAGGTCGGTCAAACCGGCCTCGCACATCTTTATGAGCATATGGCCTTTAAAGGTACACGTTTGATCGGTACGACAAACTATGAGAAAGAGAAACCGATGTTGGACGAACTCGCGCTGGTCGGGGCCGAGCTCGACCAACGTCAGCGTGACCTGGCCGCCAAAGGATCTGCTGCGACAGCTGAGGAGCAAGCCGCGATTGAATCACTCCAGAACCGTTTCGCCGAGCTACAGGCTCAGGCCGCTCAGTACGTTGTCGGGAATGAAATGGCTCTGTTGTACCAGCGGCACGGCGGTGTGGGGCTCAATGCATCGACGGGCAAAGACGTGACGCGGTACATGATCAGTTTGCCCTCCAATCGGCTGCCCTTGTGGGCGGCAATCGAGGCGGATCGAATGGCCAATCCTGTGTTGCGGGAATTCTATAAGGAACGCGGTGTCGTGATGGAAGAACGGCGTCTGCGGAACGATGATAGCCCGAACGGTCTGTTATTTGAAACCTTCACATCCGCGGCGTTCCGTGCCCACGGCTATGGGATCCCGACCATCGGATGGGCATCCGATATCATGTCCTTAACGCCGGCCGCCACGGAAGCCTTCTTCAAGACCCACTACGGTCCGGATCAAGCCACGATTGCTCTGGTGGGTGATATCAATCCCAAAGAAACGATTGCGTTGATCGAACAGACGTTTGGAAAGATCCCTGCCGCACCGCCGCCACCGCCTTTGGTAACGGTCGAGCCGGAACAGCGAGGCGAGCGACGAGTCGAAGTGGAGTTTGATGCCGAGCCGGCCATTGTGATCGGGTATCACAAACCGGGGTTGCGGCATCCGGATGACGAAGTATTCGACGTGATCGACGCGGTACTGAGCGATGGACTCACCTCTCGTTTGCATCAAAAATTGGTCCGTGAGAAGCGACTGGCCGCCTCAGTCGGATCGGATGCGAATCATCCGGGGGTGCGGGCGCCGAATCTCTTCATTGTGACGGCGACGCCGTTAGCTCCCCATACGGCCGCCGAGGTCGAAGCCGCCGTCTATGAAGAACTGGAACGTCTGAAGCGTGAGCCGATCTCTCCCACGGAGCTGGAAAAAGTGCTCAACAATTTGGATGCCGACTTGGTGCGAGGTCTTCGATCGAACAGTGGATTGGCTTCTCAACTGTCCCTCTATCAAGCGGTCGCCGGTGATTGGCGCTACATCTTGAAATCGCGTGACAACGTCGCGAAGGTCACGGCGGCTGATGTACAGCGAGTGGCGTCGCGGTACTTTACCAAGTCGAATCGCACCGTCGCCGTCTTGGTGAAGAAAGGCACGGATAAAACCGTTGCGGCGATTCCCATTGCGGAGGTGAGACCATGAGGCAGGTGAGGGAGCGGGGGTTGGGTCGGAGGAGCTTTCGCCAGGCTGTGACGGTGCTCGGCATGCTGACGATACTGCTGGCGTCGGTTGTCGTGGCCCATTCTGCCGATCTGACGCTCGGTGATCCCAGAACCATGGTGTTCAAGCCGGTGGATTTTTCACCACCCGAGCCGAAACGTGTCGTTCTGGATAACGGTATGGTCGTCTATCTGCTGGAAGACCATGAATTACCGTTGGTGACCATCACGGCGACGATGCGAACGGGGAGTTGGCTTGATCCAGCGGATAAGATCGGACTGGCCGCCATGACCGGGACGGTAATGCGGACCGGTGGCGGTGGCGGTCTTTCCGCAGAGCAGGTTGATGCCGAGCTGGAACAGTTCGCGGCCGATGTGAATATCGGGATCGGACGACAATCAGGGTCGGCGTCACTCGATGTCCTGAGCAAGGATGTGAATCGGGGGTTGGAGATCTTTGCCGGTCTCATTCGGACCCCCGCGTTCGATCCCGCCCGTGTCGAATTGGCCAGGTTGCAGGCCATCGAAGGGATCCGCCGTCGTCAGGATAATCCAGGCTCCATCGTCAGTCGGGAATTTGCCAAGATGCTCTATGGGGCCGATCATCCCAGCGCCCGAGAAAGCTCGTTGGATTCCGTCAAACGGATCACGAGGGATGATCTCGTCGCGTTCCATCACAACACGATTCACCCGAACGGGATGATTCTCGGTGTGACCGGTGACTTCAACGGAGAGGAGATGGTGGCCTCTCTGCGCAAGGTATTCGGAGATTGGCAAAAGGGAGCCGTGCCGGAGCTGAGGATTCCCGACGTCCCGGAGGCGGAACTCTCGACACCGGTTGTCCGGTTCGTCGGCAAAGATACCTCCCAGACCCATCTTCGGGTGGGACATCTCTCGATCAAGGAGAATGATCCCGACTACGTCGCCTTGGCCATCGCGAACGATATTTTGGGTGGGAGTTCGTTTCGCAGCCGCCTGTTCAACGATGTGCGAACGAAACGTGGACTGGCCTATTCCGTCGGCAGCCGTCTCAATACGGGGATGCATGACCAAGGTGTCTGGTTGATGCGGGCGGAAACCAAGTTGATCTCCACGCAGGAAGTGATCGAGCGGTTTGTGGCGAATATCGACCGAATGCGCGTCGAGCCGGTGACCGATGCGGAACTGGCAGAGGCGAAGGAAGCGTACGTGAATTCGTTCGTATTTTCCTTTTCCAGCCCTTCGGCGATCGTCAGCCGATTGGTTGAGTTGGAGTACGATGGATTGCCGAAGGACTTTCTGCAACAGCTCCGTGCCAAGGTCGTGCGCCTGACCAAGGAAGATGTCTTAGCGGCGGCCAAGAAACATTTGCGCCCGGAGCGATTGAAAATCGTTGCCGTCGGATCAGGGGAGGCGTTGCCGAAGGCCCTTGCGACGTTTGGAGACGTGAAAGAAATCAAGCTGAGTCCGGAAGGGTGATGAGACGCAATGATGAAGCAAACTCACCATAACGATACTCGTGCCTCTGGGGAATCCCTTTGTCAGTAAACCGCCATGCCGTTAGAAGACGACTTTTCCGACATCCTCAAGAAAGCACGGACCGGACAAGGCCTGTCGGTCGGTGATGTGGCCCGGATGACGGGGTTGCCCGGCGGCGATATTACCGCGTTGGAACGAGGCGATCAGCCGCGGGATCGAGCGGAGGTGCGAGCACTGGCAAAGGCGTTGGGCCTGCGAGCTGGGCCGCTCGAGCAAATCGCGATCGAGAAGTGGGAACCGGTTGCCCAACAGATGCCACCGTGGGTGGAGATGGTGCAGGGTTCCATTAACGGATATGGCGTACAGGGGTATGTTCTACATGATGCAGGTGAGGCGCTGTTGGTCGATACGGCCTATAACGCTCCTGCCATGCTTGATCTGCTTCGGAGACATCGGCTGCGACTGATCGGCATTTGTCTGACGCATGGCCATGCGGACCATGCGGACGGGATCGACCAGATTTTGAAATATCGCGAAGTCCCGGTGTATCTGGGACCGGAGGATATCAGCCTATTAAGTTGGCGCCCGCGGACGGATTTGTTGGTTGCTCCAGTCGACGGATTTCCCATCAGCGTGGGACGCCGTACCGTCCGATGTGTGTTGACGCCGGGGCATACACCGGGCGGCATTTGTTATTGTGTTGATGACCCACGATTGCCGGTTTGTTTTGTGGGTGATACCCTCTTTGCCGGATCGATCGGTCGGTCTAATCCCAGGGAGCTCTATTCGGCTCACCTCAATGCGGTTCGCAACCGTGTCTTAACCCTCTCCCCTGACTATCGCCTCTTCCCTGGACATGGACCTGCCACAACCGTCGAGGAAGAGCTCGACCACAATCCATTTGCGACGATTCAATAGACAGGGATGACATGGATGGATTGGGACGGCATGAACATCGAGATCTTGAGAAGACGTATGTTCGTGATACCAGGGAAGAGCCGGGTCGAGAGATCATCGACGCGACGGAGACCGACGAGGAGGGAGAGCCGTCGGGTTTTTCACAGTGGACATTACCGATCGTTCTCTTTCTCCTGACGGTCTTTACGACACTATGGGCCGGGGCCTATCAAACCTACAACGGTCCGGCACGCGGGCCGCTGAATTTTCTCCTGTCCTCTCCTGAGATGCTCTGGCGGGGCATTCCGTTTGCCGGTGCGCTGCTCTTTATCCTCACGACGCACGAGTTGGGGCATTATCTATTGTCTAAAATTCACCGCGTTCCGGCTTCCTTGCCGCTGTTCATTCCTGGGCCGCCTCATTTCATCGGGACGTTCGGCGCCATCATCCGCATGCGGGGTCCCATCCTGAGTCGTCGAGCCTTGTTCGATATCGGTGTCGCCGGCCCCTTGGCAGGGTTCGTCGTCGCGGTTGTTACGCTCGTTGTAGGGCTCAATCTGTCGACCGTCGTCGATCGAACGGCTACATATGGTTTGCAACTCGGCGAGCCCTTGCTGCTACAGTTTATGTCGTGGGTCATCATCGGGCCGTTACCACCGGATGCCGACGTGGTACTCCACCCGATCGGTTTTGCCGCCTGGTTCGGACTCTTCGTGACTTTCCTGAATCTCCTTCCGATCGGGCAGCTCGACGGCGGCCATGTCGCCTATGCCCTGTGGGGCAGGCGACAAAGGGCCATGGCGCTCGCCTTTCTTCCAATTCTATTGATCTTGGGATTCATCGGTTGGCCCGGCTGGTTTCTCTGGGCCTTCATGGCTGGACTGTGGGGAATCGGTCATCCTCCTGTCCTGGATCCTCATGTTCCGTTGGGCCGTAACCGGACGATCGTTGGATGGATTGCGTTTGCCGTCTTTGTCGTCACCTTCGCGCCGGTCCCTTTTTCCTTCCATTAAGTGACACGAGTCGTTGCCGCTTCCTGTTTCGCTCATCTCGTTCTTCTGATTTCCTTGTCCGATTCCAGGCACGGTCTTAAGTATGGAGATCCTCATGGCCGAGGACATGGCTGGTTTGGCCAGTGACGTGCCCACGTGGAATCCGAGGTAGAGGAGGCTGCGCGTACCGGCCGGACAGACGATAACGCAGCTTGAGCTGATCCTGTTTCTTCCTTATCGGACCTTGATGAAGGCATCGTGACTATTTGAGTTGGGTTGCTAACAGATTTCCCCTCTGGAACGCGGGCGGGTTCTTCGTCTTTACAGGAGTGTACATTTGGTTTCTGACGAGACTGGATGAAGCAGCACGAACGCAAGTTGAATCGAGCCGATACTGGTGGGGGTCGACTTCCACGTTCGAGAGAGAATTTCAAAAGGTTCGATCACGAGGGCGGCTGATCTATTCCATTTTCATTGCCATTTGTGTCATTGCCGCCATGGTTATTGTGTGTGCGCATGTCCTGGTTCCGTCATGAGAGGGGATCTTTCGATGCAAAAAAAGAAGGAGTTTGTGGGCAGGTGGGAGTCAATGATCGGTGCGCTCACGCATGAGGGCGATGAAGCCTTCTTGTTCGAAATGCCGGTCGGTCGTCAAAGCTTGGCTGATCCGGCGTTGTCGCATCACCACCATTGACCAGCAATCGGTCAGGCTATAGCCCTTGTCGGGTCTGGCTCTATATAAGGCCAGACCTTTTCGAAAAGCTTCGCGTCCGAAGGGCAGGACCTGCACGGTCGGTGCGAGGAGAATGCGTTCGACCATCTCGACGGCCGCGCGACGGACGGACGCCCCGCCGTTCGAGTGCGCATTGAGCACTTCCGTCAACACTGCATCCGTGGTCAAGAGGCGGACAGCCCCCAAGCTCGCAGACAATTCGACAGCCCGGCTATGATGACGATCGAACGGATTGGCAAGGGCAAGCCAGTAGGCCGTGTCGGCAAAGACGACGTTCAAGAGTGGGCCTGACCCGAGAGATAATGATCGTGATGGGCTGCCAGATCAGTCGGCAGTTTATGCAGTTCAGCTTCCGGGACACGGCTGACGATGTCGAGGATCTGTTGCCAGATCGGTTTGGTGGCTCGCGCTCGTACGCGTTTGCGAGGGGCGCGGCGAGTCCGCTGCTGAGCACGACGGCTGGTCGGTGGACTTGGCATAGCCGCATTATAGACGGGAAGCGTACGGACGGACAAGCGTTCGTCCGCATCCCACGCGGGAGGGCCATGGGGGCGATCTGGCGGATGCAGACAGGCGAGGGTATCACCGCGTCTGGTTATGCCGGTCCTATTTCCCTTTCACGATGTGCCTCGTGTTTTCTTCCGTTCTGGCTCGTCTCATTCTGCTGATTTTCTTGTCGGATTCCACAGGCGATCCTACAGTGTGGAAATGCTCTCGGCTGGCGCATCTACAACACGATGCCCTAAATGTCGGGCTCAACGGCTTGATGAGGCGGAGGAATGTGTGAAGTGCGGCATCATCTTCGCGAAATACCGACCAGTCGAGGCGAGCGCCCGCCGCACATCATCCTCGTCGTCGATTGCACAAGCTCAGTGGTATCTGACGGCCAAGCAATGGATGATCGAGTCGGACACCACGACCGATTCGATGACGTTTTACGGTCGGGTATTTGTATTCGCAGCCATGGTCTGGTGGGGGTGGAAGTTCATCGTCACGCCGCTTGAAACGAATTACACCGGCGAGTCGTTTCTCCATCTGATCAATCTGCCCTTTCATGAAGCCGGACATGTGGTCTTCATGCCGTTCGGTCGCTTCATGACGATTCTTGGGGGAAGTCTCGGACAGATTCTCATGCCGCTGATCTGTCTCGGTACATTTCTGGTGAAGACCCGCGATCCATTCGGCGCCTCGGTGGCTTTGTGGTGGACGGCAGAGAGCCTGATGGATATTGCGCCCTACATCAATGATGCACGCGCACTCGATCTCATGCTCATCGGCGGGGTGACCGGAAAAGAGACAGACGGGCACGATTGGAATAACATTCTCACGATGTCGGGCTTGTTGGAATGGGATCATCGGTTGGCGCAGCTCACCAGCAACATCGGTATTCTCCTAATGCTGGCGTCTTTCCTGTGGGGCGGTATCATCTTGCTGCGCCACTATCGTCGGCTGGGAGACTAGCTTACCTCTTTTCTTCCCACTCAACCTCGGGGACATCCTCCAACTTTTCAATGTCTTGCGAGTTTTGATTCCTTCTTGACGAGGCTCCCGACCATTTTGACGCCGTTTTTACGGCGAGGGAGATAGACTGATTGCTCATAGAGGATCTCGCGATGGACTTGATCTACATCGGGCTGGTGGTGGGCTTCTTCATCCTCTCCAGGTGGCTGATCTCGGATCTGGAGCGACTCTAAGGTGGTGGTCATGAATGCGATGTACGTGCTGAGCGGAATTGTGTTTGTGGGCCTGCTGATCTATCTCATGGTCGCATTGCTGAAGGCGGAGTGGTTCTAATGACTACGAATGCAATCTTTCAAGTGCTCGTATTTTTCATCGTGCTGCTGGCGCTGGCCAAGCCGCTAGGATGGTACATGGCGAGAGTGTATGAGGGCAAGCCTTGTGGACTTGACCGGATCGTTGGTCCGCTCGAACGCTTGCTCTATCGCCTTTGCGGCGTGCATCCTCATGAGGAAATGGATTGGAAGACATATGCCGTCGCAGTGTTGCTCTTCAACGGGGCGGGGCTGCTTGCCCTGTATGGGTTACAACGACTGCAGGCCTATCTGCCTTTGAACCCGCAACATTTCGTCGGCGTCGCCCCTGATACGGCGTTCAATACCGCCGCAAGTTTCGTCACAAATACAAATTGGCAGTCGTACGGCGGCGAAACCACGATGAGTTACTTGACACAAATGCTGGGGATGACGGTGCAAAACTTCGTCTCCGCTGCGACGGGAATGGCGGCGCTCATTGCGTTGATCCGGGGCTTGAGCCGCAGCACGTCGGCGACGCTGGGAAATTTTTGGAGCGACCTGGTCCGCGGTACCCTCTACATCCTCCTGCCGTTGGCACTTGTGCTGGCGACCGCCTTGGTTTCGCAAGGAGCCGCGCAAACGTTGCGCTCCTATCAAACGGCTTCAATGTTGGAAGCGGTTCATTATGAAAAACCGATGACCGATGCGAGCGGGCAACCGGTGCTCGACGAGAAGGGACAGGCGCGGACCGAGCCGGTCACCGTCTCCGAACAAGTATTGGCGGTGGGGCCGGCTGCCTCGCAAGTGGCCATCAAACATCTTGGAACCAACGGCGGTGGGTTCTTCAATGCCAACGCCGCGCATCCGTTCGAGAGTCCTACGCCTCTCACCGATTTTCTCCTCATCCTGGCAGAAGCCGTGATTGCGGCATCGTTGACTTACACCTTTGGGAAAATGGTGGGTGATACTCGGCAAGGATGGGTGATTCTCTCGGCGATGATGATTGTGCTGCTTGTATTTGTGATCGCCGCCTATTTAGCTGAGTCATCCGGTAATCCTTATCTCGCAACGCTTGGGATTGATCAAAACGGCGGCGCTCAACAGCCGGGCGGTAATATGGAAGGCAAGGAAGTCCGCTTCGGCATTGCACGAACAGCTCTGTTCGCCGCCGTCACGACCGCCACCTCAACGGGCGCCATCGACTCAATGCATGATTCATTGACTCCGCTCGGCGGTCTGGTCCCCCTGTTCCTGATGCAATTCGGTGAGGTCATCCTGGGCGGTGTCGGCTCGGGCCTGTACGGGATGATTGTCTTCGCCATTATCGCCGTCTTCATCGCTGGACTAATGGTTGGCAGGACACCGGAATATCTTGGTAAGAAAATCGAGCCCTATGAAATGAAGATGGCTTCATTGCTCATCCTGATCATGCCGATCGTCGTTCTGGGTTTCACCGCCCTTGCGATCAGCACTGAAACAGGCCGATTGTCTCTTTTGAATCCCGGTCCTCATGGGTTCAGTGAGGTCCTCTATGCCTATACGTCTCAGGGCAACAACAACGGCAGCGCATTCGCAGGGCTCAATGCGAATACTCCCTTCTACAACCTCACCGGCGGCCTCGCGATGTTGATATCCCGGTTCTGGCTGGTGATTCCAACTCTGGCGCTTGCAGGGGCCCTCGCCCGCAAGAGGCTAGTGCCGGCCGGTCCCGGAACCTTGCCGACCCACACCCCGCTGTTCGGAGTTCTTTTGATCGGCGTGGTGGTAATGGTCGGAGCACTCACGTTCCTTCCGGCTCTGGCCTTGGGGCCGATCGTTGAGGAACTGATGATGAGGGGATCATAGTAAGGAGTCACACACGATGAGTCTCCCGACAACAGCACACAAATCCCGGTCATTGTTCGACGCGGCACTGGTTCGCCTGGCGTGGCACGATGCCGTCGTCAAACTTCATCCTCGTCATCAAGCCAAGAATCCGGTCATGTTCGTGGTGTGGGTTGGAAGTGTCTTGACGACGCTTCTGTTCCTGCAGGCGACGGCCGGAGCAGGTGAGGCGCCGACTTGGTTCATTTTTTCCATCGCCCTCTGGCTGTGGTTCACCGTTCTGTTTGCCAACTTTGCGGAAGCCATGGCGGAAGGTCGCGGCAAGGCGCAAGCCGATTCTCTCCGCCGCGCGCGCCGAGAGCTCACGGCCAAGAAGCTTGGTACGGTCGATCCGGGAAGCGAGCACTATGCCATGTGGGACCGACAGTTCCAGCGGCGCGATACGTTCAGCGTGGTGTCAGCGAATCAGCTCAAGAAAGGCGATGTGGTTCTCGTCGAAGCAGGAGACTTCATTCCGGTCGACGGCGAAGTCGTGGAGGGCGTAGCGTCAGTGAACGAGAGCGCCATTACCGGCGAGAGTGCGCCCGTCATTCGAGAAAGCGGCGGCGATCGCAGTGCTGTCACGGGAGGCACGAAGATTCTGTCCGATTGGCTCATCATTCGGGTCACGGCCAGTTCAGGAGAAACCTTCCTGGATCGGATGATCGCCATGGTGGAAGGAGCCAAACGCCAGAAAACGCCGAACGAAATCGCGCTCACTATTCTGCTCGCTGCCCTCACCATCATCTTTCTCTTGGCAACGGTGACCCTGTTGCCCTTCTCTGTGTACAGCGTGCAGGCCACGGGGCAAGGGACACCGGTGACGGTTACCGTGTTGGTGGCACTCTTGGTCTGCCTGATTCCGACCACCATCGGGGCTCTCCTCTCGGCCATCGGGATTGCCGGGATGGACCGCATGGTGCAAGCCAACGTCATCGCAATGTCTGGAAAGGCTGTTGAAGCGGCGGGAGACGTGGACGTCCTGCTGTTGGATAAGACCGGCACCATCACGCTGGGAAACCGTCAGGCGACCGCCTTTCTTCCAGCGGAAGGAGTCGATATCCAGACCCTGGCCGACGCCGCCCAGCTTTCGTCGTTGGCGGACGAGACACCGGAGGGCCGCAGCATCGTCGTCCTGGCCAAGGAGAAGCATGGGTTACGCGCCAGAGACATCCATGAGATGGGCGCCACCTTTATTCCTTTTACGGCCCAGACGAGGATGAGCGGGGTCAACCTTCACGGACGGCAGATCCGTAAAGGATCGGCGGAGGCAATCGAAACGTATGTGACGTCGCAGGGAGGACAGTTTTCTCAGAGTGTCCGGCTGAATGTCGAGACGATTGCGAAGCAAGGAGGAACGCCGTTAGTGGTCGCTGAAAATGCCAAGGTGTTGGGCGTCATCAGGCTACAAGATATTGTGAAGGGCGGGATCAGGGAGCGGTTCGGTGAGCTGCGCCGGATGGGCATCAAAACCGTCATGATTACCGGCGACAATCCCCTGACGGCGGCGGCTGTGGCGGCGGAGAGCGGGGTGGATGATTTCCTCGCGCAGGCCACACCGGAGGCCAAGCTCAAGCTAATCCGCGATCTTCAATCCGAGGGCCGCCTTGTGGCCATGACCGGAGACGGAACAAACGATGCACCGGCGCTGGCACAGGCCGATGTGGCGGTCGCCATGAATACGGGAACGCAAGCAGCCAAAGAGGCAGGGAATTTGGTCGATCTGGATTCGAATCCGACCAAACTCATTGAGATCGTGGAAATCGGGAAACAGTTGCTCATGACTCGCGGCGCGCTCACCACTTTCAGCATCGCGAACGATGTGGCTAAATACTTTGCCATCATTCCCGCGGCCTTCGCCACCACCTATCCGGTGCTCAATACGTTGAACGTGATGCAGTTGGCGACTCCTCAGAGCGCGGTCCTCTCCGCGGTCATTTTCAACGCCCTCATCATCATCGCGCTCATTCCGCTTGCCTTAAGAGGGATTCAGTATCGCGCGATCGGCGCCGGGCCACTGTTACGCCGTCATTTGCTGATTTACGGATTGGGGGGCGTGCTCGTGCCATTTGTCGGCATCAAGCTGATCGATATGATTCTCGTGGCCTTGCATCTTGTGTAAGTTGGATAACGATGAGGTTGCGAGAGGACAGGAGAGAGATATGAAAGGCCAAATAAGACCCGCCCTGACCATGCTGTTACTTCTGACTGTCTTGACGGGGCTGGTCTATCCGCTGACGGTCACCGGGCTGGCCCAAGTGTTGTTCCCGGACCAAGCGAACGGCAGCTTGATCGTGCGCGAAGGTAAGGTGATCGGATCCAGGTTGATGGGACAGTATTTTGACAAACCGGAGTATTTCTGGAGCCGTCCGTCGGCCACATCGCCGTTCCCTTATAACGCTGCCTCTTCGGGCGGGTCAAACCTCGGCCCCACCAACCCGGCCTTGATCGATGCCGTCAAAGCGAGAGTGGCCGCCTTGCGGGCCGCAGACCCAGGCAACGACTCGCCTATACCCGTCGACCTGGTCACCGCTTCGGGAAGCGGGCTGGACCCCCACATCAGCCCGGCGGCCGCTCTGTACCAAGTCAAGCGCGTAGCCCGGACGCGGGGCCTCGATGAGGCCGTCGTACAAACGCTTGTCGCCGAGCACACAGAGGAGCGCCAATTACTATTCCTTGGAGAGCGAAGAGTCAATGTGTTGCACCTAAATCTTGCGCTCGATGCGCAGCGTCGCTGAACCGATTCTCTGTTGTAACGTTCCGACGCCTGGAAAGGAGCGTTGTGTGGTCATCGTTATCCTGTTTTTGGTTACACTGTGGGTCATTGCCTTTTTGATATGGGTGTTGTGGAAATGGCTGACTCCAGGCGAAGAGGTGCATCGTCCCTCCTGAGCTCGTGCCTGCAACCCATGAGCGACTTCTTCGGGGTGGCAGGACCGCGATGATTACTACCGGTCATGCTGCTAAGCCGTTTATCTTTTTGCTCATGGCTTATCGGATGAATATCTGGCTCGGCATTAGAAAGATAGTCTGTCGCTAACGTGTCGTTGTGGCACTTTTGCCTCCAGGCGACCAGTGTGAGCAGCCTCACGTGGGTCGAGCCGCAGATCATCGAACCCGGGATGTCGAATTATCACAACAATCCACATGATGAGCTGGATCAGTCCAAGGCCGCACAGCCCTGCTACAATCAGCACTCCAAGATCCATATTTTCCATGGTGGTCCCTCTCTTTGCTCTTGAACACAGCATAATCCTCAGCGCATCAAGATGTGGTAAGAAGGCGACGACAGAATGTCAAAACGGCGTAAAATTCACCGGAAAGGTGCCGATTCCTAGACGAAGAACCGGGATGTTTACATGATATTGTCAGCCTGAGCTTTGTAAGAACATCCCAGGCGGCCAGGAACGTCAATCAGTGATGGACACCCAACGACCAGATCCCGACGCGTTGCTTAAACGTGTACAAGCCGAAGAAACACGTCGGGTGGAAGGTAAACTTAAGATCTTTTTCGGTGCCAACCCCGGCGTGGGGAAAACCTATGCCATGCTGGAGGCAGCGCACGAGCAGCGGCGTGACGGGGTGGATGTCGTCATCGGCGTGGTGGAGACGCATGATCGCGCGGAAACCGAGGCTCTGGTGAAGGGATTGGAAGTGGTCCCGCGACGCGCGGTCGAGTATCGCGGCACAGTGCTGCAGGAATTCGATCTCGATGCGGCACTTGTGCGTCATCCCACCGTCATTCTCATCGACGAACTCGCACACAGCAACGCGCCGGGCCTGCGCCATGCCAAACGGTGGCAGGATGTTCAAGAATTGCTCAAAGCCGGCATCACGGTCTACACGACCGTGAACGTACAGCATCTGGAAAGCCTGAACGATGTGGTCGCGCAGATTACCGGCGTGCGAGTGCGTGAGACCGTCCCGGATTTCGTACTTGAACGGGCGGATGATGTTGAGTTGATCGATCTTCCTCCTGACGACCTGCTTCAGCGGCTCAAGGATGGCAAGGTCTATGTCCCGGAGCAGATTCAGCATGCGATTCACAATTTCTTCGCCAAAGGCAATCTGATCGCACTTCGCGAGCTCGCTCTCCGCCGCACGGCCGAGCGGGTCGATCAGCAAATGGAGGTCTATCGTCGCGACCATGCCGTCGTACGGACCTGGCCGGCGGCGGAAACCATCATGGTGTGCGTCAATATGAAGTCACGCGGTCCCCGCCTGATCAGGGCCGCCCGACAAATGGCTGCCGACCTTCATGCCAAATGGATCGCCGTCTATGTGCAGATCCCTCGGCATCTTCGCTTACCACAAACGGAACGAGATCGCTTGATACAAACACTGCGGCTGGCGGAGCAGCTAGGAGCCGAAACGGTCACGTTAACCGGTGAGAACGTCGCCCGAGAGATTCTCAGCTATGCGCGGAGCCGCAATGCCACAAAAATTATCGTCGGAAAGCCACTCAGATCTCGATGGAAAGAATGGTTGTTCGGGTCGGTCGTCTCGGACCTGGTCCATCAAAGTGGAGAGATCGATATCTACGTCATTACGGGAGCCGCCGGTGAAGGACAACCGCTGGTGCGCCGTACACTTCGAAGTACCAGCAATACTTTAGGATATGTCTACGCCTTGGCAGGGGTGTTGACTGCGACGGCGGTCGATTGGCTGATGTTTCCCTATTTCGCGGCGGCGAATTTAGTCATGACGTATCTTATCGCCGTGATCGTCATCGCGATTCGTTGGGGACAAGGTCCGTCAGTATTGGCGTCGATCTTAAGCGTGGCGTCGTTCGATTTTTTCTTCGTGCCACCTTATTTTACCTTCGCAGTGTCCGACGCCCAATATCTGCTTACTTTCGGCGTGATGCTAGTGGCCGCACTGGTCATCAGCAATCTCGCCGTGCGTATTCGACAGCAGGCCGAACTGGCTCGTTATCGCGAGCGTCGCACGAGCGTCCTGTATTCCATGAGCCGCGATCTGGCCACTCACAGAGGAACAGTCATGCTGGCTCAGGTCGCAGCCAAGCATCTGCGTGACGCGTTTGACGCTCAGGTTGCCGTCTTCCTGGCCGATGCGGAGAAGCGGGTGCAACTTCAACGCGGGGAACTCTTGTTTTTTGAGTTGGATCCAAAGGAATCGGGTGTGGCCCAATGGGTGTTCGACCACAACGAACGAGCCGGGCTCGGGACCGATACGCTTCCGGGAGCCAGCGCACTGTATTTGCCGTTGGCGTGTTCACCCGGGCCGATCGGAGTCATCGCTCTTCGGCCCAAGAACGCCGCGGTGCTGCTGGACCCGGAGCAGCTGCATTTGCTGGAGTCGCTGGTGAACCAGGTGGCCTTGGCACTCGAAAGAACGCGCCTATCGGATGAAGCCCAGCAAGCTCATGTAAGAGCCGAAACAGAACGCATGCGGAATGCTATTCTCAGCTCGGTATCTCACGACCTGCGAACTCCACTCGCGACCATCACGGGTGCTGCCAGCAGCCTGGTGGAAGGGCAAGGAGAACTCAATACCGTAGATCGGCAGGAACTCGTTCGATGCATCTATCGAGAGGCTGATCGCCTTGATCGTTTGCTGAAGAACGTCCTGGATATAATGCGGATTGAGGCAGGGGCCGTGCAACTCAGCAAAGGATGGCATACCATTGATGAAGTAGTCGGGGCAGCGCTGGCCAGGCTGGAAGGACGGTTAGCCGATCATGTTATCAATACGAGTTTTCCTGTCGATTTGCCACTGATACTTGTCGACGGCGTGCTCTTGGAACAGGTTGTGATCAACCTTGTGGAGAATGCCGTGAAGTATACACCTCCGAGAAGCACGATTGATCTATCTGCGTCAGCCAGCGATCGCGAAGTAGTCCTCGAGGTGGCTGATCGTGGACGAGGAATCCCAGCCGGCGAGGAGTCGCGCATCTTCGACAAGTTTTATCGCGGCAGATCTGCACGAGAAGGAGGAGTCGGGCTCGGGCTCACAATTTGTCGCGGCATCGTGGAAGCACATGGCGGCCGCATTTGGGTAGAAAACCGGCCGGGGGGCGGTGCCCTTTTTCGGTTCACCATTCCGTTACCGGAGAAGCAGCCGTCCGTCGAAATGGAGCAAGCGGAAGTTCGCTGAGCCGGCCGACTTTATCCGAAGACTGGTAGTCCAAGAAGTCTCATGTCACAGGAAGCGATCATCCTCTTGATCGAGGACGAGCCGGAAATCCGGCGGTTTCTCAGGACAACCTTGCCCGCACATGGGTTTCGGCTCCACGAAGCCGTGACCGGCAAGGATGGACTCACAGAAGCTAAAGCAAGGAATCCGGATCTCATCCTGCTGGACTTGGGACTACCTGACCTCGAAGGAAACGAGGTGATCCGTCAGATAAGGGAATGGACCACAACGCCCATTATCGTACTGTCTGCTCGTGACCAGGAGCAGGCTAAAGTGGCGGCCCTCGACCTCGGTGCGGACGATTATGTGACGAAGCCATTCGGGGTCAACGAACTCCTTGCACGGATGCGAGCGGCGCTTCGTCATGCTTCCCGACCCGCTGATGGCGGTGATTCAGTGTTTGCGCTCGGCGATCTCACGGTGGATCTCGGGCGGCGGCAGGTGTTTGTCACAGGTAAGGAAGTTCATCTCACACCGATCGAATACAAGCTCCTCACCACATTGATCCGTTATGCCGGCAAAGTGTTGACCCACCGTCAGTTGTTGAAGGAAGTCTGGGGTCCGCTGCATGTGGAGGAAGGTCATTATCTACGGGTCTACATGCGCCAGTTAAGAAACAAGCTAGAAAGCAATCCGGCGCATCCGCGCTATCTGGTAACTGAACTGGGCGTTGGATATCGACTCCGGACAGAATAACCTCACAGCCCATCCTTATACGTTCCTGATCTTCGTTTCACCGGTTTTTATCCCGTTTTGATATCCGGCGAAGTATATTTTGCGAGCCGGCATCGGGAGTCTTACATGTTAAAAAGTCCTATGGGACAAGCAGGTGCTGCCAATCCATTCATGGTCGACGTGAAGACGGTTGATCATGAACAAAGATGGCGCAAACGTATCAGCCTTCTAGTAATCGCATGGGGGCTATTCACAGCGGTGCCTGTCTGTATGGCTCAAAACTTGAGTCAAGCATCGAAAGAGACCACAACGCTCGTGCCGGGCGCAACCAATCCCAAGGATGCGGCTACGACTGACTGGCACTACGGGGCCTATGTGGATGTCGGATATATAGGCAATTTCAATTTTCCCGATAACCACCTCTGGCGCAGTCGCACCACTGCATTCCACCATAACGAGCTTTCACCCAACATGGGTTTGGGATATGTGCGAAAGGATGCGAGCGAGTCCTCACGCTGGGGTATGGAGCTTGGTTTTCAAGGCGGCAAGGATACGGAAGAGTTCGCGTTTTTGGTGGGTGAAAGACGAGTCGATGGGTCGGATGTGCTCAGGCACATCCATCGCGCGAATGTGTCGTACTTTGCACCGATCGGTAAAGGGCTGACCATCACGGCCGGTCTGTTCAACAGTCTGATGGGCTACGAGTCGCTCTATGCAAAAGACAATGCTAACTATACAAGGTCGTGGATTGCGGACAACACACCCTACATGATGTTTGGGATGAATGCGCAGTATCCAGTGAGCGATGACCTCATCGTTGGTGCCTTCATCGTGAATGGCTACTATCATCTGGCGCATCCGAACGATCTTCCGAGCTATGGTGGAAGATGGGCCTGGAAAGCTACGTCCAGGTTAACATTCGCACAAACACTCTACGGAGGGCCGGATCAGACGGATAACTCCCTGGAATTCTGGCGCGTGTATGGGAATCACATTTTGGAGTGGAAAGGCGACGATGTGACAGTCGCAGCGTCCTTTGATATCGGAACCGAAAACATTGCTCATCGGCCGAACAATCCACGAGCGTTCGTTATGGGCGGAAACATGGTGGTGAGGTGGCACATCGGAGGCCCGTGGTCTGTGGCGTTGCGCCCCGAGTTTTACTGGGATCGGAATGGTCGATGGACTGGAGTGGAACAGTTCGTCAAGGCCGTCACGTCTACGGTCGAGTACAAGTTCCTGTACAAATGGACGAACACGATCGTGCGGGTGGAACACCGTTATGACGAATCCACGGGAGTCGGAGGAGGGTTCTTCAAGAATGGCGACATCCGCCCCGGTGTGATCGGTCTCGTGCCGGGACAACACCTCTTGTTACTCGGAGTTCTCTTGAGCTTCGATTCACCGTGAAGGAACTTTCACGTGTGGACGTTCCTCTTTCAGGTGCCGCAGCTGTTCGACAACGCGCTCGCTCAACGCATTGATCGCGGCTTCCTTGGCCTGTCTCATGACGAGAGTGTCGTCGACAAAGACCGCCGGACCGACGGACTTTGATACCCTTTCGACTGTCTGGATGAGAGAATGCCAGTCAGATTTAACATCCCATAGACTGCCGGTGGCCATGACCAGCGCGTGACTTTCGGTGCCGTGAGCGAGATAGGCGCCGATCAAGGTCGGATACAACGACGCATAGACGTTGTTGTACCGATCGATAGCGGCTGCGCCATCGACGATCAAGATCAGGTCTGCTCCATACCTCGCTCCGGCCTGTCTGATCCCAGGGATATTCTCCCTGCGTAACGTGGCGTCCATCAACACGAAGGTGTCCTCTAGTATCTGTTCATCCTGCAATGGTGCCAGCTGACGGAGAACGAGGTCCCGATCCGTACTCAGCCACTCTACTTTACGGACAGACTGTCTATTCGGGAAATGGTGATCTGCGAAAAAGACTCCAAGGCGAAACGGTAGAGAAAGGTTGGGACCTCGATTGACGAGTGGCTGATCGTTTTGGCCTTGCGTGGCATCTAGATGAAGGACTTCTATCATGGCAGTCCGATCGAATCCTTGGCTGCTCGCACAGCCGGTTAACAAAAGAAATATCAGCGACCAGATGGTCTTGGGTTCTTGCATCAGACGCTTCTCTCTCCTTTCGCTACGAAGAAGATGGCTGTTGCGATGTGAGCCAATCTTGCAGCCTGAATTTCCATGCATAGCTTTTCGGCCTCGACCGAGGCGATCCTATTCCACAATTGGAAGAATACGATCGGCGACGGCCTGCACAACATTTTCTTGTTCGGTCACTATTTTCAGCCCTTTGAAGCTGAGATAGGACCCTCCATGACTCGGCGCTTGAATCGTGGCATTGACCTCGATGCGATCTCCATCTTCGACTTCCGGATCGCGAACAATCGGTCTACCACAAATGCCTAACACGGCCACCGGAATTGTCGCTTCATCGTCCTCAAGACGGAATAAGTACGCACCATAGCAGTTATCGCCATTGGGGACTGTGTAGGGGGCCAGCGGCTGCACGTCTCGTACAATGCCACGCAAGATGACATGCCGAAGATGATAGACCCGCGGTTCTTCGAGTATCTGCTGGATGTTGGTCGGTTCCTCCGCCCACACAGGTATCGACGTGTCTGTTCCGATGAGTGAAAGCAAGAAAACCGGGAAAAAAAGGGGGATGCGGACTGATGTGATCATCATGGGCGACGGCATCTTATCATCATTCTGTGCTCGTGTTGTCTCTTGGAATCCCGTTCGTGGTGAGCCTGTCGAACCATTACGCCCTTCGACACTCAGGGCTAATGGGTGATTAGACAAATTCTGGGAAGGTAGCACGAGGAACCCACGGCCGCTTTCTCTTGGCAAGCACGACCGCTATAATCCTCCGTCTTTTTCTCAAGGAGGATCACTCGTATGGTCAATGAGCGTCAACTGAGGACCTTTATAAGAGAGTCGCGGCCGAGATTTGAGGATTTTTTGGGACAGATGGTGGAGGTGCCGTCGATCAGTATGGATTCATCCCGTGCGGGCGATATGCGACGCATGGCCGATCTTGCGAGCCAGTATTTGACCGCGATGGATGCCAAAGTCCATGTGGTAGAGGCCGGCGGGTATCCTATCGTCTCCGGCGGATGGATAACAGGGCGCGAATACCCCACCGTCACGATCTATAATCATCTGGACGTCCAGCCAGCCCAGGAGCCGGAATGGAATCAAGCCCCGTTCACGTTTCGGAAAGAGCATGGTCTCTACCATGGTCGAGGGGCTACCGATGACAAGGGCCCCGCTCTCACGGCAATGTTGGGAGCTCGATATGCTATCGAACAAGGTTGGCCGATCAACATCCAGTTCTTATGGGAACTCGAAGAAGAGATTGGAAGCCCACATTTTGCTGCAGGGCTTAGAAACCACCGTGCGGTTCCACGACCGGATTCCGTGGTTGTGTCGGACACAATCTGGATCGCCAAGGGGCGGCCTGCGGTACCTTATGGTTTGCGCGGTCTGCTCGGCGCACGGCTTCTCCTTCGCACCGGGGACAAAGACGCACATTCCGGCGTGACTGGAGGAGCCGCGCGCAATCCGTTGGCGGAATTGATGGAGGTCGCGAATACTTGTGTTGAGGCCAGGACCGGCAGAGTAAAGATCGCCGGGTTTTACGACGATGTCGTTGAGCCCACAAAGAACGAGATTAAGGGTTTCCTGAAATCCGGCTTTGAGGTAAGGCGTTTCAAGGAAGCTTACGGGTTTCGGTCGCTTCGAGTACAGGATCCGGCAGAAGTCATGCGCAGGATTTGGGCATCTCCGACCTTTGAAATACATGGTGTCAGCGGAGGGTACCACGGACCGGGTGTCAAAACGGTTGTGCCAGGTCATGCGGAGCTCAAGATCAGCATGCGTCTCGTCCCAGGCCAGGTCCCTGAGAGAGTGTTTGCCCTGTTGAAGAAGCATGTGGCGAAGGTGAATCCGGATGTGAAGGTGGAGAGAGAGGGCATGCTCCATCCATTTAGAGGTAGTTTTGAAGGACCTTATGTGGAGTGTGTGAAGCGCGCCGTAAAGGCAGGGTTTGGTAAAGATCCAGCATTTGTCCGCGAAGGAGGATCAATCGGTGCAGTGGTCACTATGCAGAAAACCTGGAAGGTACCGATCCTCTTCCTAGGTTTGAGCCTGCCCGAGCATGGGTATCACGCTCCGAACGAATATTACGATTGGGGCCAGGCATCAGGGGGGATGAAGACATTCGCCCATTACTTCTCGGAGTTAGCAAAGATGAAGAAGGCATAGGATCTGTTGAACATCTTTTTCACTGCCCGTGTTTGACAGCCTGTGGAATGCCCAGAGAAGGCCAGTTTTGAACAGCGTTATACAAAAATTGTTTGACCGCCACGTTTGCCATACAGTCGCTCGTTCTAAAGCCCCATCCTCAAGTAGGCTTGAACCATAAGTTATTGTAAATCAATAAAATATTCATTTTGAGTCTTTGTTGTCGAGGCATGGATGTTGCTCATAAATAAAGGAACTACCGAGTCACGTCGTGCTGCTGCAATGGCCAGGTTGATTGTAGGCAGGCGCTTGGGTATCCTGACAGCCCTATGGTTGAACCCGTCAAGGTAGTGGTTGTCATCGTTACAGCAGCAAACCAAGATGAAGCGGTCAAGATTGCCGACCAAGTGGTACGATCTCGCCTGGCTGCATGTGCTTCGATGATTCCCACTGTGCGCTCGACTTACTGGTGGGAAGGAGAGATGATGAACGATCAGGAATCACTCCTGCTGATCAAGACCACCTCTGATAAGTTCAATTCACTTGAGGAAACAATACGGAAGATCCACTCGTACAAGGTGCCGGAAATAATAGCAATTCCCGTAAGTCATGGGTTCACACCTTATCTTGAGTGGGTTCACCGAGAGACATCCTAGATTATGTGGTTGAAACCGCTCGTCGAAACACTTAATTTTGGGGTTGACCGATAGGGCTTTAAATCGTTAACTTGCGGAGCGGTCAGGCATAACTCTTCAGGTACAATAGGCACGGGGGACGAAAATTATGGGTCAAACAAACGTTCAAGACGGCGATGCCTATACCGTTGTAGTGTTCAGAGGATCCACTGCAAAGCCAATCCGCTTCAGTTTTTCGAAGAAGCTCCTCCGCAGATTATCGGTCTGTTTGGGGGTGGTCGTTCTTGCCGATCTTCTCGTGGTTTCTCACTATGTCATCAGAACGGGAGAAGTGTGGGAGCTGGCGGCTTTCCGTGCTGAAGCTATGAGTGCACGGGAGCAGACCGCAGCATTTTCTACCGCTATTGATGATTTGAAGAAGCGCCTTGGGGCGATGAGTGAGGTCAATCAAAGGCTTCGAGTCATGCTGGGCATCGAGGTTCCCAAGACAGGAGATATGGCAAACGGCAGGGGTGGAGAAGAGGTGCCAATTCCCGAAGAAGGCGCGATACCCAGTGGAAATGAACACGGCCTCTCATCAGGGACCTCGAAGCCAGCATCAAACGGCAATCAAGAGCACTCGTCTGCCGTCGGCTTAGAGTCTTCTCGAGATAACCTCCAGGCGATTGCATCAGTAAAAGAAGGCTTGGAATGGCTCTCAAAGCAAGCAACCGTGCAGGAACGCCTTCTTGATGAGTTATCACAAGCAGCCGAGCAACGCTCGTCTCGCTGGGCTGCGACGCCCTCGATTTGGCCGGTGAAAGGGTGGATCACATCCGGATTTGGTCCTCGTATTTCTCCCTTTACGGAGAAACCTGCGTGGCATGATGGATTGGATATCGGAGCCGCGCCAAATACTCCGGTCCGTGCCCCGGCCCAAGGAAGGGTGACGTCCATAGCATACGATCCGAAGCTTGGGAACATGGTCCGTGTAGATCACGGGTTTGGAGTTGAAACCCTCTACGGGCACCTTGCGAAGGCCTTGGTGAAGGAAGGTCAGAGGGTTGAGCGTGGCGATGTCATTGCCCTTGTCGGGAGCTCGGGCCTTTCTACCGGTCCTCACCTGCACTACATGGTGAAATTGAACGGCCAGGCACTTGACCCAGTCAAGTACATCTTAGAGTAAAGGCGGGTTCAGATCCCTTTCTGCAGTTAGACGACCTCTTGTTGCTGCCCCCCACGACCTGTTTAATCATTTTCATGAGCGTGCTCCCCATCATTCATTGGCCGACTGCTTGTGCTATACTCCTGCCCTCTGCAATCTAGGTAAGACGAGATGAGAGCCTCTTGACCGACCTCGAAATCGCTCAATCTGTTACCCCCCGTCCCATTGCCGAAATCGGTTCTCAGCTTGGGATTAGCGCCGAAGAGCTCACCCTCTATGGACGAGACAAGGCGAAAATCTCCCCGCAGATATTGAATCGTCTCATGGATGTTCCGAAGGGGCGCTATGTTCTCGTCACGGCAATTAACCCAACGCCCTTGGGAGAGGGAAAGACGACGACGTCGATCGGTCTTGCTATGGGGCTCTCGAGGCTAGGGCATCGAGCTGCACTTACCCTCAGGCAGCCTTCGCTCGGCCCTGTGTTTGGGGTGAAGGGAGGAGGGACCGGCGGGGGACGTGCCCAAGTCGTTCCGATGGAAGATATCAATCTGCACTTGACCGGAGATGCCCATGCCGTGGCCGCCAGCCACAATCTGCTCTCTGCATTCCTCGATAATCATCTGTTTCACGGCAATACCCTCTCCATTGACCCACGACGGACTACATGGCCTCGGACCTTGAGTATCAGTGATCGCGCCCTCCGAGAGATCCTGTTGGCAGAAGAAACAGATAGACGCCCAGGACAATTCGTCATCACCGAGGCTTCAGAAGTGATGGCGGCACTGGCTCTCGCGAAGGATCAGCGCGATCTCCGCGAACGGCTTGGTCGAATATTGGTCGGGTTGACGACGTCAGGGAGGCCTGTCACCGCCGAAGAGCTGGGCTGTGTGGGCTCGATGACAGTTCTCTTGAAAGATGCCTTGAAGCCGAATCTTGTCCAAACTCTTGAAGGCACTCCCGCGTTCGTTCATACAGGCCCCTTCGGCAACATCGCGCATGGCAACTGCTCGATCCTATCAGACGCGATTGCCCTTCGATGCGCCGACTTCGTCGTAACCGAGGCGGGCTTCGGCAGCGATCTTGGAGCGGAAAAGTTTTTTAACATCAAGTGTCGTGCATCGGGATTTGCACCGACAGTAACGGTGGTCGTGGCGACATTACGGGCGCTGAAGCTCCATGGCGGTGGAGGCGTTGCCAAGGCGGGCGTTCCACTACCTGCTAGTTTAACGGGGCCGAATCGCGAAGCTTTATCCAAGGGGATCGCCAATCTGGAACAACATGTGGCCAATGTCCTGGCGCACGGGGTACCGGTCGTGGTCGCCGTCAATGCTTTCAAGAACGATCCTCAGGATGAATTGGACTGGGTTCGGGAACAGTCCCTCAAGATGGGAGCGGTAGATGCGGCTGTATCTACCCACTGGGCCGACGGAGGACAGGGAGCTGAACAACTGGCTTCCGCCGTCGTCAAGGCGTCTGCAAGACCGGCCTACTTCAAACATCTTTACGAATTATCTTGGCCGATCAGAAAAAAGATCGAAACCATTGCAACCCGCATGTATGGAGCGGCCGGAGTCACGTTTGAACCGGAGGCTGAACGTCAGGTCGAAAGAGCAGAGTCGTTGGGGTACGGCGGCTTACCGGTCTGCATGGCCAAAACTCCACTGTCGTTGTCACACGATCCCGCCCTGAAGGGAAGACCAACAGGGTTTACGGTGCCGATCCGAGAGGTGCGGATTCTAGCCGGAGCAGGATTTGTGACCGCGGTCTGTTCAGGAATTCAGCTCATGCCGGGATTGCCCAAGAAGCCAGCCGGTGAACGGATCAACCTTGACCCTACAACTGGAAAGATCGTGGGCCTTTCTTGAAGCTCAGCGTTGCCTCAGGTAGCGGAAGAATTCTGAGTCCGGGCTCATCACCAACGTCGAGCTGTCTTTGAAGGCGCTCTTGTAGGCTTCCATCGAGCGGGTGAACTCAAAAAACTTCACGTCCTGCCGGTAGGCGTCGGCATAGATCCGAAACGCTTTGGCATCCCCTCCGCCTCGAAGTTCTTCAGATTCTTTATAGGCTTGGGCCAGGATAATTTCTCGATCCTTCTCGGCTTCGGATCGGATTTTTTGCGCTTCCTCCGCTCCTTCCGCTCGATACTGTTTGGCCTGTCGTTCCCGTTCCGCCTGCATACGTGCGAAGACCGCTTTTTCGTTTTGCTCGGGCAAATCGGCGCGCTTGATCCGGACATCCTGAATCTCGATGCCGTATACCGAAGCCTTCTCGTTCGCCCGTTCGGTGACCACCTTCATGATATCGGCCCTCGTGCTTGAAACGATCTCAATGAGATCGTGTCGGCCTAATTCCACGCGGAGCTCAGAATAGATGATGTCGTGCAACCGTTGCAGAGCACCGCGCTGGCTTTGGAACGCCTGGTACACCTTGAGGGGATCAGTGATTCGCCATTTGGCGAAGTTGTCCAGGAGCAGCGTCTTCTTGTCCTGGGTGATGACATCCTGCGCACTCGAATCGTAGTCCAACAGTCGTTTCTCAAAGTACGTGACTTCCTGGACGAACGGCACTTTCATGTAGAGCCCTGGTTCGGTGATGTTCCGGACGGGCTTCCCGAGTTGTACGACAATGGCCGTCTGGATCACATCCACGACGAAGAGTGGAGAAGCTCCAAGCACAAACAACGCGACAATCACAGCAAGGAGTGTAATTACTAGCCCCTGCTTCGTCATGGTCGGGAGCCTCTCGATTTTAGAGTTGGAGAAGGTTCTGGCCGGGACTCCTCAATCTCAGGTTGCGGGACGGCCTTGGCTCCGGTCATGGATGCCGGTTTGGAGAGACGGTCCAACGGAAGATATGGAAGCAGGCGCTCTCCGCCTTTTCCGTCGATGATGATCTTCTCCATATTCGGTAGGATTTCTTCCAACGTTTCGATGTAAATCCGCTTGCTGATCACGTCCTTCGCTTGATTGTACTCTTTTAGGGTTGCGAGGAAACGGTTCGTCTCTCCCTGGGCACGATTGACCCGCGCCTGAGCGAACCCCCTTGCCCGGTTGACCAGTTCAGCGGCTTCACCCTTTGCCCTCGGGATGATGTCGTTGCGGTAGCCCTGCGCTTGGTTGATCAGCTTTTCCCGATCTTCTTTGGCATTCGTCACGTCTTTGAAGGCCGCGGCCACTGCTTCCGGAGGATCGACGTCCTGGAGTTGCACGGCAGCAATCTGCACGCCAGAGTGGTACTGGTCGAGAATCGTCTGAAGCAATGTCATGGTGTCTTGCTGGATCGCTGCTTTTCCGGTGGTCAGCGCTTCGTCGATTTTACTTTTACCGACCACCTCCCGCATCGAGGCCTCAGCCGCTTTGCCGATGGTCTCATGGATATCCGCGACGTTGAACAGGAAGTTACGAGCTTCTTTAATCTTGTACTGCACGATGAATTCGATCGCCAGAATGTTCATATCGCCGGTCAGCATCAAGGCTTCCTGTGGCACCATCTGCTGGCGAGCTTGCTGGTTGGTACGGAAACCGACTTCGACGCGATAGAGTTTGGCGACCTTCGGCTGGAGAACGGTTTCAACGAGAGGAATCTTAAAGTGGGGACCAGGCTCAAGGGTTCGAACTGGAACGCCGAACCGTTTCACGACGCCTTCTTCGTCGGGGGCGACGATGAACACACTTTGCCAGACCAAGAAGATCAGCAAGGCGGCAATGATGAGGTTCCAGACACCGCCTGAAGGCAAGGGAATTTTAAACCCACCGGGAGGGAACATGTCCTTGAATTGTGACTTGGCCTGCTTGAAGGCTTCTTCAAGCGGGTCAGGCTTTTTGCCCCATGGATCTTTTGGGTCCCAGACCATTCAGAGGTGTCTACAATCCGATGGACTATGAAAGATACTCCCGCGAAAGATACTCCCGCACCTTAGCAGAGTGCGGCGCAGGGTGACAAGATCTAGATGGCCCTGGAGATGAGCTCATAGGCAAGGCACGCCAAACAGGCGCCGGCGGGAACCGTTATGATCCAGGCGAGTACCATATCCCGCACCGTCGCCCAGCTAACAGAGGATGTTCCTCTGAGCAGGCCAACACCGATGATGGCGGAGCTGCTGACATGGGTGGTCGAGACCGGTAAGCCGAGCGTGCCTGCCAGAAGTACCAGGGAGGACGTGGTCAGATTCGCCGACAGCCCTTCGGCATGATTCATTTCCGTCACTTTTTCCGCGAGCACTTCCGTGACGCGGTGTCCACCCCAATAGCTGCCGATTCCCATGGCCGTCGCGACCCCGGCGAATGCGAGAATCTGCAAGGTCTGGCTGGGCCACGAAGCCGCAGAGCTTCCGAGTAAGAGCATCGCGGCGATCTTCGGTGCGTCGTTCGTGCCCCGGGCCAGCGACGTGAGCCCGCTGGACAGCCAATGGACAGAACCCAGACCGATGGTAGGGCCGGATAATCCGGCACGGTCGCATTGCGAAGGGACAGCGGTTACGGGAAGGCCGATACCTTTCGATTGAAACAAGGTGCGGGTGTAGCCTTGTGCGTCGATCGTCACCAGAGCTCGATGACTTGGCATGACGCAGACACAGAGACCCTCCCAGCGTTTGGCGATCGATTTAATCAGAGGGTGGATGAAGCAGGAAAGACCGAAAGCAAGAAAAGGACTCAGCAACAGAGGAAAAGCGATCTTCTTCGACACCGTCGCCCAGATCAAGCCCTCACTGCCGAACGCCAGCAGACCTGCTCCGACCAGGGAACCGGTCAACGCATGGGTGGTGGAAACAGGGAGTCCGCTCATCGAGGCGAACAGCACCCAGAGGAACGTCCCGCTCAGAATCGCAGGGGCAAGGGCAGAAGGGATGGCAAGGTCAGGATGAAAGAATCCGCTGCTGAATGTCTTGACCATCGCAGTGGCGACAGACGCCGCAATAGCAGCGCCGACCATCGTCCAGAATGTCCCCCACGCAATAGCTGTCCGATAATTGGTCACCCCACTGCCGACCAACGTCGCAATGGCCTTCGACACGTCATTGGTGCCGTTCGCAAAGGCAAGCACGAGGATCAGCAAAAACGTGAGGACAGACAGGTCCATAAAGAAGCCGTCTAGGCAGTAGATCCGCCACAGGATGACCCGGAGCCTGCCGTGCAACCGTAGCAATGGTTGCGCGTCACGATCTGGCGATGATGGAGCTGCGCCGGGTCGAAGTCTCGAATATGTGACGGCGCTCCATGGTCGACCGGGAGTTCCAGCATCTGGTTGAAGTCGCAGTCATACAGCCGGCCGTCCCATCCGACCGACAGGGTATAGCGACACATGACACCCGCGGCGGCAGCGGGATTAAAGGCATTAGCCAGACGCGTCATGTATTGATCGTAGTTGCCGCTCTCCACAAGAAACTCCAGAAACCGGCTGATCGGCATGTTGGTGATCGTGTAGAGCCGGTTGAACTCGATGCCATGGCGGGTACGCAATTCTTTCCTAAATTGTGTTTCAATGGCTTCTTGCTTCGGAGGCAAGAATGCGCCGACAGGATTATAGACGAGGTTCAAGACCAGTCCGCTGTCAGGTTGTCCATAGCCAAGCTGGTTCAAGAGGCGGAGCGCTTCCAAAGATTTATCAAAGACACCATGGCCTCGCTGCGCATCGGTCTGGCTGGCACGATAGGACGGAAGCGAGGCGATGACCTCGACCTGGTGAGTGGCCAAGAATGTAGCCAAATCTCCCTGTGACGGAAGCAGCAACACGGAGAGGTTACAGCGATCCATCACATGTCGTCCGAGCTGACGGGACTGTTCGACGAGCCAGCGAAAATGCGGATTGAGCTCCGGCGCGCCTCCAGTGATATCTACCGTGGGAATGTCGGTTTTTGCCAGAGCCTCCATACATTGTTCTGCCGTTTCCAAGGACATGGCCTCAGGACGATCCGGACCGGCATCCACATGGCAGTGCCGACAGGTCTGATTACAGAGTTTCCCTACATTGATCTGAAAGACGGTGATGCCCGTCGCCCGCAGGGGGAAAATGCCTGCTTCGCTGAGTTGCAAGTCAAACGGTGGGGAAACGGTCGTTTGCTCGAGGAGACGAAGTTGTTCAGCGGCGGAGGCGAGAGGGTTGCTTCGGCCAACCAACGTGAGAGTCATCTAGCAACAACCTCCCTCTGGTGAGCAGGTCACCGCTTCGCCGCTCACACGATCACCGGCTCGATTCAGAATGACGAAGTGGGACTGATATCCCTCGGCTTCCAGAACCGCAACGGTTTTGGAACAAATCTCCAGCGGTTCACCTCTGCGATAGATATGGTGATCGTCATCGGCGACTTCGACGAAGGGGCCGGCGAGCAACGCATAATGGCCCTGCCACGTGCACGGAGCATCTACTGGAAAGACGGCGGTCCAACGTGGATCATTGTTGTCGAGTTGGACCGGCTCGGTCGTCAGAAGGAAGTGTTCGGCGAAGGGAGGAGCGCTCAGCAACAGTGTCTCCTCCGGCGTGACCGGCTGCGGAATACCACGCCGGTACGTCGTGCCTCGTTCATCCACAAGCCGACTGAAAGGGCCGCGAAGGGTCGCGTATTGAACCGAGGAGGCGGTCGGTGCCGGAGGAAGCTTGTAGCCCGTCAGCGTCACGGAAAAGAAATGAATGCCGTCGATGACGCGCCAGGGTGAAAACTTCACCAGATGGATACCGAGAAAGCCGGCTGCCGTCAAGCCGTTCAAGTAGTCGGTGAGCGTCAGGGCGCCCGATAAACATTCTCCCCATTTCTGAGTGTCGTGGACAAGGTACTGTGGCACGAGTTGATCCGACACGATATCGGAGATCGTGAACCGTCCGCCAGGCTTGGCGACCCGATACATTTCGCGAAACACCTTTCGCTTGTCCGGAGCCAGATTGATCACGCAATTCGAGATGATCAGATCGATCGTGCCGTCTTCCACCGGCATGGCATCGGCCAGGCCTTTACGGAACTCCACGTTCGAGGCGGGATAGCCCAGATTCGCAGCCACCACGGTCGCATTCTTACGGGCGATCTCCAACATCCTATCCGTCATGTCGATGCCGATCACGTAGCCCTTAGGGCCTACCAAGCGGGAAGCCTCAAAACAATCGATCCCACCGCCAGACCCGATGTCCAAGACCGTCTCACCGGCTCGCACCGTCTTGAGCCCGGCCGGTGTGCCGCAGCCATAGGAGATTTTCAAGACCTCTTCGGGAATAAAGGTTTTGAGGTGCCCCATGTCGTAGCTGGTGGGGCAACACATCTGCTCGCCCGTATTGGCGGCTTTAGCATAGCGTTCGCTGACCTTTTGCGTGATTTCATCGATGGGCATGGCCGGCCTCGCAGGCTTCGTTGGGATAGCTGCGAAATATGTGTATCAACACTTCACCTATCGGGTCAATCGGAGCTTCCCCAGGTATGCAGAAAGAATGTGCAGAGAACAATCAATCGTCTTCCCTCAGAGTCGTTTGCGGGAGGCAAATCTTACAGGCGTTTCGAAGCAACCGGTTGGGTGAAGGTGAAAAAACGAAGGGAAAATCAGTCCCGATGTGTGGAGGAGGCGCTCATTCAGCGTGAGGCCAGCTGATCACGTGTGTCGACGATGCATCAGCAGCGTTGGTCTCCCGCTGTAAGGGCGTTCCGTACCACTTATGGGATTATTATCAATATTTATGGGAGGCTGAGTTCGGAAACTTTGCGCAGTGCTTCCAGCAAGGTGAGGTCAAAGTTCAGACGGTACAGGTTGAGTTGCAGCGCCTCGAAGGTCTCTCCTTGTGCCCAATGGTCAGGAAACTTCGGCAGGTAGCCCAGCCACTGCTTTTCATCATCCAAGTAGAAACATTTGATCGTCTGCATCAGGTACCTCGTCCGGGGCCGGAAGCGAGCCCCTGAGGGGTTGTCCCGGCTTCTCATCGTGCACAAATTCATTCCAACATGTGATTCTTCATTGGTCAAGAATCACCGTAAAAGAAAATCTGTGGCCGATCAGGAGGAATTGGCGTGGTCATTGAGTCGCGGTCCCTTGCGTGATGGCCTTGGACGTGGCATACGATCGTTCGGGACAGAGGTCGACTTCGTTCAGCGATTACTGATGATTGCAAAGAGAAGCTGTTCTACCCGGGCCCGGCGCTTGATCTGGGCACGCGACATGGGGCGTGACTTCGTGGGAGTGTGGCGAGGTAGCGTGGACGTGTGACTATGGTGCCGGTCGTGTTCTTCGCTCCCGTATTGGGCGTGTTCTCTACCATCCTGGTGCTGGTATGGGTTCTGTTCTGCTTCTTGGGCAGATTGGGCAATCAGGTCTTGGTGAAGCTGCCACAGCTTGAACTGCAGCTCTTCGAACGAGTCACCATACGTCTCGTGCTCCGGGTAGCCCTGCAGGTAGCCGCGCCACCCGTTTCCGTCTTGCACGATGATGTATTTCGTGGAACGCATGAGGGCAAGTATAGCTGGACATTTCAGATGCGCAAGTGAAGAGGACAAACGGACTGCTTAGGACTCCGATCCGCAAAAAGAAGTAGAAAACCCATGGAGTTAAGCCCGTATCATTCCTTCCATGACAAATCTTATAGACACCGGCTCTTAACAAAAAACTACTTCAAAAATGGAGGTGAACCAGGCCTCTTGTCGATTGCAAGGAGAGGACGGATGACAATTCATGTATTCTGGTGGTTCAGTTGACTTCTATTAACGCTCGGCGTAGGAAGTGGCGCGCTAATGAGTTGTTGGCAGAATGTTCATGATCTCATTGTCTGATCGCTCATTTAAGTCTTGTATCGCAGCCTCATCGATGAGGAGTTTGGGAAAATGAGAGGTCATGGAAAACTGAATTAGGCGCTATCGGGACATGCAAGTTGACAAAATCTCATGCGGATCAACCATCCGAAATCCTACCGTTTGATAAGGACTGGAAGGTTTCAAGGAATATGTATCAACATTGGAAGGACGACGGTTTCTTTTTAGAGGTCAGAGTCGACCGTCGAGGCTCCGCACTTCCTTTCATCGTGCCGGGAGAGCAGACCTTTCTAGATTCTTATTGGAAGACATCCCGATGCTGCACAAACATCTTAGCGCAAGGACTAAGCATCTATTCAGGTTAGACATTCCTGACGAAAATGGTGCCTTCTTCAATCTCGTACAGCATCACGGATACCCCACCCCTTTACTGGATTGGACATATTCGCCTTACGTCGCCGCATTTTTCGCCTACCGAAAAGCTCAAAACGATCGGTGCAATAGTTCTGTCTCTGAGGCAAAAGTCCGCATCTTTGTCTTTGATCAAGCACTTTGGAAACAAAGCTATAGACAAGTCCACCAATTACTCATCCCTGGCCCCCATGTTTCGGTTGGCGAATTCATTACAATCGAAAATGAGCGGATGATTCCGCAACAGGCCGCAAGTACGGTCACGAACATAGATGATAAGAAACTTATATCGCATCAAAGGAAACTGAACTAGGCAGAAAGTTTCTGTGGGCCATAGACCTTCCCGCAATGGATCGGAGGAATGTTATGCAGGAGTTGAGTTATATGGGTATAACCGCTGGATCCCTGTTTCCAGGATTAGACGGTGCATGCGAAGAGTTGCGCGAGCGGAACTTCCCGTATTCGTAAACGCCCAGCGGCAAGAGGCCAACAAAGCGATCGGGAGTCTTTCTAAATTTGGAGTAGTATAAGCCCATTCCCGGCTGAAGAATATCTTGGAACATCAGCACCGTTCTTCACTCCTCGCGGCTAAATTCCAATCTACATCGTGTCTCACGGCAACGCTCGACGCGTTTGACCAATGATCGGACCTGGAACTGTTATGCCGATCGGACGGTCGATGGGTCTGTCAATTTGTCGTGAAAAAGTCGACAAGAACGGCGTTAACCGCTACATTTCGAAACAGGCGTTCGGAAATTCCTCAACTTGATACTTCAATCAATTGCAGGGAGGAGCCACGCGATGATGCCAACCCAAACACCCACGGATGAACAGTTGAAGGATCAGGCGATCAGACAAGCGTTGGCTGGCGATACCGCTGGGGCGCGACAAACTGCCAGTGAGATCGTTGACAAACGGTACCTGCGAGAGGCCTGGCAGATGATGCTGTTCATTGAATCGGAACGGGGAGACGTACGGGCTGTCAAGGACACGATCGTCTCATGCCCCGATCCGTCGCTCTTGGCCAGTCACTTCTATCTCGACCTTCCTCAAGTCTTCGTCAAGGCCGGGGATCGGTCCGGAGCCATCGAGATCGCACAGGCCATGGGGAGTTACGGAGTCTTACCGCTCATTGGAATTGCCGCGCATCTCGCAGAGGATGGAGATTTCATCGGGGTGCGTGAAGCGCTTTCTCATATCGATGATGAAGGCTTGCGAGCCATGATCATCAGCAGAGTGAACGCGTGTCACTTCAATGGCGAGCGACCAGAAACCCTAAGTTTGTGGACGGAGCAGTCAGCTCCTTCCGATTCACTGGCTGCCTGATCCTGTTCACAAAGAACTCCTTCCGCCCACCGCTCTCTTGACTTCTGCATCTGGACTACTTGCCCCGAGGATGTTGCTGCAGGTCTGAAGTATTGCGTGAGTGCTGATCGCTCTCGACTTGCATGCAGTCGGTTCTCTATACTCCATTCACTTTGATCTGTGTCGACAGGCTCTCTTTCTGATTCACCTTCCCCGTGAATGATCTGACTCGACAACTCCACGAACGGTTCGGGTTTGCGGCGTTCCGGCCGGGTCAGGAGGACGTCATTCGCGCCGTCTTGGCGGGGCGCGATGCAATGGCGGTCATGCCGACCGGGCTGGGAAAGTCGCTCTGCTATCAATTGCCGGCGACCCTCTTGCCAGGGCTGACGCTGGTGATTTCTCCGCTCATTGCGCTAATGCAGGATCAGGTGACAGCCATGACGCAGCGAAAGATTGCTGCTGCGGCGTTTCACTCCGGCCTCACTGGGCTCGAAAAGAACCGCGTGATGCAGGATCTCAAGCAGCGGCGGTTGCAGCTGCTCTATCTGGCACCGGAACGGATGCAGCATGAAGGGTTTCTCCAACTGCTGCGATCTCTCTGGGTCTCGTTGCTCGTGGTGGACGAAGCGCACTGCATTTCTCAGTGGGGCCACGATTTCCGGCCCGACTATCTCAAGATCGGTCGTCTTCGCCGGGAGCTCACGAATCCCCCTTGTTTGGCCTTGACGGCCACGGCCACCGCTCGTGTGCAGGCGGATCTGTGCCAACGGTTGTCCCTCAAGGATCCGTTCCGACTCGTCGCAGGGTTTCGTCGGGCCAATCTGGCCTTGTCCGTTCATTGCTGTCACTCCCGTCGGGAGAAACTGGCGATGCTGGAGCGCCTGGTTCGTGAGACGGAGAAGGGAACGGTCCTCGTCTATTGCGCGACACGTCGGGCAGTGGAGGAGGTGGCGGCATGGCTGGGACGGGAGCATCCGTCTGTCGGCTTCTACCATGCCGGGCTGTCGGATGACGAACGGCGATTCGTCCAAAATGAGTTTCACCGGGGGACGTTGAGAATCCTGGCTGCGACGAATGCCTTCGGCATGGGCATCGATAAGTCGGACGTCCGATTGGTCGTCCATTTCGATATTCCAGGAAGTGTGGAGGCGTACTACCAAGAGGTGGGGCGTGCCGGGCGGGATGGACGCCCCGCCGCCTGCGTGCTGCTGTTCCATGAGCCTGATCTGGCCACACAGCAATACTTCATTCAGCAGGCGTCAAAAGATTCTGACGGCGCTGATCGTGCCGGGCGCATGAAGACGCTCCTTCGAGAAATGTTGGAGTATGTTTCAGCGTCGACCTGCCGGCAGCTCGCGATTCTCGAGTACTTTAGCGATGAGACCGAGCTGGCGTTAGGTCCTTGCGGTCTGTGTGATCGCTGTGTTGCGCCTGTGCGGCAGTCGAGCCGCGAAGTTATTTGCGACCCAGCTCGTGACGCAAAGGCGATAGTGGAAACCGTGTCTTGGTGCAGAGGACGGTTCGGCCTGAGTCGAATCGTCGACGTTCTTCGAGGAAGTCGGTCAAAAGCGTTGCTGGCCTACGGTGCAGAAGATTGTCCGACCTATGGACTCTGTCGTGCTCAGCCGAAGATGTCGGTGACGAATCTCGTGAAGGCGCTCATTGACTCCGGATACCTGCAGGTCGAAGGGACGGAGTATCCCACGCTCACTGTGGCGCTCAAGGGACGAGAGGTTCTGCAAGGGCTTCGCACGGTGGTTCTGGAACAGGCGGCGGACTATTCGTCCAGTGGATCGATAAAGAAGCCGTGGCGATCATCTGTTGCCTTTGCGGGTGTCCCTGAGGTTTTGCCGCCGGATCGACAACTTGTTGAACGGCTCAGACAATTGCGCACGGAACTTGCCGAAGAAGAGGGCGTCGCACCGTTCCTCATCTTTCACGATAAGACGTTGAAGGCCATTGCTGGTTCCAAGCCGGGGACGCCTGCGGCTCTGCTAGAGATTCCCGGCATCGGCGAGATGAAAGCCGAACGGTATGGCCCGCGGGTGCTGGCTGTGGTCAATGGAGAGCGATAGCGATCGGCATTTGGGTGACGGGTTCAGGTCCCCCCTGAAAGAGCGTTTTCGAGTAGGTGCCGATAAGATCAGGGCTCGGTGGATGGCTGTGAACCATCCGCACCGGGCCCTTCTCTATCCAACCTCGGTCAGGGCGTCGGATCCAATGGAATCCGGCACCTTAATCAGAGGATCATGACTCCGGACAGGTATTAACCGGTGCGCCAATCGGATTCCTCTGCGCGGGCGAGAGCTCATCACAAAAAGCTTTCGGCAGCTTCTGCACCCACCCATTGTAGACATTGGGAACAGGCAACAAGCCCTGTCCACCCATGCCAGGGTTTCCACTGACCCCACCTGGATCATCTATCGGGGCATTGGCGTCGGCTAGCACGACCCAGCCGGCTATCTCGGCATCGTCGACGTTGCCGTCGTTGTTCTTGTCGTAATCAAATACGATCAAACGGTTGGAGAACTTGCTGGTGACATAGGCGTAGTATCCGCCACCCTTCTTGGCACCGAAGTTCACACCATGACAACCTGGATCACAGGCAATGCTTTTTACCAACGTGTCCGTTTTGGCATCGATGATGGTGATCGTCCCGGTCAAGGTATTGCCGGTGATCACAAATTTTCCATCGGGACTTACCGGGGTTTGGATCGGCAGCCCACCGATGGCTCCCCCTTTCGGCCCGGTAGCCGGGTCGTAGTTCTGAAGCAAGTTGATGTCCTTGCTTTTCTTCCCGGACGCCATATCGATGACAGAAATGCTATGTCCCAAATAGTTGGAGACATAGTATTTCGTCGAATCTGGATTGATTCCAGAGGCGATCGGCAGGGTGCCGGTTTCAGGTTTTGCTTTGACCTTGTTATTCGGGAAATCAAATAACGTGGAGTCATTCGAATTGGAGTTGGGGGTCACCATCGTTTGGCCGTCATGGCCCATCCAATGGGCGTGCGGCTGAGTTTGGTTACTCGGCTTGCTCGGATCCTGCATCGAGATCAGCCGGTTAATCCCCAGCTTACCGTCCTGCAACCGATCCAGTTCCACCACCCCATCATCACCGTTACACCCTGTATGCACCTGCTGTGTATCGACCCGTGTCATCACATGGGCCGGGTCATGACACTTAATCCCTTTGCTCGTGACTTCAGGCCCGTTGACGAGATCAAGCTCCTGGATGAGTGCACCGCTGTCGTGGTTCATTACATAGAGGCTATTGCCCTGCCACTCGGTATTGTAGATCTGGTTCTGATCGTGGCTGGCCCACAGGTTGTGGGCGTTATTCATTTTTTGATCATGGAGTGCAATCTTGCGTTTCACCTTCCATTTGTTAGGACCTGCCACATCGACCACAGTCACAGTACTTGGATAAGCAACCCCTTTTGTCTTGCTCACCTCATACTGTGTGTCCACCCATACTTCGCCGATCCCATCGGTTGCGGGTGTTTTCAGTGCTGGGATCTTATCGTCAATGTCAAAACTGTCTTGAAGTGTCTTTTTGAGGTTAACAACAGCTCCCCCTGTAACACGAACATCAGCGTCTGGATAGTCCGGTTTGTAGATCGTACCTGCGGGTTGGGCATAGTTCTTCCAATTCGACGGACTGGTCACCACGAAGAACGCACGCAACAGCCTCAATCCAAGGTCTGATTTGCTAGGGAAGGCTTTTGCTGCGTCAGCTGCTTCTTTCACACCTGCCGCATGGGTGACACCCAAGAGATGGAGCTGCTCACCGATGTCAAGCCCCTCGGTTTTCTCGTCATTTACGATCACGCCGGCCAACATATAGGGATGTAGTTTGCACACGAACACATAGAGACCCTTGGCGTTCAAGGTCACTTCATGGTCGTCTTTGTTCGCTTTGTCCTGATCGATGCGCTCTGCGGGTGTTGCATCGGCCGGCCAAATCAGACTCGTGACGGTGTGGAAACTCTCCACACGAGATTGGCCGCTCGGACCATATTTCGACTTCGTTTGAAGAAAGGCCACCTTGTCACCTGGCTTCACAATGGCCAGGGAACGGGTTGGTCCAACCGATCCGCCGGAATCGAACCAGTGGCCCGCTTCATCCGTCACATCAAACGTGGCGGTGGCAGGGACGGGCGCAGGCCCTGCAACAGGCGATGCAGGATCATCACCCGAACAACCGACTACTCCCGCCGCAAGGCAAAGAGCAGCCCCTAAACTAACGTACCTCTTCATTGAAGCCTCCTTTGAGTGATGAAATAGTGGAACGTGACGCTGACTGCTACTCTATCGAGTGCGCTGAACGGTGGGCTTGAGAAGCGCTTCCTTCAGTGCGCCCAATCGTCATGAAACGGCGCCGCTTATAATACACGCAATTATTAATAGTCAAGGTATAACAATTAGGTATAATAAGTTAATATATAAATTTCATGGCGATATGTTTGTGCCGTCCAGTAACCGAATGCTCCGTTCAGCAATTCACGTGCCCACGACAAAATTCTCCACTCATTAGAATTGCTTCTTTAATACCAATACCTTATGCATCTCCAGCGGCGGTCTCTCGTTGGTGAGAGAGAATCGGATTAGATACAACTTCTGTATCGAATAGGATTCGGAGTGGGTTGATTTAGGGAGCGAGTATCGTTGGTGTTGTAATCTTCATCCGCACCGACTTGAGATGATGTATCGTCGGTGATGACGTATTTCCAGCGGTGGATCACACTTTCCGACATGAGTAAGAAGTGTCAGGTTACGGCTGGTGGCATGGATGGGATCATCGAGTGGTGTTTCTTATCTTGGAGGAAGGAGAGATCTTGTCAGATCCTCGAAGGTATCGCTCACCGGCCTAGGGAGGATACTTCTGCAACCAAGAACCGTGGACGAACAGGTGATCTCGTGGGCGTTGGAGGAGGACACGCTTCCGCGAGGTGTCAGCGCAGACATCACAGAGCACGACACTCACGCTGTGTGGCTCAACCGTCCAGTTATGCCGCTGCTGCCGGTCGAAGTACCCTTTTCGCCGAGGCCAAGCGTCTCGTGAGTCGGTTGGCTCTCCGAGCGCGCTGCACAATCCGGTGCTGATGAATCAATGGATCCTCGATATTGCCGCACGTCACGCAGCGCAGTCCGCGCATCCACATCGGCACATAGCTTTCTTGCATATCCAGTAAGTGATCCATGACCATGAGCCCGCAACATCTCGTGCACTTCATGGGAACTCCTCCTTGGTGAATTGCCGATAGGCAATGACTCTATCCTTCACCTAGGCAATCTCGGTGCCACGATGAATTCTGTAGCGATGCGTAACCGCAGACGCTTATGACTGTTGAATCGGAACCCTTTTCACCGACGAAACTCGCGATCCGTTGTAAGAAAGTTTCAATGAGGGATCGTATCTCAAACGATACGTTCAGAAGACAGAATGATACAGGTCTGCTTACGTAGAAGGCCAATACAGGCCACTGAGGGGTATTGTCCAAATGTGACGCTCTATTTCATGCTGCTTACCTCAATCCTCTGCGGATTACACCCACGATCTGTTGACAAGGTTCTGATCCGCATCTGACAATTGTTCTCAGTATGTCGGGCAAAAAGATCCCACTTCCCGGTCAGCCGGTTCTAGCCCAGGCCAATGGAGATGACGAACCGACCTTTCCTCGCTATGCCGGTCCAGCGTTCCTCTCTTATGGATTCCGGCCGTTTTTTCTAGGGGCGGCGTTGTTCGCCGGCCTATCAGTCCTCCTCTGGGTTGCTTTGTTTGCAGGCAAGGCTCAAGCGGTCTTTCTCTATCCCCCGCGCGACTGGCATGTCCATGAGATGCTCTTCGGGTATCTGCCGGCGTTGATCGCGGGATTTCTGCTGACGGCCATGCCCAACTGGACCGACCGTCTGCCGCTGAGAGGTGGGCCGTTGCTGGCCATGTTCCTCCTATGGCTGGTAGGACGGCTGCTTGTGGCAGCGCCATCGGCTGGGGCCTCCGTTGCCGCGATTGTCGACGGAGCTTTTCTGGTCATCTTAGCCACCTATGTCTGGCGAGAGATCGCTGCAGCAAGAGCGTGGGACCGGGCACCGATCGGCATCCTGGTAAGCCTTTACGCCGTGACAAACATTCTATTTCATCACTCAGCGCTACACGGTATGCCCACAGACTTTGCCGAGCGGTTTGCCTTGTCAGTGATGACCTTGATGTTGACCGTGATCGGCGGGCGCCTCACGCCGACCTTTACACGCGAATTCTTCGCTGAACGGAACATGCCTGGACTGCCGGAAGTATTTTCCCGAATAGATGGCATCGCCATCGTTCTGGTCCTGATGGGTGTCGCCACATGGGTTCTCCAACCGGAAAGTGTATGGACCGGAGTTATGTTGGTCGTAGCTGGTGTGGCCGGCGTGGTGCGTCTGCTGCGATGGAGAGGGTGGCGGACCTGGCGCGAACCGTTGGTGTTGATCCTGCACATAGGCTATGGATGGGTCGGGCTATTCTTGCTGGCCCTCGGCACCTCGATTCTTGGGATTGGCTTCTCTCCAGAAAACGCAGTTCATCTCCTCACCACAGGAGCGATGGGTGCGATGACGCTGGCGGTGATGACTCGTGCGAGCCTGGGCCATACGGGACGAGTACGCCATGCCGATAGGCTCACCGTGACGATCTACCTGCTGGTCAATGTCGGGGCGTTGCTACGCATCTTTACTCCAAATTTCGACACCCCCACGAACCTCACGTATACCATGCTCGGCCTGTCGGCTCTCAGCTGGAGTGGGGCATATCTGCTCTTTGCCGTCATATATGGCCCTTTCCTCGTCCGTCCAAGCCTCGATGAGTAGAGACTTCATGCAGTAGTGTCGACCATCTACGAGAAGAAGCTTTAGAGAGACAAGTGGCGTTCCATTGACTGGTGCGGTATCATGAGTATCTAAGAAGGAGCCGGAGCTGTCCGGCATGGCCGCAGCGAGCGAGATGCTGAGGCGTATTTCTCAGTACGGTGAGGCATTGAGCGAAGCGAGAACGCAGCTGGCGGTCGTTTTCAACAACCTGAACAAAGGGGGCGACCGGTTTCGACGGGGATACTGAGGTCACTGTCGCATGTCGAGCTCTCGGGAACTCGTAAAAGTCCGAGAAAACGCAACTGCCAATCAAGAACTGGCACTCGCAGCTTAATTAAGCTGTGACGTCGTTCCATCTGAGGCCCGCGGGGGTGGAATGGCGCGATGCAGCGGGCTGGTCCAAGGTCGGTGCTCAGCGGCTGAGGACGAGAACTTTCTGAGCTAGCGGCTGTTCTAAGCCTGCCGACTGGCGTGGATGGCTGCGAATCTTAAATTGTCGGCTACACATGTAGACACAGTGCACTGACGATCTTCGGACAGGGGTTCAACTCCCCTCGCCTCCACCAAACCGCACTTCGTGCGTTCCGGCGGCTCATCAGGCGAAGCCTCTCTTCATTGACGCCGCCGGATAAACCCCTCTAGTGTTTCACGTCTTGCTACAAATACCTCGCTTGCGCGTACCGGCGCCCCTTTATCGCTGTAGAGAGGGGGCTCCGCTTCTTTGGACAGAATCTTTCACTTCATAAGTGGTGCCTGGCGGTGTGCGCCTACGCAGCCGTGGGCCGTGCAGGCCGGTTCTCCCCGTACACGCGATCAGGCGTGCGTCCGTCAAGTGCACGATGCGGCCTGAGCTGATTGTAAAACGTCATATAGCGCGCCACCCCTTGGTGGGCATCGCGCATGGTCTCGTAGGCATGGAGATAGACCTCCTCATATTTGAGACTCCGCCACAGCCGTTCGACGAACACGTTGTCGCGCCAGCGTCCGGTCCCATCCATACTGATCTGAATCCCCTGGTCTTTGAGAAACCCGGTGAAGGCCTGGCTGGTGAACTGGCAGCCTTGATCCGTATTGAAGATCTCGGGCGTGCCATACCGGGTCACAGCCTCCTGGATAGCCTCCAGACAGAAGTCCGTCGTCAATGTATTGGACAACCGCCACGCCAGCACGCGGCGACTCGCCCAGTCCAGGATCGCACAGAGATACACGAAGCCACGTTTCATTGGAATGTAGGTGATATCAGCCGCCCACACGTGGTTCGAACATGTGATCGGCAGCTGACGTAGCAGATAGGGATAAATCTGATGGGCGGGATGGCGGTGACTCGTCCGCGGCATCCGATAGATCGCCGTGATCCTCATTCGTCGCATGAGGGTGGCCACCTGGCGTCGTCCAATGGTGTGCCCCTCTTGCCGGAGGAGATCCCGCAGCATGCGGGCACCGGCGAATGGATACTGCAGATGCAATTCATCAATCCGACGCATGAGCGCCAGCGTCGTATCGGGAACGGGTCTCGGGTGGTAGTACGCCGTTGACCGGGCCAGCTGCAGGAGCTGGCATTGGCGCCCGAGGGATAAGGGATGTGTTCGGTCAATCATCGCTTTGCGCTCAGCAAGCCCGCCTTGGTGAGCGCGCCTTCTAAAAAATCATTCTCCAAGGTCAGTTGCCCAATCTTGGCATGCAGCGTCTTCAGATCCGGCGTATCAGCTGGTGGGTGGGGGCCGCCAAACACGTCTGCGGCTCGGGCCAGTAGTTGCTGCTTCCAGTCCGTGATCTGAGCGGGATGGACCTGGAAGTGCTCAGCCAACTCGGCCAGCGTTTTGTCGCCTTTGACGGCGGCCAATGCCACCTGGGCCTTAAAGGTGGCTCCGTGATTGCGTCTCGGTCGTTTCATCGCCTCGCTCCTTTCGTTGACCATCTCTTGATGGTCTTGGTGAAGCCAGGCTCCCACTTACCATATTGTCCGAATTACCGGAGCCCCCTCTGTAGAGTGATTAACGGCGCCGGATAAGACCCTCAAGCGTCCACCTTTTTCTCACTTGCTCTCTGTATTCACGTGCCACCCAACATGCTCGGACAAGAAGATGACCGCCACATTCTCGGGCCTCACCTAGCTTGTGAATGGTCCTGAAACTGCTACTATTTACATCGTCAATTAGTGGACGCACTTATCGCTTGGTAAATCTAATGTCTAGGTTGGCTCCGTTCTTTGCTGCACTTTTGTTCATCACGCTATCGATCTCCAGTCACTCAGCGCAGCTCGAACCGGATCAAGGGACGTGGCGTTCGGCGGCTCCGATGCCGACGAAGCGAACGGAGGTGGCCGCTGCGGCACTGGATGGAAAGATCTACGTCGTCGGCGGGTTCGAAAAGCCCAGCCTGGGCAATGTGATGAATTTTGCGATTACGCCGTCCGTCGAAGTTTATGATCCCACGATAGATCGGTGGACTTCCAAAGCCCCCTTGCCGATCGGTTTGCATCATGTCGGGATCGGGGTGGTAGGCGGACGTTTGTATGTCATCGGCGGCTACAGCAAGTCGGGATTCTCTGTCTGGAACCCGGTGGCGACAGTCTATGCCTACGATCCGACTATGGATAGCTGGACTGAGGGTGCTCCGATGCCGACTGCACGTGGTGCCTTGTCTGTGACGGAGCATGAGGGAAAGCTGTATGCCATCGGCGGGTATGATCGTAAGACCAACAATGCACAGGTGGAAGTCTACGATCCGGTGCGTAATGCTTGGTCGACAGCGATGCCTTTGCCGACGCCTCGAGATCACCTCGCGACCGCGACCGTTGCTGGGAAGATTTATGCGATCGGCGGGCGTGTGAATGGAGACTATTCTCAGAATCTTCCCGTGACGGAGAGATATGATCCATCGACTGATCGTTGGACGCGCGTCGCAGATCTTCCGACTGCGCGCAGTTGCATCACCGCTGCAGTGGTAGATGGAAGAATCTATGTGCTTGGCGGTGAAGGGGCGGCCGGCACATTCAATCAGAACGAGGCCTATGACCCGGTTCGAAATACGTGGCAAACCATGGCTTCGATGCCGACAGCGCGCCATGGCTTGGGATCGGCGGTCGTGCAAGGACGCATCCACGTCATCAGTGGCGGACCATCTCCAGGGGGCTCCTTCAGCGATCTGAACGAAGTCTTTACCCCATCTGCAAGCAATTGAAGGCTGATTGATTCCTTGTTTTCCAGCCTACAAGGTGCAGCGGTACTAGAACCTATCTCAAAATCGAGTTTCGAGGAGGAAGCCACTTTGACCCACGGGCATCAATTCGAACAGCATGCAGAATCCTTGGAAATAACGCCGTTCATTGATGCAGTGACGCTCAAATGAGACCGATAGCGTCTCACATTTCAATTTTGAGATAGGTTCTACCCTTCCAATAGGCCGACATCCCGTTGAGTACACCTCGGCTCCAGGCTTGTCCAGAGAGTCAAGTTGAAGCGTCTTAACGGGAGTTTAGAAGGGTGGCACCCCCAATGAGAAGGAAGTAACCGGTATTATAGGAGGCATGCAGAACGATGGAAGGATACACTGATCCGAAGCGATCTCGCACAAAGCCGAAACAGAGAGAAGGAACGAATACGAGCAAAGACCAGGAAAGGGAATGGCTGACCAGATGGGTCAGAGTGAATAATAGCGATGTCAGTATGTTAGGCATGGAGAGACCAATCCATGTCTTCTGCCTTCCCATGGATTGCAATAAATACCCCTGGACGATGCCACGGAACAGCAACTCTTCGAGCAGGGGCTGCCATAGGGCGACGGAGAGAAAAGCTGGTAACCATATGGCATGCCAAGGCAGTGGTTGAAATGCATAGAACCCCATCATGGAAAGCCATGCCAGTGGACCAAAAGCGAACAACAAGAGAAATACAGAATCTCGATGAAAGGGACGATGGTAATGAAGACCCAGTAATGCCGTGACTTGCGCCGAGAGGCTAGACATAGAGCGTCCATCAGGAGGAACGTTCTGGGCCATGACTCGCGCTCCGAAACTCGACCTCATCGGCGTCTAGCTCTCCACAACAACACAACCACAGACATGAGTAGCATGGCGGGCAGCAATATGTCTCCAGTTGCGCCTGGGGCGACAGTGCAGCCTCCGCCATCGCTAGGGGCTTGGCTAGGGGCCGGAGGGGATGGCGCAATGTTGAAGGTGGCAGTGACAGTTGCAGTTTGGGTAAGCGTGCAGGAGCCGGTTCCTGCGCAATCTCCACTCCATCCCACAAAAACTGACCCAGGATCGGGTGCTGCGGTAAGGTTTACCATGCTACTCAGAGGGAACTGTCCACTGCATGTCGCTCGACAGTCGATTCCCGCAGGATTGGACGTAACGGTACCGGTGCCGGCACCGGCCTTGTTGACGGTGACGGTGGAATTTGGGATTACGCTGGCCAACGCTGCCCGCGCATTGATACGCCCACCCGACGACACTTTTCCAGTCAAGGACGCCTTCCGATCCACTGTGCTCAGAATTGCATTCCTGAGTTCGGCTACGGTGAGGTTGGGATTAACCGAGAACAACAAGCCAGCGAGTCCCGCCACATGAGGGGTGGCCATTGAGGTACCTACAAAAAACTGGTAGTCCGTGGTTCCCGACGGCGGGCCCGCCACGCAGGCGATGCGGACATTGTCTACATACACACCGTCGAAGACCTGACTACCGTTCGATATGAATCGAAAGCGAAACCGTGAACCGGCCACGCCATCCGCGACATCCCCCCACGTGAAAGGAGCGAATCGGGCATTGCTGCTCCCTGAGAGTCCGTTGATGATCTGCCAACTAGTCCCGGTGTTTGTTGATGTTTCTGCAAGAACTCCATCGGTATCAAGTTCGGTTTGCACGCGAACTTGACTGTCCCATCGACACCCTCTTTGTCCAGTGGTACTGAACATTGGTCCGATCGCGAAGGAATCGGTGTTGTTCTGGTAGCTTCCGGTCGGACTGTCGGTCAGACTGTTGGGTTGACTGAATGACGTGGAATTGGTGAATCCCCAGGTACTATTGGTTCCCCCGAAGACATAGCCGAGCCCGGTCGGGCCGGAGTCAAAGTTGTGAAAGAGGACAGTCCTAATGTTTGATGTAGGCGTGGTGCTGTTGATTCTAATTCCCGGTGCGGCCACTTGGACGGTCGTGGAGCCGAAATTCGAGAAAGTCGCCAATTGATCATTTTGATCCGTCGCTGCTACCGCGATCACGTTTGCCAGCGCGGCCGTCTGCTGCCCATTACACACTGAAGGCGCACTGAAATTTGAGGGAAAGTTCGGGACGTTGTCATTGTCGTCGCCGATCCCATCATCTCCACCGTTGCCTGCCGCTGCAACAAAAAGCACCCCTGCGTCATTCGCGGCACTCACGGTATCATAGAAGGCCATGCTGCATTCAGGTCCGATAAAACTCGCGTTAATGACGCGTGCGCCTTTGTCGATGGCATAGTGGATCGCGCTGATAATGCCCGTAGTGGACAAAGATCGGTCCACCCCTCCGGCTTTCAGAGCCATCAGTCTTGCAGTCCACATGACCCCTGTGATTCCAGTTCCGTTGTTGCCGGCTCCCGCGATGGTGCCTGCGACGTGAGTGCCGTGTCCTTCGTTCCCTCCGGGATTGAGGTCGACTGGATCCATCGGGTCGTTATCGTTCATAAGAAAATCCCACCCCAGCACATCGTCGACGAACCCATTTCCATCGTCATCGACACAATTCCCGGCAATCTCTCCCGGATTCGTCCAAATATTGGGAGTGAGATCCGGATGGTCGTAGGCAATGCCCGAGTCAATGACGGCGACAATCACGTTGGGGTTCCCCGTACTGATATCCCAGGCTTCAGGGGCATCAATGTCGGCATCCGCCCTTCCTGCCGTTCCGTTCACAGTTTGACCCGTGTTATGGAGACCCCATAATGTGCCGAACTGAGCATCGTTTGGGATCGCTTGCAGTTGGTACAGATAATTTGGTTCGGCATACTCAACGGCGTGATTGCTTCGGTACTTCAAGACCGCCTCTTCGACGGACAAGGCACCTTCCAATTTGTACTGATGAATCACTCCGGTGTTCATCGATACCGCTCTGAGTTCTTTGGCACCCACGTCGACGTTCAGAGACGCGATTCTCGACGAGGACGCCTCACCCCTGAACTTGACCAGTATCTCTCCTGGGACATAGTGCGTCGGATGACGCACGTCCCCTGATAACACCGTCATTCCACCGGATGTCTGTTTCTGCTTCGCATACACCAAGCGGTCTCCGGGCATGAGTCCCGACAATGCAACCACGGCTGTGGTGATGCCTAAAATGGCCCCAGCCCAACAGAGCACAATCCTCGTCAGATTAGTTCTGTGTTTCGTACCGATAGTTGGGCTCTGCATACTCGACCTCATGATATGAATGGAGCCGGGTGATTGCGGATTCGACAGACTGATCGTCCGGGACCCGGACGTGATAGAGGCGTCCCCGCTGGATTTCAGCGATCACGTCGATCCGGTTATCTTTTAGGATGGACGCAATCCGCTCTTGCGAAACCCCGCCCTTGAACTTGACCAACATTTCATGTGGGATGAACCGCGATGCAGGGTGTTTTGTAGATTTTTGTAAGGTATGTATTTCTGTCTCGTTGCGGTTTGTTGAGCCGCAGGATGTGGAAAGCCAAACCGCCGACACACACACCGTGATTGTGACGAGTTGTGTCATGCTATGAGATAGATTGGGGAAGCACGTCATTGCGTTGTTCGCCTCCAGCAAAGTCGATCGCACTGGATGAGCGGATCAGGTGCTACATGTAATAGAGTAGGGGTTAATTGATATATCCATCTTTCGAGGGGCAACGCTGGTATTAAGTGATATAGCCGTCCGTCGGGGGAAGAGGCTGGGAATGAGGACCCCACCTATCGGCACGGATGAGTGAATGAATTTTTGGTCTATGATTTGCGTAAACCAATGTGTGTTCGCGTACTGCTCTCCAGTTTGTCTAAGTGGTGTGGCGGCACTCTTGATGGTGAGTTGCGTATCTGCCGGATGCTGGCGAGCGCCTCTTCCCCGATGATCAGTCTTTCCGAGTAATCACTCGCTCTACTTTTTGATGCACCCATCTGGCTGAAGTGTCCGCGGTGGAAACGAAGGCTTGACCGAAGTCGAGCACAAAGTGGGCGTCCTCAAGCCGTAATTCCCAGAGAGCGAAATCACCAAAGCCAAACATCATCTCCGCTTGGGGAAACCGCGACAGGTATCGTTCCTTAACTGCGCCATACGATGGTGCATCGGGTGAAAGTGGTGACGCTTGTCCCTGAAGGTTCATTCTTCTCAACGCGAGAGGATTTTTCTCCGGTCCATCCGGTTCTGCGACGAACAGTGAAACTCGCGGGTCAACCAGCAGATGTTGCGTATGAAGCGCCAGTCGGCTGAGGTGCAGATACGCTTTGGTCCAGTCCGATCCAAACACATAGGGCACATGCGATCCAAATGGTCGTCCATTTCGCATCGTGAGCAGCACCGCGGTGCGAACCTCTTGCACCAATGCCGACCAGGCCTCTTGCACGTCCTGACTCGTCAATGCCTGAGCCATTGTTGCTCCGTATTCCAAGAGTGGCAGCGAGGGAGGTACCCTGCACGTTACGATTTCAAACGTCAAGAGGATGTCCTCAAATTTTTGTCAAAAGGATGAGGAAGGACACATTAGTTTTCTTGACTGATTCGTTGTTGAGGCCTATCGTACGCAGGTGGGAGGAGTTAACGCCCCGAGGGAATATGGTTAAAGAGGGGGTCGAGCGTGAGGATGGTGTGCAGGCCCAGCTTGTACTGGGAAGCCTAAAGTCCTCCCAAGATCTCCGCCGTACCTGATCGTCCTCGGTTAGGTGCGTGCTCCTCCCACCCAAACGTCAGACCCCATTCCACTTCCACTCTCGATGTCTTCTCTGGCTCCCACAGGGGCCGGTCGTGCTTCTGGTATCAGGGCACGAGTAGGACCTCCTGCTATACTTTAGGCAATTACAGCATCATTTGCACACTGAGGGTATCCCATAACATGAAGGTTCTCATGCTGGGCCTCATCAGCGCTCTTATGTTTTGGTCGGCTATCGGATCCGCAGAACTCTATAAATGGACCGATGACCAAGGCAACCTCCATATCACCGATACACCGCCTCCCGTGACGCAAAAGAAGTCGGGGACGACTGTGTCGCCAGTTCCTCGATCCGCATTGTCGAAGAAGACCACGGTTCGGCCGATCTTGCCTGGGCAACCCCAAGCTGAGGTTCATCCCGTACCGGGTTCAATAGCCCCTTCTCCACCAAGCGATGAAGGCCTTATTCAAAGGGCGATGGAAGGTTTAAGTCCGAGCCAGGCCACGCTGACGAGTTCGTGGCAAATCTTCGACAACACCCAGATGAATGCTAAAGCTCCCGTTCTACGGTGGAAGGATGACCGAGACCTCGATCACTTCGTCGATGTCTTGCCGGCGACTCTGGGGCGCTCAGGAGCGGCGCCACAGTTGGAAGATGTTTCTATATCACTCTTGCCACGTAGGACCAAAGAACGGGTCACCGGTGTATCTCGTTCGCGCCATCAACCGGTTCCATGAAGCCAAGAACATGAATCGTTGGATACCGTATGAGAAGATGTTGAAGGCCCTGCTTGTGGTCATCCCCCTCCTTACCGCCTCATCGATTCAGAGTGCGGCCGGTTACCTCTCCAGCACTCCTACTGCATTCTCTGAGGATGGGCGGCTCCTCTTAATCCAGATGGATGAGCTGGTTATCTGGGATCTCGAGACGAAGACACTCGTGGCGAAGATTCCCATTCACTGTCAGCAGATCGCGTTACTGAAACAGGAGGGGTGGGTGCTGTGTGTGGAGGAGAGCGTTACCATCTACGATTGGAAGAACCGCGTCTCTGTGGCCACCATTCCACCGGAATCGCCGCAGCCCTATAGTCTGCTAGCCTATTCGAGCGAGACCGATCGGATGATTCTCCGTCATGGGAATGAGGCCGTGTCGGTCTGGCAGCTGGGGAAGAAGTTGGTGCCGCTTAAACATATTGCACTGGAGGTTAAGAAAGACGTCCCTTCGGTGGCCGCCTCGCCCGATACGAAGCAGTTGGCGATCGCGCAAGGCCACACCATTCATCTGCACGACCTAACCCGCACAAGCATTCGCGATCTCGTCATTGATGGAGCCAAGCCGCGTGATCTGCTCTTTGCACCGGACGGTTCTCGTTTGGCGGCGAGTGTGGGCAAGACGATTCTCCTGATCGATCCAGTGGAGGCATCCATAGCCACCCGCGCCACGTTGACGAGTGCTGAAGGGGCACAGGGCCCTCTCACGCCCGCGATCTTCTCGCGGGACGGTCATCGTTTGGTGGCAGCCAATGGGGAATGGAGCTATGCGCTTTTCAATGCTGATACGGGCGAGCTCGTAACCTTGACCGAGTTCACCGATGCAGCTCCAGGGCGCGGGATGCGATCACCGACACAGCTTCGTGTCGTCGACATTACCGCCGATGCAGATTACTTGGTCGGGCAACCGGAGCATCTCCACACGTTACAGATCTGGGACCTACAAACTGGTGCGATGTTGCCGAATCTGTGCGGAGAGGATTGTCGCGGTATGGGCCTCCGTGTTTCACTCCTCAAATGGTCTCCCTCTGGTTCGAAGATCGTGGTGAGAATGCAGGGAGGCCGCAACCCAGATGTGGATGGGAAAGTATCGGTCTGGGATGTTCACTCACGTTCTCCGGAATTGGTGTTGGACCCCGGCCAACCTCAGGCCAAAGTATTGGCGAAACGAACGACCCTCCCGACATTTATTACGATGACACCTGCTACCCCAGCTGCGCAGGCGTTCGTCCATTCTCAGGCCTTACTTGCAGTGGCGGCGTCTCCCAGTGCGAATCTGCTTGCGACAAGCGGCGAGGAGGGACTCCTGAAGATATGGGGTCCAGGGCAGGGCACTCTCTTGCGTCAATTAGCCCTGTCTTCTCCGGCCAATGCGCTTGCGTTCAGCGCCGATGGCGCCATTCTAGCGGCCGGAACCCTGGGAGGGGACGTACGTTTGTGGGAAACCCAGACCTGGCAGGAGTTCTCACCCTATTCGAGCAGGCAAGGTCGGATCAACGCACTGCAATTCCTTCCCGGCAATCGATTTCTCGTCGTTGCAGGGGAGCGTTCGAAAGTTTTGGTCGTGGATCTGGTCATAGGAAAGGTCGTGAAAGAGCTTGTGCACATCAGCCGGTCTCCAGCCTGCGACAAGAAAAGCTGTGCTAAAAAGCGTGTTGCGCAGGAAGAAGTCGTCGACAGTTTGAATTTCCTGGAAGGAAGTTCGTTCCTCTTGACCATCTCGCAATCTGGTTCCGTCGTGTGGAATATCACAACGTGGCGCGATTCATTTGTCTGGACCACCACTCGTTCCAGTGATCCGAAAGCCTTTGCCCTCGCTATCTGGGATACCAAGAACAATAAAGTGTTAGCAAGCTTGGATACCTTCACTAAGCGGGATACAGAGATTGATCATGGGCCGCCCGTGGCGTTAGGGACATCGATGGCCGTCGATCCCTCTCATCGATGGGCCGCCACCCGAGTCGGAGAACATATTTCCGTCTGGGACCTTTCAGCACGGGTAAAACGAAAAACGTTCCATGTCAAAACTCCGTATCATCTCCACTGGACGAGCGACGGTAAACATTTGATCGTCTCCACCCTCGATAGAAAAATCCTTGTCTGGTCAGCCGAGACTATGGAGCCGACGCACTATCTGCGAGATCCTTCCGTGACCCACTAACAGGATGTTGAAAAAGTCCTCCAGCTTCGTTCTCACATCGCTCAAAGGCTCAACGTACAGCCAAGAGTATGCTTCCGCCTTTTCGTTCGTTGCGGCCTCGCTGGAAGGCCTTTTTGAACATCCTGTGGGCTCTCCTGACTCAGCCCGTGACTCCCGATAGGGAAATTCGTTCTGCACCCAGGCCTTTTTTCATTCCAGCCATTCACCATCTGGTCCATTGTATCGGCGATAAGTTTTGTGGTACCAACAATCAACATGTGTCTCATGAGAGGGTGAATGGCAAAAAAGAAAGAATCCGCATCAGCTTCTGAATCGAAATCTTCCGCTCCTCCAGCAACCCCTGAACCAGCCGCGAAGCAGAAGGCCATTGCCAAACCGGCAGAGCGGGTCACTGCGGTCGAGATGGGGGCGCGTCAACGGGAGATCTCCGTCTCGGAGTTTTTCACGAAGAACCGGCACCTGCTCGGCTTCGACAATCCGCGCAAGGCACTGCTGACGTGCGTGAAGGAAGCGGTCGACAACGCACTCGATGCCTGTGAAGAGGCCGGGATTCTGCCTGATGTAACGGTCAAATTGGAGGTCGTGTCGAACGGTGAGCCGGTGGCGCCCAGCCAGGCGACTCGATTCCGTATCACGGTGACCGACAACGGACCCGGGATCGTCCGTCAGCAGATTCCCCGGATCTTCGCGAAGCTGCTCTATGGGTCCAAGTTCCATCGCCTGCGGATGAGTCGAGGACAACAGGGGATCGGCATCTCGGCGGCCGGTATGTATGGGCAGCTGACAACCGGGAAACCGGTAAAAATTATTTCGCGCATTGGTCCCAAAGCCGCCGCACATTTTTTCGAAGTCCAGATCGACACGAAGAAGAACGAGCCGCTGGTCCATGAGAACAAGCAGATTGATTGGGAGCAGCAGCGAGGAACCCAAGTCACGCTCGAAGTTGAAGGTAAGTATCAGAAGGGGCGTGCCTCGGTCGATGAATGGCTGGAGCAGACCTCGATCGCCAATCCCCATGTCAAACTGATCTACCAGACGCCCGAAGGTGAGACGAAAGAGTATCCCCGGACCTATCACGAACTGCCGCCGCAACCGCGCGAGATCAAGCCCCATCCGTACGGCATTGAATTCGGCATGCTACTCAAGATGTTGCAGGATACGAAGAGCCATACGGTCTCCGGGTTTCTCGCGGGCGATTTTTGTCGGGTGTCCCCTCAGATGGCGGATGAAATCTGCAAGGCGGCGAAGGTCTCGCCTGATGCAAAGCCCCGGGAGTTGAAGGGACCGGCGGCGGAGACGCTGTATAAGACATTACAAGAAACCAAAATCATGGCGCCGCCGACCAATTGCATTTCACCGATCGGCGAGAAAGCGATCCTCGCGGGGCTCTATAAACAAATCAAAGGTGAATTCTACACGGCGGTCAGTCGGCCACCGGCTGTGTATCGCGGCAATCCCTTCATCATCGAAGCCGGGTTGGCCTACGGCAATAGACCGCAGGATCAGAATAAGCCGCAGCAGCGGGCCATGCCGAAAGCCGAAGGCGAGCATGAGGAAGAAGACTCGGAGCTCGCCCGCGTGATCCGTTACGCGAATCGGGTGCCGCTCCTGTACCAGCAATCGGCTTGTGCGACGTTCAAGGCTGTCTTGAGCACGACCTGGAAAAATTACGGCTTGACGCAGTCGCGTGGGGCACTGCCCGGCGGACCGATGGTGATCTTCGTCCATATGGCGTCGGTCTGGGTGCCGTTTACGAGTGAATCCAAGGAAGCGATCGCCGACTACGATGAGATTCAAAAAGAAATCACCCTGGCGCTTCGTGAGTGCGGCAGGCGGCTGGGCCTTTTCGTTCGTCGGCGTGAACGGGCAGCCAGTGAATACCGGCGGCGGAATATCTTCGAACTGTACATCGAAGAAGTCGTTGACGCGTGCAACCGACTCAAGGGAGGCAAACTGCCGAAAGAAAAGTTGAAAGAGCAGCTTCAGAAGATCGCCTCCGCCCGAACCGGCGGCCAGAAAACCGACGAAGCCTTGGGCAAAACCGGAACTGCGCCTGAAGGACTGCCTCACTCGATCATCGTTACAGCCGAGGGAGTCGAGGGCGAGACGGCATTGGCGACTCAGGTTGAAGCTGATCAAACTGGAGGAGAGTCGGCAACAACGCCGGATCTGCTTGGTGACACACCGTCGGCTGATGAGCCGAAAGGGAGAGCTGCCGAGGAGAGTCGAACCAAAAAATCGACGAGGAAGACAACTGCGAAATCAGAGCAGATCGGGCTTTTTGCCGGCGAGTCGGGGAAAAAGAAAAAACCCGGTGGAAAGGCTATCAAGCCGGCCAAGACAGTGGCTCCGCGCAAACCCAAATAGGACATCATGGCGACCAAGACAAAGAAAACCACGGTGGTCGAGAAAAAGCTGGTCGGCCTGGCGGACATCGTCATTCAGGCGGCCGAGCGCTCGAAGGATCCAACGTTTCAAATCCCCATCCGCGCCCTCTCGAATGTGTCCTTCAATGAACGGAAGGGCCTGATCGAGATGGGAAACAAGAAACAGGAGCGGTCGTTTTTCAACGTCGGCATGGCGAAGAAATTCATGCAGACGGTGCTCGTAGCCGATGCCCTCTCCGAATTGCAGCGGGCCGATCTCACGACCTCGCTTCGTGAAATTTATTACCGCACGAAACATACGATCCAAGACTCGCACGAGAATACCTTCGATACGCAGGATGAATCCGATCCCGTCATTGAAGACCTGGAGGTATCCCTCTCTGCCCTACGTGAAGAGCTGCATGTGCGGGCGGAGAACAGCGGCAGCATCGTCGGGCCGGTGGTCTTCGGCGACGACGGCGATCGGGTCGATTGTTCAAAGCTCGGAAAAGGCGGGTATTCGGTCCCATCCATTGTGGAACCGGAGTATCTGGAGATCCGACGCTGTACCGCGGATTTCGTGTTGCTCGTAGAAAAGGGCACGCAGTGGAACCGGCTGTCGGAGGACAAGTTTTGGCGGCGCTATAACTGTATCCTGCTCACAGGGAATGGCCAACCACCCCGCGGGGTCAGGCGCTTGGCGAGACGGCTGCATGAAGAACATCGGCTGCCGGTATATGTCTTGGTCGACAACGATCCCTGGGGGTACTACATCTATTCCGTCATTAAACAAGGCTCGATCAATCTGGCCTTTGAGAGCCAGCGGATGGCGATTCCCAAGGCCAAGTTCATGGGCTTGTCGAGCGCCGATCCGGAGCATTACGAGCTGCCCCGTAATGTCGGGATCAAGTTGAACGAGAAAGACATCGCCCGCGCGAAGGAGCTGATGAACTACCAGTGGTTTCAGAAGCCTGCCTGGCAGGCGGAGATCAAACGCATGCTGACCAGTGGGTTGAAGTACGAGCTTGATGCGTTGGCGAATAAAGACTTCCAGTATCTCACCAAGAAATACCTGCCGAAGAAGCTTCAGGAACGGGATTGGCTGGATTAGCATCCCTTCCGCGAACCGGTAACGGCGCATCGGCCATGAAGAGCTTGCCTGCCTGGACAGCGTCCCTTCGTGACTGGCAGCGCCGTGCGCTGTCGGCTGTCTGTACCCATCAAACCAAAGATTTTCTGGCGATGGCCACTCCTGCCGCGGGAAAGACGCGCTTCGCGCTGCGGGTCGCGCACGAGTTTATGACAAAACGGGCCGCCGTCAGGGTGGTGGTCGTTTGCCCGACGAATCACCTCCGCACCCAATGGTCGGAGGCAGCGGGGAAGGTTGGTTTGCAGCTTGATCCGGCTCTGACTAATGAACAAGCCGCCGAAGCGTCCGACTATCATGGTGCCGTGGTCACCTACCAGCAAGTTTGTCTGGCGCCGGCGAGCTTCCAGCGGGTCTGCAAGAGCAAGAAGACGTTGCTGGTCTTCGATGAGCTGCACCACGCCGGCGACGGCAAGAACTGGGGGAAGGCGCTGCGCTCGGCTTTCGATCCGGCCGTATTTCGGCTGATCCTCTCCGGCACGCCGTTTCGTTCCGACAACAATCCGATCCCTTTTATTCGATATGAGCATGGAGAAAGCCGGGCGGATTTTGCCTATGGATATACCGATGCGATCCGCGACAACGTTTGCCGGCCGATCGTCTTCCCGAGCTACGAAGGTGAACTGAGTTGGTTGTCTGACGGCCGCGAACATCAGGCGACCTTTGAGGATGGGCTGACGTTCAATCGGCAACGCGAGCGGCTGAAGACGGCGCTGCTTCAAGATACCTGGCTCGGGCCGGTAATCACCGACGCCCATGCGCAACTGACGCGTCTTCGCAAACAGGAGCAACCGGATGCCGGCGGGCTGATCGTGTGTATGGATCAAGAGCACGCACGCTGGGTGGCCGAACTGATTACCCGTGTGACCGGCACCAAAGCGGAAGTGGCAGTGTCGGACGATCCCGCAGCGTCGCGCACGATCGAGGAGTTTGCCGGCCATAAAAAGCAGCAGTGGCTGGTGGCCGTCAACATGGTGAGTGAAGGCGTGGATATCCCTCGGCTTCGTGTGGGCGTCTATGGCACGAACGTCATCACGGAGATGTATTTCCGGCAGGTGGTCGGCCGGTTCGTCCGGATGCAGGAAGGACTGTCCAAACCGCAACGGGCGTGGCTCTACCTGCCGAAAGATCCGATCCTGGTGCACTATGCCAAGCAGATCAAGGCGGAGCGCGATCACGTGTTGGAAGACATCATGCCCGCCGGGCAACGAGACCTCTTCGGCCGTGTCACGGTCTCAACCAATGAATACATGCCGCTGATGGCGGTGGCGAGGATGGATAGCCTCATCGGCGAAGAGGAGGTGAGAGGGGAGGGCGACGGGACTGTCGTTCCCGAACCGACTGCCTCTCTTCATGAGCAAAAACAAGACCTGCGTGATCTGCACCGATTGTTGGTTGCCAGCGTCGCAAGAAACAGCGGAATCGATCATCGACGGCTCAACGCGGAATTGATCGCCCGCACGGGGAGCCGCGTCGATCAAGCGACGGTCGAGCAGCTCAAGAAACGCATTCAGTTACTAGAGCGCTGGAAGGAGCGAGGGTACGATGGAAAACGATAACCAATATCTGAGTGCAAGACACGACCCCCTCGATTCTCGGTTATGTGGCACTCGTATCACTCGAGTGGTTTGAGTCCTAAGACCTTCTCGATGTACTTCACGCGTTTTCAACTACGTCGAGCGACGAATTAGCCTTATCGCCAGTTTGGTGAACATAAGTAGATAGTCCACGAAGCTGCACAGCGGCGTCCTCAATTGAGGCGGGCAGGGATGTCTGCCTCCGCGACGTGAAAGATGTTGACAAGGACGATGGCCGACGCATTGGTGCTGAGCTGTTGAAAGACCGGGGTACTTGGATCAAGGGGCTGAAGCTAAAGCATGGCATATCTCCGTTAATCGATGATGGGGAATATGAGCGCTGGACGAGTCAGCGCGCTTTCTTATGGCGCCGTGATCCGCTTGGTTTAGGTCGGAGGCAGCATCCAATAGCACCAGCCGAGAATAAATGGGGTTGCCACATACATGGCCTTTTTCCCGAAGGCATCGTTAACCCCATAAATCAGGATTCCAGCAATGAAGGTGAAATAGATATATCCAATTCCTCGATAGCTGGCACTGTGTTCTGCCGCCAAAGCGAGCGCAGGTGATCCAAGGATCAATCCGGCTGAGAGTGTGGCTAACCGTTTCATGGCAGTCTCCTTCCAAGACAGGTAAAAGGACGGGTAGTGGGCCATTTTGAAGTAGTATGGTCGCATGTTCATCAAACAAAGACTGGTCAATAGGGCACATCTCTCAATTGAGTCCGGGCGCCATAAAATCAGGTGAAACTTACATGCGGTAGCGTGGCTGAATTCAAAATGACCCCCTACCAAAAAGGCGGACCTGTTGTCGACGCAGGGTACAGGTGCAGACATAAGAACGCCCTCGTGGTGACGGGCACCAGGAGGGCGTGATGTTGTTCTCGGATGACGTTCTGTGGTGGGGTCGGCTGAAGCTAACAAGGAGTCACAGAACACCTCTTTGTCTAAATGGAATGGACCATGCTGCGCCTTCCTGTCCAGGAAGTCAAACCAGCGGCTGCCCGCTCAGAGTGCGAGATGTGCGAGAGGGATCCGAAAGCGAATCGCGACGGCTGGGTATAGCACCCACTGGATGCCAGTCTTGGTTTGCGGCTGATTGCAGGAAGCAAGGGCATTATCACCGCCTCAATGCAATCTCTGGTACGCATAAGGTTGCGCGAGGATGAATGAGAGCGGTTTAAGATTGGGGGAAGCGCTTGACGTGTATGTTTGAACAAGCTCGACAGATGCGCCCCTATCTGTCTGGCGCCGACCTTTTAACGAGCGTTCGTATCCGGTAGTCGGCTGATCCGGGGTCTATCGGGAGATGCCAACTCAATATCGGCTACTACACCGCGATGGTCCGAGGGCCAGAGTGCGTCACCGTTCGGCAGGCGACCGGGTTGGTCGAATGCCAGACGGCTTGAATGCACGACCGGGCTCCTATCGTTGCTTCCATCGAACAAGAAAATAAAATCGACGCGGCGATCGGTGGTGGGCCATTCGACGTAGATGTTTTGCCAGACGGTTCCGCCCGATACTCCCGGATTCGCGACTCGGAAGACATCGATGAATCCCGGCTCCTTTTGCCATCCGGTGAGGACGGGCGATTGCTCTCCGGTATTCAAGTCGCCCATGAGGATGGCTCGTCCTGTTCCTCGATGTTCACGGAATAGTTCTCCGACTCGCTGGAGTTGGCATTCATCTCCCTTTGAGGTGTGAGCGGAAAAGACTTGGATCGGTCCGTCAGGCACATTGATCTCGGCACGCAAGAGAATGCGAGGATCGAGCCGACGTTGGCAGCGCGGCAGATCATAGACTTCCGACGCAACGATCGGATAGCGGCTCAAAATGGCCGGACCCTCTTTGAAGCCGATGGCTGCGGTGATCAATCGATCCAAGAGACCGATGCCGGAGATGTGTTGGGTTGCGGGTTCGAACACCATCTGGTACCCAAGCGCCTCGGCGATCCGTTTCGGCACATTGCCGTGCTTTCGGCTGTCTGACGCTTCTTGAAGCGCGATCACGTCCGGTTCCAACCGTCGCAATTCTTGAATAGTCATGTCGAGCCGCTCCTCGAGATGAGTTCCACTCTCAAAAAATCCAGACCAAGGCCCATCGTGCAACAGGTTGTAGGTCAGAACCCGTAATTGAGCAGGCCGGTTTTCAGCCTCGGCTGCCGCCGGTTCATTCGTCAGAGAGGTCAGCAGAAAACAAACAACCCACAATGACATGAGAATGTATCGGATCGTCGGGGAAGCAGAACGGTTATAGGTTAGAGCAAGTGAGCGTTTTGCGGACGACCATCTACTCATATACATACATCCGGGGAATCTCCGAGTAGGCAGAGAGCATGTCATGCGATATCGTCAGATCATGCAGAGATGGCTCCTTATTATACTCTTATTCATTGCATATGGCTCACCGGCGTTGGCGGCCGATATCACTCCACCGTCCGAATCGCCTCCCTTGATAACACCTCAAGATCCCTCAACCCAAAAGACGCACCCGGATAGCCCTCCGAGCACGCGCGACCCAGGGATGGTGAAACAGCCTGAGACCGTTCCTCATCCGGATTCTGTCGTCAATCCGCCTGTGATCGATCCCAAGATGGCCATCGATCCCGAAGCCAGGACTGAAGAGGAGCGATATCCCCAGCTTCCACCGGAGCAGACTGCACCGAACCCCAACGATACGCGATGATACGCGGTAGAAACTATGCCCATCATTCCTGATGCGAAGAAAGATATCAAAGATATGGTGATAGCTGGGTGCCGGGTACAGCTCGCCTTTCAGCAAAAGGACTATGGAAAGTGGATTGTCCAAGGGACCGTGCGATGCGGGGTTGAAGAGCATGCTGCCGAACGATCGTTTAGTACAGCCTCATGTGCCTCTCGCGATGAAGCTGAAGAAGAGGCGCTGAGGCGTGCGGCCGATTTGCTCGGGAACAATGTCGACCGAAACACCAGTCGTGTAAAGAACTGGAGCTAGAGGAGAATCTTGCATGCCGATGATCGGACAAATGATTCCTGAAGGGACGTATCAAACGTACCATCAAAATGAAATCCAGCCCGTTACGTTGCGGAACTACCAAGGACGTTGGCTGGTCCTGGTGTTCTATCCCGGTGATTTTACGTTTATCTGTCCGACGGAATTAGAGGATCTGGGGATGCTCTACCCAGAATTCCAAAAGCTGAATGCAGAGGTCTTGGGTGTCAGCACGGATTCCGTGTATGTCCATAAAGCCTGGCGCGATACCTCCCCCGCAGTGAAAAGTTTACCGTTTCCGCTGTTGGCTGATGCGGGTGGACGTTTGGCCCAACGGCTTGGCGTGTATCTGCCGCAGGACGGAGTGGCACTACGGGGCAGCTTCCTCTTCGACCCGGACGGCAAACTGTGCGCATATGAGGTGCACAATAATTCAATCGGACGCAACATGGAAGAGCTGCTCCGGAAGTTGCAAGCCGCTATCTTCGTTCGCGAGAACGGCGGTGTCGAAGTTTGCCCGGCCGGATGGAAACCCGGTGAAAGAACACTAAAACCCGGGCTCGATCTGGTCGGAAAGATCTGATCGAGCGAGGGGCTAGGGTCTATGGATTTCACAGTTAAGAGATCAGTTGCCGTCCTTGTCGGCGTGGTGCTCATAGCAGGTGTGGGCTGTGTGCCGAAGGAGACTCAAAACTCTTTGGCTCAACACACGGGAGAGCCAGGGAGCACCGTGGTGAGAACTGAACCGCCCTACTATCACTATCCCAATACCGCCGGTAACATCGTGGCTCCACCGGGAAATCCGGCCGGAAATCCCGCCGGCTCTCCGCCCATCATCAATGGTACGGAGAATCAGTCGGCTGGATGGCCGGCCGGGCGATGACCCTTCCAGCACCTTAGGCTGAGCGCTCCTTGCGCTGACTTTTCAGGCGGTGCTAAGATCCCTTTGACAGTCTTCACTATTCTCGGAGCACTATGCCGAACATCACTCTGCTCGTGTCGCCCAGTTGTGGAGCCTGCCCGTCAGCGAAGAGCTTGTGGAAGCAGTTGCGGGTCAAATACAGCTTCTCCTATCGTGAGGTGGACATTACAACGAAGGATGGGCAGGAACTTGCCGACCGGCATTCTGTCAGAGCCGTCCCTGCAACGATTATCGACGGACGGTTGACCTTTGTCGGAGTGCCGAGCCGCGAGAGTGCGGAAAAGGCCCTTCAATTAAAAATGAAACAACGGGAAGGGTAGGGAAGCCATGGACGAAGACGATATCGAACTGCCGGTCCTTCCGAAACTCGACAAGGGTCCTCCTCCCGACTGTCCGATCTGCGGCGACCCCATGTCCTTCATCGACGGAGATTGGGCCTGTGTCGACTGCAACGGCGAGCTCTTGGGCCCGGAGACCGGGTAGCGTACAATGACCCGCTATGTTGCGGGTCGTCACCGGTCGATTTCATCCGGATCTTGAATCTGCTCTCGTCGATCATCTCACGGGTGTCAAAGCGACTGACTCGCTCGCGACAATCGCGATCCTCGTTCCATCCAAGGCACTCGCCGATCGCCTTCGGACCCTGCTCGCCGTCGAACACCGACTGTCGTTTCTGAACCTCCACGTACTGACGTTCCATCAATTCGCCCTGCGGCTGGCCGGAGAACCTGCGGCTCACCCGTTGCCGCGGGTCGTTGACGAGCTGTTCTTCGAACAATTGGTCCGTCACATTGTTCGCAGCAAGCTCTCCAGCCAGGCTCCATTACAACGAATCGGACAATCTTTTGGGACGTGGGGCGCGCTCTGGGCGACGATTCGCGACTTGAAGGATGCCGATGTCGATCCAGGGCAGGCACTGCAAGGCCTCCGTGAAGGCTATTTCGAAGAGGACAATAGAGAGTGGCTCGGCGCGCTTATTTCACTCTATGCGGCGGTGAAAGAAGCGGGCAAGACACTCGGGGTCGGAACGCCAGACGATCTGGCTGAAGCACTCATCCCCTTTGTGCCGACCGCTTCATTTCTTCAGCCGTTGCGCGAAGTGTTGTATTACGGATTCTATGACTTGACGCAAGTGCAGCTGTCTCTCTTTGAAGCCGTCAGCCGAGCGAAGGAGACGAGGCTGTTCTTTCCGCTGGAGAATGATGCGGCCTGTGGATTCGCCCGGCGTTTTTTCGATCGCTACATTCAGCCTCTAGTGACGTCAGACGAAGCGATGATTCGATTGGAACAGAAATCGTCCACCGTGGCCGCACATTCTGTCCAACTCACCGTACGGAGCATGATCGGGGCGGAAGAAGAATTGGCGACCACCTGCCGCACAATCCTCGATCTCGTCGAAACACACGGCTATCGATTCGATCAGATCGGCGTCACCGCCCGGACGCTCGATGCCTACAGCCCGTATCTTCAGTCGATCTTCGATCGCCATCGAATCCCGTTTTGTACGACCGCGTCGCAGCCGTTGATGCACGAACCGATCTGCAAACTCGTCTTGCAGCTCGTGTCCCTGCCGTTGAACGATTTCTATCGTGCGTCGGTCCTTGATGTCGTGACGTCTCCGCTCTACGTCACGGATTTGTATGACGACTTGTCGAAGTCATACCGGCCCGAACAGTGGAAACTGCTCGTTCAAGCGTTACACATCACTCACGGAGCAGCGGAGTGGAAACGCCTGGAGCGGGCAAGCCAAGCACCAGTGATGCTCGATGGCGAGGAGAGTCTCGGCGATGCTCTGGCCATTGCGCCGGAGGTGATCAGCCTGCTCTGGCAGGTGGTCTCACAGCTCACGGAAGACTGTTCGACCCTTCCATCGCGAGGGACGATCGGGCAGATGGTCACGGCTTGTCGGACCCTCGTTGATCGACGTCTGCGTCGGCCCGATGCGGCATCGGTTGCCGAGAAAGATGTTCAGCTTGCTCGCCAAGCGATGACATGGGAGGCGATCGATCGCATCTGGATGACCCTCGTGGAATTGGAACCGCTCAACGAGGAACTGACCTGGGCTGAATTCGTCGAATTGCTGACCCATACCTTCGAGCGGACGACGAAGCCTTTCTCCAATGGCTCATCGCAAGGGGTGATGGTGTGCGATGTTATGGCGATTCGCGGGGTGCCGTTCAAATCCCTGTTCGTGCTCGGTCTGAACGAAAAAGTATTTCCCCGCCATATCCGAGAGGATCCGTTTCTGCGGGATTGCCATCGGCATGTGCTCGATACGACGTTCGGATTTAAGATCGACGAGAAGCTGAATGCCTATGGGGAAGAGACGTTGCTTTTCCATCTATGCTGTCAGGCTGCCTTACAGCGGCTGTACCTGTCCTATCAACGGGCTGATGAATCGGGGCGCATGCTGGCCGTCTCTCCCTATCTCGGAGAAGCCCGCCGTCGATTCGGCCATGATGAACAACCGATAGATGTGGTGCCGCGCCGCCTGACCGATCGAGTGCTGCAGCGACCGATGATGAAACTATTTCTGCCGCCGGCTGAACTGACCCAGTGGTTGGCGCTCAATGGGCAAGATCCGACCGATCTTGTGCAGGCGCTTGGGCGCGATGTGGAGACGTTGCGCCATGCGGTCTCGGCTCTGGAACGAATCGAGGAAGACGGCACAGCGCTGAATCTTTTCGATGGGATGACCGGAAGGGTCGAGTCTCATTGGTCGAGAGTTCTTGAACGAGGCTTGGCCCCGACGCCGCTCGAACGGTATGCGCGCTGTCCGTTTCAATATTTTTCCGCCGATGTGCTGCGACTCGAACCGAGCCGTGTTGCAATCGGACAGGAACCGGATGCGGCGCTGGTCGGCACGCTCTGTCACGCATCATTGCGTCGTGTCTATGACCAGCTTGTGAAGGAGGGATGGCCGACCGAACACGTGGCCGGCAAGAGGAAGGAGCAGACGATCCGAGCGTCGGTGGAACAGGCGGCGGCGGGCTTGGAATCACAGCATCGGACGAGTCACTATCTGCTGTGGGAGTTGGCGAAAGAATTGATCGCGACACTGGTCATCGCGGCGGTAGATGCGGATGAAACGGAACAGCCCGAACATCCGTACATACCTGTTGCATTTGAAGTGGACGGAGAAGGAACGCTGCCGGGCATCTTCGACGAGGGATCGTTGAAGATTCGTGGTCGCATCGATCGGCTCGATCGACACCGGATCTCCGGCGCGCTGCGTGTGCTCGATTACAAGTTCAAAGTCGGCTCGGCCATGAAACCGGAAGACCGTCATCTGGTTCAGTCGGCGGTCCGGGGCTATCGGCTCCAACCACCACTTTACAGTTGTCTCACAATTCCTGGACAGCCGAGGCCCAGCCAGGTGCAGTTCCTGTTTCTGGCTCCTCGGTGGTCAACGGCAATCAGTCGCTCTACCTTCGAGGCAATATCGTGGGAGTCGGATACCGGGACACTCATTCAAAACACAATCAAAACCTTGGTGGATGGCATACGCGCCGGGCGATTTTTCATCCTTCCCGACGGCTATTGCGACGGGTGTGAATTTCGTGTGGCCTGTCGTCGAGAACATGCTCCGACTTGGTGGAGAGCGCATCGTGCGGCTGAGCCGAAAGTGCTGAAGACGCTCCGTGGGCAGAAGATCGCCGATGAGTGATGATCTCCACATATCGGATCGTATGGCGCGAGAGTCGGCTGAGACGACATTCGATCGCAATGTCGTGGTCGTAGCCGGAGCGGGGACAGGCAAGACGACCTTGCTCGTGAATCGTCTCGTGCATCTGCTGATGAAGGAGCCCGCTCCGGTCCCGATCATGCAGGTCGTCGCCTTGACGTTCACCAACAAAGCGGCGACCGAAATGAAGGTGCGACTGCGAGAGCGGCTTGTTGCTCTTGCTCACCCAAAGGCCGATTCGATGCGGTCGAGCGACGGGGGGGCCGTCTCTTCCAGCGATCTTCAGTCACGCTATGGGTTGAGCGTGGACGAGATTGCCGCACGTGCTCAAGCTGGACTCAACAACATCGAAAAGGCCCAGATCGGCACCCTCCACAGTTTTGCCGCACACGTGCTGCGACTTCATCCGCTCGAGGCCGGAGTCGATCCCGACTTCAAGGAAGACGAGGGCTTGCGATTTGAAGAACAATTCACCGTCGCATGGGAGTGCTGGCTGGACCAGGAATTGAGTCGAGCTGGACAACACCATCACCTGTGGCGATTGATCTTGTCATCGACCACTCTCGAGTCGGTCAGAGCGTTGGCCCGGTCCTTGTGCAGTGAACTGATCGATCTCAGTACTGTGCAACAACAACTCGCATCGACAGCGATGACTCCGGCCGTCACGAACTGGATCCGGCACATGAGAGACCGAGCAGAGCAGCTCTTGAAAATATATGACCGGCCGAAGCGTCGTAAGGTCGAGCACATGCTCGCCGCGACGGTGTCTTTGATGCGGCTCGTGGCGGAAAAAGAGTTGTCCGGTCGGGAAGATGTAACGACGGTAGAACGAGAATGGCTCGACAAGGACCTTGGAAGCGTGGTGGGTGGATGGGAAACGCGCGATTTCAAGGAGGCTGCCGCGCTCATCCAGACGGCGCAACAGCTTCTGTCGGTCGACCATGCGTTTTTGAGCGATCTCTTGACCCTGCTCATTCCGTTGGTGCGGAATATCCGCGAAACCTTTGCTCGACAAGGCTGGCTGTCGTTCGACGGACTGCTGGCACGGGCACGGACGCTTCTCTTCGAACATGCGCCCGTCCGTGAACGGATCAAACGAGACTACCGAGCCGTGCTGGTCGATGAATTTCAGGACACGGACCCGGTGCAGTACGAAATCATCCTGGCGGTCTCGGAGCGGCAAGGAAGCCGGGCATGCAACTGGCACCAGATGGTGCTCGAACCGGGGAAACTCTTCATTGTCGGTGATCCCAAACAGTCGATCTATGCCTTCCGGCGTGCCGACATCGAAGCCTTCGACCGAGTCGTAGAGAAGGTCGCGTCTGATGGTGGAGTGATCCACACGTTGACGACGAACTTCCGAAGTGACGCGGCAGTCTTGGAGCCGGTGAATGATGTCTTCGATCGGCTGTTCGAACGGCGGCCGCTGGTTCAGCCGGCGAATGTCCGCTTGGAGGTGCGGCCTCAGCGACGTCCGGCGTCGATCGAGCCGGGGGTTCATCTCAGCGTGACCACGCCGAACGGCGAAGACGAAACATTCGATGCAGCAGGGGCGACGAGGGCTGAGAGCGAAGTGCTGGCTCGCTGGCTGACGGACGAAGTCTTGGGTCGTCATTCGATGAAGCCGGGCCACGTCGCGTTGTTGTTTCGGAAGCTTACGCAAGCCGATGCGTACCTCGATGCCTTGCGCCGGCACGACATTCCCTACGTCATCGAAGGGGAAAAGCATTTCTACCGACGCCAAGAGGTGATTGATCTCATCAATCTGCTTCGGGTTTTAGATCATCCTCATGACGAGATCGCCTTAACGGGCCTGCTTCGTTCGCCACTTGGAGGCTTGACGGATCGGGAGCTCTACGAGCTCAAGCAGGCGGGGCATTTCAATTATCTCCATGCGACACGTCTCGAGGGGTGGCCCCATCCCCGTGCCGATGCTGTTCGGCGGCTGTACGAACACCTGGCTTGGCTCCACCGGGCCGTTCCTGTGCTGCCACTAGCCGAGGCCATCGAGCTGATGTTTGACCGATTGCCGATCCTCGATTTGGCCGCTGCATCGCTCCATGGCGAGCAAGCCGTAGCGAATTTGATCAAGGTCAAACAGACGGCTGCGTCATTGGCCGACCGGCCCCACATGACCTTGAGCGGATTTGTGGAACTCATGATCGCCCGGCTTGAAGAACAACCGGATGAATCGGAGAGTCCTCTCGCCGAGGAGTCGCTCGAAGCCGTGCATGTCTTGACGATTCATAAGGCCAAGGGGCTGGAATTCCCCATCGTCGTGCTGCCGGGTCTTCATCAGGGGAGCGGACGAGAACGGGGTACGCCGCAGGTCTCTTACGATTGGTCGAGCGGAACCTATGGGCTTTCCCTGGATCGTCATCGATCCCTAGGCTCGCTGCTGGTCCAACACAAGCTGCGGCTGCGAGAAGAGGCGGAACGGCGACGCGTGCTGTATGTGGGGATGACGAGGGCCAAAGAGTTGTTGCTGCTGTCCGGGGGGATCACCTCCCGCTCAGTCGGCGAAACCGTTTTCGACCTCCTCCAGAACATCGGGACGGGGGAGATTGGGATCTCCTCGACGGAGGCCTTGAGGGTCGGCGGCAGCGCGATTCCCCATCGAGTCGTCAGAGCACCGGAACGAAAGTGGCCGCGCCGACGTTGGGACAGAGTGGTCAGTGGGGCCTTGGTTGATCCACAGGAGATTGCCGAACAGTGGGAGAGAAGGACCGCCCGATGGACCAAGGTTCGTGAGACCCCGCATCATCTGACACCCACACTGTTGGGGAACCGAGAGGTGTCGGTCAAACGTGAGACGACTTCCGTTCGACAGGACGTGGAGATTAAGCGGTTAGCCGGTGTGGTGACTCATCGTCTGCTCGAGCGATGGGACTTTTCGCGGGACCCCTCCGGGTTACGTACGCAGGTTGTCTCAGTTCTGCAGGAGACCCTGGGTCCGGAGGGGCAGTCCCATGCTGGAATGGTCGCTGAGTCCGTGAACGACCTCCTCGCGACGTTCAGTCGATCGGACGCTTATGCGCGTCTCCGTTCCTCCCACATCCTTGGTCGGGAGGTTCCGTTCCTCATGCCGTGGGGAGACGGGCAGGTCATGGAGGGAGTCATCGACCTCATCTACCGGCTGGACGGAGAGCTCTGGATAGCCGACTATAAGACGGATGCGATATCGGCTGATCAGGCGGCGGCACAGGCTGAACAGTACCGCCCACAGAGTGAGATCTATAAGGCCGCTGTGAAGCAGAGCCTGGGAACCGAGCCGCGGTTTCACTGCCTGTTTCTTCGATGTGGGGCGGCAGTAGAATTATGATGGTCGGGGACAGTCGAAATGACCGGACGGGACCCTATCTCAGCTGAGGCCTTTGCGCAGCTGGTTCAGCAAGCGATCGCGGACTTGCCCCCTCCCTATGCCAAGCTGATGGAATCAATCGCTGTCATAGTAGAGGAGGAGCCGCCGCAAGATGTGTTGGATGACCTTGAGCTCAACAGCGAGGACGATTTGCTCGGTCTCTATCAAGGTCAGTCATTGGCGGCCGATTCATTCTTCAGGTCCGGAGGGGAACACCCGCCACGGATTTCCATCTATCGTGGACCGATCCTCCGACTATGTGAGAGTCCGGAAGAGGTGGTGCAGGAAGTGTACGACACGGTCGTACACGAACTGGGCCACCATGTGGGCCTGGACGATGATGAGATGCCGTACTGAGCCAGTTTCGAGTTGCAAGTTTCGAGACCCGAGACCCGAAACCCGAAACCCGAAACTTAAGATCTTTCGGCGGATGAGGAACTAGGCGAAGCCTTAGAGTAGCCCAAGATCAGCATCACTGTTCCAAGCAGCACCATGGGCAAGGAGAGCATTTGGCCCATCGTGATCGGTCCCAGGATAAACCCCAAGTGCTGATCGGGTTCGCGGAAGAGTTCAGCGATCAGTCGGCTGATGCCGTACCCGGTGATAAAACTCCAAAAGATCGTCCCGGGCGGGGTCGGACGTCGATCAATCCACCATAACGCTGTGAATAACACGAGGCCTTCCAGCGTGGCCTCATACAGTTGCGAGGGGTGGCGGCAAGCAGGCCCCCCTGCTGGAAAGACCATGCACCAGTCCACGTCCGTGGGCCGACCGAAGAGTTCACCATTGATAAAATTCCCGATCCGACCGAACCCTAAACCGATCGGTGTGACGCCGGCCGCCAAGTCTGCGATGGTATAGGCGGGAATTCCTTGTCGTCGGCTGAACCAGATCAGCGCAATGATGGTTCCGAGGAGTCCTCCGTGGAAGGACATGCCTCCTTCCCAGACCGCCAGGAGTTTCAGCGGATTGTGGCTGTAGTACGAAAAGTTGTAAAAGAGTGTGTAGCCGATCCGCCCACCGAGAAACACGCCGAAGGCGGCATAGACGACCATGTCATAGATCTGATCCTTCCTGATCGCCAGCTCTTTACGGACGACTTTGTGTTGAATAAGGAAGTAAGCCGCGGTCAGCCCGATCAGGTACATCAACCCATACCAGCGGAGCTGAATAGGTCCCAGCGCCACGAGAACAGGGTCGATATTTGGATAGGGGATGGCGGCTGGGGAACCCATTACGATGATTCCGGAATAGTCCTTCGTGAGATGTGGCGCATAGCTGAAGGGGAACATGAATCTAGGATCACACGCACTACCCTCTGCGACCTACGGCAAAACTTGCCGGTGGATCATACGGGGGCTCACGTGTCAATGCAAGCGCGCAGAAGATTAGAAACAACTAAAGTTTGATTCCAGCAAATCGGCTTCTATGGCCGATTGAGAAGCATGTACGAATGTAAAGTGTTGGCTTTCTGAAACGCCTGTGTCTCGTTCTGTCGAGAAAAAGAGACCAAAAATTAGTCACTCCCGTTGACAAAAAACGCCCCCTACGGTTTTTCGCGGGAATCGCTTTTCTTACGAACCTTCCCATCCTGGCACAGAGCATGCTGAAGGACCTTGGCATCGGAAGAGTTCTAAACGATCTTCCGGCTCATTCACCATCATGAGGAGGTTCACCATGTCGGAGCAGGGGAATCAGGTCGCCAAGGCAGCAGCATTCATCGCCGGTGGGGCGGTCATCGGAGCGGGACTCGGACTCCTCTTCGCTCCACAGACCGGTGCGGAAACTCGTCGAAGCATCAGCCGGTATGCCCGCAAAGCGCAGGTCCAGACCAGCCGGTGGGGCCGGGCGGTCAAGTCGGGAGTCGAAGAAGTGCTGAACCGCAAACCTGCGAAAGAGAAGGGTTGTGAGGAAGAGCGGCCGCAACTGACTGCGGTGTTGAACTAAGCTTCTCGACGATCATCGGTGGCAGATCACCCCGTCACTCTCCTCCGTCGGCACGGGCTGACTGCTACCGATGGTCCGAGGGGATCTGAATACTGATGGCCCCCGCCAGTTCTCCCGCCTGAGCGCCTTCTCTTGGATAACCGGAAATGTCGAGAATCCCTTTGGGGTTTCCGTGGCAGGTGAGGCAATCTTCCGAATAGTAAATCGGCCTAAGAGTTCTGAGTAGCCGTCCACCGTCGACCCATTCGACGATCGGCGTGGTCGAGGGCGGTTGAGTCGCGAGACGCTTCAGCACCATCTCTTCGTACGCATCCGGAGTATTTTTCAGGTTCCGCGGGTTGAGGGTCGTCTGTTTGATCGTCACGTGTGACCGATCGGAGAACTTCCGTGCGGCTTGGCTGCCGAATGTGGCCGGGATAAAGTTCTTATATCCGATTCCGCGTTGATTGATCACGAACTGCGCGTCCCGCACCACTTCTTTGCTCGCGAAGAGCAATGCGGCCAAGAGCTCCTTGGCAAAAGAGGGCAACGACGAGGGAGGATGTTTCAAATCAATGCGGGTTTGTCGAAAAAACTCGTCACGGACCAGCTGTTCAAACACCTCGGGAGTGAAGCCCTTATCGCCTTTGCCTGGATCGTTGATCAATGATTGGTTCCGTTCGACGACGACGCGTCCCGCATTAAGGAGGGTTGTCAGGAGCTGTGCGGTATGCTCGATCTCCTTGTGCGAGTCCTGTGCCCAGCCGATCTGAGGGCATAGGAGCGACAAGATCAAACCAAGGAGTCGTAACACGTTTGGCGGGACGATCATGAATACCTCGGTTTTTTCATGGCCCCTCTGCCGGACGGCATTGTCCTTGATCATAATGATCAGGAACTTGTGTGACCTCAAGCGGTAAGCCTTCCGTCGTCGCCCGCCGAGTGGGCGCATATGCCTCCTCGATCCAACGTGTTCGCATCTGTTTCAACCGTCCTGATTCTTCCAACCGAAAGAGCAGGTTGTTCAAAAACCATTGTAACCGTCGATGCTCTTCACTGGTCACGATGGAAAGATCCTCATGAGTCAGAATTAAAGGGGTACCGTCGATGTGTGTCAAGAGCTGCCAATCCTGCCAGACCCGTTTCGTCACATACTGGAGGATGGAATGGTTGGTCAGGATGACGTCGATAGGGGGGGCCTTCGTTTCGATCGAGGCGGGAAGCGAATCGCAGATGACCATGCGAATATTCTTGAGATTGGCTTCGGCGTACAGGTGAGAGGATCTTCCCTTCTGAACGGCGACGGTCAAGCCGGTAAATCCTTCTTGGACGGCCGCACGCGTATCCCGATTCCCGCTCTGTTTTTGAAATTGTGCTCGCACGCGTTCCGCCACTTCGGGCTTTTGGATGATGGCGGCGATTCCGTCGCTGCGCAAGTACGGAGCTGAAAACCATAAGCCCGCCGGCCGTGCACCGGGAACGGTTCCGCTCACGGACGAGACGAAGAGGTCGAGCTGCCCTTCGTTCATCTTGATGAAGAGATCGGGGAATCGAGTGACGTGCAAGGTCGGAACTACGGGTGTGTGTCCGCCGCAATGAGCGGAGAGCGCATCCGCGACCTCCCGGATCAATTCGATATCCATGCCTGTGACCCGAATGCCCTCATCGGTGTACACCGCGGGAAAGACAAACGGGCGAAACGGTTCCACGGAAATGCCGACACGTAGCCGCGCGCGCGAGCAGATCGACGACAATTCATCATGTGTCAGCGGGTGTATGAGCTCTACGGCATCATACACCAGCCCGCATCCATGCAGAGGGACGCCCAGCGTTGTCAGGACCAGCAAAACGAGGAATCTTTTGATGGCGTACAAGCTCACGCCGATTATCCTCCATGTCTTGATATGTCGTCGTGATGAGAAATCATCGGTTTAAAACCGAACGCCTATGGTGAAGAGCCATTGTCGTGACAAGTCCGACTTGCCCTGGAAATCGATCTCGAATCGGGTGTACTGAAGGCCCATATCGACGGAAAACCCCTGGGCGACAGGAAATCGTACGCCGATCTGTCCTCCGTACAAGTAACCTGGTGAAAGAGCTCCTCTTCCCGGCAGGGTTCCTCCCAGCATCGCCCCGACATAAGGTACCGCTCGGTGCTCCAACGGTCCGAAAAGCACGTGTCGCAAGATGCGACTGATCGGCTTGCCGCTGGGAAAATCCAACAAGTCGATGAAATTGTTCCAACGCGGGTTCGCATACAAAGAATGTTGGTCGGTGATAAAGGTAGGCGTATGGTGACTGTAATATTGGTAGATGCCTCTCAATTCGAGGGGGCCATAGCGAAGCGCCGTAATTCCGGCCTGAACGGCGATGATTCTGCGAGTGGGCGCAAAGGAGCGATCGTTGAATGACACGTCGAAACTGAATGGGCGAAGTGGGAGAATGTCGAGAACCGCCTCTTGGCCTGCTGCTCTTGGGGGCAGCACCATGGCGAGTACACATAGACTGATGAAGAATTGGAAGACCTGTGTCCTCAGCTGATCACCTTTCCGCACAATCTCGTTTCATTCTAGCCCAATGAGGTGGGCGATTTCTGAGAGATTTTTGCGCAAGATTTGCTTAAGCTTTAGCCGCCAGGACCACGCGATGAGGAAGCCGACCCCGACTTCAGTTTCACCCCATTCGAAGTCCGGACATGGTGAACAAGTCTATGCCAACGAGAAAAGGTTTCTGTTTGCCCCTAGGCGCTATGTTAAAATCCGCCCTCTTGCCGGAGTGGCGGAATAGGCAGACGCAAGGGACTTAAAATCCCTCGGGCTCAAAAGGCCCGTACCGGTTCGATCCCGGTCTCCGGCACCAGTTACAAGTGGTCGTGTATCGGTCTTGACGAACCTATAGAGGGATGCATGAATACAAAAGGAATTGTGACGATCGTAGCCGGTGTCGTTCTCTTTCTTGGTGTCATCGGAGTCGGAGCGTGGATCATGACGGCACCGCTGGAAGCCGGGGAGATGGAGACGAAGCGGTGTAATGAATATGTGGATCAGTTGGACATGCTGAAGCGGTACAACTGGTTTTGGACCCCCTACCACCGACGGATGGCATTCAACGACTGTTTAACCAAGAAGTTGGGCGATACAAAATAACCGTAGAGGTCTTTCCGTCAAAACCTTCTTCCTCAGAACTCTCCTTGCATTCGTGCTCGTCCCGTGCTCAAGCGCGGTCACGGTCTTTGCCGAGTGGCTGTCGGTTGATGGCAATGACAAGGCCAAGGTCTATGTCGATCCGGAGAGCGTCAGCCGGAACGGTGACTTGGTTAGAGCCTGGGTCTTGGACGATCTGAAGACGATTCATACCAGAGGGTTCAGCAAGTTCTTGTCCGTTCGTGCTCAGGAAGAGCACGATTGTGCCAAAGAGCGATTTCGGCTGCTGGCATTAGAACAGTTTGCTGGAAACATGGGATCCGGCGACATGATTTACAAGAAATCAGGCGAGTCAGGCTGGGCGCCTATCCCACGAGGAACTTTGGCTCAATCAGTTTGGAAGTTTCTGTGCGGGAAGAGGTAGCGTACTCACGACGACGGCCTTTCCCGTCCGCACTTCCAGCAGGTCCCAAACTGATCTTCGTGACGCTCGTCGCACCCCGTGCATATCCAGTAGTCTTGGCTCGATGATGGCAACTCAGTTTCTTCTTCGAGTAAGAGACGTGCCCGATAGTAATCCTCGTCTCGCAGAACCCATATCTCAGGAAAAATCTCTACAAATGGTATTTCGCCAGCAAGGCCCGAAGAACGCTGGTTCTTGATCATGCACCGGATACCGGCCTGCTCAAGCCGCTCTTTGTGCATCTCGACTTCGATCAGGTTCTGAGAGACGAAGACTTTTTTCATAAGGGACAAATTCTCAAAGCCTATTTGCAACTTTACGCAGATCTGGAATCGACTAGGGATGATGAGTAAAGGCGGGTGATTCCAGGCGCGTATTCAGCAAGAGAAGACCAATGGTGTGTATAAAGTCGTCAATTACCTATTTGCCTAATGTTTGGGATTCATGCCTGAGAGATTTCTCGCACCATGGACTACCGCCAGAATCTGGGCAACTCCTTTCTTCAGCCTATAGATTACTCGATAGCTTTGGACGAGGAGTTCACGAATCTTTGGGTCGGAGGCTTCAGGAACAAGTCGGCCACTTTCTGGAAATGAGACAAGCCGATCCACTGAGAGCACGAGACGCTCAACGACCGCGTCAGCATACTCAGCCGAGTCTCTAGCAATGTAGTCTTGGATGTTCTCGAGGTCGGAAACAGCTGGTTCAGTCCACTCGATGCGGGTCATTTCTTGAGGAAGCGTTTTTTTACAGCGTCATGCGATACCACTTTCCCTTCATCCGCAGCCTGAATACCGGCTTCGATTTTCTTTCGGACGTAAATCTCGTACATGATATCGTCCCACGTCGCCTTCTCTGGCAACTTCTTCATCATTTCCAACGCTTGCTTCTTCGCCGTCGGCATATGTGCCTCTCTCAATGCGTGGAACAAAGTGTAGGCCCCGCCCGGCAGAGAGTCAAGAATTCCACATAGCCACAATGCCAATATTGATCAAAGGGCGGGGTGGCTGGTCAGATGGCTGATTTTCCCATCGAACGCCTTGTCCATTTCCCTTCGCTGTTAGGTCAAGAGTGGAAGTGACGGTTCGCGAGGTTCCGCCTGAAACACGGCGAGGGATAGTCAGGACGAAAAGAGGCAAAAAGCTGGAAAAGTTGCTCGCTAACCTGCCGAAATCTATTTGTTTCGTAAGGGCCAACTTGGACGAACAAGAGAATGGTCCTTGCTTTACAGGCGCGCCTCATTGAGCCTGGTGGGCCGTGTAGGGGTCGAACCTGCGGCCCGCTGATTAAGAGTCAGGGGCTGATCATGATTCATAATTCCCTGGGCTTCAAAGATGAGTCGCATCACAGCTGCCCCAAGCTCACTGCCTCCTTCTTGCCTCTATTCGCATTCCATTCTCACTTCTTAAACACCAGCCTCGGCTCGGTCATGTTTCCCATCGCGACAGCCACTAATTCCCACCCGTTGGAGCCGAACTCGTTCAGCTTGGTCTGCATGTTCTCAGTATCGGGAAGCACCTCGATGATTCGGTATTGAAACCGTTTCGGCTCCTGTGCTTTGGCTGCGAACGGTTGGCCCAAAAGAAGGACAAGCCCGAGAACTCCCAGACTAATGGCCGCTATGGCCCACGCAACTGAAATGCGTATGGTCAGCATATATCACCTCGCATTGTTTGTAAGTTATGAATGCGCAACGGTCAGTTTTTCCGCCGCAAGAAAAGGCTTTCGGGGGAAGGGAACGCGACACCGGGAACAAATTTCGATTTGAGTCCCCTTCACTATGAGGCGCGAGCTTTCACCAGCGCCGGAGAGTGAGCTTCTATTTTGCGCATGGCCTCACGGTCATAGACTTTCTCGCCGCAGGCTGGACATTCGTGAAACTCTAGTCTTGGCACCGAGTACGTCTGTCCATGAAACTTGCCGGTCCATTTCCGACGGACCTTCTTAATCTTGTTGCTCCCACAAGTAGGACATTGACTTATCGTAAGCATGGTTGTGGCCTCTCAGATGGCCTTCTTCGATGAAACGAGGAAGTAATAGGTTTCTGATTCAGCCTCGACCACCAGTTTACCTTTCGTATAAATCAGAAGTCCACTCAGGTTCGTGCTTTGAATCACATAGAGACGTTCTCCCGAACTCTTTCGCTGAACACTTGTAGACCTGAGTACTTTTGAGACGGCTACGGCGCTTAAGATTGATTCGGCGACATCGAGTTCCGTCAGACCGTCCGCTTCCATTTCAATTCGAGCTTCCCGCTGAATGCGTAGTAACCAGCTAACACGGCACGCTTGATTCGAATCAGCACATCGCTCATGGGTGTGCTACTCGCCAGTTTTTGCCGACGCCGAGATCGACTTTGAGCGGCACCGATAAGCCCAACTGTTTGCCGACGCCTTCCATCTCGCTCCTTACCAGCCGCTTCGCTTCCTCCAGGTCATGGTCCGGCACTTCGAAGATCAGTTCGTCGTGGACTTGGAGGATCATTTTGGCGTGCGGCAGTTCCTCATGGAGTTTCTTGTGAACATTGATCATGGCGACTTTGATCAAGTCCGCCGCGGAACCTTGGATGGGGCTATTCACTGCCATACGTTCGCCGATACCACGTTGCACCGGATCATTACTCTGCAGCTCGGGAATCGGCCGTCGGCGGCCGAGGATCGTGGTGGTGTAACCCTTCTCTCGTCCTTCGGCGATGTTCCGATCCATCAGGGCCCGCACGGCAGGAAACCGCTCAAAGAAGGTCTCGATGTATTTCTTTGCCTCGGCTTGTGGGACACCCAGGTTCTGGGACAGGCCGAACGGGCTGATGCCGTACACGATGCCGAAGACGACGGTCTTGGCCGCGCGGCGCATGTCTCTGGTGATTTGACTGGATGGTAGACCGAAGATTTCCATGGCTGTGGCCATGTGGATATCCTCTTCCTTCGCAAAGACGGACAGCAAACGTGGATCTTGCGACAGATGGGCGAGGATGCGCGGCTCGATTTGACTGTAGTCGGCGCAGAGCAGCTCATGGCTCTTCGGCGCAATAAAGGCCTCGCGGATCCGCAGGCCGTAATCGCCCTTCACGGGAATGTTTTGGAGATTTGGGTCAGTGGATGAGAGCCGTCCGGTCGCGGCGACGGTCTGGTTCAACGAAGTGTGAAGTCGTTTGGTTTCCGGATGCACCAGGGCGGGCAGCGCATCGACGTAGGTCGACTTCAGTTTGCTGAGGCTTCGGTAATTGAGAATCTGTGCGGGCAGTTCGTGTTGTGCCGCAAGTTGTGTGAGCGTATCTTCATCGGTGGAGTACCCAGTCTTGGTTTTGCGGACCGGTTTCAAGCCGAGTTTTTCGAAGAGGACCGTCGCCAGCTGTTTCGGTGAATTGATGTTGAACTCACCGCCGGCCAACCGAGCGATGGTTTCCATCATGCGGTCGAGGTCCCGTTCGAGCTCCTGGCTCAGGTTGTGCAGCCCTTCGACGTCGAGCAAGAACCCATTCCGCTCGATGTCCGCCAGGACCGGTACGAGCGGCATTTCAACTTCCTGAAACAGCTTCAGACTTCCCTGATCTCGCAGCCGATCGAGCAGCAGCGGTGTGAGCTTGGCAATCACCGCCGCCCGCTCCGCGGTTTGTTCCTGCGACGCGGTTTCGACCTGAAACAACGATGTCGGCGGTGATGATTCTTTCACCTGGGCACCGAGTCGATGGCCGAGGAGTTCAAGGGCCAGGGTGTCGAGTTGATGGTCCCGTCGATTGGGATTCAAGAGATAGTCGGCAATCATCGTGTCGAAATACGGCCCCACAAGCGTGACGCCGATTCTGTGGAATGCGAGGAGCGTCAGTTTCAAGTCATGCACGGTCTTCAGTCGAGTGGTCTCGTGAAAAAGGGTGGTGATCGGCCGCATGTATGCCTGCACATCGAGCGGGACGAAGGCCGTCTTGTCTTCAGACGACAATGCGATGCCCTGCACGTCGGCTCGTACGCCGGGGGGACCTGAGAGGAGACATTGGACGGCGAGGGTCCGGTTCTTGTCCAACCGTGTGACAAAGGCTTGCGCCGCCGCCTCACTTTCGATCGTCTCCACGGAAGCGTGATGGATCGACGCCTGTGGTGTAGTAGGTTGGATGGATTTCAACAGTGTCGTAAATTCCAGCTCTCTGAGTAAATCGGCGAGCTGATCATCGTGCGGTGGCTTGATCCGTAGAGTTTCGAGATCGTAGTCGATGGGACAATCAGTTTGGATCATGGCCAGGCGACGGCTCAGTCTGGCGTTGTCGGCCTGTTCGATCAACATCGTTTTGGTCCGGGTCGGCGCGACCTCCTCAACCCGTTCGAGCAGCTGCTCAATGGTTCCGAATTGGCCGATCAGCTTCGTCGCCGTTTTTTCCCCGATCCCCTTCACACCGGGAATGTTGTCGATGGTATCGCCCATGAGACCCATGACCTCCGGAACTCGGACCGGTTCAACCCCAAACCGTTCTCGACATTCCTGCTCGCCGATCCACTTATCCTTGACGGGATCATAAATCCTCACACGGGGTGTGAGCAGCTGGTACATATCCTTGTCGCTCGTCACAATCACCACGTCACGATCGGCCTCTTCCGCCTTCCGAGCCAGAGTCCCGATAATATCGTCCGCCTCGTATCCGGCCAGTCGGATGGCGGGAATCGCCAGCGCTTCCACAATCCGGTGAATGTAGGGCACCTGCGCGCTCATGGCGTCCGGCATCGCGGGGCGCTGGGCCTTGTACGCTCGATACTCCTCATGCCGTTGTGTAGGACCTTTTTCATCGAAGACGACGGCGAGAGCATCGGGCCGGTGCTCTCGCATGATCTTGAGGAGCATGTTGGTAAACCCATAGACGGCGTTGGTCTGAAAACCTTTTGAGTTCGACAGGGGCGGTAAGGCAAAGAAGGCTCGATAGATATAAGCACTGCCGTCGATCAAATAGAGGGTGGGGCGTTTGTTGGCTTGCGGCGATGTCATGGTGTTGCGGCCTTTCGGGTTGGCCTTCCCGAGTGCTGAGTTTTGAGTGCAGAGGACTGAATTGGAGCCGTCCGGCAAATCTCAGCACTCAGTGCGTTTGCCTCAGCACTGATTTATGGATCCGGCGCGATCGTCAGCGGCGGCTTTCCGAACTTCTGGCGCATGTTGTTGATGGTGCTCAGGACAGCGGGCTGTCCGATCATCTTGGCTTCCAACCTGCGCTTACCGGGAAAATCCAGCATCGTCACCCCGATCAACATCGTGAGAATGCCCTGACCCGGCAAGAACAACATGAGGAAACCCACGAGCAGAAAGATGGCCCCGACGACATTCTTTACGATATGGCCGAGCAACCGAAGCACCGGATGATGATCTTCCATCCAACGCCTCGGCACACGGGTGTCGAAGAAATCGGTCGGAAGTCGGACGAGGATGAACGGGATCGCAATCAATGATCCGACGAAGAAAACAACCGAGAGTGCCGTCAGGGTCACGAGGGTTTCGGTCGAGACATATTGCTGAACCGCCGAAAGAAGCCAATCCATCGGCCGGCATCCTAACATGGGCTTCTACGCCCCTCAAGGCGAAGTGGGTTCGCGTCCGATGTTTACGCGGTCGTACCTGATCGTTATAATCACCGGGCATGGAGCCCCGGCATGAACCGTTACAAGCCGCAGGCAATGGTCTTCTGGCTCCTTCTCCTCATGACGTCGGAGGCCCGGTGCCTGTTTCTTACGGGTACGGCACAGGCGTCTACTGATACAGGTGAAGAGCTCCGGATTGAGGTCATCAAAAAAGGCGCCGGTAAGCAAGTCGTGATTTCACAGGGAGCGAAGGAGTGGTTCATGTTGGTTGATGTGACTCCTGAAAATGCCGTCATTCTCCGGCAGGAGAAAGATCATGACCGATACATCGTCGATGAAAGTGAAACCCATGATCGCCCGATGACCGCGGACGAAGTCGATGCCGCGATAACCGACTACGTGAATAGCGTGAAAACCCGCATCCAGAAGAAATAGCTATGTCGACGAAACCGAAGTTCGTCATCTTCGCCCACAACGCCACGTACGATAAACTGCACCAAGTCGCGACGCTCGGCCTGACGGCGGCGGCGATGGGTAAAGACGTCATCATCGTCCTGTTGTTTTGGACGATCAAGAAACTCGCCGAGGGAAGGATCGATCAGATTGATTTTCCGCCGGAATATGCCGAATCGGCCGAGCAAGTCGCCCGGCTGCTTCGAGAGAAGAAGGTGCCGAAGATCTCGGAGATGTTCAAAGATGCCAAACATGTCGGAAAGCTGCGGCTGATCGCCTGCAGCGCCGGATTGGAATATATGGGTGTGGACAGTTCTGCGGTCGAAAAGAACGTCGATGAGGTGTTGGGCCTGCCGGCGATCCTTTCACTAACGGCTGACGCGGAAACCAAGCTCTTTATCTGAGCCCGTGGCTCGTATCGTATCTCGCAAAGAGCTCTTCTCCGGTGCTTCAGGAGATACGCTTCACACTTAACGACTTCTTGTTACCCCCACCCGATCGCACAAATCGGTAAGCTTACACCGACTGCAGAACGGCGAGACCGGAAGGCACAGGTTCTGCCCATAGGGAACAAGGAGATCGTTGTAGATGATCCAGTATTGTTTGGGCAGCTTACGCCTAAGGGCGCTTTCTGATTCTTCGGGAGTCTTCGTGTTGATATAGCCCCATCGATTGCTGATCCGGTGGACATGAATATCGACACAGATCCCAGGCTTGCCGTAACCGATCGTCACAACCAGGTTCGCAGTTTTTCGTCCGACACCAGGTAAGGTGATCAGCTCATCGATGGAATCGGGCACCGCACCATCGTACTCATCGATCAGTCGGCGACAGATTTGGTGAATCGATTTGGCCTTTGTCCGGTAAAAGCCGACCGGATAAATCAGCCGTTCGAGCTTCTTCAGCGGCAGCTTCAACATGGCTGCCGGAGTACGAGCTACGGCAAAGAGTCGGTCGCCTGCCTCCCTTGTTGTCCTGTCTTTGGTTCGCAGGCTGAGGAGGGTGGAAATGAGGATGAGAAAGGGATCGCGGTCCGATTCCTTGGCTACGACCCCGACGACCGGCTCTTGCCAACGGCGAATCTCCCGCTTGACGATGCGGATGGCGGCATGGATTTGCTCCTGACGCATGGGGATATACTAGGAACGGGAAGAAGGTGGTGAGATGAGCGGGGGGGCCCCCTGACGATGATCTAGTCAGGCTTCCGTTTTGACAACCACTTCTGACGACGCCGTTGAGCTTCGCGCTGCTTGGCCTTTTTCCTTACGCTGGGTTTCTCGTAGAAACGGCGGCGCTTGAGTTCACGGAACAAACCTTCGCCTGCCAACTTCTTCTTGGCAACTTTGAGGGCTTTTTCAACGTTGTTGTTAAAAACCTTGATTTCCATCCCGTTGGCTTTCGACTTTCTCAGGCCAAGGAGGCCTGCTGCGCATATAGGTTTTTTCTAATCCGGCGGCGGAGTCTAACACAACACCTTGAGTTCCTCAAGGCTTTCTGTGGCCTGTGCAATTCGGAGTCGCATATTTTCTGTAAGTTCATGATTTTGCTGCACGTTTGTATTTGTGTGGACCGTAACAAGACCTGCCTGAGCCGCCGCAATTGCTATGACCAGACCGACGGTGAGATCGGAGTGGATGGTCGGCTTCGCTTCCTTGCGTAACGTATAGAGTAACCGTCCCACCTCACAGGCCAACTCGGCAATTTCCAGGGGTACTTCGGTGGCCCGTTGGAGAGCGATCGACACTGCACGGGGGCGATCAGGACGATGCTTGGGGATCTTGTAAGCCTCCGTCAACGTATTGTAGGCCTCCGTATCTTCTTGAACGAGCCCATGGAGCCGGTGGCTTAACTCCAGCAGGCGCTGTTCTTCGTCCGACTGTCGACCGAGGCGTCCTCCCATGACCCCCAAGGCAGCTGCTAAGGCACCAACGAATGCCGCCACGCTGCCGCCAGCTGGGGTTGGTTTGGCGTCAGCAACCGCCGCAAGGAAATCTTCTAGGGTGTGGTCCGGCTTTTTCTTGCCGAGCATCGCTTCGGCGATTCTTGTTTCGAGAATTTGACTTGAATCCAATCGATCGAGCTGCAGGGACATCGCTGCAGCCTGATCCAATGCTTCCTGCGGGACCAATCCGATCAGTTCACTTCCAGCCACCTCTATTCCATGCTTTGCGGCTTCGGTCTTCACTGCCTGGAAGACGGCATGGATCGGCGTCGACTGGTAGTCGGTCAGATTCATGGCGACCTGCACCATGCCGCGGCTGGCTAATTCCACACCGATCGCTTTCAGATGAGGCAACCCTCCGTTGGATTGACGGACAACTCTGGCGATGGACTGAGCGATGTCGACTTTTTGGGAGCGAAGGTTCACATTGTAGGCGATCAGCGGAGGTCGGGCACCGATCGCGATAGCTCCTGCGCTTTCATGCAGTCGAGGGGGGCCGAAGTCGGGAATCCAATGAGGATCTGATTCCATCCGGAACGCCAGGCCTTCAAGCCCTCCTCGTCTGACTGCTTCCAATGGAACATGGTCCGCGTGGCTTGCGGCACGTTCATACAGAAAAACGGGGATGTCCAGTTCACGCCCAACCCTTTCTCCCAGTCGCTTGGCAAGGTGGACACAGTCCCGCATAGTTGTCCCCCTGATCGGGATGAACGGGACAACGTCCGTGGCACCTACGCGAGGATGCACCCCGACATGTTTGCGCAGATCGATGAGGTGCGTCGCGATCCGAACGGCATGAAAGGCCGCCTCGACGACCGCGTCCGGGGTTCCGCAGAACGTCAACACCGATCTGTGGTGATCGGTGTCCATCGAGTGGTCCAAGAGCACCACACCGGGTGTCGAAGCCACTGCATCGACCAGAGCCTGCACAATCGCCTGATCCCGCCCTTCACTGAAATTCGGCACACACTCGACGATTCCGTCCATGGGAGCCTTGTACGGTACAAACGAAAAAGCCGGAGGACTGAGTACTGTCCTTCCGGCTTGTCCCTCTCTGAGAAAGTCTGACTATTTGGTTTTCTTGACGAAGGCCTTATAGATACGGCCAGACTTTGCTTGTTCCTCTTCCAAGCCCATCATTTGATGGCCCGTGGTTTCACACCAAGCCGGCATGTCTTTTTTAATGCCTTCATCATCAGAGACGACTTCCAGGACCTGTCCTAGCGCCAATTCTTTTATTTTTTTGGACGTCAGAATAATCGGCATGGGACAAAAGTACCCTAATGTATCGAGCTTGACATCGGCCTGCATCATGAAAACACCCTCAGTGGACCGTTTAAATGAACAGATTGACACTGCCCCGTTTTGCTTCCGCAAGATACGTGGTCACGCCGGCAAACTGATCGATGCCGTCGATCAATGTATCCTTAGTAATACCCATGAGACCCATCGTCGTCGTGCAGGCGATGAACCTCACGTCCAGATCGAGGGCTGTTTGCATCAACTCAGGAACACCGGGCATCCGATTTTGCTTCATCACCTTCTGCATCATCTTCGTCCCCAACCCACCGAAGTGGAATCGAGACAACGGAAGCGCATCGGCGCCGCCTTTGTTGAGCAGCCCAAACATCCGTCGGAGCCAATCCTTGGCAGAACTTGTCGCCCCTCTTCTCCGAATCGCATTCAATCCCCAAAACGTAAAAAACATGGTCACACGCATCCCCATCGCAGCGGCGCCCGTGGCGATAATAAACGCCGCCATCGCCCGATCGAGATCACCGCTCAGCAACACGATCGTGACGCTCTCAGGCTTGGATTCCTGCAGTTGGGCCAACGTGGCCGTGGGCTCTATTTGTGTGGCATTCATGATCTCACCTCATGACACTCTCACATTCCACGCATGAACAGAATAGTATGTGCTCCTTGGGGGTGTCAAGGAACCGGGCAACTGCGCTTCTTTGCTCGTGGCTTGACCTATCTCCGTCCCCTCGTTATATTCCAAACCCATTGTGCAATGCCTGTCTTGTGAGCTCTCTGCTCAGCAATGATTCAACAGCCATCACCCGATGTCATAGCTTCCAGGAGCGCTCCGCTCTTTGGCTTCTGGTATCCGGCTGTCCCTAGTCATACGCTCCGCCCAGGGACAATGACGGCTCTGCAGATGTTGAACTTACCGATCCTTTTGTGCCGTGATCGAACGGGCACCCTTGCCGCGATGCGTGACATCTGTCCGCACCGTGGTATGCCTCTGTCATTCGGCCGGTTCGATGGTGAACGAGTGGAATGTTCGTATCACGGATGGCAGTTCGACATGAAGGGGCGCTGTCGGTGCATTCCTGCCCTCCCGGAACAGGGGACTCTACAAACCGACAAGATCGGCGTCACGGCCTATCCGGCTGAAGAAACCGACGGTATGATCTGGCTGTATTTGCCGGACGAACGTGGCACCAGTATTTCGTTGCCGCCCGCTCCGCTCATGCCGCTTCCATCGGAACCTCGACAATCGTTCCATATCTCGTTGACCTACACCTGCACCGCGGACGACGGCATCATCGGTCTCATCGACCCGGTCCATGGACCATACGTCCATTCTTGGTGGCGCAGCGATGCCCGGATGCACGAGAAGACAAAAATCTTTGAACCGATTCCGAACGGTTTCCGGATGATTCCCCACCGGCCGGCGAAGAACAGCGGTCCGTTTCATTGGGTAGAACGAATTTATGGGGGACCATTGCAGACGACCATCGACTTTCTGCTGCCGAATCAACGGGTGGAACTCATGCAATGTGGGAGGGCGTGGGTGGCCAATCGGCTGATGGCCACGCCTGTGTCCGATATGGAATGTCGCATCGATTTTTCGGCCTATTGGCGCGGCCTCCATTGGCTTCCGTTCGGCAATTTTATTTTTCGTACGCTGACGAAGATGTTTCTGGGCCAGGACGAACGGGCAATGAAGCACCTGGCGGTGGGGCTTCGCCATAAACCCTCGTCGATGTTTCTCGGGGATGCCGATATGCCGGCCAAATGGTATTACAAACTGAAGGCCGCCCATCAGGCGTCAGTCCAAACAGGCCGGCCTTTTGATCATCCTCTCAAAGAACGAGTGACGCTCCGGTGGCGAAGCTGACGGTACTTGCTCGACTTGTGTTCGCATGGTTCCCGACCATACCAGCGATGCCGGTTTATGCCGGTACTTCCAAAATCGTCTCTGTCTCGGCGCTTGGTGAAGCGGCAGCCAGCGCTCTTTACAAAAAGATCGTCGTGCCTCGAGACCAGACGCTCATCGACGATTGGGCCTCACGAGAGAGGTACCCGCTCGATGGCGGGCACGGTTGATTTAAGCCGGTACTCTAGACTAAGCCTATCAAGCGATGACGAGACATTAACCATCAGACTCGTTGGCGAGGATGAATTCCATGGCCCGCCTGATCTGATCGCGCGATCCCAACAGGACCACAATATCACCGACTAAGAGTTTAGTCTTGTCCGATGGATTGGATTCCGTGACACCGCTCCTGGTCAAGGCGATGATAGACACACCAGTCCGCTGACGCAGGGCGAGCTGAGCAATTGTCTTACCGGCGACCGGTGAATCCTCCTCAATTCGGCACGTCTCGACTTCGACATCGGTAAGAGTCCCACCACGAAGGTGGTGAGCCAATTCCGGAAGCTCGCTGCGACGTAAGAGCGCATAGCCCTCGCGGCGGACTTGTTCAGCCTTTCGCATGATGAAGTCTTGCGGCATGTTGTAGGTCCGCAGCACCAGCGCAAAGATTTCAATCGATGTTTCGAATTCTTCCGGTACGACGTCGTCCACACCCAGCTGGTGTAATTCCTCCAACTCGCGCAAATAGCGGGTCCGGACGACGATATGAATTTTGGGATTCAAGCCTCGGGCGACCTGCACTGTTCTACGAGCCATGAACGGGTCGGAAATCGCGACGACCAGGACTCGTGCGTCTTCGATTTTTACGTGCCGCAACACGTTTGGGTTCGTCGCGTCCCCGTAATAGAGCGGCAAGCCGTGGGCTGCTTCTCTGCGCACGATGTCTCCGTCCAAATCCAGTGCAATATACGGTACTTCCGTCTCACTCAAGACGCGAGCCAGATTGCGCCCGTTGAGCCCATATCCCACGATAATGACGTGGTCCTTGATGCGTAGATGCCGCCCCTCTGCTTCGAGCACATGTGCCGTCGTTTGTCCTGGAAGCCAATGGTGAAGCCGTTGGAAGGCCTCGACACGTCGCGCGAGATGCGGGGATACTTGCATGAGGAACGGTGTGATGATCATGGAGCAGACCGACACTGCGAGAAAGATTTGGTATGGCGCTCCGGACAAGAGCTTATCCTCCAGGCCGACCTGCGCGAGGATAAAACTGAACTCGCCGACCTGTGCGAGGGCAATTCCCGTCATGATGGCTGAACGGGGAGGCACCGAGGCCGCCAAGACGGCTCCCGCTCCCGCGACGAATTTGACGAGCAAGACGAGGAGGAGCATGCCGGGCACGACGAGCGGATACTCCAGCAGGATACGCCAATCCATCAGAATGCCGATGGAGATAAAAAACAGGCTATTGAAACTGTCTCGAAACGGCAGCACTTCGGCGATGGCTTGATGACTGTACTCCGATTCGGAAATCACCAGCCCGGCGATAAAGGCTCCCAAGGCGAGCGACAGCCCGCCGAGAGACGTCAACCAAGCAATGCCGAGACACATGACAATGATGGTCAACAGGAAGAGTTCCCGGCTTCGGCTGCGAACGATGTGGTCGAGTAATTTCGGGACCACATACCATGCGGCTGCGACGATACAGGCGACCACCACGATCGACTTCACCAACGAGAACAGCACGGGGGTGAGCGTTCCTTCGCCGTGGCTGGCAAGAATGGGTGTCAACAAAATCATAGGAACGACGGCCAAGTCCTGGAAGATCAAGATCCCGATGGTGGCTCGCCCGTGGGGTGAATCACTGTCGCCGCTGGCAGCCAAGGCCTTCAACACAATTGCGGTACTGCTGAGCGAAAGCAGAAACCCCCAAAAGATCGCTTGAGGTGTCGGTAATCCTGCCAATGTGCCGCCGAGCCATGCGATCACGATGACCCCTCCGACTTGGATCGGAGCGGCAATCAGGAGCAGTCGGCGAAGCGAGGTCAGTTGCACCAGTGAAAACTCGATGCCGATCGTGAACAGCAGCAGTACAATGCCGATTTCCGCCAGCACTTGCACGGTCTCGATATCGGAAATCAGATTGAGCCCATGAGGACCGATCAAAGCCCCGGCGACGAGAAACCCGGCGATAGACGGCAGTCGGAATTGATGGAACAGAAACACCACAGCGATAGAGACGGTATAAATAAGCAGCAAATTGCCGAGCACGCTGTAGTCAGTCATGTCGAAGTCTTCGTCTCGCTTCCGCGTGAGTCATTCATCTCCGCGAATGGAGCCCTTAGCAATTGATGGCGTTTCCCATCGCAATCATAGGATCACCGGCCACCGAGAAGGAGATACGCAGGATACCTGAGGTTTCTGTACTGGACAAGGTAAAGAGCGCGTCCGGCAGGAGTCCCTGGAGCCGATGGCTCATGAGGCATAGACAGGATCGGCAAGGATCAGCATGATGGGGAGAGGGTGTGGGCAAAGGATGCCTTAAGGAACAGGGCATCCTCTAAACGACGAGACAGATTGTCCAGATAAACCTTATAAACCTTGGAGCCGAAGGAGAGGGTAAGAAAACCGTTAGGAATATGCCAACATTCCCCGCGGTACCTGTCGTGCCAGTCTGTGAGTTCCCCTCTAAAGGGGCATAGACCAAAGAATAAAGTATTGCGTAGGCTGTGGGCACAGTGTCACCAATGACCACGAGTGATTAGGCGCTGAGTGCCTGTGCCACACAATCTGGAGGTGCCCATGCGGCCGACGCGAATGTTTCCTTTCCTAGCTGCGGTGCTGACGGTCTTTTCCGCTGCTCCGGCATTCTCAGATACCCAGCCTGGATCGGAGACGACTTGGAAATGTCCTCAAGCCGATGGCAGCGTTATCTACACCAACAAGGAAAAGACCGGCTGCCAAGCCATGGCGCTCAGGCCGCTTTCCGTCGTACCCGATTTGGAAAATATGCCGACGGCTCCTCGGACTGTGACGGTCGCAGCGCCTCATTACGCCCAGCCCTCCCAAGAACATATTCCTGCAGGGGGAGGCCGCAATGTACCGGATTGGGCCCGCGACTGGTATGCGGGTATCGCTCCATCCGGATCGGTTCAGGAAGAAGTCTGCTCGCTCTACTCAGAATGGATGCATCTTGTGCTCAAGACCCGTGGAGGAGTCTTCTTCGGATCGGATCCATCCTACGGAGGGGATGTAACAGGGCGCCATCAGCGGGGAGCAAGTAACTCGTTTTACGATAACGCACGCTATATCGCGCTCTCGAGGCTCTTTGGTACGGGGTTCGTGCCTATAGGTTGTTTCTAGCAGACTCAATAAGCCCGCTAGCATTGTTCTCGCGGGACACTGCCGGCTCACCATCTCCCCGGCGCGCACAGACATGGCGCTCCTTATTCGTCGCGCCGTGCGCCTCGTCAGACCTTGTAGTACTCGCGATACCACTTCACAAAACGAGGTATACCCACTTCGATCGGTGTCGATGGTTTGAATCCGACCGCACTGGTGAGATTCTCAATATCGGCATAGGTCGCCGGGACATCTCCCGGCTGTATCGGCAGCAGCTTCTTGTCCGCTTTCCTCCCCAAGGCGTTCTCCAGGACTTCGATGAAGTGCAGCAATTCCACGGGCTGATGGTTCCCGATATTGTAGATGCGCGCAGGAGCCGAGCTGGTTCCTGGATCAGGCTTGTCTCCTGACCAGCTTGGGTCGCCCGTCGCCGGATGATCAAGTGTCCGGATGACCCCCTCGACGATGTCGTCCACGTAAGTGAAATCGCGTTTCATCTTTCCATGATTATAGACCTCGATCGGTTTCCCCTCTAGGATGGCCTTCGTAAAGATGAACAGAGCCATGTCAGGACGTCCCCAAGGCCCATAGACGGTGAAAAACCGAAGACCTGTGCAGGGCAGTTGGTACAGATGTGCATAGCAGTGGGCCATCAGTTCATTCGCTTTTTTGGTCGCGGCATAGAGTGAAACCGGATGATCCACGTTGTCATGGGTCGAGAACGGCATATGGGTATTCCCCCCATAGACGGAACTGGACGAAGCATAGACCAAATGCTCGATGTTGCCTCGCCGGCAGCCTTCCAGAACGTTGATGAATCCCTCGAGGTTGCTTTCGGTGTAGGCGTGAGGGTTGACGAGCGAGTAGCGAACGCCTGCCTGAGCTGCAAGATGAACCACGCGCCGTATCGGTTCGTCAGCAAAGAGATCGCGCATGCCCTGCCGATTGGAGAGATCGAGCTTGACGAAACGAAATCGTTCGTGTGGCGTCAATCGGGCGAGCCGAGCCTGTTTCAATCGCACATCGTAATAATCGTTGATATTGTCGAGGCCGATCACTTGGTCGCCACGGTCCAACAGGCGCATGGCGACATGAAATCCGATGAATCCCGCTGCTCCTGTGACAAGAATCGGCGACTGTGTCCCGGTCATGACTGCTCCTTGAAGAAAATAGTCTATCGCTCCTTGGCCGTCTTCATGAACGGCGGATCGCCATGGTCCAATCGATACAGCGTCAGCGGGGCGAGGGACTCGCGTGCCGACACGACTTCGATCATGCCCCCGCCCTTGGCGCGATAGAGATCGAGAGCGTGGGCACGATGATAGCGACATTCCTGCGAAACAAGAAGGTCTTTCAGTTTTTCAGGGGGTTCCCAATGAGCCGTTAAGAGTGCGGTTCGGCAGGGATTACGGCGGCTGAACATGAACGACAGGTGATCGGGATACCAGTCGGCGCCACCGGTGGCGTAGGACACAAACATTCGTGCGTGGGCGGCCGCGCAGATCTCGGCAAGATAGGCGTTCGTGAGGTAGCCGTTCTCGCCGACATCCAACCATTTGCCGGGATGGGAGAGGGAGGCATGGGCGGCATGGCTTCGGATTTCAAGCAATTGTTGTTGTGACGCGAACACCAACGGGATCGGTCCATATTGTCCGACCAATTGTTGGATGACGTTGTCCTTGAGAGCGGATCGTCCGTCGTTCGTCGGGCCGCTGTCCGCATGGATCAGTACATTGTGCCCTCGATCCGAAATTAAGTAGCAATTCCTGGGCATATTCAGGTCGCAAGGGTCCTCTCCATAGAATGGGACGGACACGACTGCGCCGCCTTCAAACGGCCACGTTTCCCCATGGGCCAGCTCGATGACTCGGTCAAACCCCAGTTCGGCGAGAAGCGATCGGTAATCGAAGTACAACCCTGTTCGATTCCGCCGACTGGGCACGATGAGCGGCGTGTCTTTCGGCAAATGGAGCAGCGTGCGGGGATCGACGTGATCATCGTGGTCGTGTGTCAGAAACACGGCGGCGGGTTTCGGGAACAGTCCGCTCCAGACCGACGGAAACGGCGATTCGGCAAACCACGGCAGAAGCCAGGGGTCGAAGAGGAAGACGGTGTCCCGTTGCCGGTAGAGGAGGGCAGCATGTCCGAGGTGCACGATGTCTTGATCCTGCACGACGTCATACCAATGTCGCCGGACAGAAGTCGTTCCAGAGGCGGCCAGACAACCATAGCGGTGCAGTGAATCCATCACCGTGGTCAGCGTCATTTGCGCATCACGCGGCATGGCCGATATCGCAGAGCGGAGGTCGTCCGCGGTATGGGTTCCATCGAGCAGACCGAGCAGTTTCCCCACGAAGGGACCCAGCGGTCGTCCGTTGAAGCCGATGGGGATCGTCTGATGATCCACCGCATGAAAAATGCGGAGACCACCGTTGGCGACAGTTGCGGATTTGGTCGGATCAGTCGGAAATTCCCAATGGAAGGTCCCATCCGGTTTACGGCCACAGTGAATGTGTTGCTGAAGATAAGGCCGTGCGTTGACCAGTTCTGCATAGGCATCTTCCAACAGTCGCTGTCGATCGGGATCGTCGAGCGGTGCCCGTTTTGAAAAAACATCGCTGATCGCCGTGTCGATCGCACTGGAGAGAAGGCTATGAGCCTCATGGAGACTGGCGACGACTTCAGGGGCCACGCCGCCGACGAAAGGAAAAGGCCCAGGCGGCTCCGCGCTTTCCAGCTGTGCCCAGCACCAGGGGACGAGGCTCAAGTAGTGTTCGCGTGACAGATAATCCCAGATTCGGCTCATGGTAGTCAGGACTGAGGACTGAGGGCTGAGGTCTGAGGTCTTGCGGATTTCGTCCCAGGTGTAGAGACGCGGGCCAGTAATCGTTGTTTATGCACCGCCTTTCGCAAGCCGCCTATAATTCGTGCGACTTCTTCTGCTTGAAGAATCAACTGGCGAAAAGTCGATGGGTTCAGGTGTGTCGCGTCCAACGCAACATAAAGTTGTGATCTGAGTTCTGCGCAAGATGATTTCGCTACGCTCAGAAATTGGTGAAACTCCGAACGACCGCCTCGCTCAAATCCCTCGGCGAGATTGGACATGACCGAAACAGCAGCTCGCCGGACCTGGTCGCGTAGTCCGAAGTCTTTGGCAAAAGACCCTGATGCAGTTGCCTGGTAGATCGCTCTTGTCAATTCCCGCGCTTTCTGCCAAGCGATGAGATCCTCAAACTTGTCCGCTCGCTGTCGTTCCATCTCAGCCCTCAGTCCTCATGACCCGGTCCTATCCTGAGTCTACTGATCGCCGGTTCATACAGAGCCTGGACCAGATTGCCGTCGGGGTCGGCAAAATAGAATGAATAACTGCCGTCACGGTGTTGCTTGGGTTCCTTAGCGATGCGTCCGCCCAGAGATTCGATCTTCGGCAGGATCTCTCGGTACATCTGATCGACGGCTCGTGGACTGTCTAGAATCACGCCGATGTGATCGAGTAATTGAGCGGTTATGGGTTGGTACGAGGCGAGTTCCTCTTTTGGAATTTGGTGGAGCGCCAGATTGTCGTTGCCTGAGCTGAAATACACATTCTCCGGGTCGGGTTCCCACACGGACTGGAAGCCGAGGAGCTGTTCATAAAATAGACGCGACCGATGAAGATCGGTAACACGCAGTGCGAGATGGCGAAGGCCTCGATGAAGTGGAGTGGTCATATTCAAATGGCTCGATTGGAATTTTGTATAGTAGGGAGACCGACTAGCAACCGTCAATGGAAAATAGGCTCCTGCTGAAGTTTCGTGTAGAGTATCTTCACAACCATATGACTTCAGAGTCTCTCGCGTCATGACATTCAATGGAATGACAGTTGCCGCGTTCGAAAGCCGCATGGCGACAGAGATCACCCGTCTGATCGAGCGTTACGGCGGACGGCCGCTCGTCGCTCCTGTCCTTCGCGAAGTTCCGCTAGAGAATAATTCAGCGGCACGACAGTTCGGAGATGACCTAATAGCAGGTCGGATTGATGTGTGCATTTTTCTGACCGGTGTCGGCACAACGGCGTTGTTCGACCTGCTCAAGACGCGCTATCCCTGGCCGACGATTGTGACTGCGCTCCAACATTGTGCCCTCGTGGCACGAGGGCCGAAGCCGGTTGCAGCTCTCAAGGCCGTCGGTCTTCAAGCGACCGTGACGGTGCCGGAACCGAATACGTGGGTAGAACTTGTTTCAGCGCTGGATCAGTATCGTCCTATAAAGGGACTGCGGGTTGCCGTTCAGGAATATGGAGTCTCAAACCCCGATCTATTGCAAGCATTGGAACAGCGAGGCGCAGAGGTGTTCCCCGTTCCAATCTACAAGTGGGCCCTGCCGGAGGATCTGGGCCCGATTCGCCATGCAATCGATGAGATCATTGCCGGACGAGTCAATGTGATCCTGATCACCAACGCCGCGCAGGTGGATCATGTCATGCGGGTGCTGGAACAGGACGGGAAGGTGGAGCCCTTTCGTGCGGCATTGAAGAAGACAGTGGTCGCCTCGATCGGTCCGACCGCCAGCGAACGGTTGCGGCACTATGGCTGGCCGGTGGATTTTGAGCCGTCACACCCCAAGATGGGAGTCTTAGTGAAAGAAGTGTCTGAACAGGCTTCAAACTTTCTCAACCGGAAGAGCTAATAGTAATCTCTTGCAAGCCGGTTTGCATTCTCAGATTCGGCAAGATCACATCGTCAGCACCGCTGCACCTTGGAAGGATCCGGCTTTCAATTCTTGTAATGCACGGTTCGCTTGTTCAAGAGGGAAACGGACTGTATGTGGCTTGATGGGAATAGCTGCCGCTTCGCGCAGCAGATCGATGCCGTCTTGCCTGGTGTTGGCAGTGACGCTGCGGATAACCCGCTCTCCGAAGACGTCCCGATCATAGTCCAGCGAGGGAATAGGCGACATATGAATACCGGCCAGGGCTAAGGTGCCGCCGCGTTCAAGCGCGCGCAGTGCCGGAGGGACGAGCTCGCCGGCCGGTGCAAAGATAATCGACCCGTGCAGTTTCTCGGGTGGAATATCCATCGCTCCACCAACCCAGACTGCTCCCAGTTGTCTGGCCAACGCTTGATGCTCAGGCCGAAGCGAACTTACATAAACCTGACAACCCCAGTAACGTGCGATTTGGATCGCGATGTGCGCCGATGCCCCGAATCCGTATAGGCCTAGGCGCTGGCCCGGTTTGATGCCGCTGAGTCGCAAGGCTCGATAGCCAATAATCCCAGCGCACAGCAAGGGGGCAGCTTCTTCGTCAGAAAAGATCGATGGGATAGGATAGGCAAACCGGGCGGAGACGACAGCGTATTGGGCATACCCGCCGTCGTCCTGATAGCCGGTGAACTTGGCTTGTAAGCAGAGATTTTCCCTCCCGCTTGTGCAGAATTCGCACTGCCCGCACGTTCCCTGCAGCCAAGCAATCCCGACACGGTCACCTTCCTTGACTTCTGATACCTTGGATCCGACTTGTACCACCGTGCCGACTGCTTGGTGGCCTGGGATCAGTGGGAATGGGATATCGGGAAGTTCTCCTTCCACTACGTGGAGATCCGTGCGACAGACGCCGCACACATGAATCTTGACGAGGACTTGGTCCGCTCTTGGGACAGGGACTGGTCGATCGTGAAGCCGCAACGGACTCGTAGATACGTCACCGGTTTGGTCGAGCACCATCGCTCTCATGGGAAGTCTAATCGTTATAAGAGAGGTTGCAGTCAGGATTCAGGATGAGCGTATGCATAGCGCTCTTAGGCCTTCACCTCAACCTCAGCCTTTCAGTCTTCGGCTAGGGTTTCTTGGCTTTAATGCACTCGATGTCCAGATGGATCTGGATTTCGTCTCCGACGACCAAACCGCCATTATCGAGCGTCTTGTTCCAAATCATGCCGAAGTCCTTGCGATTCAATGTTCCGTCGGCGGTGAATCCGGCTCTGGTATTGCCCCAGGGATCCTTGGTGACGCCATTGAACGTCCCGATGAGCGTGATCTCTTTGGTCACGCCGCGCAAGGTGAGGTTGCCGACGACCTTATAGGTCTCTCCCTGTTTCTGATAGTTCTTCATCTTGTAGGTGATCGTCGGAAACTGTTTGACGTCCAAGAAGTCCGCATTGCGAAGATGGGTATCGCGTTTTTCGTGATTCGTGTTGATGGACTCGGCATTGATCGTGGCTTCGATCGTTTTGAAGGTCTTGGCGTCCGCATCCATCTCGACGAAACCACGATAGTCCATGAACCGCCCCGATGTTTTGGAGATGACCATGTGGGTCACACGAAACTCAATGATCGAGTGATCCGGATCGATGTCCCAACGAGCCGTTTCCGCTTGGACGCCCAGCGGGAAGCATCCCAACAGACCGGCTATGACGATTCCTTGCCAGCAATTTAGCTTGGTTTTCATACCTTCACCTTTCGGCTTCTCCATGCTGATCCATGTGAACAGTACTTAGTTTGCGTGATCATTGGATAAATCCAAGGTAGAGCGGCATCCTACCTACTGATTGAAAGCCCGCGCAACCCGTTTCTTTCACCAAAACATGAGTGTCCACTCATCGAGTTGGTATAGAATAGGGCCATGCAAGCACTCGTCAAAGCGACTGCTGGACCTGGTTTAACTCTCACCGATTGGGCAGATCCAACGCCTGGGCCACACGATGCCGTGGTGAAGGTGGCCGCGACCTCGTTGTGTGGAACCGACGCCCATATCTATCGCTGGGATGAGTGGGCACAACGGCGGATTCATCCACCGCGCATCATCGGCCATGAATTGTGCGGCCATGTCGTGGCGGTGGGTCGTGAGGTATCGCTGGTCAAGGTCGGTGACTATGTCGCCGCCGAATCACACCTGACTTGTGGCGCATGCTTTCAGTGTCGCACCGGACAGGCGCATGTGTGCAAAAATTACAAGATTCTGGGGATCGATCGGGACGGGTCTTACGCCCAGTATGTCGCACTGCCGGAAGGGGTCTTGTGGCATACCGCTCCAGAGATTCCCCCGGAGTTAGCCTGCGTTCAGGAGCCGCTTGGGAATGCAGTTGATGCCGCGCTCGCTGAGGATCTCACCGGGCATACGGTATTGATCACGGGATGTGGACCAACGGGTTTATTTGCCGCGGCTGTCGCACGAACCGCCGGGGCCGCCACGATTATTGCGTCCGATGTGAGTGACTACCGGCTTGGTTTGGCGAAGCAAGTGGGGGTGGATCATGTTCTCAATGCGAAAACCGAATCACCGGAGCAACTGGCCTTGGCCATCCTCGAGATGACCGCTGGTGAAGGGGTCGATGCCGCGCTCGAGATGTCGGGAGATCCCACGGCGTTGCATCAAGCCTTTCGTGCGGTGAAGAACGGTGGACGAGTCACCTTGTTCGGCATCCCGACCGGTCCCGTGTGCTTTGATCTGCCGAACGAAGTCATTTTTAAGGGGATTCGTGTCTATGGGATCACCGGCCGGCGCTTATTTGAAACCTGGTACCGGCTGGCGGGTCTCTTCAAAGCCGGTCTTGATATTCGCCCGGTCATCACGCACTCGTTTCCGCTCCATGAGTTTGCCACTGGCTTTAACTTGATCCAGTCAGGCCAGTGCGGCAAAGTGGTGCTGTTCCCGTAAGACTGAGGTGTGAGGACTGAGGACTGAGAAGACAGCCCTCGCCCCTTAGTCCTCATCTCTTAGTCCTGTTCTAACCATGGCCTACTCGTCCTTCAAGAAAGCCTTAGACACTCAGCTCGCCGACATCCGAGCCAAAGGCCTCTACAAATCCGAGCGGCGCATTCTGGGTCCGCAAGGGTCGTACATCCTGGTGGATCAAGGCTCGGTTCTGAACCTCTGTGCCAACAATTATCTGGGGCTTGCGAATCACTCGGCCATCGTGCAGGCGGCTCGAAAAGGGTTGGAAACCCATGGCTATGGCATGGCTTCGGTACGGTTTATTTGTGGGACGCAAGATCTGCATAAGCAGCTGGAACAGGCCATCAGTGAGTTTCTCGACACCGATGACACCATCCTCTACAGTTCCTGCTTCGACGCGAACGGGGGACTGTTCGAAGTGTTGTTGGATGAGGGGGATGCCGTCATCAGCGACGCCTTGAACCATGCCAGTCTGATCGACGGCATCAGACTCTGCAAGGCCAAGCGGTTCCGATATGCCCATTCCGACATGGCGGAGCTCGAGGTACGGCTGCAGGAAGCCGGTGCGTGCCGATTGCGCCTGATCGTCACCGATGGGGTCTTCTCGATGGATGGCGATCTGGCCAAACTGGATCGGATCGTGGAGTTGGCGGAACGGTACGATGCGGCGGTGGTGGTCGATGACAGCCATGCGACCGGGGTTCTGGGTCCGAAAGGTAGGGGGACGCCGGCTCATTTCGGGGTAGCTGATCGAATCGAGATTGTGACGAGCACCTTGGGGAAAACGCTGGGTGGTGCAACCGGTGGGTTCACATCCGGCAAGGCCGAGGTAGTCGAATTGCTCCGGCAACGATCGCGGCCCTACCTGTTTTCAAACTCGCTCCCTCCGCCCATTGCAGCCGGGGCATTATGTGCGCTCAATCTTGTGGCAGAAGGCGATCATCTCAGGGATCAGCTTCGCGCCAATGCCGCTTTTTTTAGGAATGAGCTGACCAAGCTCGGGTTCCGACTCGTTCCAGGCCAGCATCCAATCATTCCTGTAATGTTGGGTGACGCGTCGGTTGCGACATCAATGGCGGAGGCATTGCTGAAAGAAGGAGTCTACGTCGTCGGATTCAGCTATCCGGTCGTGCCGCAAGGGCAGGCGAGAATCCGGACTCAAATGTCGGCAGCCCATACGAGAGCCCAACTCGAACAAGCCGTGGCGGCATTTGCCAAGGTGGGCCGGGCTCTTGGCGTCACTTCGTGACACGGCATCAGTGACAAGATCGGAAAGCTGGCAAGCAACGGATGAGTTTGTGAGCAGCGGCGTCCTGGTTTCCTGTATTGGTCTGATTGCTTGACCATGCAGATGGGCTTCTCGATAATAACCCTCGATGTGACGAGAAGAGGAGATTCTAGAGATGAAACTCCATGTTGTGGTGGAACAGGATGAGGCGGGTTACTTTGTTGCCGAGGTTCCAGCTTTGCCGGGATGCCTCTCACAGGGGAAGACCCACGACGAGGCGATCGCCAACGTGAAAGATGCTATCGAAGGATGGTTTGAGGTCATGGAGGCGAAGCAGGCGGTTGATGCCGATCGGATGGTTGAGGTCGTGGTGTGATGGCCGAACGCCTTCGGGTGTGTTCGGGATCAGACGCCGTGCGAAAACTCGAACGAGCCGGGTGGACAGTCGCGCGACAGCGAGGTTCGCATGTGATGTTGGTGAAATCTGGATACGAGTACACGCTCTCTATCCCACAGCATGATGAATTGGGTCCAGGACTCCTTCGTAAATTGATTCGCCAAGCTGCGCTGACCGTGGAAGAATTCAACGCGCTGTAAGCCTTCGTCCGTCGTGTCCGGCTTTTTGCAAAATCACCTGACAATCGACAGGGAGGTAGGGGTATAAGGTCAAGCAATGACTATATCTTTAGTGTTTGCGGCCTCGATGGCGGAAGCCCCTGCTGAAAGAAGGGGTCTACGTCGTCGGGTTTAGCTATCCGGTCGTGCCGCAAGGGCAGGCGAGAATCCGGACTCAAATGTCGGCAGCCCATACAACGGCTCAGTTGCAACAAGCTGTGGCGGCTTTCGCAAAGGTGGGCCGGGCTCTCAGTGTGATTCCATAGCTGACCTCAAAGTACCTCTCCAGAATTGACATTTCGCAGCCGGCTCAGTATCCTCTGACACTTTACTACGCGAAGGAGTAGGGGTATGAAAGTTATTCTTCAAGAAACTCTGGAAGGGGTCGGGCATCTCGGCGATCTGATCAACGTCGCCGATGGATTTGCGAGGAACTATCTGTTACCGCGCCGCAAGGCCGTAGAAGCCGACGGTCGGAGCATCAAGGCCTTCGAGCATGCCAAACGAGTGGCGGCCGATAAGGCCAAGAAGGAAAGGCTTGAAATTGAATCCTACGCCAAGAAGGTGTCGGCGATCACCCTGACGATCGAAGCACAGGTCGGGAAAGACGACAAGATGTTCGGGTCTGTCACCGCGAAAGACATCGCGGAAGGATTGGCCGCGCAAGGTGTCACCGTGGACCGGCGAAAGATTCAATTGGCGCAGCCGATCAAGGAACTTGGCACGGTGTCTGTGCCGATCAAGATGCCGAGGGATGTGGTGGCGACGGTGACGGTCCGTGTGGTGAAGAAGCAAGAGCCCGAAGAAGCCTCCGCCTAGAATTTGGAGCATGGAGAAGATGAGCAGCGATGCGATCGGTTCATGGGATGCACTGAAAACGGCAGACCCCGAAGTCTTTGCCGCGATCGAGGCGGAAGAAGTTCGACAGCGAGAGAAATTGCTCCTGATCGCGTCGGAAAACTTTGCCAGCCGGGCGGTCTTGGCTGCACAAGGGTCCTTGCTCACCAATAAGTATGCGGAAGGGTATCCCGGCAAACGCTACTACGGCGGGTGTCAGCATGCCGACGCCGTCGAAGATTTGGCGATTCAACGGTGCAAAGAGATCTTCGGTGCCGAACACGTCAATGTGCAGCCGCATTCCGGTTCACAAGCCAACATGGCGGCGTATTTATCGGTTCTGAAGGCGGGCGACACCATTCTAGGAATGGACCTTGCGCAAGGCGGCCACCTCACGCACGGGAGCAAGGTCAACTTCTCCGGTATCCTCTTTCGCGTCTTCTCCTATGGAGTCGATCGACGGACTGAAACCATCGACTACGATGCCGTCCAGAAAGTCGCGGAGGAATGCCGTCCGCGCATGATCGTGGTCGGGGCCAGTGCCTATGCCCGCGTGCTGGACTTTCCTCGTTTCCAACAGATCGCCAAATCGGTCGGGGCCTATCTGCTGGTCGATATCGCGCATATTGCAGGTCTCATCGCCGCCGGCCTTCATCCGAATCCCGTTCCCTATGCCGACTTCGTCACGACGACGACTCATAAGACGCTCCGCGGTCCGCGTGGCGGCGTCACGATGTGCAAAGCGGAGTATGCCAAGGCCGTCGACAAACTGGTCTTTCCGGGACTACAGGGCGGACCGTTGATGCATGTGATCGCGGCCAAGGCGGTCGCCTTCAAAGAGGCCTTGTCGCCGGGATTTAAGCGCTATCAGCAGCAGGTCCTGGCCAATGCGAAGGCTTTGGCACAAGGATTCATCGATCGCGGCTATAAGATCGTTTCGGGTGGTACCGATACGCATCTGATGCTTCTGAACCTCACGAACAAGGGGATCACCGGGAAAGAGGCGGATGCCGCGCTGGACACCGCCGGTATTATCGTCAATAAGAACGCCGTCCCGTACGATGAAAAACCGCCGGCGGTAGCCAGCGGGATTCGGCTGGGGTCGCCCATCGTCTCCACACGCGGGATGAGAGAGCCGGAGATGAAGCAGATCGTGGAGTTAGTCGATCGTGTTCTTCAGCACCGACAAGAGCCGGCGGTGTTGGAAGACGTTCGAGGACAAGCGAAAGCATTGTGTGCCAAGTTTCCCATCTTTCATCCCTACTAGTCAGCCGATAGCGAGAGGGCAGGGTCGCCGCCGGTGAAATGTCCCTTCTGCGATGAACTTGAAGACAAGGTCGTCGATTCTCGCATGGCCAAGGAAGGCGAGGTCATACGTCGCCGCCGGGAATGCCTTGGTTGTAAACGCCGCTATACCACCTATGAGCGGGTCGAGGAAATTCTTCCCGTTGTCGTGAAGAAGGACGGTCGCCGCGAGTCATTTGACCGCAATAAAATTCTCGTCGGCCTGAAAAAAGCCTGCGAAAAACGGCCGATCAGTATCGGCACGATCGAAGCCGTCACCGACCGGATCGAAAAACGGATTCAGGAGATGGGCGAGACGGAGATTGAAAGTCGGGTCGTCGGTGAAGAAGTCATGAAGGAGTTGCATCAGCTGGACCAGGTCGCCTATGTCCGGTTTGCATCCGTGTACCGGGAGTTCAAGGACATCGACCAATTTATGGAAGAGTTGAAAACGCTCGCGCAGCAACGTCGCGAACGTTAAGACGCAACGCCCGACCCCATCATTTCTCTTTCCTGACCGTTCATCCCCGTCTGATTCGACGTTCGCCCGTGGTCGGCCCCGGCGAATCGTGTGGAGGAGGTGTAGAACCGATGAACAAGCCGCTTCCTCAGCAGCCTGCTCGGCGGACGACGACGACTTCCGGAGCGACGAACGTCGCGATTATCGGCGCGGGGCGCGGGGGCACTGCGCTCATGGAGATTTTTGCGAATGATCCGTTGGTGCAGATCGTCGGTGTGGCCGAACTGAATCCGGACGCGCCGGGATTAAAGTTGGCCAAACAACTCAACATCCCGATTACGCACGACTATCGACAGCTGTTGGCGATGGAACGTGTCGACCTGATCATCGATGTGTCGGGTGATGTGGAAGTCTGGCAGTTCCTCCAAGATTTCCATCGTATGGGCGTCACCATCATCGGCGGTGCCAGCGCGAAGTTCATGTGGGAACTCATCGAAGCCCGCATTCGCGCGACGGCGGAGATCGAGAAGACGCTGAACAAGTACCAGTCTCTGTATCGATTGTACGTGAAAGAGACCGGAGCCGCGGTGACGGAAGAGCGGACCAGAATCGCGTGCGAGATCCACGACGGACTTGTCCAGAGCTTGGCCGGAGTGAACTTTAAGCTGGACCTGTGCCAGCAGCTCCTCCGGAAAAACCCACGAGCCAGTTTGACCACCATCAAGGAAAGCAAAGCCCAACTGAAGCTGGCGATACAGGAAGCCCGTCAAGTCATCTTCAATCTGCGTCCGCTGCACTATGACAAGATGGAATTGATCCCGGCCCTCACGAATTATTTCAAGTCGTACCAGACCCAGACCCACATTGCCACGAAGTTTTCGGTCACGGGGGATGAACAGATCCTCTTCCCACGGACGAAGATCTTTCTGTTTCGCATCATTCAGGAAGCCTTGAGCAACGTGGAAAAGCATGCCAAAGCCGATCGCGTCTCAATCAAGCTGGACATCGATATGGATCTGTTGCGCGTGACGATCGCCGACAACGGAATCGGCTTCGATCTGGAACGCGTTCTGCGTGACCCCGAAAAGTGGGATCATTTCGGCATCAAGGGGATCTTGGAGCGAGCTCGATTGGTGGGCGGCGAGGGACACGTCCAATCCAAACCGGGGAAAGGGACGAAAATCATCGTCGAGGTGCCGCTGGGTCACAAGG
>Ga0073934_10000591_pt1 | contig 101478 bp, 87 predicted proteins | sample LarsenN4metaG_FD_76834 | JGI IMG/M metagenome (GOLD analysis project Ga0073934, IMG submission 76834) | Hot spring sediment bacterial and archeal communities from British Columbia, Canada, to study Microbial Dark Matter (Phase II) - Larsen... ...
CCGCGGTCGCGAACGGCGACCTCTCGAAGAAGATCACCGTCGACGTGAAGGGCGAGATCCTCGAGCTGAAGAACACCATCAACGGGATGGTCGATCAGCTCAACTCCTTCGCGTCCGAGGTGACGCGCGTCGCGCGCGAGGTGGGCACGGAAGGGAAGCTCGGCGGCCAGGCGGACGTGCGCGGCGTCGCGGGCGTCTGGAAGGGCCTCACCGACAACGTGAACCTGATGGCCGGCAACCTGACGGGCCAGGTGCGCAACATCGCCGAGGTGACGACGGCGGTCGCGAACGGCGACCTCTCGAAGAAGATCACCGTCGACGTGAAGGGCGAGATCCTCGAGCTGAAGAACACCATCAACGTGATGGTGGACCAGCTCAACTCGTTCGCGTCCGAGGTGACGCGCGTGGCGCGCGAGGTCGGCACGGAGGGCAATCTCGGCGGCCAGGCCGTCGTGAAGGGCATCTCCGGCACGTGGAAGGACCTCACCGACAACGTGAACCTCATGGCCGGGAACCTCACGGCCCAGGTCCGCAACATCGCGGCCGTGACCACCGCCGTCGCGACGGGCGACCTCTCGAAGAAGATCACCGTCGACGTGAAGGGCGAGATCCTCGAGCTGAAGAACACCATCAACGGGATGGTCGACCAGCTCAACTCCTTCGCGTCCGAGGTGACGCGCGTCGCGCGCGAGGTGGGCACGGAAGGGAAGCTCGGCGGCCAGGCCGTCGTGAAGGGCGTCTCCGGCACGTGGAAGGACCTCACCGACAACGTGAACTCCATGGCCGGCAACCTCACGAGCCAGGTGCGCGGCATCGCGAAGGTCGTGACGGCCGTCGCGAACGGCGACCTCAAGCGCAAGCTCACCGTCGAGGCGAAGGGCGAGATCGCCGAGCTCGCCGACACGATCAACGGCATGATCGAGACCCTCGCGATCTTCGCCGACCAGGTGACGACGGTGGCGCGCGAAGTGGGCGTGGAGGGCCAGCTCGGCGGGCAGGCGAGCGTGCCGGGCGCGGCGGGCATCTGGAAGGACCTCACGGACAACGTGAACCAGCTCGCCGCGAATCTCACCACGCAGATGCGCGCGATCGCGGAGGTCGCCACGGCGGTGACGACGGGCGACCTCACGCGCTCCATCGCCGTCGAGGCGCGAGGCGAGGTCGCGGCCCTGAAGGACAACATCAACGAGATGATCCGGCACCTGCGCGACACGACGCAGAAGAACACGGATCAGGACTGGCTCAAGACGAACCTCGCGAAGTTCAGCCGCATGCTGCAGGGCCAGAAGGACCTGCTCACGGTCGGGCGGCTGATCCTCTCCGAGCTCGCGCCGGTGGTCTACGCGCAGCACGGTGTCTTCTACATCCTGGACGCGTCGGGACCCGAGCCCTCGCTGCGGCTGCTCGCGAGCTACGCGCACCGCGAGCGCAAGCAGGTGGCCAACCGCTTCGCTCTGGGCGAAGGACTCGTGGGCCAGTGCGCGCTCGAGAAGGACAAGATCGTCATCACCGGCGCGCCCTCGAACTACATCCAGGTGTCGTCCGGGCTCGGCGCGGCGCCGCCCGTCAACATCATCGTGCTCCCGGTCCTCTTCGAGGGACACGTGAAGGCGGTGCTGGAGCTGGCGTCGTTCGAGAGGTTCAACCCCACCCAGCACGCGTTCCTCGACCAGCTGGCCGAGACGATCGGAATCGTGCTCAACACGATCGAGGCCAACACGCGCACGGAGGACCTGCTCAAGCAGTCGCAGTCGCTCGCGATCGAGCTCCAGAACCAGCAGGAGGAGCTCCGCCAGACCAATCAGCAGCTCGAGGAGAAGGCGGGCCTCCTCGCGCAGCAGAACGCGGAGGTCGAGCGCAAGAACCAGGAGATCGAGCAAGCGCGCCAGGCGCTCGAGGAGAAGGCCAAGCAGCTCGCCCTCACCTCGAAGTACAAGTCCGAGTTCCTCGCGAACATGTCGCACGAGCTGCGCACGCCGCTCAACAGCCTCCTCATCCTCTCGGACCAGCTCTCGCGCAACCCCGAAGGCAACCTCACCCGCAAGCAGACGGAGTTCGCGAAGACGATCCACGCGTCGGGCACCGACCTCCTCATGCTCATCAACGACATCCTCGACCTCTCGAAGATCGAGTCGGGGACGGTCGAGGTGGACGTCGGGGACGTGCGCTTCTCGGACCTGCGCGCGTTCGTCGAGCGCACCTTCCAGCACGTGGCGGACGCGAAGGGGCTGCGCTTCTCGACGCAGCTCGCGCCCGATCTCCCGCGCAGCATCCAGACGGACGCGAAGCGGCTGCAGCAGATCGTGAAGAACCTGCTCTCGAACGCGTTCAAGTTCACCGAGCGCGGCGAGGTGTCGCTCGCGGTCCGGCTCGCGCGCGACGGCTGGTCGCCCGAGTGCGAGACGCTGGCGCGGGCGCCCGCGGTGATCGCGGTCGCCGTCCGGGACACCGGCATCGGCATCCCGCCGAACAAGCAGCAGATCATCTTCGAGGCGTTCCAGCAGGCCGACGGCAGCACGAGTCGGCGCTACGGCGGAACGGGGCTCGGCCTCGCGATCAGCCGGGAGATCGCGCACCTCCTCGGCGGCGACCTGCGCGTCGAGAGCGCGCCCGGTGCCGGAAGCGTGTTCACGCTGTTCCTCCCGACCGTCTACGCGAGCTCGCCGAAGGCGGCGCGGCCGCTGGCGGAGGAGGCGGGCGGGCGTCTGATCCTCGACGTGCGGGACGCCTGGTCGGCGCGCGAGGCGCGCGGCTCGGAGCCGGAGCCGGCGCACGTCCCCGACGACCGCGCGGGCCTCGCTCCGGACGACCGCGTGCTGCTGGTGGTCGACAACGACGAGGCGTTCGCCGAGTTCATGGTCGAGGTCGCGCGCGAGCAGGGCTGGAAGGGCGTCGTCGCGACCTCGGGCGCCTCCGCGGTGGGTCTCGCCACGGAGCTCGAGCCGGACGCGATCACGCTCGACCTGCGGCTTCCGGACATCCACGGCCTGCGCGTCCTCGCCCGCCTGAAGGGCGACCTCGCGCTCCGGCACATTCCGGTGCAGGTCATCTCCACGGACGACGCGGCCGAGCGCGCCCGCCCGCTCGGCGCCTGCGGCGTGCTCGCGAAGCCGGTGCCGCGGCGCGAGGCGCTCGACGGCGTCGTGGCCGCGCTCGCGCGCTACGGGGAGGGGAGGTCCGCCGGCGTCCTCGTGCTGAGCGACCGGCCGGACGAGCTGACCGACGCGCTCGGCGATCCGGGAATTCGACTGCACTGCACGGAGGACCCCGCGGAGGCCGCGGCGCTCGCCGGGGACGAGGCCTTCGCGGCCGTTCTCCTCGACGAGGGCTTCGCGGCGCTCTCGGGCGACGTCGCCCGCGAGCTGTGCGAGCGCGCGCAGGGAAGGCTCTCCGTGGTGGCGTACGGCGCGGGCGCCCCCGCGCGCGAGCTCGACCTCCTGCGCAGCGGCGCCGTCCTCCGCGCGACCAGCCCGGGGGAGCTCCTCGACGCGCTCACGCTGGTCCTCCACCGGCCCGTCGCGTCGCTTCCGCCGGCGCGGCGGACCGTGCTCGAGGCGCTGCACGCGCAGAGCAGCGTGCTCGCCGGTCGGAAGGTCCTCGTCGTCGACGACGACGTGCGCAACATCTTCGCCATGACGACCGTGCTCGAGAAGCAGGACATGGTCGTCTTCTCGGCGGAGAACGGGCAGGACGCGATCGAGCTCCTGCGCTCGGCGCCGGACGTGGCGATCGTGCTGATGGACATCATGATGCCCGGGATGGACGGCTTCGACACGCTGCGCGCCGTGCGGCGGATGCCCGCGATTCGCTCGACGCCGATCATCGCCGTCACCGCGAAGGCGATGAAGGGGGACCGCGAGCGGACCATCGAGGCCGGCGCGTGGGACTACCTCGCGAAGCCCGTGGAGCCGGACCGCATGCTCGCCGTCATGCGCGCCTGGCTGCGCAGCTGAGCGCCGACGTGGAGAGTCGCTCGCCCGCGGTCCTCCTGGTGGACGATCGCGCGGACCAGCGCCTCTCGCTCGGCGCAGTGCTCGGCGACCTGGGCGTCGAGGTCGTGGAAGCGGCGTCGGGCCGCGAGGCGCTGCGCTGGCTGCTGCGGCGTTCCTTCGCGGTGATCCTGCTCGACGTGAACATGCCGGACATGGACGGCTTCGAGACGGCTGCGCTCGTCCGCCAACGCCCGAGCTCGGAGCACACGCCGATCATCTTCGTCACGGCATACGGCGACGACGCCCACGCCGCGCGCGGGTACTCCCTCGGCGCGGTCGACTACATCCTCGCGCCCGTGGACCCGAACGTGTTGCGTACGAAGGTGAACGTCTTCCTCGAGCTGTTCCGGAAGACCGACCAGATCGCGAGGCAGGCCGAGTCGCTGCGCCACCACGCGGGGCAGCTGCGCCGGCTCGCCGACGCGGCGGTGGCGATCCACGCGGCGCGCGGGCTCGAGGATCTCGTGAAGCTCGTCGCCGATACGGCCGCGTCCATCGTCGGCGCGAGCCAGGTGGCGCTCGGGGTCGAGACGCACGGCATCCGCGAGCTCGGTCTCGCGGTGCCGCCGCGCGACACGCGCCACGCCGTCTGCCGCCCCGAGCACAGCGCGCTCGATCGGCTCGGGCGCGTCGCGCTCGCGCACGCGATGCCGCGACCGCTGCGGATGACGGCCGACGAGCTCGACGCGCACCCGAGCTGGGGAGCGATCGCGCGTGCGGGAGATCCGCCGCTGCGCGGTTGGCTCGCGACGCCGCTCTCGAGCCGAGAGGGTCGCGTCCTCGGCTGGCTCCAGCTCTCGGAGCGGCACGCCGGCGACTTCACCGCCGAGGACGAGACGGTGCTGGTGCAGCTCGCCCAGATGGCGGCGATCGCTGCGGAGAACACGATCTTCGACGAGGCGCACGAGGCGAGCCGGCTGAAGGACCGCTTCCTGGCGACGCTCTCCCACGAGCTGCGGACGCCGCTCCAGTCGATCCTCTCGTGGTCGCACATGCTGCGGCAGCCCGACGTGGACCGCGCCACGGCGCAGCGCGGGCTCGAGGTGATCGAGCGCAACGCGCGCGCGCAGACCCGGCTGATCGAGGACCTGCTCGACGTCTCGCGCATCATCAGCGGAAAGCTCGTGCTCGAGCGCCGCCTCGTCCGGCTCGCGGACGTCGTCGCGGCGGCGCTCGAGGACGCGCTCCCGGCCGCGCAGGCAAAGGAGGTCGCGCTCGCCCACGAGCAGGCCGCTTCGCCCGCCGTGGTGGGCGATCCGCACCGGCTGCGCCAGGTCGTCGACAACCTGCTCTCGAACGCCGTGAAGTTCACGCCGCGCGGCGGCTCGATCCTCGTGCGGCTCGAGGCGGACCGCGGCGAGGCGGTGCTCTCCGTGGAGGACACCGGGCCCGGCATCGATCCGTCCTTCGCGCCCCACCTCTTCGAGCCGTTCCGCCAGGCCGACAGCTCGACGACGCGGGCCCACAAGGGGCTCGGCATCGGGCTTGCCATCGTGCGCCAGCTCGTCGAGGTCCACGGCGGGACCGTGCACGCGGAAAGCCGGGGAGGCGGCCAGGGGGCGCGCTTCCGCGTGCGCCTTCCGATCGCCGCCGCCCCCGCGACGCAGGAGCCCGCGGTCGCCGGAGCGGCGTCGCAGTGGGCGCGCCTCGACGGGCTGCGCGTCCTCCTCGTCGAGGACGAGGCCGACACGCGCGAGAGTCTCGTGCGCGCGCTCCAGCAGTACGGCGCGGACGTGACGGCCGTGGACTCGAGCGCGTCGGCGCTCGAGGCGCTCGACGTGGAGCCGTTCGACGTCCTGCTCTCCGACCTCGGGATGCCCGGCGAGGACGGCTTCGCGTTGATCCGGCGCGTGCGCGCCCGTCCGCCGGCGCGCGGCGGCCGCGTGCCCGCCGTCGCGCTCAGCGCGTACGCGCGCTCCGAGGAGCGGGCGCGCGCCGTCCTCGCGGGATTCGATGCCCACGTCGCGAAGCCCATCGAGCCGGCGGCGCTCTCCGCCGCGGTGCTGCAGGCCGCCTCTCGCGCGGATGGCTGAAGGCGATGCCGGCATCCCGGAGGCGGTGCGCCGGCTCGTCGCGGAGCGGATCGACTCCATCGCGCAGCTCGAGCTGCTGCTCCTCCTCTACCGCAGCGCCCCGACCGCCTGGGACGCTCCCGGCATCGCGGCGGAGCTGCGGCTCGAGCCCGCCTGGGCGGCGGGCGAGCTGGCGGAGCTCTGCCGGCGCGGGCTCTGCGCGGAGGTGTCCGAGAGCGCCGCGCGATACCGCTTCCAGCCGTCGAGCGCGGATCTCGCGGGCGCCGTGAAGATGCTCGAGGCCTGCTACGCCGACCGGCGGGTCACGGTGGTGGGGCTGATCTACGGGAGGCCGGCCGAGCCGATCCGGCAGTTCGCGGACGCGTTCCGCATCCGCAAGGAGGGCGACGATGGCTGAGGCGATCTACGTGCTGTGCGGGGTGACGAGCGTGGCGTGCGCGGCGCTGCTCCTGCGCGCCTACTCGCGCACCGGCGTGCGGCTGCTGCTCTGGAGCAGCTTGTGCTTCGTCGGGCTCGCGCTCAACAACGTGCTCCTGGTCGTGGATCTCGTGATCTGTCTGACCGACGTCGATCTCACCGTGTACCGGGCCGCCACCGCGTTCGCCGGGCTGGTGCCGCTCGTCTTCGGCCTGGTATGGGAATCGTGAGAGCGCGCGCGGAGCGCGGTCCGGAGGCGGGCGCGTGAGCGACTTCTTCACGGGGGCGAACGTGGCGCTCGCGGCCGTCGCGGGCCTCTTCTTCCTGCGCTTCTGGCGCCAGACCCAGGACCGCTTCTTCGCCGCCTTCGCGCTCGCCTTCCTCCTGCTGAGCGTGAACTGGATCGGACTCGCGCTCACCTCGCCGGCCTACGAGCTGCGCCCTCTCCTCTACGTGATCCGCCTGGTGGCCTACGTCGTCCTCATCGCGGCGATCGTGGAGAAGAACCGGACGAAGGCCGGCCGCTGAGGGCCGCGGAGTGCGGCGCGACGGATCTGGCTCGCGCATGGTGGGCGCATGCGTCGCGAACGCCGTTCCGCGCCGGGCGACACAGATTTTGCTTTCTCGCGCGGGCCGGCGTGGAGTAGGCTGCGGCGCCGGAGGTCGCGATGGGGCGTCCGCTCGCCGCCGGCCGGCGGCTCGCGTGGAGCACGAGCGCCCGCGCCGGGGTCATGGTCGGCGCGGCCGCCGCGCTCGCCGCGCTCGGCTGCGCGGGAGGCGGCGCGGGCCCGCGCGACGGCGCGGCGGGCGGCGTCGTCGCGGACGCCCGGGCGTTTCCCTCGCCCGAGGAGCTCGACGCGCTCGGCGAGAAGGCGCCTCCGCGCGCGGCGGACGCGTGGCCCGTGCGCCTCGTCGACGCGTTCGAGCTCACCGGCCCCTTCCCCGAGCTCCTCGCCGAGGAACCCTACGTCGGGCCGCGCGGGCCGTGGGCGGACGCCCTCGACGCGGCCTCGGCGCAGAGCGCCGGGCTCGCAATCCACACGGCGTCGATGGACTGCGTGGCGCGCCAGCTCGGCCGCTTCTTCCTCGCCCATCGGGCGCAGCCGGGGACGGGCCTGCGCGCCTTCATCGCCGGTCGCTGTCTCGCGTCGGCCGCGGAGATCCGGTTCGCGTACGTGGAGGGCACTGCGCCCGCGTCGCTCGACGACGCGGCGCTCTACGCGCAGTGGCGCGCGCCGCTCGAGCACGCGATCGCGCAGGGGCTCCGCGGCGGGCCGAGCACGGCCGGCGTCTGGTTCGGTCGCGCGGGCGGTCGCGCGGTGGCGCTGCTCGCGTTCGGCCGCCGCGCGCTGCGCGTCGAGCCGCTGCGCCCGGTTCCCGGTTCGGACGGAGCGCTCGAAGTCCGCGGCGAGGCGCTCGTGCCGGCCGAAGAGATTCGCGGCCTCGTGAACCGCGGCCGCTTCGCGGTCGCGGCGTGCGAGCCGGTCGCAGGCGCCGAGCCGCCCGCGTTCCATCTGCGCTGCCCCCTGGATCCCGGCGACGACTCCGCTCTCGTGGTGCTCACCCTGCGGGAGCCGGGCCGGGTGCTGGCGCGGGAAGGGCTCGTCCTCCTCGCGTGGCCGCGCGGCCGTCCGTCCTCGGTGTATCGCCGTCCCTCCTACGCGGCCGCCGCGCGCCCCTCGGTGCCGTCCGGGACGCCGGACCAGCGCTTCGTCGCCCTCCTGAACGAGGTACGCGCGGAGGCGGGGCTCGCGCCCGTGGCGCTCGACGCGCGCCAGAGCGCGGTGGCCGCGAGGCTGGCGCCGCACGACTTCGCCGCGCTGGCGGGCGCAGGCGAGGCGTCGCGCGCGGACCTCGTGATGCGCGGCATGCTCGCGGGCTGGTCGGTCGAGGGCGTCGTGCAGCGCAGCGCGGTCGCCTCCGTCGTCGCGCCCGGCGCGGCGTCTGCGGCCGATCTCCTCGCCGCCGCACTCGAACACCCGGTCGGCCGCGACGCGCTGCTCGCCGAGAGCGCGGACCGGATCGCGGTCGGCGCTCTCGCGGACGGCGCCGGCCCGGCGCAAGCGGACGGCGCCGGCGACGCACGCGCGGTGGCGGCGGGTGGCGCGGGCGGCGGCGCGCCCGCAGGGGGCGAGCGTGCCGCTGCGCCCGCGGTCGGGGCGGCGCTCTTCGGCACCTACGCGCTCTTCTCCCCCGAGCGCCACGAGGCGGCCGCGCGCCGAGTGCTCGACCGGCTCGCCGGAGAGCGCCTGCGCCGGCGCGCCGTCGCGCCCGAAGAGCTGCCCGACCTGGCGCCGCTCTGCCGTCGGGCGGCGGCGGCCGTCGAGTCCGGCGAGCCGCCGAACGAGACGCTCCAGCGCCTCCTCGCCGAGAGCGCCGCCGCGCTGCGCCGGCCGGTTGCGGGCTGGGTCGCCGAGGTCTCGGAGCTCGAGACGCTGACCTTCCCGGAGGAGTACCTCGCGAGCCCCGCGCTTCGGGTCGCGGTGGCGGTCAGCCACCGGCGCGCCGCCGGCGAGCCGTGGGGCCGCTACGTGGTCCTGCTCGTCGTCGCCGCAGCACCCCCGCTCGGCGCTTGAGCGCGCTTCTCGAGGACGGCGAGCCTCCGTCGAAAGGCGCGCCTCAGACGCCCCAGCGCAGGATCACGCGCGTCTCGCGCTCGAAGCCGAGGACGCCGCTTCGCGCGGTCGGAAGCGCGAACCGGCGGCCCTCGCGCGCGGGCAGCTCGAGCCAGCGCGCCGTGAGGACCCGCAGCACGTGGCCGTGCGCGAAGAGGAGGACGTCGCCGCCGGCCTCGAGCACGCGCTCGATCACGGCGTCGGCGCGGCGGCCCACGTCCTCCGCCGACTCGCCGCCCGGCGCCCCGTGGCGGAACACGGTCCAGCCGGGCACGTGGCGCCGGATCTCGGGCGTCGTCACGCCCTCGTACGCGCCGTAGTCCCACTCCATCAGCGCGTCGCAGCGCTCGGCCTGCGGGAAGCCGGCGAGCCGGGCCGTCTCGGACGCGCGCTCGAGCGGGCTCGTGAGGACGAGCGCGAAGCGGCGCTCGCGCAACTGGGCGCCGATCCGCGCCGTCTCGCGGCGCCCGGCCTCGGTGAGCGGCACGTCGGTTCGCCCGGTGTGCCTTCCGCTCCGGCTCCACTCGGTCTCGCCGTGGCGCACGACGACGACCTCCGGGGCGCGGGCTCCGTGGCCGGCGTGCGCGCTCGACACCCAGAGACGGTATCGCGGCCGCGCCTCGTGCCTCGGCCGCGGCCGTCGCGTCGCCCCCCGCCGCGGACGCGCGGCCGGCCGGCCGCCGCCCCGCGCCCCGGGGCCGCCCGTCGCGCTCGCTTCGCCCGGCGGGTCGCCCGCGCGTGTCAGCCCGCGCGGCGGAAGGCGGCCACGAGCTCGCGCTCCTTCGCGCGCGCCGCCTCGAGCTGGCGCTCCTTCACGGTGTCGAAGCCGCGCACCTGCTCGGGCAGGCTCGCGATCTCGACGGCGACGTCGCGGTTCTCGCGCGTGAGTCCCTCGAGCAGCGACTCCAGCGTGGCCTCGTACTCCGCGATGAGCCGGCGCTCCAGGCGCCGGTGCGCGGTCCGGCCGGCGAGGTCGAGCGGCGTCCCGCGCAGGACGCGCAGCGCCGCGAGCACGCGGAAGCCGGCGCGCGCGAGCGGCCACGGGATCGACCACTTGCGCACGCGCCCGGTCTCGGCGTCGCGCGGGGCGAGGAAGGCGGGCAGGAACTGCGGCGAGAGGTGGACGCGCAGCCGGTAGTCGCCCTCGAGCTCGCGCGCGATCTGGCGCTCGAGCGAGCCGTCGGTGTAGAGGCGCGCGACCTCGTACTCGTCCTTGTAGGCGAGGAGCTTGGCGTAGGCGCGCGCCACCGCGCGGGCGAGGTCGTCGCGGCCGTCGCCGAGCGCGCGCTCGCGCGCCGCGACGCGCTCCACGAGCGCGCGGTACCGGGCGGCGTAGCGGGCGTTCTGGTAGGCGGCGAGGTGCGCGCTTCGGTGCTCGACGATCTCGGCGAGCGTGCGCGCCTCGGGCGCCCCGCCGCCTTGGAGATGCGGGCGCGCCGCGGTCTCGACCGCCGCGCGGTCGTGCCCCGCGAGCCGGCCCCAGGCGAAGGCGCGCAGGTTCCAGGCGACGTCGCGGCCGTTGAGCTCGATCGCGCGCGCGATCGCCTCCAGCCCGACCGGGACGCGCCCGCGCTGGAAGGCGTAACCGAGGAGGAAGAGGTTCGTCGCGATCGCGTCGCCGAGGAGCGCCGTCGCGAGCCGCGTGGCCGGGAGGAAGTGCGCGTCGTCCGGGCCGGCCGCCTTGCGGATCGCGTCCTCCATCGCGTCGGGTCGGAGGTCGAGGTCGGGGCGCGTGGCGAACTCGGCCGTCGGCGCGACGTCGGTGTTGACGACCGCGGTCGTGCGACCGGGCGCGAGCTTCGCGAGGTGGTCGGGGCTCGTCGCGACGACGAGGTCGCACGCGAGAAGGAGGTCGCAGCGGCCGTTCGCCACGCGCGTCGCGTGGATCGCGCCGGGATCGCGCGCGATCCGGACGTGGCTCGAGACGGGGCCGTTCTTCTGCGCGAGCCCCGTCACGTCGAGCTCCGAGCAGCCCTTCCCCTCGAGGTGCGCGGCCACCGCCAGGATCGCGCCGACGGTGACGACGCCGGAGCCGCCGATCCCCGCGACGAGGACGTCGAACGGCCGCTCGCAGTCGGGCGTCGGCGGGAGCGGAAGCGCGGCGAAGGCCGCCTCGTCGTCGGCGACGCGCGCGCGGCTCGCCTTCCGCGGCCGCGCGCCGAGCACGGACACGAAGCTCGGGCAGTAGCCCTTCACGCAGGCGTAGTCCATGTTGCAGGACGACTGGTTGATGCGCCGCTTGCGCCCGAGCTCGGTCTCCACGGGCTCTACGGAGATGCAGTTGGACTGCACCGAGCAGTCGCCGCAGCCCTCGCACACGCCCTCGTGGATCACGACGCGACGGCCGGGCGTCGGCAGCGCGCCCCGCTTTCGCAGCCGCCGCGCTTCCGCGGCGCAGGTCTGGTCGTAGATCAGCGCCGAGACGCCGCGCACCTCCCGCAGCGCCTTCTGCACGGTCTGGATCTCGTCGCGGTGGTGGACGGAGGTGCCGGGCGGGAAGGCGCCGCTCGCGTACTTCTCCGGGTGGTCGCTCAGGACGGCGATCCGCTTCACCCCCTCGGAGGCGAGCTGGCGCGCGATCTCGGGCGCCGTGATCGCGCCGTCCATCGGCTCGCCCTCGATCGGCTGGCCGCCCGTCATCGCGACCGCGCCGTTCACGAGCAGCTTGTACGTGATGGACACGTTCGCGGCGACCGCGGCCCGGATCGCGAGGAGTCCCGAGTGGAAGTACGTGCCGTCGCCCATGTTCTGGAACACGTGGGGGACGGAGGTGAACGGCGCCTGGCCGATCCAGTTGGCGCCCTCGCCGCCCATCTGGGTCACGGCCAGCGTGCGGCGCTCCGGCAGCCAGACCGCCATCCCGTGGCAGCCGATGCCGCCCTGCGCGAGCGAGCCCTCGGGGACGACCGTCGAGCCGTTGTGCGGGCAGCCCGAGCAGAAGGTCGGCAGCCGCAGCAGGCCGACGGGCGCGGGCGGCGGCGCCGCCGCGGCGGGTGGCCGCAGCCGCCGTCCGATCTCGGGCGCGCGCCGCTCGAGCCAGCTGCGCAGCGCCGCGGCGACGACCGCCGGCGCGAGCTCCCCCTCCGACGGAACGAGCGGGGCGCCGCGCTCGTCACGCTTTCCGAGGAGGCGCGGGCGGCGCGGCTCGTTGTAGAGGAGGCGCGCGAGCTGCTCCTCGACGAGCGGACGCTTCTCCTCGACGACGAGGACGTCCTCGAGTCCGTCGCAGAAGCGGCGCGCGCCCTCGGGCTCGAGCGGCCACGTGAGCGCCACCTTGTAGATCGCGAGGCCGAGCTCGGCCGCGAGCGCGTCGTCGATCCCGAGCTCGTCGAGCGCCTGGCGCACGTCGAGGTACGCCTTTCCCGTCGTCACGACGCCGAAGCGACGGCGGGGTCCGCCGAGCACGACCCGATCGAGCGCGTTCGCGCGCACGAACGCGTGCACGGCCGGGAGGCGCTGCTGGTAGAGCCGCGCCTCCACTTGGAGCGGGAGGTTGCTCCAGCCGATGTGGAGGTTGGGCGGCCGCTCGAAGTCCTCGGGCAGGCGCACGGGCGCGCGGTCCGGGCCGACCTCGACGGAGGCGGCGCTGTCCACCGTGTCGGTGAGGCACTTGAAGCCGATCCAGGAGCCCGACCAACGCGAGAGGGCGAACGCGTAGAGGCCGAGGTCGAGGTACTCCTGCACGCTGCACGGGTTGAGCACCGGGATGCCGCAGTGGACGAGCGCGTGCTCGCTCTGGTGCGCGATCGACGACGACTTCGCGCCCGGGTCGTCGCCCGCGAGCACGAGGACGCCCCCGTGCGGCGAGGCGCCCGCGTAGTTGCCGTGCTTCAGCGCGTCGCACGAGCGGTCGACGCCAGGACCCTTCCCGTACCAGATGCCGAACACGCCGTCGTACTTCGGGCCCGGGAGGAGGTTCGCCTGCTGCGAGCCCCAGACCGCCGTCGCGGCGAGGTCCTCGTTCACGCCCGGCTCGAAGCGGACGTGGTGCTCCTCCAGCAGCGCCTTCGCCTGCCAGAGCGCGAGGTCGTAGGTGCCGAGCGGGGAGCCGCGGTAGCCGGAGACGAAGCCCGCCGTGTGGAGGCCCGCCGCGGCGTCGCGGCGCCGCTGGTCGAGCGGGAGGCGCACGAGCGCCTGCACGCCGGTGAGGTACACGCGCCCCGCGAGGCGGGTGTAGCGGTCCTCGAGCCGGTACGCGCGGTCGATGGCGGGCGGCGCGGCCATGTCCTTCCGGCCCGGCTCCGGGGGCGGGCCGATTCCGAGGAATTTGAAACGCGTTTCAGTTCGTGGGACCATAGCGCCCGGCCGCCGGCCCCGCCCTGCGCCGCGTCCACGGATCGTACCACCCGGCGGGAGGGGGTAGACTCGCGCTTCCCGTGCGGCTCGGCGTCACCATGTTCGCGACGGATCTCGCGATGAGCCCCGTCGAGCTCGCGCGCGAGGCCGAGGCGCGCGGCTTCGCCTCGCTCTACGTGCCGGAGCACACGCACATCCCGATCAGCCGGCGCACGCCGCCTCCGACGGGCGACGCCGAGCTGGCGGAGGAGTACAAGCGCAGCCTCGACCCGTGGGCGGCGCTCGCGGCGGCGGCGGCGGTGACGTCGCGCATCCGTCTCGGGACGGGCGTCGCGCTGGTCGCGCAGCACGATCCGATCGCGCTCGCGAAGCAGATCGCGACGGTCGACCTGCTCTCGCGGGGGCGCGTCGTCGTCGGCGTCGGCTTCGGCTGGAACCGCGAGGAAATGGCCGACCACGGCGTCGCGTACGCGACGCGTCGCGCGCACGTGCGCGAGGTGATGCTCGCGATGGAGGCGCTCTGGGCGAGCGAGGTGGCGGGCTTCGAGGGCGAGTTCGTACGCTTCGAGCCGTGCTGGCAGTGGCCGAAGCCGGTGCAGCAGCCGCGGCCGAAGGTCCTCCTCGGCGGCGCCGCGGGGCCGAAGCTCTTCGCGCACGTCGCCGAGTACGGCGACGGCTGGCTCCCGATCGGCGGCGCGGGCCTGCGCGAGGCGCTCCCCGCGCTGCGCGAGGCGGTCGCCGCGCGGGGCCGCGACCCGTCCGCGCTCGAGATCGTCCCGCTCGGCGTCCTCCCGAGCGCCGCCAAGCTCGCCCACTACGCCTCGATCGGCGTCACCGAAGCGGTCCTGCGCCTCCCCTCCGCCCCCCGCGACGCGGTCCTCCCCCTCCTCGACGACTACGCCAAGCTCGCAGCGAGTGTTTAGAAAGGGGTCAGACCCCTTTGTTTAGAAACCTTCCCGCAGGAGGGTGCGTGGCGGCGCGCGAGGCGATCGAGCCCCCGTTCGACGAGCTGCGCTTCACCTTCGCGCGGAGCGGCGGGCCGGGCGGGCAGAACGTGCAGAAGGTGGAGAGCAAGGCCGTGCTGCGCTGGGACGCGGCGCGGAGCCGCGCGCTCCCGCGCGACGTGCGCGCGCGCTTCCTCGCGCGCTTCGCGCGCCGCCTCACCGCGGAGGGCGAGCTCGTCCTCGCCAGCCAGCGCCACCGCGAGCGCGAGCGCAACGTCGCCGACTGCATCGCCAAGCTGCGCGCGATGCTCGCGCAGGTGGCGGCGCCGCCGAAGCCGCGGCGCCCGACGCAGCCGACGCGCGCCTCGCGCGAGCGCCGGCTCGCGGAGAAGCGCGCGGCCTCGCGCCGCAAGGCCGAGCGCCGGCGCCGCGGCGACGACGCGTGACGGCGCGGGTGCGCGCCCCGCGAGGGGTGGCGCGCCGGGACGGGACGCGCGCGACGCGCGGGCGCCGCGCCGCCGAGCGTGCCGCTCGGTGCGGACCGCGCCCCGCGCGCGGAGCGCGCCGCGGCCGTCAGCGCAGCGCCGCGCCGAGCGCGCGCGCGGCGTCGCACCACGCCTCGCGCGTCTCCGCGACGAGCGTGAGCGCGATCCACGTGACGCCGGCGTCCGCGTAGGCCGGCAGCGCCTCGGCGAGTCGCGCGGCGTCCTCCGCGCGCGCTCCGCGCGCCGCCTCGAACGGCACCATGCAGACGTCGAGCGGCGCCGTGCGGCCGATCTCGGCCGCGTGCTCGCGCGCGTAGGCGAGGCCGGCGCGCAGGTCGGCGAGGCCCTCCATCGCGGCGGTGCGCGTGTACCCCGCCATCCGCGCGCGCGCCGGGAACGGCAGCCAGCCGTCGCCGCGCTCCACCGCGCGGCGGATCGCGCGGCGCGCGTTGCCGCCGATCCAGATCGGTGGCCCGCCCGGCCGCGCGGGGCGCGGAAGCTGCACGTTGGCCGCCGCGCGGAAGCCGCGGCCGGCGCGCTCCACCGGCTCGCCGCGCCACGCCTCGCGCAACGCGTCGATCGCCTCGTCGGTGTCCTCGTTGCGGCGTGCGAAGTCGGCGCCGAGCGCCGCGAACTCGCCCTCGAGGTAGCCGGCCGCGACGCCGAGGACGAGCCGTCCGCCGGAGAGGACGTCGAGCGTGGCCGCCGCCTTCGCGACGAGGAAGGGGTTCCGGTACGGGAGGACGAGCACCTGCGTGAGAAGGCGCACGCGGCGCGTCGCCGCCGCCGCGAAGGCGAGCGCGACGAACGGGTCGAGGCTGTGATGGCCGCCCTCCGCGAGGAAGCGGGCAGGCGGGAAGGGATGATCGGTGACGGCCACCGCGTCGAAGCCCGCGTCCTCCGCGGCGCGCGCCATCTCCGCGACCGCGCCCGGGGCCAGGAACGCCTCCGCGCGGTGGACGTGGTCGGTCGGGAGGAGCACGGCGAGCCGCACGGGCCGCAGCATAGGCGCGCGCCTGCCGCCCGCACAGCGCGCCGCGGCGGAGCGCGAGGGCGCCCCCGCTCGCGCCGCGGCCTCGGCGCGCGGCTCCCGGCCGCCTTGGCAGCGGGCGCGCGCGTCCGTATGCTCGCCCATCCCCCGGGCGGGAGCGCCGTGGACCTCCGCTACTCCGAGAGCGACGAAGCCTTCCGCGCCGAGCTGCGCGCATGGCTCGCGCGCGAGGTGCCGGCGCACGGCGCGCCGCCGCCGGCCCACGACTGGGCGGCGCGCCGCGCCTACGACACCGGCTGGCAGCGCAAGCTCTTCGACGCGGGCTACGCCGGCATCCACTGGCCGAAGGCCTACGGCGGGCGCGAGGCGACGCTCACCGAGCAGCTCGTCTGGTACGAGGAGACGGCGCGCGCGCAGGCGCCCTACGTCGGGGTGAACTTCGTCGGGCTCCTCCACGGCGGGCCGACCCTCATCGCCGAGGGGACGCCCGAGCAGAAGGCGCGTCACATCCCGCGCATCCTGCGCGGCGAGGAGGTCTGGTGCCAGGGCTTTTCCGAGCCGGCGGCCGGCTCGGACCTCGCGTCGCTGCGCACGACCGCGGTGCGCGACGGCGACGTCTACGTCGTCTCCGGCCAGAAGATCTGGTGCTCCTTCGCGCAGGTGGCGGACTTCTGCGAGCTCCTCGTGCGCACCGACCCGAACGCGCCGAAGCACAAGGGCATCACCTGGCTGATCCTCCCGATGGACCTGCGCGGCATCACGATCCGGCCGCTTCCCACGCTGGTGGGCGAGGGCGAGTTCAGCGAGGTGTTCCTCGACGGCGTGCGCGTCCCGGTCGAGAACCGGGTGGGCGCGGAGAACGACGGCTGGCGCGTCACCAACGTGACGCTCCGCTTCGAGCGAGGAACCGCGTTCGCGAGCGAGATGTACAGCCTCCAGGAGTTCCTGCGCCAGCTCGTCGCGCTCGCGGGAAAGACGGTCGTCGACGGCCGCGCCGCGCTCGAGGACGTTTCGCTGCGCCGCGAGCTCGGCCACCTCGCCGCCGAGCTCGATGCGCTCTGGAACATGCTGAAGCTCTCGATCGGCGAAGCGGCCGAGACCGGCGTCCCCGGCGTCGGCGCGTCCGCCGTGAAGCTGTACTACACGGAGCTGTGCCAGCGGGTGTGCGAGACGGGCATGCGGCTCCTCGGCCGCGCGGCGCTCGCGCGCGACCCGGTGGCCGGACTCCCGAACGACCGCATCCTGGCGACGGCGATGCAGTCGCTCTCGCTCACGATCGCGGCGGGCAGCTCGCAGATCCAGCGCAACATCATCGGCGAGCGGATCCTCGGGCTGCCGAAGGACCGGTAGGAGATCGGAGCGCCCGCGCCGCGGGCGCGCGCAGCGGCGGCAGGGCGAGCGGAGTCGGGTGCAAGCGGCGCGCGCAGCGGGCCGCGGGCGAGCGGAGTGGACCACGGATGGATTTCCGGCTCGGCGAGGACCAGAAGGCGCTCCGGCAGGGCGTGCGCTCCTTCTGCGACGGAAGGCTCCCGCTCGAGGCGCTCCACGAGCTCGCGCGGCGCGGCGGCTTCGACCGCGCGCTCTGGAAGGAGCTCGCGGAGCTGGGCGTCTACGCGCTGCGGCTGCCCGAGGGCGAGGGCGGCGTCGGGCTCGGGAGCGCGGATGCGGTCGTGGTCTTCGCGGAGCTGGGCCGGGCGCTCGCGCCCGGGCCGCTCGCGTGGACGCATCTCGCGGCCTCCCTCTCGTCCGGCGCGGCGTCGGGGGACCTCGTCGTCGGCGGCCTCGACCGCACGCGCGCAAGCTCGGAGCCGATCCTGGTCGAGCACCTCGACGCCCTCGACGCGCTGCTCGTCCTGACGCGCGAGGGCGTCGAGCGCGTCGACCCGAAGGCGGTGCGCGCGGAGCCGGTCGCGACGCCGTTCGACCCGCTGACCCCGCTCCACCACGCGGCGGAGCTCCCGCGCGGCGAGCGCGTGGGCGGGCCGGACGAGTCCGCCCGCCTGCGGCGCGAGGGCGCCGTCCTCGCGGCGGCGCAGCTCCTCGGGATCGCCGAGCGCACGACCGAGCTCGCCGTCGCGTACGCGAAGTCCCGCGAGCAGTTCGGGCGCCCGATCGGCGCCTTCCAGGCGGTGAAGCACCTCTGCGCCGACATGCTCGTGCGCCAGGAGGCCGCGCGCGCCGCGGTGTACGCGGCGGGGGCGACGCTCGACGACCCGGGCGCCGGCGACCTCGAGCGCGCCGTCGCCGGCGCGAAGCTCGTCGCGGGCGAGGCGGCGCTCCGGAACGCGCGGTCGTGCATCCAGGTGTACGGCGGCATGGGATTCACCTGGGAGATGGCGCCGCACTACTACCTGAAGCGCACGTGGGTGCTGGCGAACGTGTTCGGGACGGCGGACGAGCTCGAGGAGCGCATGATCGAGCGCGTCGCGGCGACGACCGCCGCGTAGCGGCCGTTCGGGACCCCCGGGCGCGCGCGAGCGCGCGCGCGACGCCGACGGCGCTCGAACGGGGCGCCTGCGGTCGCGCCCGGCACGCTCGGCACGCGCCCCGCGGGTGCCCGAGCCGGCGGCCTCCCGCGACGTCTTTGACCCGCCGCGGCAATTACTATACGATCCGTCTCGTAATTCCCCGCCGCGGCGGCCGGGAACGTCGGCGACGAGGAGGAGGCTCGGCCCATGGGGATCCTGGACGGCCGCGGCGCGGTGGTGACGGGGGGCGGACGCGGCATCGGGCGCGGGCACTGCGTCCACCTGGCCGCGAACGGCGCGTCGGTGGTGGTGAACGACATCGACCTCGGCGAGGCCGAGAAGGTCGTGGCGGAGATCGCCGCGGCCGGCGGGAAGGCGGTCGCGAGCGACGACGACGTCGCCTCGCGCGACGGCGCGCGCGCGCTCGTCGCGCGCTGCGTGGACGAGTTCGGCGGGATCCACGCGCTCGTCAACAACGCGGGCAACGTGCGCGACCGCTCGTTCCTGAAGATGACGGACGCGGAGTTCGACGACGTCCTGCGCGTCCACGTGAAGGGCACGTTCCTGTGCGCGCAGGAGGCGGCGCTGCGGATGAAGGCGCAGGGCGCCGGCGGGTCGATCGTGAACACCGTCTCGGCCGCCCACTTCGGCAACTTCGGCCAGACGAACTACGCCGCGTCGAAGGGCGCGATCGCGTCGATGACCTACACCTGGGCGCTCGAGCTCGCGAGGAGCGGCATCCGCGTGAACGCGATCAGCCCCTCCGGCACGACGCGCATGTCCGCCACCGCCAAGATCGGCGGGAAGACGGTGGACCTCCCGTTCGTCGACCCCGCGCTGAACGGCCCCTTCGTCGCCTGGCTCTGCAGCGACGACGCGAGCTGGGTGACGGGCCAGATCTTCGGAACGGGCGGCGACCGCGTCGTGATCCTCGAGCAGCCGAGGTACGGAGCCGGCATGTTCAAGCCGGGCGGCTGGTCGGTGGAGGACCTCCAGCAGCACATGAAGGCCGTGTTCGGGACGCGGCTCGAGCCCTTCGGCCTGATGAAGCCTCCCTATGCGTACTACGGCGGGGTGAAGGCGGAGAGCGAGTGAGCGCCGGAGCCGGCATCGTCTCGTTCGGCGCGTACGTCCCGCCGACCCGGCTGGCGCTCGCGGCGCTCGGGGGGCGCCCCGCGAAGGAGGGCGGTCCCGAGAAGGCGGTCGCCTGGAACGACGAGGACGCCGTCACGATGGGCGTCACCGCCGCGGTGAACTGCCTGCGCGGCTTCGACCGCGCGTCGGTGGACGCGCTGCTCTTCGCCTCGACGACCGCGCCCTTCCGCGAGAAGCAGGCGGCGGCGCTCGTCGCGAAGGCCCTCGACCTGCGCCGCGAGGTCCGCACCGCCGACGTCGGCGGCTCGCTGCGCGCGGGCCTCGACGCCCTGCGCGCGGGGCTCGACGCCGTCGCGGCGGGCTCGGCGCGCCGCGTGCTCGTCGTCGCGAGCGACTGCCGCACGGCCGCGCCGGGCTCCGGCATGGAGCGCGCGCTCGGCGACGGCGCCGCCGCGTTCCTCCTCGGGGAAGGCGACGCGATCGCGACGCTCGAGGCGTTCCACCAGGTCGCCGACGAGATCGTGGACGTCTGGCGCGCGGAAGGCGACCGCTTCGTGCACGCGTGGGAGGAGCGCTTCGTCCTCCAGGAGGGCTACCAGCCGCGGCTCGTCGAGGCCGTGCGCGGGCTCTGCGAGCGCGCGGGCGCGGGCCCGGCGGACTTCGCGCGGGCGGCGCTCTACGCGCCCGACGAGCGCTCGCACGCGGCGGTCGTGCGCGCGCTCCGGCTCGAGCGCGGCGCGGTGGTCGACCCGCTCTTCGGCCGGCTCGGGAACGCCGGGTGCGCGTTCGCGCCGCTGCTCCTCGCCTCGGCGCTCGAGCAGGCGCGGCCCGGCGAGCGCATCTTCGCCGCGGCGTACGGCGACGGCGCCGCCGCGTGCGCGCTCGCGACGACCGAGCGCCTCGAGAAGCTCGAGCCGCGCCGTGGCGTCGCCTGGCACCTCGCGCGGCGCCGCCCGGTGCGGAGCTACGAGCGCTACCTGAAGGCGCGCAGCCTCGAGGCGACGGAGTGGACGCCCGCTTCGGATCCGGGCCTCTCCGCGACGATCCACTTCCGCGAGCGAGACGAGGAGATCGCCTTCTGCGGGCAGCGCTGCCGGCGCTGCGGCGGCGTCCAGTTCCCGAGGCAGCGCGTCTGCGAGCGCTGCTTCGCGAAGGACGACTTCGAGCGCGCGCGCCTCTCGGACAAGGTCGGGCGGGTCGTCACCTACACGTTCGACTTCTTCTTCCCGACCCCGGACCCGCCGACGGTCGTCACCGTCACGGAGATCGAAGGCGCCCGCATCCACCTCCAGCTCGTGAACGCGCCGCCCGAGAGCGTCGCGCTCGGGATGCCGGTCGAGCTCGAGCTCCGCCGCATCCACCAGGTGGGCGGACGTCCGAACTACTACTGGAAGGGGACGCCGCTCCCGGCCGAGGCGACGACGTGAGGACCGCGGATCCCCTCCCCACGCGCCCCGTGGAGCCCGCCGCATGAGGAAGGACGCGCTGCGCGACAAGGCCGCCGTCGTCGGCGTCGGCTGCTGCCGCTTCGGCGAGAACTGGGACCGCTCGCCCTCCGACATGATCGTCGACGCCGCGTACGAGGCGTACGCGGACGCGGGCATCGACGACCCGCAGCGCCGGATCGACGCCGTCTTCACCGGCTCGATCTACTCGCAGAAGGGCCCGCACGAGTGCAGCGACGCGCTGAAGCTCTTCGGCAAGCCGGTGACGACCGTCTCCAACTACTGCGCCACCGGCACCGACGCCTTCCGCTGCGGCGTGATGGCGATCGCGGCGGGCCTGTACGACACAGTGCTGGTGGTGGGCTACGACAAGCCGAAGGACCGCGGCGTCTCGGGACCGAGCGTCGTCATGAACGCGGTCCGCGACCTCCCCCAGACGCCGGCCGGCTGGTTCGCGCTCTGCGCGGCGACGTACTTCGCGAGGTACGGGGCGGGGCGCGAGGACCTCGCGAAGATCGCCATCAAGAACCACCACAACGGGACGCTGGCGCCGAACTCGTTCCTGAAGCGCGAGATCACCCTCGAGGAGTACCTCCAGGCGCGGCTCATCTCGTGGCCGTTCGGGCTGTACGACTGCGCCGCGCAGACCGACGGCGCGGCGGCGGCCGTCCTCACGCGCGCCGACCTCGCGCGCGCCGTGCGGCCGGACCCCGTCTACGTGAAGGCGGTGACGGTGATCGCGGGCCCGAACCCGCAGAAGGACCCGGACCACGACTTCCTCTCGTGGAAGCCCACCGCCTGGGCGGCGCAGGACGCGTACGCGCAGGCCGGGATCTCGGACCCGCGCAAGGAGATCCAGGTCGCGCAGGTGCACGACTGCTTCTCGCTCACCGAGCTCCTCTCGTACGAGGACCTGGGCTTCTGCGAGAAGGGCGCTGCGAAGGAGCACATCGCGTCCGGCGTCTTCGAGCTCGGCGGCGAGCTTCCGGTGAACACGGACGGCGGCCTCAAGAGCTTCGGGCATCCGACGGGAGCCACCGGCGTCCGCATGATCTACGAGAACGTCCTCCAGCTCCAGGGCCGCGCCGGCCCGCGCCAGGTGAGAGAGCCGCGGCTCGCGCTCTCCCACAACATCGGCGGCCACCCGACGGCGTGCGGCATCGCCATCCTCGGGCGGGAGTAGCGCGGGGGTGACGTCCGCCCTCGCGCTCTACGACGCCGCGGACGGCGTCGCGACGATCACGCTGAACCGCCCCGAGAAGCGGAACGCCTACACGACGGAGATGGGCGACGCGGTCGTGGCCGCGTTCCGGCGCGCGCGCGAGGACGCCGCGGTGCGCGCCGTGATCCTGACGGGCGCGGGCCGCGCCTTCTGCGCGGGGGTCGACCTCGAGCACCTGAAGGCGCACCAGGCGGGCGCGAACGTCTCGAGCGGGCCGCGGCTCGGCGAGGAGGCGTTCCTGCGCGAGCTGCCGCTCGAGCTGCTCGAGTGCCCGAAGCCCGTCATCGCCGCCGTGAACGGCGCCGCGATCGGCGTCGGCGTCACGATGATCCTCCCGTGCGACGTCCGCCTCGCGGCCGCGGGCGCGAAGCTGGGCCTCACGTTCGCGAAGCTCGGCCTCCTCCCCGGCCTCGGGAGCACGCACCTGCTCCCGCGCCTCGTCGGGCGCGCGAAGGCGCTCGAGCTGGTGCTCTCGGCGCGCGTCATCGAGGCCGAGGAGGCGGCCGGGATCGGGCTCGTGAACCGGGTCGTCCCCGCCGAGGCGCTCCTCTCCGAGGCGCGCGCCCTCGCGGCGGAGATGGCGCAGTCGCGCCCCGAGGTGCTCGCCGCGGCGAAGGCGGCGCTCCGCTACGGCGAAGCGCACGGGATGGCGGACGCGATGGCGAACGAGCAGCGCGCGAGCGCGGCGCTGCGCGACCGCGGCTGAGCCGCGAGGCGCGGCCGGCGGACGCCGAGCGGGGGGACGAGGTGGATTTCGAGCTCGGGCCCGAGGAGCGCGCCTTCGAGGCGGAGGTGGAGGCGTTCCTGCGCGAGCACGCCTCGCCGGAGGTGATGGACGCCTGCCCGGAGCAGCTCTCGCAGACGGTCGACACGCCGGCGAAGCGCGCCTTCATGCGCGAGCTCGCGAAGCGGGGCTGGCTCGGCATGTCGTGGCCGAAGGCGTACGGCGGCCAGGAGCGGCCCGGCATCTACGACTACGTGCTCACGGAGGCGCTCTCGCGCTGGGGCGCGCCGCAGCCGGGCAAGGGCGTGGGCATCGTCGGGAAGACCATCATCCGCCACGGCAGCGAGCGCATGAAGCGCGAGTTCCTGCCGCGCATCATCCGCGGCGAGATCGAGTTCGCGATCGGCTACAGCGAGCCCGGCGCGGGCTCGGACGCGGCGAACATGCAGCTGCGCGCCACCCAGGTCGAGGGCGGCTGGCGGCTGGAAGGTCAGAAGGTCTGGACCACCTCCGCGCACTTCGCGGACTACTACTGGCTGGGCGCGCGCACGGACCCGGCGGCGCCGAAGCACCAGGGGATCACGCTGTTCCTCATCCCGATGGACTCGCCCGGCCTCACGGTCCGGCCCACGTGGACGATCGGCGACGAGCGCACGAACGAGGTCTTCTTCGACGGCGTGTTCGCGCCCGACGCGTCCGTCGTCGGCGAGCCGAACCGCGGCTGGACCTACATCTGCGAGGCGCTCGATCTCGAGCGCTTCGCGATGATGCCGATCGGCCCGCTGGAGAGGAAGGTGGAGGCCCTCGTCGCGCACGTGCGCGAGGCCGGTCGCGACGGCCGGCCGCTGCGCGAGGATCCCGTCGCGCGCGCGCGCGTCGCGCGCGCGGTGACCGAGCTCGAGGTGGCGCGCATGCTGCAGCGGCGCGTGATCTCCGAGGCCGTGAAGAACCGCGTCCCGACGGTCGCCTCGTCGATGTACAAGCTCTACATGAACGAGGCCGGAAAGCGCCTCGCGAGCACGGCGCTCGACCTCCTCGGCCCGGATGCCGCGCTCGAGCGCGGCGAGCCCGACGCTCCGCTCGCAGGCCGCTTCGCGCGCTCCTACCGCTACACGGTCGTGGATACGATCGGCGGCGGGACGAGCGAGATCCAGAAGAACATCATCGCCCGGCGGGGGCTCGGGCTTCCGACGAGCTGAACGCGCCCTCCCGCCCGGCGGCCGTGGTAGAGTGGGCGGGGCGTCGGACCGGCGCGCCGGAGGTCGGGCCATGCTCCACGGCGACGACGGACAGCCCGCCATCCGCTCGCTCCTCCCCGCCGGCGTGGCGCGGCTTTCGTTCGCGGCGGGTCTGTACGCCTTCGCGGGCGGGCTGGTCTCGTTCGCCGCATGGCCGCTGGATCTCCCCGCCTTCGCGGACTGGGAGGCCGACGGGATCTCGACGCAGCCGAACGCCGGCCTCGCCGCGATCTTCGCGGGTGCAGCCCTCGTCTGCGTCTCGCTCGGCCGCATGCGCCGCGCGGCGGTGCTCGGCGTCGCGCCCGGCCTCCTCGGAGCGGTCACGCTGTTCGAGCACCTGACGGGAGTGGACCTCGGGATCGACCGCCTCTTCCTGTTCGAGCGGACCTGGGGCGGCGCGCTGACGATGGTGCCGGGCCGGATGGGCATGCCGGGATCGATCTCCTGGACCCTCGTCGGCGTCGCGATCTTCCTCCTCGCCCGCGGTCCGCGCGCGCGCCGCGCCGCGGCCGCGCTCGGCATCGTGGTCGCGGCGATCGCGTCGCTCTCGGTGACGGGATACCTGTTCGGAGCCGACGGCCTCTACTCGCTCCCGCGCCTGACGGCGATCGCGTTCCAGACGGCGACGATGCTCCTCGCGGTCGGGCTCGGGCTCGTCGCTGCGGTGCCGGAGCGCCAGCCGATGCGGGGCCTCCTCGACGAGGGGGCCGCCGGCGTGTTCATCCGCCGCACGCTGCCGTTCCTCGTGATCCTCCCGCTCGCGATCGGCCTCCTGCGGCTCGAGGGAGAGGAGGCCGGCCTCTACGACACCCGCATGGGCGTCGCCGTCCTCGTGCTCCTCAACGTCGCGTCGCTGTGCGCCGTGCTGTGGTGGGGGGCGGCGGCCGTCCGGCACCACGAGCGGGCGCTCGCCGACACCGCGGAGCGCGTGCGGACGGCCACCGCGCACTCGGAGCAGCGCTTCCGCTCGCTGGTGTCGATCCTGACCGACGTCCCCTGGACGACCGATGCCACGGGCGCGTTCGCCGAGCCGCAGCCGGCGTGGACGGCCTACACGGGGCAGCCGTGGGAGGATCTGCGCGGCTTCGGCTGGCTCGACGCGGTCCATCCCGAGGACCGCGAGCGGGTGCGCCGCGTCTGGGAGGACGCGGTGAAGCGCGGCGTCGTCTACGAGGCGCACGCGCGTCTGTGGCACGCGGGGACCGGGTCGTACCGCGACGTCTTCGCGCGCGGCACGCCGCTCCGCGACGGCCGCGGCGACGTCCTCGAGTGGGTGGGGTGCTGCACCGACGTGACGGCCGAGCGCCGCGCGGCGGCGGAACGCGAGGAGCTGCTGGCGGCGGCCGAGCGTGCGCGCGAGGCGGCGGAGGTCGCGAGCCGCGCGAAGGACGACTTCCTCGCGGTCCTCTCCCACGAGCTGCGCGCCCCGCTGAACGCGATGCTCGGCTGGGTCCGCGTGCTCGAGCTCGCGGGAGCGGACGAGGACACGGCGCGTCGCGCGCTGGAGACGCTGCGGCGGAACGTCTGGGCCCAGGCCCGGGTCGTCGACGACCTGCTCGACATCTCGCGCATCGTCTCCGGGAAGGTCTCGCTCGAGCGCCGCCGCGTGGAGCTCGGGTCGCTCGTGGCCGAGGGGCTCGAGTCGCTCCGGCCCGTGGCGGCCGCGAAGCGCGTGGAGCTCGCGCTCGAGACGTCGCCCGATCGGCTCGACGTGGACGGCGACCCCGGCCGGCTCCGGCAGGTCGTCGCCAACGTGCTCCACAACGCCATCAAGTTCACGCCGCCGGGCGGCGGCGTCCGCGTCCAGCTCGCGGCGCACGCGGGGCTCGCGCGCATGACCGTGGAGGACGACGGCGAGGGCATTCCGGCCGACCTCCTGCCCTACGTCTTCGACCGCTTCGTCCAGGCGGGAACCGGCACGACGCGCCGGCACGGCGGGCTCGGTCTCGGGCTCGCCCTCGTGAAGGAGCTCGTGGCGCTCCACGGGGGCGAGGTGCGCGCGGAGAGCGAAGGGCCGGGCCGCGGGGCGCGCTTCACCGTCTCGCTGCCGCTCGCGACGGGCGCCCCGGAGCCCGCCCCCGCGCGCGCGGCGCCGGAGCGGCAGGCCGGCGGAGATCTCGGCGCGCTCGAGTTCCTCGTCGTGGACGACGACGCGGACTCGCGCGAGGCGCTCGGCCTCGCCCTCCAGCGCGCCGGCGCGCGCGTGCGTCTCGCCGGCTCCGTGCGCGAGGCGCTCGACGCGTGGCGCGCGGCACCCGCCGACGTGCTCGTGAGCGACATCGCCATGCCCGACGTGGACGGCTACGCGCTCGTCCGCGCGATCCGGGCGGGCGGCCGCGCGCCCGGGGCGATCGCCATCGCGATGACCGGGCTCGCGTCGCGGCACGACCGCGAGGCCGCGATCCGCGCCGGGTTCGACGACCACGTCGGAAAGCCGGTGGACGTCGAGCGGCTGATCGAGTGCGTGAGGGCCTGGCTCGGGGCCCGCGAGGCGGGGGCCCTCGTCGCGGTGCGGGCCGCCGCGGCCGACGTGCCCGACCCGCCGGCCTGACGGCGCGGGCGGCGCCGCCGCACGGCGTGTCCCCCCGGGGCGGACCACCCGGGCGGTTTCAATACGCGACGTATCGTATATATTCGTCCCGAGCGGCCGCGCTCCGCCGGGAGGACCCCGTGGACTTCGACTTTTCCGCCGAGGAGCGCGCCTTCGCCGAGGAGGTGGAGCGCTTCCTCGACGCCCACGCGACGCCCGACGTGGCCGACGTCTGCCGCGAGAACATGGCCCAGATCGTCGACACGCCGGCGCGGCGCGCGTTCATGAAGAAGCTCGCGGCGCGCGGCTGGCTCGGGATGACCTGGCCCAAGGAGTACGGCGGCCAGGAGAAGCCGGGCGTCTACGAGTACATCCTGAACGAGGCGCTCGCGCGGCGCGGCGCGCCGCAGATCGGAAAGGGCGTCGGCATCATCGGCAAGACGCTCATCCGCCACGGCAGCGAGAAGCTCAAGCGCGAGTTCCTGCCTCAGATCATCCGCGCCGAGATCGAGTTCGCGGTCGGCTACAGCGAGCCGCAGGCGGGCTCCGACGCGGCGAACATGCAGCTGCGCGCCGAGAAGGTGGAGGGCGGCTGGAAGCTGAACGGCCAGAAGATCTGGACGACGTCCGCCCACTTCGCCGACTGGTACTGGGTCGGCGCGCGCACGGACCCCGAGAAGCCGAAGCACGACGGCATCAGTCTCTTCCTCGTCCCGATGAGCCACCCCGGCCTCGAGGTCCGCGCGACCTGGACGATCGGGGACGAGCGCACGAACGAGGTCTTCTTCGACGACGTGTTCGTGTCCGACGACTACCTCGTCGGCGAGCGCGGCCGCGGCTTCCAGTACGTCTCCGAGGCGCTCGACCTCGAGCGCTTCACGATGTTCACGTTCTCCCCGATCGAGCAGAAGCTCGGCGAGCTGGTGGCGTTCGTGCGGACCGAGCGGCGCGACGGGAAGCCGCTGCGCCAGGATCCGCTCGTGCGCCAGCGCGTCGCGCAGCTCGCCGCGCAGTGCGAGGTCGCGCGCGTCCTGGGCCTGCGCTTCGTCCACGCGGCCTCCGGCATCGGGAAGAAGCCGCCCACGGTGGAGGCGTCGGAGTACAAGCTCTACGCGACGGGCCTCTCGCAGCGGGTGGCGAACGCGATGGTGGACGTCGGCGGGCCGGGCGCGCAGCTGCGCGTCTACACCGACGAGGCGCCGATGCGCGGTCGCCCGGAGATGGCGTACCGCTACTCGGTGATCGACACGATCGGGGGCGGCGCCTCGGAGATCCAGAAGAACATCATCGCGCGCCGGAAGCTCGGCCTGCCGAAGAGCTTCTAGGGCCCATGGACGCCGCGCCCGCCGCACGCTCCGCGCACATCGCCCCGCCCGCGCCGCGGCCCGCGCTCGCCGGCGTCACGGTGCTCGACTTCTCGACGGTCGGCCCGGCCGCGCGCTGCACGCGGATCCTCGCCGACTACGGCGCGACCGTCGTGAAGATCGGCGCCCCGCCCGCGCGGAGCGGCGTCCAGATCGAGCCCGCCTTCTGGGCGTACGCGGGCGGCCGAGGCACGAAGCGCGTGCGCCTGGATCTCAAGGCGCCGGCCGGGAGGGCCGCCTTCCTGCGCCTCGCCGCCCGCGCGGACGTCGTCGTCGAGAGCTTTCGCCCCGGCGTCGCGGCGCGGCTCGGCGTCGGCTACGAGGACGTGCGCCGCGCGAGCCCACGGGTCGTCTACTGCTCCACGTCGGGCTACGGCCAGACGGGGCCGGCCGCCGGCTGGGCGGGGCACGACCTCAATTACCTGGCGGCGGGAGGCTTCCTCGCCTCGAGCACGCCCGGCGAGGGGGGCGCGCCGCCGCTTCCCGGCGCGACGATCGCCGACGGCGCGGCGGGCGGGATGCACGCCGCGATCGCGATCCTCGCCGCGCTCGTGCGCCGCGCTGCGACGGGGGAAGGCGCGTATCTCGACGTCGCGGTGACGGAGGGCGTCCTGTCGCTGATGGCGCTCGCCATCGACGAGCACCTCGCGACGGGGGCGGACGTCGGGCCCGGCCACGACCTCCTCTCCGGCCGCTACGCCTGCTACGGCGTCTACCGCTGCCGCGACGGCCGCTGGCTCTCGGTCGCGGCGATCGAGCCCGCCTTCTACGCGAACTTGTGCCGGGCGCTCGGGCTCGACGCCTGGCTCGGGAAGCAGACGGACGACGCCGCGCAGCCGGCGCTGCGCGCCGCACTCGCCGACGCCTTCGCCGCGCGCGACCGCGACGAGTGGGTCGCGAAGCTCGCGGCCGCCGACACGTGCGTCGCGCCCGTCCTCGCGGTCGCCGAGCTCGCGGGCGATCCGCAGCTCGCGGCGCGCGGGGTCTTCGTCGAGGCCGCGCACCCCGGCCGCGGCCGCTTCCGGCAGCTCGGACCGGTGCTCGCCGGCTGCGCGCGGCCTTCGGGCCAGGTCGCGCTGCGCGACGCGGCGGACACCGACACCGACGCGCTCCTCGCCGACGCGGGCTACGCGTCGGACGAGATCGCGTCGCTTCGCAGGGAAGGGGTCATCGCGTGAGCGAGGCGCAGGCATCCCCGGCCGACCTCCCCGAGGAGGTGCGCGGCTGGCTCGGCCAGCGGCGCTACGAGCAGGAGGGCGAGTTCGACGTCGAGCGGGGCTACGTCTTCACGACGTGCGCCTCGGTCGAGAACGGGAACCCCCTCTACTGGGACGAGAAGGCGGCGCACGAGATCACCGGCGGCTGGACCGCGCCACCGACCATGATCTCGGTCTGGTTCCGCCCGCACCACTGGGCGCCGAACCGGAGCGGGACGGCGCAGCCGCTCCAGGTGCACTTCGACCTGAAGGAGAAGCTCCAGCTCCCGGAGGCGGTCATGACGGACAACACGATCGTCTTCCGCGAGCCCGTGCGTCCGGGAGACCGGCTGCGGACCTGGCAGGTGCTGCGCTCCGTGTCGGAGCTCAAGACCACGAAGCTGGGCACGGGGCGCTTCTGGGTGATCGACGTCGAGTACGTGAACCAGCGCGGGGAGTCGGTGGGGACCGAGACGTACACCGGCTTCGGCTACCGGAGGTCGGCGTGAGCGGCTGGAGGACGCGGACGCTGGAGGAGGTCGCGGCGGGGCAGGCGCTGCCCGACCTCGCGCACGACGTGACGGCGACGACGGTCGTGCTCGGCGCGCTCGCGAGCCGCGACTGGCGTCCGATGCACCACGACAAGGACTTCGCGCAGACGCGCAACGGCGTGCGCGACATCTTCCTCAACACGCCGAACCAGGCGGCCTGGTTCGAGCGCTACCTCACGGACTGGACCGGTCCCACGGGGCGCCTCGCGCGCATGAAGTTCCGCATGCGCGACTCGGTGTTCCCGGGCGACCGCATGGTCTTCCGCGGCACCGTGCAGCGCGCGGAGCGCGACGCGACGGGCTGCGCGTTCGTCGACGTGGCCGTCACGCTGAGCGTCGGCGACCGCGTCTGCACCGAGTGCGCGGCCCGCATCGCCATCCCTGCGCAGCCCGGCGACAACCCCTGGAAGCGGCGCGGTCCGGAGTGGAATCCGTGACTCCGGCGCGAACGGCGCGGAGCGAGGACGCTGCGCGCGGGGACGCCCCGAGCGGGGGCCGCGCAGGGGCTCGCCGAAGGACGCGCCGCGGGGGAGGCCCTTCGCGTCGTTCGGCAGCGTCCCACCCCGACCCACCCCGACCGAGGAGAGACGATGGATCTCGAGTGGAGCGACGAGCAGAGCGCCCTGCGCGACATGGTGCGCGGCGTGTGCGCGCAGTACGCGCCGCTCGACGTCGTGCGCAAGATGGAGGACGACCCGGTCGGGTACCCGTCCGAGCTGTGGAAGCAGCTCGGCGAGCTCGGCGTCACGGGGATCCTGGTCCCCGAGGCGTACGGCGGCGCGGGGCAGACGCTGCTCGAGGGCGCCATCGTGTACGAGGAGCTGGGCCGCTCGCTCGCCCCCTCGCCGCACTTCCCGAGCGCGGTGATCGGAGGGGGCGCCCTCCTCGCCGCCGGGAGCGACGCGCAGAAGGGCGCATGGCTGCCGCGCGTCGCCTCCGGCGAGGCGATCCTCACGCCCGCCTGGCTGGAGCCCGGGTGCGGTTTCGGCCCGGAGGGCGTGCAGCTCCGCGCCCGCCGCGAGGGCGGCGAGTACGTGCTCTCCGGCACGAAGCGCCACGTCGCCTTCGCGGGCGGCGCGACGCGTCTCCTCGTCCTCGCGCGCACGGGCGACGCGCCCGAGGACGTCGACCTCTTCCTCGTCGACCCGCGCGCGCCCGGCGTCACGCTCACGCAGCAGCGCAGCCTCGCCTCCGACACGCAGCACAAGGTCGAGCTGCGCGACGTCCGCGTGGCCGCGGCCGACCGGATCGGGCCCGAACGCTCGGGCTGGCGCACGTTCGACGCCGTGATGCACGACGCCATCGTCCTCCTCGCGGCCTGGGCGATGGGCGGCGCGGAGCGCGCGCTCGAGATCACGGTCCAGTACGCGAAGGACCGCAAGCAGTTCGACAAGCCCATCGGCGCTTTCCAGGCGATCGCGCACTACCTCGCAGACGCCGCGACGGCCGTGGACGGCGGGAAGACTCTCGTCTACGAGGCGGCGTGGGCGCGCGCGAACGGCCGCCCGGTCGCGAAGCTCGCGCCGATGGCGAAGCTCTTCGCCTGCCAGACCTATCGCGACGTCACCGCGATGTGCCAGCAGGTCTGGGGCGGCGTCGGCTTCACGCTCGAGTACGACATCCAGCTCTACTTCCGCCGCGCGAAGCAGCTCCAGATCACCTGGTGGGACACCCGCTACCTCGAGGAGCTCGTCGCGCGCGCGGTGCTCGACTGAGCCCCCGGAGGTGCCATGGCCCCGAAGCAGCCGCCGCTCGCCGGGCTGCGGATCGTCGAATCCTCTCTCCTCGGCCCCGGCGCGGTGACGACGCACCTCGCCGACCTCGGCGCCGAGGTCGTCAAGGTCGAGTCGCCGTCCGGCGACTACATCCGCGAGATGACGTGGCCCATCGTGGAGGGCGTCTCGCTCCTCCACCTCCACGTCCACCGCGGGAAGAAGAGCCTCGTGCTCGACCTGCGCAAGCCCGAGGCCGTGGAGGTGTACCTCGACCTCGTGCGCGGAGCCGACGTCGTCGCCGAGGCGATGCGCCCGGGCTCGCTCGCGCGCCGCGGGCTCGGCTTCGAGCGGCTGCGCGCGGTGAACCCGCGCATCGTCTTCTGCAACGTGTCGGGCTACGGGATGACCGGGCCGTATCGCGACCTCCCGGCGCACGGCATCGGCTTCGACACGTGGGCCGGCATCTTGACGCCCGCCGTCGACGAAGAGGGCTTCTGCTACATCCCCGAGCACGCCTCGATCGGGATCCACGCCGGCCCCCTCTTCGGCGCGCTGGGCATCCTCGCCGCCGTGCTGCGCGCGCGCGCGACCGGCGAGGGCTGCCAGCTCGAGATCGCCCAGTCGGACGCGGCCGCGTACATGGACTGGTATCGGATCGAGAGCTGGAAGGCGTACGAGCGGCCGGAGAGCGAGGTCACCGGCAACAAGGCGGACGGCTACGTGCGGCGCGCACCCGGGACCGCGGGGATGCGCGAGGGCGTGCGCTACCAGATCTACGCGTCGCGCGACGGACACGTCCTGTTCATGGCGTCGGAGCAGGCGTTCTGGCGCAACTTCTGCGCCGGCGTCGGGCGCATGGAGCTCTTCGAGCGCTGGCCGGGCTCGAAGTTCGCCGACCACGCGCGCGGGAACCGCGAGCTCCAGCGCGAGCTGCGCGAGATCTTCGCGACGAAGACCTCGGCGGAGTGGATCGCGTTCGGCCTCGAGCACGACGTTCCGATCGGGCCGGTGAACTCGCCGAAGTCGATCGCGGCGGATCCGCAGTTCCGGGCGCGCTTCCCGTGGTACCCCGCGAAGGAGCACGGCGCCGACATGCTGCCCTTCCCGGTGAAGTTCGAAGGCGAGGAGCTGCCTGCGCCGGCGAAGGCGCCGTCGCTCGGCGAGCACGGGGACGCGGTGCTGCGGGACGTGCTCGGCTACTCCGACGAGCGCATCGCCGCGCTGCGGGCGGCGGGCGCGCTCGGGTAGCGCGCCGCGCCCATCGCGCCCGCCGCGACCCGAGCGGCCGGGGAAGGCGCCTCGCGCGCGCCCCGGCGGGCGGCGTTACGAGCCGAAGCGCCCGATCGTGTCGCCGGCGGCCCCGGCGCGGTCGCGCGCCACGGCGAAGGTACGCCCGGCGAGCGCGGACGCGATCTCGTCGCACAGGCGCTGCGCGTCGGCGACGCCGCGCGCGCCGAGCTCGGCGGGGAGCACGCGGCGCAGCACGACCGCCATCTGCGACGCGTCTACGGTCCCCACCTGGAGCCCCGCCTGCTTCAGCGCGAGCCGGACCGTTCCGCGCACCGCGAGGCGGTCCAGCGAGGTGCGCCGCTCGAGGTCGTCGCAGACGGCGTCGAAGACGGGCGAGTCCGACACGGCGCTAGCCCGCGTACGCCCGCACGAGGCGCTCGCGGAGCGCCCGCGGCGGGAAGAAGCCCAGCCAGATCGCGCAGGCGCCCACCAGACCGAAGCAGGCGCTCAGCGCATTGACCCAGGGCGGCAGGATGCGGCCGTAGGCGAGACGAGACGAGAACGTGAGGGCGATCAGCAGCACGATCGCGAGGCTCGCGACGCCCCACTGACCGGCGCGGTGCACGACGACCGGATCCGCGAGCCCGAGGCGCGCACGCTTTCGGAGCACGCGCCAGACGATCAGCGACTCCGCACCGCCCCACGCGCACACGACGCCGCACTGGAGGATGCTGACCCAGAACGAGAAGCTTCCGGCTCCCGCCGCCGCGCGCGCGTACACGACGCAGCTCGTCGCCATGCCGATGGCGAGCGCGCCCACGAGGAAGGCGGGCCAGCGCCGGCCGGGCCGGAAGATCGCGGCGTTGCCGATGCCCATCGCGATCGCCCCGGTGCAGCTCGACACCAGTCCGAACGTGGCGATGGCATGGGCCGTGTCGCGATCGCCGCCGCGGATCACCATGCCCGCGAGGATCAGCCACGACGCGTAGCCGAAGCCCCCGAACAGCACGAACGAGAGCCCGACGCTGAGCTCGGGAAGCTCGCGCGTGCGGCGCCAGAGCGCGATCAGCTTCGCGCCGAGCGCGAAGCTGGCCACGATGAGGGCGGTCTGACCGAGCAGCTGCAGCGCGACCATCCAGGCGTCCCCTGCGAGCCGGGTCGGCGGCCCGGGCGCCCTGCTTGAGTCGGGGCGGGTCTCGTGACGCGGCCGCGCGTGGCGCGCGCGGCCGTCGCCCCCGTCGTGGGAGGAACCCCCCGTTCGGCGTCGCGCGGTGAGGGCGTGCCGCAGCGAGGCCCGGAACCGCGCGATCGGCGGCGGCGAGCGGTCCTCAAGCAGAGATCTCCGCGCGTCGATGCGGCGTGCGTCCGCGCACGTCACGCGCGAGAACCGAGGAGATCTGCGTGCGTTCCGCCCCGACCACCCTCGTCCTGCTCGCCTTCGCGGCGCTCGGAGCTCCGGCCTCCGCGCAGGTGACCCCGGTCAACCTCTCCGCGTTCTCCGGCAACGAGTACGTGCTGGACTTCGAGAATCTCGCGTTGGGCATCCAGGTCATGGGCGAGCTCTCGGGCCTCGGCGTCGTGTTCGACAGCTCGACGGGCGGCTGGTCGACCTCGCCCCATAGCGGCTACGGGGGCTTCTTCGTCACCGCCGCCGAGACGGCCGGCGCCGGCGCGGTCGGTCTGCTCCACAACAACAGCGAAGAGGAGATCCTGTTCACGGAGCCCGTCGTGCGGGTCGGCTTTCTGTTCGGCTCCAACGTGAACGTTCACGTGCCGGTCACCTTCTTCCGGGACGGGAACCAGATCGGCTCGGCGAACCTCGTCGTCTCCGGCGACGAGATTCCCTTCTTCGGCTTCGAGGACCCGCAGGGCATCGACAAGGTGGTGTTCGCCGACGAGGTCAACGCCATGTTCGTCTCGCAGCTCGACAATCTGCGCTTCGAGACCGACGCCGTCGCGCGCGGGAAGGGTCTCAAGCCCGGCAAGGGCCTCATGACCGCGCCGGCCACCGTCGGCGCGGGCGGCGGCCGCTTCACCTGCAGCGCGAGCAACGGCGGGACCGCCCCGGTGTCGCTCCGCCTCGCGATCGTCGACGCCGAAGGCGACCCGCTCGCGGTGGCGGACCACACGGTGGCGCCGGACGGGACGGGCCTCGTGGAGAGCGCCCAGACGTCCGAGGTCGCGGCGTCGTGCAAGGTGTCGCTGCTCGGCAAGGGCAACGCGAAGGCGCTGCGCGCGTCGCTCACCGCGGCCGACACCTCGGGCGACGTGCTCGCCATCGTCGAGGGCCGCTAGGCGGGCTCTCGGCGCCGGGCTCGCGACGCGGGCCCGCGGGAGCGCCCGACGCGTCGGGGTGGCCCTCGTCAGGGTCGGGCGGCGAGCGCGGCGCCCACGAGCGCGAAGTAGAGCGCGCGGAACGTCGCCTGGATGGCGAAAAGCCGGAGCGGCCAGCCGCAGAGCAGGTAGTCCGAGAGCATCGCCGCGGCGACGAGCGCGCCCGCGATCCCGCCCACCGCGGCTCCCGCCTCGACGCTGCGCGCGCCCGTGAGCTGGAGGAGCCCGAAGAGCGCGACGGCGCCCGCCGCGAGCGCGCCGACGCTCCCGGCGAGCGGGCGCGCGGCGTCGCGCGGGTCGAGCTCCTCGGGGCGCCGTCCGAGCGGTCGAGGAAGACGCCGCCGAGCCCGAACGGGGCGTACCAGACGAAGCCGAGCGAGACGGCGACGAAGAGACCGGCGAGCGCAGCGAAGGCGTAGTCGTTCACGCGCGCCCTCGTGGACCGGAGAGTCGTCCGACGAAGATCCCGCCCGCGAGGCTATCACGCGCGGCGCACGGCGCGCCGGCCGCACGCGGCGTCGCGTGCCGACGCCGTCACGCCTCGACGTCGCCCGTCCCGTGCAGGAACAGCTCGGTGATCGTCCCGAGAATGCGCTCCTCGGCCAGCGGGAGGAGCTCGCGCCCCCCGAGAATCTCCTGCGAGATGAAGAACGCGATCACCATGCCGAGGAGCGCGCGCCCCGCGACGAGCGGGTCGAGCTCCGCGAGGCGCGCGGGCGGCAGCACGCTCGCGAGGTAGTCGGCGACGAGGCGGTTCACCGGGAGCACGACGTGCTCGAGGAATCGGCGCGCCTCCGCCGGATGGTTCGGGAGCTCGCGCAGCAGGACGCCCACGATCTCGCGCCGCGCCTCGAGCCCGCGCCACGTCACCGCGACGAGGCCGCGCACGACGTCGGCGAGCGGCTGCCCGCGCAGGCGCTCGAGCCCGGCCTCGACGTCGGGCCGCAGCGAGTGGCGGCGCAGCGCCGCCTCGAGGAGCGCCTGCTTGCTCGGGAAGTAGAGGTAGAGCGTGCCCTTCGTGAGGCCCGCCTCGCGGGCGACCTCGGCGACGGAGGCGCCGTCGAATCCGCGCTTCGCCCAGACGCGGAGGGCGGCGTCGAGGATGGCGTCCCGGCGCGACGCCACGAAGGCGGGACGGGCGCTGGCGGCGACGCGGGGCATGCCGTATGATGACCAAACGTTCGGTCATTTTCCAGCGCCCGCTCAGGGAGGCCCCCATGGCCCAGCCTGCCACCCCGCCCGCCGGCGCCGCGCCGTCCGGCTCGTTCCCCAACCCGCTCCAGAACCCGGCGCTCCTCGCGAACCCCTATCCCTTCTACGCCCTCGTGCGTCAGGCGAACCCGGTGCTGCGCGCGCCGATCCCGGCCGACACCGGAGCCGGCGTCTGGCTCCTCACGCGCTACGCCGACGTGGAGCTCGCGCTCAAGGACCGCCGCTTCTCGGTGGACCGCACGCGCGCCGACGTCGTGCGCCTCTTCCCGGACCGGCTGCCGCGCGCCTTCCTCGGCGGGCCCGGCGGGCTGCGCACGCTCCTCGTCCTGGACCCGCCCGACCACACGCGCGTCCGCGGGCTCGTGAGCAAGGCCTTCACGCCGCGCCGCGTGGCGGCGCTCGGGGGCGCGATCCGCCGCCTCGTCGACGAGCTCCTCGACGAGGCGCTCGCGAAGGGCGCCTTCGACGTGATCCACGACCTCGCCGAGCCGCTCCCGGCGATCGTGATCGCCGAGCTCCTCGGAGTCCCGCCCTCCGACCACCGGCAGTTCCGCGCGTGGTCGAGCGCCCTCATCGAGGCGCTGCCGCAGGCCGTCGCCGGGATGGGCGCGGACGTCGATGCCAAGGCGGAGCCGATCCTCACGTACCTGCGCGGCGCGATTGCCGAGCGCCGTGCGGCGCCGCGCGACGACCTCATCAGCGCGATGATCGAGGCGCAGGAGGAGCGCGACGCGCTCACCGACCAGGAGCTGCTCTCGCTCTCGTTCCTCCTGCTGCTCGCGGGCCACGAGACGACGACCAACTTGATCGGGAACGGGACGCTGGCGCTGCTGCGGAACCCCGAGCAGCTCGAGCGCCTGCGCGCGGAGCCGGCGCTCGTTCCGAACGCGGTCGAGGAGCTGCTGCGCTACGACAGCCCGGTGCAGGCCACGGCGCGCGTCGTGGTCGAGGAGATCGAGCTCGGCGGCCAGCGCCTCGGGCCGGGCGCGCTGGTCGTGTGCGGCATCGGCGCCGCGAACCGCGACCCCGCCGCGAACCCGGATCCCGACCGCCTCGACGTCGCGCGCGAGGAGATCCGCCACCTCTCCTTCGGCCTCGGCGCCCACTTCTGCCTCGGCGCCGCGCTCGCGCGGCTCGAGGGCGAGATCGCCCTCGGCGCCCTCGTCGCGCGCTGCCCGCGCCTGCGCCTCGCCGCGCAGGATCTCGCGTACCGGCCGAACGTGGTGCTGCGCGGGCTGCGGAGCCTGCCCGTCGCCGTGTAGGACGCAGTGCGTGCGAGCGGCGCTGGCGGCGGCGAGCGGCGAGTAGAAGGAGGCGCTCGGTCCCCCGGCTCACTCCAGCGCCGCGAGCGCCTTCTCCTCGAACCGCCCGTAGATCCGCGGCGCGAGCTCCCCGAACGCGAGGATCGCGTCGGTGGCTTCCGGCTCGGCGAGGATGCGCGCCAGCTCGCTCGCGAGCGCGGCGTCGGCGGCGTCGCCGAGGCCGAAGCCCAGGAACGCCTCCTCGCGGCCGGCGATGCCGAAGCGGGCGAGGTCGTCGAGCGCCTGCATGAGGAGCAGCGTGTACGGGCCCTCCCACGACTCGATGATCGCGGCGTCGCGCCAGAGGCGGGGGAGCGCGCCGAAGCGCTCCTCGATGCCGTTGCCGCCGAAGAGCATCATCGCCTCGTAGACGCGGCCGGTGGCGGCGCGCGCGCTCACGGCCTTCGCGAGGCTCACGAGGACGCGCGCCCAGAGGCGCGTCGCCTCGTCGGCGCCGGGGCGCAGCGCCGCGAGCCAGGCGTCCACGGTGGCGAAGGCGCCCGCCTCGGCGCGGTCGGCGCCCTCCGCGATGCGGCGCAGCGACGCGCCGACGAGCGGATGGTCGGCGAGCTTCCTGCCGAAGGCCTCGCGGAAGGAGGTGTACGCCGCGGCCTCGCGCGCGGCGCGCCGGCTCGCGGCCGCGGACGCGAGGATGCAGTGGATGCGGCTCGTCGTGAGCACGATGCCCACCATGTGGCGCAGGCCCGCGCCGAGCGCGCCGAGCGGCCAGCCGAGCGCCCCTTCGAACTCGATCTCCGCCGTCGGGAGGGCGCGCGTGCCGAGCTTGTCCTTGAGGCGCACGAAGACGTGGCCGTTCGGCGCGCCGTCGCGCTCGCGCGGCACGCAGAAGAGGCTCACGCCGCGCGGTCCGGGCGGCGCGCCGTCGGCGCGGCCCGTCACCAGCCAGTAGTCCGCCGTCGCGTTCGAGCAGAACCATTTCGGGCCGTGCAGCGCGTAGAGGCCGTCGCCCGCCGGGAGCGCGCGCAGCGCGTTCGTCGCGGCGTCGCTCCCGCCCTGGATCTCGGTCACGAACTGGGCGCCGTGCACCCAGTCGGCGGGCGTCGCGCGCTCGATGCGAGCGAGCACCTCGCGCGAGCGCGGGTCCTCCCCGAGGGCGCGCAGCGCGCGCGCGAGGCCGTCGGTGCAGGCGGCGCTGCACGCGACCCCCGCCTCGCCGTTCTGGTTGAGGAGGTAGATCGCCGCGTAGCGCGCGCGCTCGTCGGTCGCCTCCTTCCAGATGCCGGAGCCGTGCAGGGCGCAAAGGTTCGCGAGCGTCTCGTCGGGGACGACGAGGCGGCGCGCGCGCTCGTTCCACGGGCCGGGCTCCTCGAGCCGCGGGAGCGCCTCGCGGCGCTCGACGCGGTCGGCGCTCGCGCGGAGCGTCGTCGCCGCGGCGCGGCCGAAGCGCTCGACGAGCGCGAGGTCCTCGCCCGCGACGCCCCCGCGCGCGAGCCAGCGCTGGAGCAGGCGGTCGTCGCCGAGCCAGTCGTCGCCGAGCGCCGCGAGGTAGCCGTCGAAGCGGTAGGGCTGGCTGGGCATGGCACGAGGCTACCAGACGCGCTCCGCGCCCCACGAGCGTCCGTCGCCGCCCCCGGCCTCGCGCAGCTTTCCAGGGGGGCGTTTCTAAACGGCGGGGTCTGACCCCTTTCTTAACGGGGCCCGCCGCGGAGCTCGCGGACGAGGGTTTCCTTGAGGAGAGCCAGCTCGGCGGAGGGGACGGCGCGGGCGCGGTCGTCGATCGCGACGGACGCGGCGAGGCCGGAGAGGAGCGACGCCGCGAAGTGCTGGAGCACGACGTGGCGCGCGCGCGAGATGCGGGCGCCGGCGAAGAGGCGGCCCCAGAGCTGCTCCCACTCCGCGCGCATGCGCTCGCGCCACTCGTGGCGGGCGCGGCCTCGCCCGCGGCCCGTCACGTGGCGCAGGATCTCCGACGTCGAGCGGTAGTGCGCGCTCGCCATGTGCTCCCAGGCGCGGTCGACGAAGAGCGCCGCGCGCTCCTCGAGCGTCGTGCCCTCGACGGGGATCGACGCGAGGCGCTCCGCGAGGCGCCGGAACGAGTCCTCGAGCGCGGCGACGAGGATGCCGTCCTTCCCGCCGAAATGGTGCTGGACCGCGCCCCACGTGACGCCCGCGCGCCGCGCGATCTCGGGCGCCGTCGTCCGCGCGAGCCCGACCTCGGCGATGCTCTCCACGACGGCGGCGAGGAGCTTCGCGCGCGTCTCCGCGGTGCGCTCCGCGTGCGTGCGGCGCGGCCGGCGTGCGGGCGGCTCGAGCGCGGCGCGCCGGGGCGTGCGCGGGCGGGGCGCCGCGCTCATGCGCCCGCCCGTGCCCGCGCGGCGGGCCCCGCGCTCACGCGCCCGCCTTCGCCCGCTCGGCGCGCACGGCGCGCACGACCTGGCTCGCCACCGCCGCCACCGGCCAGCCCGCGTAGTGCGCCACGTGCAGGACCAGCTCGTCGAGCTCCGGATCGGTGAGCTGTCCGGTGCGGAGCGCCGCGCCGAGGTGGAGCTTCAGCGTCGGCTCGTGGCCGAGGCACATGAGGACGACGAGCGTCGCGATGCGGCGCTCCTTCACGCCGAGCGCGGGGCGCGACCAGACGTCCGCGAAGAGGTGCTCGAGCGTCGCGTCGAAGAAGGGGTCGCCCTCGAGCGAAGGCGCCGCGAACCCCATCACCTTCTGGAACCACTCGCGCCCGCGCGCGCGGGCGCCCTCGTCCGCCATCGCTCCGTCCTCCGGCCTTCGGGCCCCGCTAGCGCCGGCCCGGGTCGTCGAGCCCGTACACGCGCGCCATGAGCTGCGAGGCGAGCGCCGTGCCGGGGAGCGCGACGCCCACTTCGCGCGCGAACGCGAGGGTCACCGCGAGGTCCTTCTCCGCGAGCGTCGTGAACCCGCGCAGCATCGCCTGGAAGCCGGAGCTGCGGCGCGTCTCCTCCGGCGCCTTGTGGACGCCGAGAAAGGCGCGCATCGGCTCGGTGAGGTTTCCGTTCGCGGTCGTCACCTCCTCGAGCGTCTTCTCCGAGAGGCCCGCCGCGCGCGCCAGGTGGAGGCTCTCGTAGGCCGAGAGCCAGGCGAGGTACGTCATGAGGTTGTTGCACAGCTTCGTCGCCGCGCCCGTGCCGAGGGGCCCGGTGTGGACGATCTTCGCTGCGGACGTCTCGAAGACGGGCCGGCAGCGCTCGACGTGCTCCGGATCCCCGCCCACGATGTACGTGAGCTTCCCGGCCGCGGCGTTGGCGGCGCCTCCGGTGATGCACGCGTCGACGACGCCGACCCCGCGCGCGGCCGCCGCCGCGGCGACCTCGCGGACCGTGCTCGGAAGGATGGTGCTGTGGAGGGCGATCACGGCGCCGCGCGCCGCGCCGGCGAGGAGGCCCTCCTCGCCGTAGGCGACGGCCCGCACGTCCGCGTCGTCGCGCACGCAGACGCCGATCACGTCGGCCGCCGCCGCGAGCTGCCGCGGCGACCCCGCTGCCGCCGCGCCCTCGCGCACGAGCTCGGCGACCGGTTCCTCGGAGACGTCGTGCACGGCGGTCGCCAGCCCCGAGGCCACGAGCCGGCGGGCCATGGGCCTTCCGATGTTGCCGAGCCCGACGAAGCCGACGCGGATGCTCACGTGTCCTCCCCCCGAGCGCCCAGGGTATCGCAATTACGTTGCGGACTCAATGTAAATCGTGGTAGGCTGGCCCCTCGCCCGGTAGCGGGGCGGCGCGCGCGCCGTGCCCGCGGTGCGAGGGCTCCGTGGTCCACTACGACCCCTACGCCTACGAGGTCCACGAAGACCCGTACCCGATCTATCGCACGCTCCGCGAGGACGCGCCCGCCTACCGGCAGGACGCGCTCGGCTTCTGGGCCCTCTCGCGCCACGCGGACGTCCTCGCCGCCTTCCGCGACACGGAGACGTTCTCGAGCCGCTGCGGCGTCTCGCTCGACCGCGACGCCTTCCACGAGAACGCCTCCACGACCATGTCCTTCCTCGCGATGGACGCGCCGCGCCACACGCGCATGCGGGCGCTGGTCTCGCGCGGCTTCACGCCGCGGCGCGTGGCCGAGCTCGAGCCCCGCATCCGCGAGATCGCGATCGGCTACCTCGATGCGCTCGCGCCGGCGGGGCGCTGCGACTTCATCCGCGACCTCGCCGGGAAGCTCCCGATGGACGTCATCAGCGAGCTCCTCGGCGTCCCGCCCGAGGACCGCGCGCAGCTGCGCGAGTGGGCCGACCTCGTCGTGCACCGCGAGGAGGGCGTGCAGGGGATGCCGGCGGCCGCGACCGGCGCCGCGCTGCGGATGCTCCAGTACTTCACCGCGATGCTCGCGGACCGGAAGGCGCGCCCGCGCGACGACCTCACCGGCGCCCTGCTGCGCGCGGAGATCGACGGCGACCGCCTCTCCGACCGCGAGATCATCGGGTTCCTCTTCCTCATGATCGTCGCCGGGAACGAGACCACGACGAAGCTCCTCGGGAACGCGTTCTACTGGCTGTGGCGCAACCCGGACGCGCGCGCGCGCGTCGAGGCCGATCCCGCGGCGCAGGTCCCGCTCTGGGTCGAGGAGACGCTGCGCTACGACAACTCGACGCAGGCGCTCGCGCGCGTCCTGACGCGCGACGTCGAGCTCCACGGCGAGAAGCTGCGCGAGGGCGAGAAGGTCGTCCTCCTCGTCGGCTCGGCGAACCGCGACGAGCGCGCGTTCCCGGATCCCGACCGCTTCGACCCCGGCCGCGACACGACGCGCAGCCTCGCCTTCGGGCAGGGCGCGCACTTCTGCCTCGGCGCGGCCCTCGCGCGGCTCGAGGGCCGCGTCGCGCTCGAGGAGGCGCTGCGGCGCATGCCGGGCTACGAGATCGAGCCGGAGGGGCTCGTGCGCGTCCACTCCGTGAACGTGCGCGGCTTCGCCGCGCTGCCCGTCCGGTGGGCCGCGTGAGCGGCGGGACGAAGCGCGCGGCCCGGACGGCGATCGTGACGGGCGCCTCCGCGGGGATCGGCGCCGCGACGGCCGTCGAGCTGGGGCGGCGCGGCTGGCGCGTCGCCCTCGGCGCGCGGCGCGTGGAGCGGCTGGCGGAGGTCGCGCGGGAGGTGGAGGCGGCCGGAGGCGACGCCTTCGCGCGCGTCCTCGACGTCGCCGACCCGGCCTCGATCGACGCCTTCTACGAGGCGGCGCAGGCCGCCCTCGGCCCGATCGACGCCCTCGTCAACAACGCGGGGATGTCGATCCTGAACCGGCTCGAGCGCGCCGAGGCCGAGAGCCTGCGCGCCGAGCTCGACGTGAACCTGCTCGGCCCGATGCTGCTCTGCCGGCGCGCCATCCCAGCCATGCTCGCGCGCCGGAAGGGCGACCTCGTCTTCGTGAGCAGCGAGAACGCCGTGCGCCCGCGCCCGTACCAGGCGGGGTACAGCGCGGCGAAGGCGGGGCTCGAGGCGCTCGCGCGCGTCCTCGCGATGGAGCTCGACGGGACGGGTCTGCGCTCGGTCGTCGTCCGTCTGGGGCCCACCGGCAGCGAGTTCGGCGCCCGCATGGACCACGCGGTGCTGAAGGAGGCGCTCGAGGCCTGGAAGTACTGGGGCCTCCAGCGACACCTGCACTGGATGCCGTCCGAGAGCGCCGCGAAGGCGATCGTGCGCCTCCTCGAGACGCCGGTGGAGGAGTCGTACACGAACCTGGTCGAGGTCCAGCCGGGCGGGCGCAAGAAGGAATACCTACGCGAGGAGGGCGGCTGATGGCCCTGGCTCCCCTGAATCCCGAGACGCGCAATTTGATCGACGGGCGGCTCGTCGGCGCGAGCCACGGCGGCACGTTCGAGAACGTGAACCCGGCCACCGAGGAGGTGATCGGCGTCTGCGCGGACGGGACGAAGGACGACGTGCAGGCCGCGATCGCGGCCGCGCGGCGCGCGTTCGACGAGACCGACTGGTCCGTCGACCCTGCGTTCCGCAGGAAGTGCCTGCTCCAGCTGGCGGAGGGCCTCAACGCCGCGCGCGAGGAGCTGCGCGCGATCGTCGTCGCGGAGGCCGGCTCGCCGATCCTTCTCACCTACGCCGTCCAGTGCGACGCGTTCATCGACGCGATGCCGTACTGGGCCGAGCTCGCGGCCGGCTACGAGTACGAGCGGCCGATGCGCGACATCCAGTTCATGGGGCGGGCGCAGCGGCGGATCCTGCGTCGCGAGGCGACGGGCGTCGTCGGCGCGATCACGCCGTGGAACTTCCCGCTGTACCTGAACCTCTGCAAGCTCGGCCCGGCGCTCGCGGCCGGCAACACGGTGGTGCTGAAGCCCGCGCCCGACACGCCCTGGAGCGCGACGGCGATCGGGCGGATCGTCGCCGAGCGCACCGACGTCCCGCCGGGCGTCGTGAACGTCGTGGCGTCGTCGGACCACGCCGTCGGCGAGATCCTGACGACCGATCCGCGCGTCGACCTCGTGACCTTCACCGGCTCGACGGCGACCGGGCGGCGGGTCATGGAGTGCGCCTCCGCGACCGTGAAGAAGGTGTTCCTCGAGCTCGGCGGGAAGTCGGCGCACGTCGTGCTCGACGACGCGGACCTCTCGAAGGTGCTGCCGGGCGTCGCGACCGTCTGCACGCACGCGGGGCAGGGCTGCGCGATCACCACGCGCCTCCTCCTCCCGCGCTCGCGCTACGAGGAGGGGCTGGAGATCGCGAAGGCGTCCTTCGAGAAGCTCGCGTACGGCGACCCCACGAACCCCGCCCACCTGATGGGGCCGCTCGTGAGCCGGCGCCAGCGCGACCGCGTGCTCGGCTACATCGAGAAGGGGCGCCGCGAGGGGGCGCGGCTCCTCGCCGGGGGCGGCGTCCCGAAGCACCTGCCGAAGGGATTCTACGTCGAGCCGACGCTCTTCGCGGACGTCGACCCCGCCGCGACGATCGCGCAGGAGGAGATCTTCGGGCCCGTGCTCGCGGTGATCCCCTACGAGGACGACGACGACGCCGTCCGCATCGCGAACCAGTCGATCTACGGGCTCTCGGGCGCGGTCACCTCGGCGAGCGAGGAGCGCGCGCTCGCCGTCGCGCGGCGCATCCGGACGGGGACGCTCAGCGTGAACGGGGCCATGTGGTTCGACGTGGACACGCCCTTCGGCGGCTACCGCCAGAGCGGCCTCGGGCGCGAGAACGGGCTGCTCGGCTTCGAGGAGTACCTGGAGACGAAGGTGGTCGCGCTGCCCGCGTCCTCCGGGTCGGCGAGGTGACGCCATGGCCACGCACGTCGCGCACCCGACGCAGGCGCTCGCCGGCTCCGGCGGGCTGGAGCCGCCGCGCCTGCGCGGCGGCCTGCCCTTCCTCGGCCACCTCCTCGACATGCGGCGCGCGCCGATCGAGCTCTTCCGGCGCGTGCGCGAGGAGTGCGGCGAGATCGGAGAGTTCCGGCTGGCGCGCCAGCCGGTCGTGCTCCTCTCCGGCGAGGAGGCGCAGGAGGCGTTCTTCCGCGCGCCGGACGAGCAGCTCGACCAGGCCGCGGCCTATCCCTTCATGACGCCCATCTTCGGGCGCGGCGTCGTCTTCGACGCCACGCCCGAGCAGCGCAAGCAGGCGCTCAGAAACCAGGCGCTGCGCGACAAGGCGATGCGCGGCCACGCCGAGATCGTCGCGGCGGAGACCGAGCGCGCGATCGCGCGCTGGGGCGAGCGCGGCGAGGTCGACCTCCTCGACTTCTTCGCCGAGCTCACGATCTACACCTCGAGCGCGTGCCTCATCGGGAAGGCGTTCCGCGAGGAGCTGACCTCCGAGCTCGTCCCGATCTTCCACGACCTAGAGGCGGGCACCGACGCCTTCGCCTACGTGAACCCGTACCTCCCGCTTCCCTCCTTCCGGCGGCGCGACGCCGCGCGCCGGCGTCTCGTCGCCCTCCTCCAGGGCATCTTCGAGCGGCGCGAGGCGGCGCAGAGCGACACGAAGGACCTCTTCTCGGTGCTGCGCTCGCTGCGCAGCCCCGACGGGACGCCGCGCTACTCGGTCGACGTCATCACCGGGATGTTCGTCTCGATGATGTTCGCGGGACACCACACGACGTCCACGGCCGCGTCGTGGACGCTGATCGAGCTGCTGCGGCACCCGGACGCGATGCGCCGGGTCGTGGAGGAGCTCGACGGGCTCTACGCCGACGGTCGCGAGGTGAGCTACCAGGCGCTGCGCGAGATCCCGTTCTTCGAGGGCGCGGTGAAGGAGGCGCTGCGCCTCCACCCCCCGCTCATCCTCCTCATGCGCAAGGTGCGCGAGGATTTCCGCTACAAGGGCTGGACGGTGCGCGCGGGGAAGACGGTCGCGGTCTCGCCCGCCGTCTCGAACCGGATCGCGGAGTACTTCCCCGAGCCGGACCGCTTCGACGCCTCGCGCTACGGCGCGGGGCGCGACGAGGACCAGCGCGTCTTCGCGTGGCTCCCCTTCGGCGCGGGCCGCCACCGCTGCGTCGGGGCGCCCTTCGCGCTGATCCAGCTCAAGGCGATCTTCAGCGTGCTGCTCCGGCGCTACGAGTTCGCCATGGCGCAGCCGCCCGAGACGTACCGCAACGACCACTCGAAGATGGTCGTCCAGCTCGCGCAGCCGTGCCGCGTGCGCTACCGGCGCCGCGCGGCGCAGGCGCTCGCCGCGCCCGCGCCCGCGGCGCGCCAGGCGACGAGCGGCGTCGTGCGCTCGGCAGGGGGGCTCCGGGTGCGGCTCGACCTCGACCTCTGCCAGGGCCACGGCGTGTGCGCGTCCGAGGCGCCCGAGGTGTTCCGCGTGAGCCCGGCCACGGGGAAGGTCGAGCTCGTGGCCGACGCCCCGCCCGAAGCGCAGCGCGCGCGGGTCGACGCCGCGGTCCGCTACTGCCCGACGCGCGCGCTCGCGCTCGACGACTGATCCCGACGACGAGAGGAGTCACGATGCCCGCCTTTCCGCGCCACGAGCTCGAGGAGATGGTGCGCCGCTTCGTCGCGGCCAACGACCGCGCCGGCGAGACCGGCGATTGGGCGCCCCTCGGCGAGTTCTACACCGAGGACGCGATCTACTCCTGGAACACGGGGCCGCAGCACGAGTTCGTGGCGCGCGGGCGCGACGAGATCCGCCGCCTCGTGTTCGGCACCGAGATGGAAGGCCTCGAGAAGTGGACCTACCCGTACGTGCGCGTCCTCGTCGACGACCAGCACGGCGAGGTGATCGGGATCTGGCGCCAGCTCGCCCCCGTGCAGCGCGACGACGGGACCCCGTACGAGATCGCGGGGACCGGCGGCTCCTGGTTCCGTTACGCGGGCGGCTTCCAGTGGTGCTGGCAGCGCGACTTCTTCGACTTCGGCAACGCGGCCGCGACGTTCGGGGAGCTCGCCAAGGACGGGAAGCTCTCCGAGGGCATGAAGAAGCGGCTCGGCGGCGGCGGCCTCCCGCCCGGCTGGGTGAGGCGCCGCGACTTCGACTGGTACGCGACGCTCCCGAAGGCGAAGTAGCGCCCCGTGTTCGCGATGCGCTTCGACCTGCGCGCTCCCGCGAGCGGGGCGCCCGCGCGCGAGCTCTACGCCGCCGCGCTCGACATGGCGGAGTGGGGCGAGCGGCACGGCTGCGCCGCGGTGCAGGTCTCCGAGCACCACGGGGCGGACGACGGCTACCTCCCGGCGCCGCTCGTGCTCGCCGCTGCGATCGCGGGGCGCACGCGCCGGGTGCCGATCCAGGTCGCCGCGCTCCTCGCGCCGCTCCACGACCCGATCGCGCTCGCCGAGCAGATGGCCGTCCTGGACCTCGCCGCGGGCGGCCGCGTCGCGTTCGTCCTCGGCGCGGGCTACCGGCCCGAGGAGTACGCGATGCTCGGCCGCGACTTCGGCGCGCGCGGGCGCGCGCTCGAGGCGTGCGTCGAGACGCTGCGCCGCGCCTGGACCGGCGAGCCGTTCGAGCACGAGGGACGCGTCGTGCGCGTGACGCCGCGCCCGGCGACGCCGGGCGGGCCGCCGCTCTTCCTCGGCGGCGGGAGCCCCGCGGCGGTGCGCCGCGCCGCGCGGCTCGGGCTCGGCATGCTGACGCAGGGCGGCGACCCCGGTCTCGAGGCGCTCTACCGGGCGGAGTGCGCGCGCCGCGGCCGCGCGCCGGGGCTCTTCATCCACCCGCCCGCGGGCACCGTCACCACCGCCTTCGTCGCCGAGGACGTCGACGAGGCGTGGCGGAGGCTCGGCCCGTACCTGCTCTACGACGCCCGCGCCTACGCCGCCTGGCTCGGCGACGGCGCCGCGGCGTCGCGCTCCACGGCGGCGAGCGTGGAGGCGCTGCGGGCGGAGCAGGGACCGTACCGGATCTTCACGCCGGAGGAGGCGGTCGCGCACGTGCGGACGCACGGGCTGCTGCTGCTGCAGCCGCTCTGCGGCGGCCTTCCTCCCGCGCTCGCCTTCGAGCACCTCGAGATCCTGGAGACGCGCGTCCTGCCGGCCCTGCGGCCGCGCGCGGCGGAGGCCCGGGCATGACCGACCCGTTCGCCGACCTCGTGACCCGCACCGCGCCGCGCGGCCGGCTCGGCATTCCCGGCCGCCCGTTCGACCCCGTGCGCATCGGGCTCCTCGTCGACTTCTGGATGCCCGACGGCTACCTGCAGAAGATGTACGTCGAGCCGATCCTCCTCGCGTTCGAGGAGGCGGTGGCGGAGGGCCACTCGATCCGTCCGCTCCAGCTCGTGGTCGAGCGCGCCTTCGCGCTGCCGCAGAGCCGCTGGGAGCACGCGCTCGACGGGCTGCGCCGGCTGAAGGCGGCGGGCTGCGTGGGCGTCGTCGGCCCGCTCGTCTCGGACAACGCGCGCACGCTGCGCGACGCGATCCTCGAGGAGATCCAGCTGCCGTGCGTCACGTGGGCGGGCACGTCCGACTGGTACGGCCCGTACTGCTTCCGTCTCGGGAACGGCGGCTGCACCGAAGAGGGGCAGATGATGGCCTCCTGGCTCGCGCACCAGGGGCTGCGGCGGATCGGCGTGATGAGCGAGATCTCGCCGAACGGGCAGGAGTACTTCCTCGCGTTCCGGCGGGCGGCGTTCGAGCTCGGGCTCGAGATCCGCGGGGTCGAGACGATCACGCAGGCGCCCGAGGACCTGGAGGCGCGCCTCGCGAACCTGCGCGACGCCGGCGCGGATGCGCTCGCCTACATGGGCTTCGGCTTCCCGACCTCTCTCATGCGTCCGATGTTCGAGCGGCTCGCCTGGGATCCGCCTCGCATCATGACGACGGCCTTCCAGTTCTGCTACGCGAACCCGGCGTGGATGAAGGCGCTGGTCGGCTGGGTCGGCATCGACCAGGTGTGCGAGGAGAACCCGCGTTACCAGCGCTTCCTCCAGTCGTTCGAGAAGCACTACGGCGCGAAGCCGCACCACCCGAACACGGTGCCGGTCCTCTCCTACGACTCGGGCCGCGTCTTCACCGAGGCGATCCGCCGCTGCGACGGCGTCCTCACCGGCTGGGGCGTGAAGGCGGGCCTCGAGCGCACCCGCTTCGCGCCGAGCGCGACCGGCGGCCCGCGCACGCACATCGGCGCCGCGCCGGACGACCACAACCTCTTCCACGGCGACTGGCTCCTCTACCGCCGCGTCGTGGAGGACGGCGATCGCGCCTTCACCGTCTTCGAGGGCCTCTGGCACCCGAATGTCTAGGGAGAGCTCGGACCCCCTCGTGAAGCACCGGCCCCGCGCGAAGCGGGGACGGTGCTGAGGGCCACTCGATGGACTTCGAGTACGACCCCTACGCCTACGAGATCCACGAGGACCCGTACCCGCTCTACCGGCGGATGCAGGACCAGGCGCCCGTCTACCGCAACGAGCGGCTCGACTTCTGGGCGCTGACCCGCTTCGACGACTGCCTGGAAGCGCTCGTCGACTGGCAGACCTACTCCTCGGCGCAGGGGACCGTGCTCGAGCTCATGGGCAACGAGCAGCTCTCCGGCTCGATGATCATCTTCATGGACCCGCCCAAGCAGACGCGCTACCGCAACCTCGTCAGCAAGGCGTTCACGCCGGCGCGCATCCGCGCGCTCGAGCCGCGCGTGCGCGAGATCGCGGTGGAGCACCTCGACGCGCTCCTGGGACGACCGCGCTTCGACGCGGTGAAGGAGTTCACGGCGAAGCTCCCGATGGACGTGATCAGCAGCATGCTCGGGATCCCGCGCGAGGATCGCGACACGGTGCGCGGGTGGTCGAACGACCTCCTGCACCGCGAGCCCGGCAACCCCATGCCCACCGGCCAGGGCATCCAATCGATGGTCAGGATGCAGGCGTACGTCGCCGAGCAGATCGCCCTCCGCCGCCGCCGGCCGTCCGACGACATGATGAGCCTGCTCCTGGGGGCGGAGGTCGACGGCGAGCGCCTGACCGATGCGGACGTCGGGGCCTTCATCACCCTCCTCGCGAGCGCGGGAAACGAGACGGTGACGAAGCTCCTCGCGACCGCGCTCTACTGGCTGGACGTCCATCCCGATCAGCGCCGCGTGCTGCTCGACGATCCGGGCGCGATCCCGAACGCGGTGGAGGAGCTGCTGCGCTTCGACCCGCCCTCGCACTACCAGGGCCGCACGCTGACCCGGGACGTGACGCTCCACGGCGTCGCGCTGCCGAGGGGCGCCCGGGTCCTGGTCGTGAACGGCGCGAGCGGGCGCGACCCCCGCAAGTTCGAGAACCCCGACCGTCTCGACGTCCGGCGCGAGATCGACCTCCACCTCGGCTTCGGCTACGGCCGCCACATCTGCCTCGGCGCCTCGCTCGCGCGCATGGAGTCGCGCATCGCGCTCGAGGAGTTCCTCGCGCGCTTCCCCGGCTACGCGGTGGCCCCGGACGGGGTCGAGCGGATGCACTCGAGCAACGTGCGGGGCCTCGCGGGGCTCGTGGTGGAGTTGCCGCCCGGCCGCTAGCCGGCTGCACCCCGCGAGGGCCCGCACGCCGGAAGCCCTCCGGCGCGCGCGGCGCCGGGACGGGGGGCGGCCGAAGCGTACGAGCCGATGGGGTACACGCCGTGGTATAAGGGGGCATGCGCCGGCTCTTCTGGCTCCCGTTCTCCGTGCCCGCCGCGCTTCCCCTGCTCGCGGCCCTCGTCGCCTCCCCGCCGGCGGCCGCGGCACCCGCCCCGGAGCCCCCGCCGGAGGCCGTGCTCGCGGAGCTGCCGTTCCTCAAGTCCCAAGAGCCGAACCGCGTCTACGTCGACCTCGCGGAGCCGGGCTCCCGGCCGTTCGTGATGCTGCTCGACACCGGCGCCTCGGAAAGCGTCGTGACGCCCCTCATGGCGCGAAAGCTCGGCATCACGGTGCGGCGCAACAAGGAGACGCCGTACCGGCGGAGCACGCGGCTCGGCCGGGACATCGACGTCTGGGTCGACACCCGGAGCAGCGACACCGGCTCGAAGACGGGCTGGGAGTACGGCCTCCTGGGCGGCCGCTTCATGGCGGCGTACGTCGTCGAGATCGACTTCCCGGGCCGGCGCGTGCGCTTCCTCGACCCGAAGAAGTACGAGGTGCCGGAGGCCGTCGACGCCGCCGACGAGCGCATCGTGCCCTTCCGGCTCGCGTCGAACTGCCCGATCGTTCCGCTCGAGATCGCGGGCGGCGAAATCCAGCTCACCCTCGACACCGGGGCCGGCGCGCCGGCGATCCTCTCCGGCAAGGTGGCCCGGAAGCTCGGGGTCGACGTGGAGAGCCTCCCGTACTTCGCGCGCGGCGGGACGGTGCTGGGCCCGATGGAGCTCCACCTCTACGAGCAGCCGGCGCTGCGCTTCGCGGGCTTCGCGTTTCCCGGCCAGCCGGTGCTGGTCGCGCCCCGGGGCTGGTACAACATCGGCGACAGCAGCGAGTCCGTGGTCGGCGTGGACGTGCTGCGGCACTTCGTCCTTCGCCTCGACTACCCGCGCAGGCGGCTGTGGCTGAAGCGCGTCGGCGACGGGCCCCCGACCCTGTACGGCGCCGACGTCGCCGCTGCGAAGGAGATCGGGGCGTACCTCGCCGCCGTGGACGGTGCGTACGGGGTGTACCGAGTCGTCCCGGACGGCGTCGCGGCGCGGTACGGCCTCCGCGAAGGCGACGTCGTCTACGCGCCCCACGGCGAGACGACGCCGCCGCTCGACGAGGTGCTCGCGCGGATCCGCGAGGGCGGGAAGCTCACCGTCGCACGGCGCGAGGGAGACGCGTGGGTCGACCACGTCCTCCCCGAGCCGGCCGACGTCGCGGCGCCGCCGGCCGCGCCCTAGCGGCGGGCGCCGTCCGAGGGGCGGGTAGGCCCACGCGCGGCGCGGCTCGCGAGCGTCACCCGCGCCCGAACGGTCCCTTGCCGAGCTGCTCGCGGATCGGCGCGAAGGGCGGCATCAGCATCGCGCGGCGCTGCCAGTTGGCGCCGTCCACGGCGAGCGTCGCGCCCGTCACGTACGCGGCGTAGGGGGACGCGAGGAAGGTCGCCGCCCAGCCGAGCTCGCGCGGGCGGCCGACGCGTCCGGCCGGGCTGCGGGCGTCCTCCGCGACGCCGCGCTCCGGCACCGCGCGGATGTCGGCGCTCTCGTCCTCGTGCGGGAAGAGGCCGGGCACGAGGCAGTTCACGCGGATGCCGTAGGGCGCCCACTCGACGGCGAGCGTCTCCGTCAGATTCTTCACGCCCGCCTTCGCAGCGGCCGAGTGGGCGAAGCCCGGGCCTCCGGTCCACGCGTAGCTCGCGCCCACGTTCACGATCGCGCCGGGCGTCTCCGCCGCGAGGTGGCGGCGGCCGAACTCGCGCGCGCAGAAGAACGTCCCGTTCAGGACGATGTCGACGACGGCGCGCCAGCCGTTCGGCGAGAGGTCCTCGGCCGGGACGGGGAAGTTCCCCGCGGCGTTGTTCACGAGGACGTCCGGGAGGCCGAGCTCCGCCTCCACCGCGTCGAAGGCGGCGGCGACCTGCTCGGGCTGGCGCACGTCGCACGCGACGCCGAGCGCCTTCGCGCCGACGGCCTCCACCGCGGCGACGCCGGCCGCGCGGTGCGCCTCGCCGCGCGAGAGGATCGCGAGCCGCGCGCCGAGGCGCGCGAACTCGACGGCGATCGCCTTCCCGAGGCCGGTGCCGCCGCCCGTCACGGCGACGCAGGTGGCGGCGAACGTGCCCTCGGGCAGCGCCGCGGCGCCGGGCGCGGGCGGCTCGGGGAGCCCCATGCGCGAACCTCCTCCGGGCCGGCAACCGTAGCACCGGCCCCGGCGCCCCCGGGCTACCCTGCCGCGGGCGGCGACGGCGCCCGAGGCGCGCCGCGCACGCCGCCGGCCGGCGGGAGCGGGCCACGGAGGCACCCGATGGGACGCGAGGCGCGCGAGACGGGCACGGGCGAGGTGCTGTGCGCCGTCGAGGAGCGCGTCGCCCTCGTGACGCTGAACCGCTCCGAGGCGCGCAACGCGCTCACCGCCCCGATGAAGCGCGCGCTCGCGCGGCTCCTTCCCGAGCTCGGCGCCGATCCGGACGTCGGCTGCGTGCTCCTCACCGGCGCGGGGGGCGCCTTCTGCGCCGGCGGCGACACGAAGCAGATGGCGCGCGACGGAAAGCCGCCCTCGCCCGAGGAGCGCAAGCGCTTCCTCCGCTTCGAGCACGGCATCCCGGCCGCGCTCCACCGGCTCGAGAAGCCGACGCTCGCCGCGCTTCCCGGCCCCGCCGCCGGCGCCGGCTTCGCGCTCGCGCTCGCGTGCGACCTGCGCATCGCCGCCGCGAGCGCGTTCGTCACCGCCTCGTACGCGAGGCTCGGCCTCTCCGGCGACTACGGCTGCGCCTGGTTCCTGACGCGCCTCGTCGGCCCGGCGCGCGCGCGGGAGATCCTCTTCCTCGGGGAGCGCCTCGACGCGGCCGCGTGCGAGCGGCTCGGCCTCGTGAACCGCGTGGTTCCCGACGACGCGCTCGAGGCGGAGGCGCTGGCCCTGGCGCGCCGGCTCGCGGCGGGGCCGCCCGTCGCGCTCCGCTACATGAAGGACGGCCTCAACCGCGCGCTCACGGACACGCTGGAGTCGTGCCTCGACCTCGAGGCCGACCGCATGGTGCAGAGCGCCTCGACCGAGGACTACGTCGAGGCCGTGCGCGCCTTCGCGGAGAAGCGCGCGCCGGTCTTCAAGGGGCGCTGACGCGCCCGAGGAGCGCGATGGACCACGTCCGGCTCGACTACGACGGCCCGATCGCGGTCGTGAGCTACGACCGGCCCGAGAAGCACAACGCGTTCACCGACGCGATGGACCGGCGCCTGTTCGAGATCTTCGGCGAGCTGCGCGAGCGCCGCGGCCTGCGCGCGGTGGTCTGGCGCGGCGAGGGGCCGTCGTTCTCGTCCGGCCGCGACACGGCGCAGCTCGGCGTCCGCACCGAGGACCTGAGCCACCTCGAGTTCATCGAGCGCGGCCATCGGGGGACGCTCCAGCTCTTCGCGCTGCCCTGCCCCGTGATCGTCGCGCTGAAGGGCTGGGTGATCGGGGGCTCGTTCGAGCGGGCGCTGCTGTGCGACGTGCGCGTCGCGGGCGAGAGCGCGAGGATGCGACTTCCCGAGATCCTCCACGGGGTCGTCCCCGACTCGGGCGGCACCGCCCGGCTCCACCAGATCGCCGGCCCCGGTCTCGCCGCGGATCTCGCGCTCACCGGCCGCGTGATGACGGCGGCCGAGGCCCTCCAGCACGGCGTCGTGTCGCGCGTCGTCCCCGACGACGAGCTCGACGACACGGTCGCCGGCATGGCGCGCGCCATCGCGGCGGCGCCCGAGCTCACGGTCAAGATGTTCCTGCGCACGCTGCGGCGCCTCGCGAACCCGCTCGTCGAGCAGTCTCTGGTGGACGAGGCGCTGGCCCAGGCGGCGGTCTTCGCGTCGGAGGACTACGCCGAGATGAAGTCGGCGCGCGCGGAGAAGCGCGAGCCGAAGTACCGCGGGAGGTGACCGGGATGGAGCGCGCTCGCGAGATCTGCGATACGCACGAGCGCTACCTCGCCGCCCGCCGTCGGGCGGAGCGCGGCGAGGGCGGCTGGGAGGCGCTCGCCGACTTCTTCACCGAGGACGCCGTGTTCGTCGACCCGGCCTGGGGACGCGTCGACGGCCGCGACGCGATCCTGCGGTTCCTGCGCGAGAGCATGGCCGGGCTCGAGGGCTGGACCTTCCCGCAGGCGTGGCAGATGGTCGAGGGGGACCGGCTCGTGACGCGCTGGTGGAACCGCCTCCCCGGGCGCCGCTCCGACGGGACGTTCTACGAGGCGCCGGGGATCTCGGTCTTCACGTACGAGGGCGGCGGCCGCTTCTCGCGCGAGGAGGATCTCCTCAACATGGTCCACGTGGTGGAGCTGATCCGCGAATCCGGCTGGAAGCCGGGCGCGGGCTTCACGCCGCCGCCCCGGAGCCCTCGCCGCGCGTAGAGCCGTGGCCCGCGGCGCGCCAGCGCACGAGCGTGTCCTCGATCTCGGCGCGCACGCGCTCCAGCAGCCGGGAGGGGTCCGGCTCGGCGCCGCGCGGGATCGGGTCGCCGAAGCGCACCCGGATGCGCGTTCCGAACGGGACGGGCAGCAGGTCGTGCGAGAGGAGGCGCCACGACGCGTCGATCGCGACCGGCACGACGTCGAGCGCCGGCGCGGCCTCGAGGAGGGTCAGCGCGCCCGCCGGCTTGAAGGGGCGCAGCTCGCCTGCGCGCGAGCGCGTGCCCTCGGGGTAGATCACCACCGAGACGCCGCGCGCCTGCGCCGTCTCGGCGAGCGCGCGGATCGCGTCGACCGCCTGCGCGCGGTCCGCGCGGTCGATCAGCGCGTGGCCGCCGCGCCGTAGGTTGTAGGAGATGCTCGGGATCCAGCGCGCGAGCTCCTTCTTCGAGACGTACTTCGGGTAGTTCGTGAAGAGGAGCGCGCCGAGGATCGGGATGTCGAACATGCTCTGGTGGTTCGCGACGAAGAGATAGGGCGTCCGCGGCCTCACGCCGGGCGGCCGCTCGACCTCGATGCGCGTGCCGCAGATGCGGAACGCGTAGACGAGCGCGACCTGCAGCGCGCCGGCGACGACCTCCTGCGGCCGCTGCCCGAGGAGCCGCGCCGCGCGCTGGAGCGGATCGAAGAGGAGCAGGATCCCGCCGAAGGCCACCAGGAACGGCACGGTGAAGATCCAGTCGACGAGGCGCGCGGGCGCCTTCGCCTGCGCGTGCACGCGGTCCGCGCGCGCCGGCTCAGGCGCGGGGGTCGCGCCGTTCGCGTCTCCTCCGCCCGGCGCCGCGGCAGGGCTCACGGCCGCATCGTGTAGCGGCGCGGGCCGAGGAGGGCGGGCAGCTCGCGCTGCGCGTCCTCCGCCCACGCGCAGAGCGCGGGCCGCGTCTCGCGCGGGTCGATCACGTCGTGCACGCCGAACGCCTCGGCGCGCGGGAGGACCGACTGCGCCGCTTCCATCTCCGCCTCGAGCTCGCGCCGCCGGGCGGCCGGGTCGGGAGCGCCGGCGATCTCCTTGCCGAAGGCGAGCGCGACGCCGCTCTCCACGGGGAGCGCGCCGCTCCGCATCGACGGCCACGCGAGCACCGTGCAGCCGGGCCCGTAGTGGATCCCCTGCGCGACGCCGTACGACTTGCGCAGCACGACGGCGAGCCACGGGACGCGCGTCTGCTGCACGGCGAAGAGGGCCTCCATCCCGAAGCGGATCGTCGCCGCGCGCTCCGCGTCGGGGCCGATCATGAAGCCCGGCTCGTCGACGAAGCTCACGATGGGAAGGTGGAAGGCGTCGCACGTCTCGACGAAGCGGCGCACCTTGCGCGCGCCCTGCGCGGTCATCGCGCCGCCCTCGTGCACGCAGTCGTTCGCGAGGACGCCGACCGGGCGGCCGGCGAGGCGCGCGAGCCCCGTCACCTGGCTGCGCCCGTACTGCGGCGCGAGCTCGAAGAAGGAGCCGGCGTCGACGACGAGCTCCACGATGCGGCGCACCTTGTACGCGCGCCGCGCCTCGCGCGGGAGGATCGCGACGAGCGCCTCCTCCGTGCGGTCCGGCGGGTCGTCGCACGGCGCGGCGGGCGGAAGCTCGAACACGCTCGAGGGAAGGTACGACAGGAAGCGCCGGATCTGGCGCCACGCGTCCGCCTCGTCGTCGGCGCCGTGGTCGACGACGCCGCTCCGGAGGTGCACCTGCGCGCCGCCGAGCTCCTCCTTCGTGAGCGTCGCGCCGAGCGCGCGCTCGACGAGCGCGGGGCCTCCCGTCAGCACCTGCGCGGTCGCGCGCGTCATGAGCGAGAAGTGCGAGGCGACGAGGCGTCCGGCCGGGAACCCGGCGCAGGGCCCGAGCGCCGCGCACACGACCGGCACGGTCGAGAGCGCCTCGAGCGCGAGGAGGTTCATCGGCGAGGGCGAGGTGAGGTCGTAGCCCGAGCGGCCGCGGCTCGCGTAGGAGCCGGAGACGCTCGCGCCCCCGCCCTCGAGGAGCCGCACGAGCGGGACGCGCCTTCGGATCGCGAGCGCCTCGGCGTGCTGGCCCTTCTTGAGCGACGCCTGCGTGTAGGCGCCCCCCTGCACGGTGAAGTCGTCGGCGGCGAGGACGGCGGGGCGCCCGTCGATGCGCACCGTGCCGACGACCACGTTCGCCGGCGTGAAGCCGGCGAGACGGCCCTCGGCGTCGTGGGCGGGCTCGCCGGCGAGGCCGCCGATCTCGCGGAAGCTGCCCGCGTCGGCGAGCGCCGCGATGCGCTCGCGCGCGGTGAGCCGGCCGCGCGCGTGCTGGCGCTCCACCGCCTCGGCGCCGCCCTGCGCGCGGGCGAGCGCGCGGCGGCGCTCGAGGTCGTCGACCTCGTCCTTCCAGCTCACGGCCCAACCATAGCGGCGGACGGATGCCCGAGCGCCGCACGAGCGGGACGGGCCGGTGGGGATCGCGCGCGAGGCCGCCCCCCGCGCGCCGCGGAACGCCGGCGCGCGCGGGTCGCCGGCCCCGGGGCGCGGCGCGCTCGTCGCGCGCCGCCCCGGAGCGTCCGGTAGACTGGGCGCGCGCCCGCCGGAGACCCGATGCCCGCCCCCGACCTCGAACGCCGCGTCGCCGCGCTCGAGGCGCGGCTCGCCGCCGCAGAGGCCGTGCAGGCGATCCAGGCGCTCAAGGCGCGCTACGCGCAGCTCGTCGACGCCCGCTACGCGCGCGGGGCGGTCGTCGAGCCGGCGCGCCTCGCCGCGCTCGCCGACGAGATCGCGTCGCTCTTCGCCGAGGACGCCGAGTGGGACGGCGGGCGCGCCCTCGGCGTCGCGCGCGGCCGCGCCGAAATCGCGGCGCGGATGCGCGAGCCGACCCTGCTCTTCTCGAAGCACTACTTCGTCCAGCCGCGCATCGAGGTGGACGGCGAGCGCGCGCGCGGCCGCTTCGACCTCCTGGCGCCGTGCACGACGCAGGACGGCCGCCCGCACTGGATGGCGGGCGTCGAGGAGGACGAGTACCGCCGCGTGGGGGGCGCCTGGCTGCACCAGCGCATGAAGCTCAGCGTGCTCTTCTACGCGCCGCACCAGACGGGCTGGCAGAAGATCCTCTCGTGAGCCTTCGCCTGCGCCGGCTCTGCGGGCAGCTCCTCGCCGTCGGCTTCGAGGGCACGTCGCTCCCCGAGGCGCTGCGCGCGCGCATCGCGGCGTCCGAGCTGGGCGTCGCGATGCTGTTCGGGCCGAACGTGGAGTCGCCCGCGCAGGTCGCCGGGCTCGTCGCGTCGCTCCGCCGCGCGGCGCCGCCGGACGCGCCGCTCGTCGTCGCAGTGGACCAGGAGGGCGGCGCGGTGCAGCGGCTGCGCGCGCCGCTCACCGAGTGGCCCGACATGCTGTCCGTCGGGAGCGCCGGCGACCCGAACCTCACGCGCGCCGTCGGCGCGGCGCTCGGCGCCGAGCTCGCGGCGCTCGGCATCCAGTGGGATTTCGCCCCCGTCCTCGACGTCCACACGAACCCGGCGAACCCGGTGATCGGGAGCCGCGCCTTCGGCCGGACTCCCGAAGCGGTGACCGCGCACGCACTCGCCTTCTGGCGCGGGCTGCGCGATCGGGGCGTCCTCGGCTGCGGGAAGCACTTCCCCGGCCACGGCGACACGCTGGCCGACTCGCACGAGACGCTGCCGCGCGTGGCACACGACGAGGCGCGCCTGCGCGCCGTCGAGCTCGCGCCCTTTCGCGCGGCCGCCGCCGCGGGGATGGAGGCGCTGATGACGGCGCACGTCGTCTTCCCCGCGCTCGAGCCCGAGCTGCCCGCGACGCTCTCGCGCCGGCTCCTCACGGGCCTGCTGCGCGAGGCCTGGCGCTACGAGGGCCTCGTCGCGAGCGACGACCTCGGCATGGCGGCGGTCGCCGAGCGCTGGACGATCGAGGAGCTGGTCGTCGAGGGGCTGCGCGCGGGCGTCGACCTCTTCCTCGTGCGGCGGCCGCGCGAGCGGCAGGAGGCGGCGTTCGAGGCGCTCGTGCGCGCGGCCGAGCGCGACGCCGGCCTGCGCGCGCGCGTCGAGGCGAGCGCCGCGCGCGTCGCGCGCTTCAAGGCGCTCGCGCGGACGCCGCTGCCGCTCTCCGGCGAGGCGCTCCTCGCGCGGCTCGGCGCGCCGGAGAGCCGGGCGCTCGCGGCGTCGATCGCGCGCGTCGCGCCGGGGCGAGAGGCGAGCTCGGAGGTCGCGCGCGCATGAGGCGCGACGCGGCGGCCGCGCCGGACGCGGCGCGCGCCGCGGGCGCCGGGCCTGCGGCGGGCGCGCGCGGACGCGAGTCCGGCGCGCCGGGCGAGCGCGCGGGCGCGACGCTCCACCGCCCGACCGGGCGCGGCGGGCTCGGCTTCGCGCTCTCGGCCGCGACGATGCTGCTCTGGGGCGTCCTCCCGCTCGCGCTCCGGCACGCGTTGCGCTCGCTCGACGCCGTGACGATCACCTGGTTCCGCTTCGGCGTCGCGTCGCTCGTCCTGGCCGCGCTCCTCGCGAGCCGCGGGCGGCTGCCGAGCCTGCGCGGGCTCGGGGGCACCGGCTGGGCGCTCCTCGCCGTCGCGACGCTCGCGCTCGCGGTGAACTTCGTCGCGTTTCTCGCCGGGCTCGGGCTCACCTCGCCGGCGAACGCGCAGGTCCTGATCCAGCTCGCGCCGATGCTGCTCGGGCTCGGGAGCCTCGTCGTGTTCCACGAGCGCTACACGCGCGCGCAGTGGCTCGGCTTCGCGGTCCTCGTCGGGGGCCTCGTCGCGTTCTTCTCCTCGCAGCTGCGCGAGCTCGCCGCGGCGGCCGCGCCGACCGGCCGCTACCTCGCGGGCGCCGGCCTCCTCGTCGTCGCCGCCGTCACCTGGGCCGCGTACGGGCTCGCGCAGAAGCAGCTCCTGCGCGCGCTCCCCTCGCAGGGGCTCATGCTGTGCATCTACGCGGGCTGCTTCCTGTGCCTCACGCCGGGCGCGCGTCCGGCGGGCGTCGCGGAGCTCGGCGGCGCCGAGCTGGCGGTCCTCCTCTTCTGCGCGGCGAACACGCTTCTCGCGTACGGCGCCTTCGCGAGCGCGCTCGAGCACTGGGAGGCGTCGCGCGTGAGCGCGGTCCTCGCGCTCACGCCGCTCGCCACCCTCGGCTTCTCCGTGACGGGCGCCGCGCTCTGGCCCGACGCCCTCCACGCCGAGCACGTCTCGGCCGCGAGCCTCGCCGGCGCGGCGGCGGTCGTCGCCGGGTCGCTGGCCATCACCCTCGGCACGCGCCGCTGATGGACGGTACGTCGGACCCGCTCGGTCGAGGCGGGAGGAGGCCCCGCGCCTCGTCCCGTACGTCACTCGGGCGGAGTCTCTAGACCGCGGGGGCGGACTCCGTGCCCGACGTCTCTGCGGCGGCGAGATCGGCGCGGAGCGTGCGGGCGCAGGCGAAGAAGAGCGGCCCGGCCAGGGCGCCGATCGCCGCCGTCGCAAGGAGCGAGTAGCGGATCGCGCCCGCGCCGAGCCGGGGCGCGAGCGCGTCGTTCAGCGCGCCGACGAAGAGCGGGCCGAGTCCCTGGCCCACGAGGTTCAAGATCGCGAGCAGCGCCGCCGACGCGAGCGCGCGCATGCGCACCGGCACGAGCCCCTGCGCGAGCGACCAGAGCGAGCCGACGTACATGTTGTTCACGACGTAGAAGACGGCGAAGGAGGCGAGCGCCGTCGCGACGTCGCCGGCGAGATAGAAGGGGACGGCGAACGGGAACGCGGCGAGCGACACCACCGCCGGGAGCCACGCGTGGTAGCGGGCGTCGCGGCGCGCGAGGCGGTCGGCGAGGACGCCGCCCAGCGTGATGCCGAGCGCGCCGCCGAGCCCGGCGACGAGGCCGAACGAGGTGCCGATCGCGCTCGCCCCGAGCTGGTGCACGCGCCCGAGGAAGGCGGGACCCCAGGTGAGGACCGCATAGCCCGAGGTCGCCTGGCAGCACGCGGCGAGCGTGAGGAGCGCGAACGCGCGGCGCCCGAACAGGATGCGCAGCACGTCGCGCCCGCGCGGCGGCTCGGCCCCGACCGCGCGCGCCTCCGACGCCCCGCGCGGCGGCTCGCGCACGGTGAAGAAGACGAGGAGCGCGAGCGGGACGCCGGGAACCCCCGCCGCCAGGAACGCGGTGCGCCAGTCGAACGCGTCGCGGATCCAGCCGCCGCCCATGAACCCGAAGAGGACGCCGAAGTAGATTCCCATCCCGTAGATCGCGAGCGCCGTCGCGCGCCGCTCGGGCGGGAAGTAGTCCGAGAGAAGGGCGTGCGAGGGCGGCGTCCCGCCCGCCTCCCCGATCCCGACGCCGAAGCGCGCCAGCGCGAGCTGCCAGAAGCTGGCCGCCAGCCCGCAGGCGGCCGTCGTCGCGCTCCAGAGCGCGAGGCTCACCGCGACGATCGTGCGGCGGCTGCGGCGGTCCGCGAGGCGCGCGATCGGGATCCCGGCCACCGTGTAGAAGGCGGCGAACGCGAAGCCCGAGAGGAGACCCATCGCGGTGTCGGAGGCGCCGAGCTCGCGCTTCACGTCGTCGAGGACGATCGCGAGGATCTGCCGGTCCACGAAGTTCATCACGTAGACGGCGAGGAGGACGCCGAGCACGTAGCGCGCGTAGGCGGGCGAGAACGGCGCCGCGGGCGCGGCGCCCGGCGCGCGCGCGGCGGCGCTCACCGGCCGGCCGCCTTCGCGAGTCGCTCGAGGAACGGGCGCACCTCCGCGCGCGACGCCGCGTAGACGCCGAGCGCGAACGAGGCGATCGTCGCGCCGGCCGCGGCGAGCTCGGGGAGCGCCGCGAGCGCGGCGTCGAGGTCCGGCCGCCCGCCCTCGCCGCGCACGATCGGCGCGTGCGCGCGCACGCCGAGGCCCGCCGGGTCGCGGCCGGCGCGCGCGAGCGCGGGGCGGAGCCGGGCGAGGCCCTCGCGCAGCGCCGCGGGACGCGAGTCCATCGGCATCCAGCCGGCGCCGAGCTCCGCGACGCGCTCCACGTTGCGCGGCCCGAGCGCGACGCCGAGCCAGATCGGGACGCCCCCCGGCTGGACCGGCCGGGGCAGGCACCAGATCTCCTCGAACGACACCGTGGCGGAGCGGAACGAGGCGGGCGCGTCGCGCCAGAGCGCGCGGCAGGCGCGCAGCCCGTCCTCGAGCCGGCGCCAGCGCTCGGCGAAGGGGACGCCCGAGGCGGCGTACTCCTCCTCCTGCCAGCCCACGCCGACCCCGAGATCGAGCCGCCCGCCGGAGAGGACGTCGAGCGTGGCCGCCGTCTTCGCGAGGAGGAGCGGCGTCCGGAGCGGCGCGATGAGGACGCCCGTCGCGAGCCGCACGCGCCGCGTCGCGCCCGCCATCGCCGCGAGGGTGGTGAGCGGCTCCGGCCAGGGCTCCTCGAGCGGGAGCGGGAAGGGCCCGTACGGGTAGCGGTCGAGGCGCCGCCCCATCGCCACGTGGTCGGGCAGCGCGATCTGGTCGACGCCGAGGTCGTCGGCCATGCGGGCCAGCTCGACGAGCCCGGCGAGGTCCGCGCCGTAGAGGCGGGAGAGCCCCGAGACGGTGATCGAGAGCGCGAGCCGGGCCGCCACGTCCCCCTCCGGCCCGCGACGGTACCCGGCTGCGGGCGGCGCCGGAAGCCGGCGCCGCCGCCCCCGTCGGCGCGCCGGTGGCCGCGGCGGCGGGGCGCTCCGTCCCCGGCGCGCGGCGCGGCGGCCGCCGCCCCGCCCGGGCTCCGCGTTCACGTCGTGAAGCGCCGTCTCACGCCTCCTCGGCAGGAGGAATCGATCCCATGGCTCTCGCGCGCTCCGCGTGCCTGCTTCGACTGGTCTGGACCTCGCTCTTTCTCGCTCTCGCGCTGCTCCTCGCGCCGAGCGCGCGCGGCGCGGGCACGGTCGGCGACGGCACCCCGGCGAGCTGCACCGAGACCGCCTTCGCCGCCGCCCTCGCGGGCGGAGGCGACGTCGGCTTCGCCTGCGGCGCCGCGCCCGTCGCGATCCCCGTGACGCAGCGCCACTGGGTCGCGGCGGACGCGCGGATCGACGGCGGCGGGCGGGTCGCACTGGACGGCGCAGGGCGCTTCCCCGTCCTCGGCGTGCGGGCGGGCGCGACGCTGCGCCTGCGCGGCCTCACGATCGCCCGCGGCGGCTGGGAGGCCGGCGCGGTCTTCGTGGAGGAGGCGGCCACGCTGGAGACGGAGGACGTGGACTTCGTGGAGAACGTCCGCTCCGGGATCTACAACACGGGGCGCGCCGTCGTGCGGGGCGGCTCCTTCCGCGGGAACACGAGCAACGGCGCAGGCGGCATCTACCACGCGCGCGGGACGCTGCTCGTCGAGGGCGCCGAGTTCCGCGACAACGACGCCGCGATCCGGGCCGAGGCCGCCGCCGAGATCCGCGGCGCGCTGTTCGAGGACAACCAGAACACGTTCGACGGAGGCGGCGCGATCTACAGCTCCGCGCCCCTCACGGTGGCGGACTCGACCTTCCGGCGGAACCAGGGCCGCGGCGCGGGCGGCGCGATCTTCTGCTGGCGGGAGCTCGAGGTCGTGCGCAGCCTCTTCGAGAGCAACCGGGCGGTCTACTACTCGGGCGGCGCCATCGGCTGCTACAACAACGTAAACGATCCCGGCAGCCGCGTGGACGTGCGCGACAGCGTCTTCGCCGGGAACCGCGCCCCCCAGACCGGCGGCGCGCTCTACGCGCACGGGCCGCAGACGGCGGTCTCGTACGAGAACGTGACCGTCATCGGAAACGAAGCGCCGCGCGCGAGCGGCATCTTCCACGAGGGGCTCTCGGGCGAGCTGCGCCACGTGACGCTGGCCGGTGACGACCTCGAGGCTGCGACCGGCGGGCTCGTCGTCGCGAACAGCCTCCTCGTCGACGCGCGCTGCGAGGGCGCCTTCGCCGACGGCGGCGGCAACCTCCAGTTCCCGGCCGACGTCTGCAGCGCCGCGCTTCCCGACGCGGCGAGCGATCCCGGGCTCTCGGCGCTCGCGGACCACGGTGGACCGACGCCCACCCTGGCCTTGCCCGAGGACAGCGTCGCGCGCGGCGCCGGCCTCGCGGCGTCGTGCCCGCCCGGCGACCAGCGCGGCGCGCGCCGGCCGGCCGGCGAGCCGTGCGACGCGGGTGCCTTCGAGCGCGGCGCGGTGCCCGTCGTCGCCTCGCTCACGCCGGCCTCCGCGAAGGTCGGCTCGCCCGACCTCGCGCTCGCGGTCCACGGCGCGGGCTTCCTCGACCAGAGCGTCGTCCTCTTCGACGGCTCGCCGCTCGCGACGCGCTTCGAGAGCGCCTCGGTGCTGCGCGCGGTGATCCCGGCGGCCCGGCTGGCGCAGGCCGGCACGGCCGCGGTCCGCGTGGAGACGCCGGTCGCCGACGGCGGCGTCTCCGCGGAGTCGCTGCCGTTCGAGATCGGGAGCGGCCCGGCGCAGGGAGTGTGCGGCGACGGCGAGCTGGACCCCGGCGAGGCGTGCGACGACGGCAACGAGGTCGCGGGCGACGGCTGCGAGAACGACTGCACGCCGACGGCGCCCGGCCCCGGCGCCTGCGACGGGCTCGTCGACATCGCCCGCGCGCGCTGCGAGCTGGCGCGCGCGAAGCAGCCGGGCTGGGCCTGCGGCGACGAGGTGCTCGCGCCGAAGCTCGCGAAGGCGCTCGGCAAGGCGGTCGACGCCGCGGACGCGAAGCTCGCGAAGGCCGCCCAGAAGGAGCGCAAGCGCAGCGGCCTCGCGGCGGCGGCCGCCCGCAAGCTCGGGAAGCTCGAGCGCAAGGCCGCGACCAAGCTCGGCGGCGCGCAGTCCGAGGCGTGCCGCCTCGACCTCGCCGACGCGCTCGTCGCGCTCCGCGCCGAGGTCGAGGCGCTGTTCTAGGCCGAGGCGCGCGCCGCGCCGGGACTTCCCCGGCGCGGCGCTGCCCTATCCTCCCGGACCGGTCCGTCCGGTCCGGGAGGATGCGAGTTGGCGTCGGCGCCGCGGGGCTCCCGCTACGTCGGCCGCGCGGGGGAGCTCGCGCGGCTCGACGCGCTGGTCGACGACGTGGCCGCCGGCCGCCGCCGCGTGCTCCTCGTCGGCGGCGAGGCGGGGATCGGGAAGACCCGCACCGTCTCCGAGCTCGCCGAGCGCGCCCGCGCGCGCGGCGCGCGCGTCCTCTGGGGGCGCTGCCCCGAAGCCGAGGGCGCGCCCGATTTCTGGCCGTTCGTGCAGATGGTGCGCGCCTTTGCCGAGGGGGCGGCGCCGGACGCGCTGCGCAGCGCGCTCTCCGGCGCCGAGGACCTCGCCCGGCTCGTCCCCGAGCTCGGCGCGCGCGTTCCCGGTCTCGCCGCGGCGACGCCGGCCCTCGACGCGAGCCAGGCGCGCTTCCGCCTCTTCGACGCCGCCGCCTCGTTCGCGCGGCGCCTCGCGCGCGAGGCGCCGCTCCTCCTCGTCTTCGACGACCTCCACTTCGCCGACCCCTCGTCGCTGCGCCTCCTCGAGTTCGTCGCGCGCGATCCGGAGCCCGCCGCGCTCGGGATCGCGTGCACGTGGCGCGACACCGACGTGACGCCCGACGCGCCGGCCGCCCTCTGCGTCGCCGAGCTCGCGCGCGCACCCGGCGCCGAGCGCGTGATGCTGCGCGGGCTCGAGGAGCCGGAGCTCGCGACGTACCTCGAGCACGCCGTCGGCGTGACGCCCTCGGCGGCCGTGCTCGCGGACCTGCACCGGCGCAGCGAGGGGAACCCCTTCTTCGCCGCGGAGCTGCTGCGGCTCCTCGCCGGGGACGGCGAGCACGCCGCCGGCCCGGCGGGAACGCTGCCGCCCTCGGTGCGCGCGGTGGTCGGGCGCCGGCTCGAGCGGCTACCCGCCGAGACGCGCGCGGCGCTCGAAGTCGCGGCCGTGGTCGGACGCGAGTTCTCGCTGCCGCGGCTGGAGCTCGCCGCGGAGCGCACGCGCGTCGAGCTGCTCGAGCGGCTCGAGCCCGCCGTCGCGGCGCGCGTCGTCGAGGCGGTGGACGCCGCGTCCGGCCGCTACCGCTTCGCGCACGCGGTGATCCGCGAGGTGCTCTACGACGGGCTCCCGCTCACGCAGCGGCTCGCGCTCCACGAGCGCGTCGGGAAGGCGATCGAGGCGCTCCACGGCGCGGACCGCGACGACCACCTCGCCGAGCTCGCGCACCACTTCTGCGCGGCGGCGCCGCTCGGGCACGCGGACGTCGCCGTCGAGTACGCGCGCCGCGCCGCGGAGCGCGCGTGCGAGCGGCTCGGCTTCGAGGAAGCCGCGCTCCTCTACCGGCGCGCGCTCGACGCGCTCGGCCTCGGCGACGACGACTCGCCGCGGCGCTGCGATCTCCTCGTCGGCCTCGGCGTGGCGCAGCACCGCTCCGGCGCGATCCCCGCCGGAGCCGAGCGCCTGGCGGAAGCGCTCGCGCTCGCGCAGCGCCTCGACGATCCCGAGCGCATCTTGCGCGCCATCCTCGGGCCGGGCTGGTTCGTCGGCGACACGTTCCCGATCTCCGACCTCGGCGAGGCGCCCGCCCTCGAGCGCGCGCTCGCGCGGATCCCGGGCGACTCGGCGCTCGTCGCCGAGGCCGTGTCGTTCCTCGCCACGCGCCTCTTCTGGGTGGGCCGGCTGGAGGAGGCCGACCGCGAGAGCGCGCGCGCCGTCGCGATCGCGCGTCGCGTCGGCGATCCGCGGCGGCTCGGGCGCTGCCTCGAGGCGCGTCACTGGGTGCTCGGCGGCCCGGACCACCTCGCGGAGCGCGAGGCGCTCGCCGGGGAGCTGCTCGCCGTGGCGGAGGCCGCGGGCGACGTCGAGATGCAGTGCGCGGCGCACCGCTGGCGCGCGACGGACGCCCTCGAGCGCGGCGACGGCGCCGGCTTCGAGCGCGAGCTCGCCGCCTGCGCGAGCGTCGCGAGGCGGACGCGCCAGCCCTTCTTCCGCTTCTTCGCCGCCGCGCTCCGCGCGCTCGACGCCCTCGTGAGTGGTAGGCTCGAGGAGGCCGAGCGCCGCGCCCAGCGCGTCCTCGAGGCGTCGCTCCGGAGCGGCTACGCGTCGGGCGCTTCCTCGATGGCCACCCTCCTCATGCTGGTGCGCTGGCACCGCGGCGACCTCGAGGGGGCGCTCGCCCTCACCGCCGAGGGCTTGCGCCAGCGCAACACGATCACGCAGGTGCTGCGCGTCGCGCGCGCGGCGTTCGAGGCCGAGGCGGGGCGCCCCGCCGAAGGCCGCGCAGTGCTCGAGGAAGTGCTCTCGGGCGAGCCGCTGCCGCGGAACCGCAGCTTCACCGGCGTCGGCATGATGCTGGCGCGGATCTGCGAGCGGATCGGGGCCGTCGACCGCGCGCCCGCGGTCTACGCGCTGCTCGAGCCGTACGCCGACCGCAACGCGACGATCGGGCTCTCGAACCTGACCGTCCTCTCCTCCGTGGCCTCGCCGCTGGGCGGGCTCTCCGCCCTGCTCGGCCGCTACGACGAGGCGGAGCGGCACCTGGAGCGCGCGGTCGCGCTGGAGACGCGCACGGGCTCCCAGGCCTGGCTCGCGCTCACGCAGCTCCGCTACGCGCGGATGCTCGCGGCGCGGGGCGCGCCGGGCGACCGCGCGCGCGCGCGGGAGCGCGCGGCGGCCGCGCTCGACGCGGCCCGGCGGCACGGCTTCGCGGCGTTCCTCGCCGAGGGCGAGGGGCTCTTGCGCGAGCTCGAGGAGGGCTACGCGGGCGCCGGGCCGGCGCCTCGCGCCGCCGCCGCCGCCGCCTCGGCGCGCGGACGCTTCGTGCGCGAGGGCGACGTCTGGGTCGTCGCGCTCGACGGCGCGCAGTGCCGGCTGCGCGACGCGCGCGGCCTGCGCGTCCTCGCGCACCTCCTCGCGCATCCGGGCGCGGAGCTGCACGCGCTCGACCTCTACGCGGTGAGCGGTGGGCGTCCGGCCGGCGAGGTGGTCGACGCGGGCGACGCCGGCCCTGCGCTCGACGCCGCCGCCAAGGCCGCGTACCGCGCGCGGCTCGCCGAGCTGGCCGAGGAGCTCGCCGAGGCCGAGCGCTTCCACGACGCGGGGCGCGCCGAGCGGGCGCAGGCGGAGATCGACGCCCTCACCGAGGAGATCGCGCGCGGCGTCGGGCTCGGCGGCCGCGACCGGACCGTGGCCTCGGCCGCCGAGCGCGCGCGTCAAGCGGTGACGCACGCGGTGCGCGCCGCGCTCAAGCGCTTGCGCAGCGAGCTGCCCGCGCTCGCCGACCACCTCGCTCCGCGCATCCGCACGGGGCTCTACTGCGCCTACCTCCCCGACCCGACGCGCCCGATCGACTGGGAGCTGTGAGCCGCGGCTTCCGAGCCCCGTCCGGCGCGCTGAACGGTGATCGGCACGGCCCCGGTTGACGCGCGCGGCGCGCTTCTGGTGCAATGCGCGCGGCTCGGAGGGGATGCCGATGGATCGCCGTGCGCCGCGCTCGCTCCGGCTCGCCGCCTCGCTCGTCGCGCTCGCCGCCGCCACGTCCGGCTGCGTCGCGCGGCTCTCGCGCTCGGTGCCCGTGCGCGAAGCGGAGCCCTGGCTCGTGAAGCGCACGCTCGTGAGCGAGCGCCCGCAGCGCGGGGGCGAGCCCCAGTGCGTGCGCGAGGTGACCCTCGAGATCGCCTACCTGCCCGGCGCGGCCTACGCGCTCGACCTGCGGCCCGGGCTCTTCGCGTCCAACGAGTTCTCGGTCACGCTGCACGAGTCCGGGACGCTGAAGCAGGTGACGCTGAACTCGGATCCGCAGGTCGACGAGACGCTCGAAGCCGTCGGCGCGCTCGGCGAAGGGCTCGCGTCGGCGGCGGCGACGGTCGCCCCGCTCCTGGCGCCGCCCGCGGCCGAGGTGCTCCCGGGCCCGACGTGCGCCCCGAGCGCGACCCTGAAGCTCGCCCCGCTCGCCTGCTTCGCCGACCCGCGCCCGCGCGAGCTCGACCCCGCCCGCTGCCCCGCTGCCTTCTGATCTCTCGAGGAGCCTCTGGGCCGAGGGGCCCGACCCCTCCGTGAAGAGGCGCGTTCAGCGGCGCTGGAAGACGACGGGCATCGACTCCCAGCCCTGCACGAACTCCGTGCGGATGCGGCGCAGCCGGTCCTCGCGCACCTCGTAGCGCGGGGCGTGGGCGAGGAGCTTCTGGAAGCAGAGCTTCCCCTCCGTCGTCGCGAAGTGGCGGCCGATGCAGGCGTGGATGCCGTGGCCGAAGCTCAGGATCCGCGGCGGGCGGCGCCGGATGTCGAAGCGGTCGGGGTCCTGGAACTCGCGCGGATCGCGGTTCGCCGACGGGTAGAGGAACATGACGGGCCGGCCCTTGCGCATGGTGACGCCGTGCAGCGTCACGTCGCTCTTCAGCGTGCGCATCAGGAACTGGGTCGGCATGTCGTAGCGCAGCATCTCCATGTAGGCGTCCGGGATGAGCGAGGCGTCCTTCGCGAGCTGCTCGCGCTGGTCCGGGTGCTGCCACAGCCGGTGGACGCCGCTCGCGAAGGTCTTCGGGAAGGTCTCCGAGCCGCCGATGATGAACATCGAGAGGTGCGACGCGGCTTCTTCGTCGGCGAACTTCCGGCCGCCGATCTCGGCGCCGATCACGAGGTCGACGACGGTGTCGCCGGTGAGCCCCTTGCGGCGCCGCTCCTGGATGAGCTGGATGAAGTAGCCGAACATCTCGTTCATCGCGGCGAGGCCGTCCGGCGTCATGCCCGCCGGGTGCTCCTCGTCGCGCGCGAAGAAGCGCCAGACGAGCCGGTTCAGCAGGGGCGCGTCCTCGAGCGGGAAGCCGTTGGCGAGGCAGGCGACGCGCACCGAGACTTTCGCCGCGAAGTCGTTGAAGAGGTCCGCCTCGTCGCGGTCCGCGATCTCCGCGAACGCCTCGTCGACGAACTGCTGGATCTGCGCCTCGAGCCGCCGCACGGCGCCTGGCGTGAAGAACTTCGCGAGCGGCGAGCGGAGCTGCGTGTGCTCGGGCGGGTCCATGAGGTTGATCATCGGCGTCACCGGCTGGACCTTCGTCAGCAGGTGCGACGCGGTCGTCCCCAGCGCGACCGAGTAGTTCTCCGCGTCCATCGAGGCGTTCCAGATGTCCTCGAAGCGCGAGAGCGCCCAGCAGTCCCACTTCTCGACGTGGTAGCAGGGCGCCTCCTCGCGCAGCCGCTTGTAGACGGGGTGCGGGTCCTGGATGACCTCCTCGGCGAAGGGGTCGTAGCGGAGCGGTGCGGTCATGGGAGGAGCTCCTCGTATCGAAGGCGCGGGTCAGGAGAGGCCGTGGCGCTTCTCGAGCGTGGCGAGGATGCGGTTCGCGAGGTCCTCGGCCGCGGGCAGCATGAGCGGCTTCATGAGGGCGTTCACCATCGGCGCCATGGGGCCGCCGGGGTCGATGCGCAGGCGGAACGTGAGGCGCGCGCTCCCGGTCGCGGGCCCGGCGTCCGCGCTCGCCGCGCGCCGCGCGCGCCCGTGGCGCAGGCGGTAGAGGACGCGCGCGAGCGCGGCGAGGAGGCGCGCGACGAGGCCCTGGCGCGGCCGCGGCGCCGCGGCGGAGGCGTCCTCGAACGGCTCGAGCAGGAAGGTCCCGCTCCCCTGCATCGGCTCGTTCGAGCCCTTGAGCGAGAACGTCACCTTCGTCGGCGGGCTCCACTCCTCGATGTGGACCGCGAACTTCACCGTGCGCGCGAGGACGCCGACGTCGCCCTTCAGCACCCAGGTGGAGTCCTTCTCGCCGTGCTTCTCGTGGCTCTGGTAGCCGGCGACGAAGGGCGCCCAGTGGTCCATCTCGCGCACGAACTCCCAGATCGTCTCCACCGGGAGCTTCGCGGTCGTCGCGTACTCGACCTCGGGCACGCGTCAGCCCTGGACGGGGCGTCCCGCCGCGTGGCGGCCGGCGACGTAGCCCCAGGTGATCGCGCGGCAGTTCGAGGTGCCGCTCTGGTAGCCGCCGCCGAGGTCGAGGAGCGCCGCGGAGTTGCCGACGGCGTAGAGCCCGGGGATCGGGCGGCCGCGCACGTGCATCACCTGCGCGTCCGTGTTCCAGCGCAGGCCGTGCGAGTTGATGCCGACGCTCACGGGCACGAGCTTCACGCCGTGGTACGGCGGCTTGTCGAGGGGGCCGACGTTCGGGTTCTGGTACGAGAGGTCGCCGACGAGCCGCACCGCCCACGGCATCGAGCCCTTGCCGAAGTCGGGGTCCTCGCCCTTGCGCGCGTGCTCGTTGAAGCGCGCGAGCGTGCGCTCGAGGCCGTCGGGGTCGATCCCGAGCTTCACGGCCAGCTCGCGCGGCGTGTCGGCCTGCACGACGAGGCCCTCGGGCAGCGGCTGGCCCGGCATGAAGGAGCCGAGCGGGTAGCGCTCCCGGTAGTTGCCGTCGAAGATCAGATACGGCTGGACGTTCGGCTGCTCCTGCCTCTTCCCGTCCCACCAGCGCGCGCGCGGCTGGTAGTCCTTGTAGAACGACTCGTCGCAGAAGCGCTCGCCCTTCGCGTTCACCCAGATCGCGTGCGGGCAGCCGCACTCCCACGACGAGCGGTAGAGCGGGCGCCCCTCGCACTCCTCGCCGGGGATCTGGTAGCCGAAGAAGAGCGCGAGGTTCGTCGGCGGCACCGACGCGATCGCCGCGCCGATCTCCGGGCCCATCACGAGGTGGTCGCCGTCGAGGTAGGCGGGGAAGACGCCGTGCCAGTCGGGCATGTTCTCGAACATGCAGGCCATCGGCACGTTGTGGTCGTAGCCTCCGATCGCGAGCACCACGCCGCGCGTCCCGCGCACCCAGAAGTCGCGCCCGTCGCGCTCCGCCCGCACTCCGACGACGCGCTCCCCCTCGGTCACGAGCTCGCGCGCCGGCGCCTCGACGAACGCGGGGATCTTGCGGTCGATCACGGCCGCCTTCACGAAGAACCCCATCATGCCGGGCCCGAAGCTGCGCTGGTCGTCGACGATGCGCTGGCCGAGGAGCTCGAAGTTCCACTCGGTGACCTTCGCGAGGCCGCCCCACTCGTACATCTCCTCGTGGAGCGCGCCCATCGGCATGATCGGCGTGAGAAACGTCTTCCCCTGCCACTCGCCGAGGCTCTTGCCGTCGAAGAGCTCCACGGAGAGGTAGCGGCCGCTCCCCTTCGAGCCGGGGGCGAAGGGGTAGTAGTAGTCGGGCAGCCCCTGGCACGCCTTCCAGCGGACGCCCGCGCGGTCCTCGTAGTACTCGACCGCCTCGTGCATCGTGCCCAGCCACTTCTCGCGGTGGGGCGCGCTGCCGTAGCCCATGGCGAGGAAGTCGACGTAGCGGCGGCCCTCCTCCGGCGAGTCCTCGAGCCCGAGCCGGCGCATGTGCCGGTTCGCCGGAACGAACACCTCGCCGCCCCCGAAGGCGCACAGTCCGCCGAGCTTGGGCGCCTTCTCGAGGATCGCGCAGCGCAGCCCGAGGTCGTGGGCGACGATCGCCGCCGACGTCGCGCCGAGCCCCGAGCCCACGCAGACGAGGTCGACTTCGAGATCCCAGCGGGCCGGCGCGGTCGCCATGCAGGGCCCCTCCCGAGCGCGGGTGAATGAGAACGAAACGTATAGTATCGTAATTCGGGCCGCCGGAAGCCATCGGCAGCGGGCTCTCAACATGCTGGAACCCAAAGGGAAAGCGGCGGACAAGGCGGACGAGGGCGGCGCGAGCGCGGGCCGTCCCCGGAGCGGCGAGGCGCACCAGGCGATCCTCGACGCGACGCTCGAGCTGCTCGGCGAGGTGGGCTTTTCGGCCCTCACCGTGGAGGGCGTCGCGAGCCGCGCCGGCGTCGGCAAGGCGACCATCTACCGGCGCTGGCCCTCGAAGCTCCCGCTCGTCGTGGAGGCGTTCGGCGGGCTTCCGGCGCTCGCGGACGTGGACCTCGGCACGGTCGACCGCGACCTCAAGGCGATGCTGCGGGGCTACCTGGAGCTCTTCCACAGGACGCCGCTCGCGACGGTGCTCCCGAGCCTCGCGGGCGAGCGCGCGCACAACGACGAGCTCTCGCACCTGATCGATCCGGTGATGAAGGGCCGGCGCCAGCCGCTCGTGCGCGCGCTCCAGCGCGGCGTCGCGCGCGGCGAGCTGCCGCGCGAGCTCGACCTCGACCTCGCCGCCGACCTCGTCGTCGGCCCGATCGCCGTCCGCCTCTTCTTCACCGGCCGCCCGCTCCAGCCCTCCATGGTCGACCCCATCGTCGACCTCGCCCTCGCGGGCCTGCGCGCCGGCGCGCCGTCGGCGACGTCGCGTCCGAGGAAGACCCCCGACGCCGCGTCCGCCTAGGAACGGCGCTCCGCGTAGCGCTCGCGCAGGTCGCGCTTCAGGACCTTGCCGGAGGCGTTGCGCGGGAGCTCCGCGACGACCTCGAGCTGCTCGGGGATCTTCTGCGCGGCGAGGCCGCGCCCGCGCAGGAAGGCGGCCATCTCGTCGAAGCCGAGCGGCGACGCCGGGTCCGCGCACGCGACGACCGCGCAGGCGCGCTCGCCGCGCTCGGCGTCGGGGAGCCCGACCACCGCGACGTCGCGCACCTTCGGGTGCGCGGCGAGGTGGTCCTCGATCTCCTTCGCGCTCAGGTTCTCGCCCTTTCGGATGATGACGTCCTTCAGTCGCCCGGTGACGACGAGGTAGCCCTCGCCGTCGAGGTGGCCGAGGTCGCCGGTGCGGAAGAAGCCGCCCTCGTCGAACGCCTCGGCGTCGAGCGCGGCGTCGACGTAGCCGCGGAAGAGGTGAGGACCGCGCACGCGGATCTCGCCCTCCTCGCCGGGCGCGGCGGGGCGGCCGTCGCGGAGCCGCACGACGCGCAGCTCGGTGTCGCGCGTGGCCCGACCCTCGCTCGCGGCGAGCTTCTCGTCGGGGTCGAAGACCGACCCCATCGTCGCGATCGGGTGCTCGGTGAGCCCGTACCCCGCGACGACGCCCGCTCCGCCGAACGCCGCCTTCATCGCGGCGTGGAGCCCGGGCGGCTTCGGCGCGCCGCCGCCCGGGAAGGCCCGCACGCGCGGGAGGATCGGCGCCGCGCTCGCGCGCTGGAGCGCGAGGTACGCCTGGTGGAAGACGGTCCCGGCGCCGGCCAGCGTCGCCCCGTGCGCCGCGAGGACGGGGACGGTCGCCTTCGCGTCGAAGACCTCGACCGCGATCTGCGCGAAGCCCGCGAGGAGACCCGCGAAGAGCCAGCACACGCCGCCCACGTGCGTGAGCGGGAAGACGAGCGCGTTGCGGTCGTCGGGGCGGAGCGCGAGCGCTTCGACGAGGGCGCGCCCCGCGGCGCCGACCGACGCGTCGGTGTGCCGCGCGCCCTTCGGGTCCGCCGTCGTGCCGGAGCTGTAGAAGACCCAGCGCACCGGCCCCTCCGCCGTCGCCTGTGCGGGTCGCGGTGGCGCGGGCGCGCGCGGGAGCGCGGCGGGGTCGCCTTCCGGCAGCGCGCCGTCGACCACGAGGACCTGGAGCCCCGGCACGGACGCCGCCACCTCGCGCGCCATCGCGGCGTGGTCGAAGCCGCGAAACCGCGACGGCACCACGAGGAGCCGCGCCCCGCTCTGGCGCGCGACGAAGCCCACCTCGCGCGCGCGCAGGAAGGGGAGCACCGGATTCTGCACCGCGCCGAGGCGCGCGAGCGCCGCGAGGAGGACGAGCGCCTCGAGCCGCGTCGGGAGCTGCCAGGAGACGGGCGTCCCCTCGCCGACCCCGCGCGCCGCGAGCCCGGCCGCCGCGCGCAGCGCGGCGTCGCGGTAGCCCGCGAACGAGAGCCGGCGCCCCGCCTCGTCGACGGCGAACGGCGCGTCGGGCGTCGCCGCGGCGCGCCGCTCGAGGAGCGGCCAGAGCGCGAGCGGGCCGTCGAGCGCCGCGGTCGCGGGCCGCTCGCCGGGGCGCCCGCCACGCGCCTCGCGCGCGCGGCCCGTCACCGCCCTTCCCCTCCGGCGGCCCGCCCCGTGCGCCGGGCGGGCGCGCGCGCCGCGACGGCCGCGAACGCCTCGCGCGTGATCCGGTAGAGGACGTGGGCGCGCAGCGGGTGTCCGGGCGCGAGCTTCGGGTGCTCGAAGTCGCCGCTCGGGTCGCGCGTCATCCCGAGCCGCTCCATCACGCGCCGCGACGGCGCGTTCGCCGCGGTCGTGAACGAGACGATCTCCGCGAGCGCGCGCGGCCCGAACCCGAACGCGAGCGCGGCGCGCGCCGCCTCGGTCGCGTACCCGCGGCCCCAGTGCGCCCGCGCGAGCCGCCAGCCCACCTCGACGCACGGCGTGAAGGCCGCCGCGAAGTCGGGGACGGCCAGGCCGACGAAGCCCGCGAAGGCCGTCTCGCCGGGAACCTCCAGCGCGAACAGGCCGAGCCCGTGCGCCGCCCAGCCCGCGCGGATGCGCGCGGCGAGCGCGTCGCTCGCCTCGCGCGCGAGCGGCCCGCCGAGCCAACGCATGACCTCGGGGTCGGCGTTCAGCGCCGCGAACGGAGCGAGGTCGTCGTCGCGCCAGGGCCGGAGCAGGAGGCGCTCGGTGCGGAGCGAAGGCGTCATCCGGGCGCGGCGCGGCGGCGCAGCTCCACCTTCAGGACCTTGCCCGACGCGTTGGTGGGAAGCGCGTCGACGATCTCCACCCGGCGCGGGACCTTGTAGTTCGCCATGTGCTCGCGACACCAGGCGATCACCGCCTCGGGCGCGAGCCGCGCCCCGGGCGCCGGGACGACGTAGGCGACTCCCACCTCGCCCATGCGCTCGTCCGGCACGCCGACGACCGCCACCTGCGCGATGCCGCCGTGGCGGTACATCAGATTCTCGATCTCGGCCGGGTAGCAGTTGAACCCGCCCACGATGAACATGTCCTTGATGCGGTCGGTGATGCGCAGGTAGCCGCGCTCGTCCATCACGCCGACGTCGCCCGTGTGGAGCCAGCCGTCCGCGTCCACCGCCTTGGCGGTCTCCTCGGGGTCGTCGAGGTAGCCGCGCATCACGTTGAAGCCGCGCACCCACACCTCGCCCGGCGTCCCGCGCGGGACCTCGCGCCCGGCGCCGTCGACGCACCTCACCTCGACGCCCGGGATCGCCCGCCCCGACGTCGTGGCGATCGTCTCGGCGTCGTCGGTGGGAAGGCACATCGTGACGGTGCCGCAGCTCTCCGTGAGCCCGTAGGCGGTGAGGACGCTCTCGAAGCCGAGCTCGGAGCGCATGCGCCGGACGAGCTCCACCGGCACCGAGGCGGCGCCCGTCACGGCGAGGCGCAGGCTCGAGAGGTCGGAGCGCGCGCGCTCGGGATGCGCGAGCAGCGACTGGTAGAGCGTCGGCGGTCCGGGGAGGACGCTGATGCGCTCCGCTTCGATGCGGGCAAGCACCGCGCCGGCGTCGAAGACCGCGTGCGGGATCGCCGTCGCGCCGACCTGGATGCACGCGAGCCAGCCCGCCTTGTAGCCGAACGTGTGGAAGAACGGGTTCACGATCAGATAGCGGTCGCCGGCGCGGATCCCGGCGCCGCGGCTCCAGGCGTCGAAGACGCGCAGCGTCTGGCCGTGGGTGGTCATGACGCCCTTCGGGTACCCGGTCGTCCCCGAGGTGAACATCACGTCGGAGAGGTCGTCGGGCGCGACGGCCGCCGCGCGCTCGCGCGCCTCCTTCTCGCCGACGGCCGCGCCCCGAGCCAGGAAGGCGTCCCACGGCGTCGCGTTCGCCGAGGCGCCCTCGAGGGTCACGACGTCGCGCAGCGCCGGCAGCGACTCGCCGGCCAGCGACGCGGCGTAGTCGACCCCGAGGAACTCGCCCACCGTGAAGAGGAGGCGGGCCGCGCTCCGGCGCAGCACGTAGCCCGCCTCCGCCGCCTTGAAGCGCGTGTTGAGCGGGACGAGCGCGGCGCCGGCGCCCTGGAGCCCGATCGCCGCGACGACCCAGGCCGCGGCATTCGGCGCCCAGATCGCGACGCGGTCCCCGCGCTCCACGCCCGACGCCATGCAGGCGCGCGTCGCCGCGAGGCCCGCCGCGGCGAGCTCGCGGAAGGAGAGCCGCACCTCCCCGTCGACGAGCGCGGGGCGCCCGCCGAAGCGCTCCGCCGCGCGCGCCACCGCGCGCGGGATCGTCGTGTGCCCCCAGTCGAGCGCGTCGTCGAGCGCATCGTCGCGGCCGGCGCCGCCCGCGCCGTCCGCGGGCGCCCCCGCCTGGTCCATCGGCCGCCTCGCGCCTTGCATACGGAACGTATCGTATTCTAATGTGGCCGGACTCTCATGGACATCCGCTTCAGCGAGGAGGACGAGGCGTTCCGCCGGGAGGCCGCCGCCTGGCTGGAGGACGCGCTCGCGGGGGAGTTCGCGGTCCTGCGCGGGCGCGGCGGGGCGGGCGACGACGCGGCGCTCGTCGACGAGCGCCGCGCCTGGGAGCGCAAGCTCGCGGAGGGCGGCTGGACGTGCATCGGCTGGCCGCGCGAGCACGGCGGGCGCGGCGCGAGCCTCACGCAGCAGGTGATCTTCTACGAGGAGTACGCCCGCGCGCGGGCGCCCGGCCGCCTGAACCACATGGGCGAGACGCTGCTCGGCCCGACGCTCATCGCCTTCGGCAGCGAGGCGCAGAAGCGGCGCTTCCTCCCTCCGATCGTGCGCGGCGAGGAGATCTGGTGCCAGGGCTACTCGGAGCCGAACGCGGGCTCCGACCTCGCGAACGTGCAGACGCGCGCGCGCCTCGAAGGCGGCGAGTGGGTCGTGGACGGGCAGAAGGTGTGGACCTCGTGGGCCGCTTGGGCGGACTGGGGGTTCGTGGTCTGCCGCACGGACCCGGCGTCGAAGCGCCATCAGGGGCTCTCGTACCTGCTCGTGCCGATGAGGCAGCCGGGCGTCGAGATCCGCCCCATCCGCCAGATCACCGGCGACGCCGAGTTCTTCGAGGTGTTCTACGACGGCGCCCGCACGGCGTCGGACTGCGTCGTCGGCGCGCCGGGCGACGGCTGGCGCATCGCGATGGCGACGCTCGCGTTCGAGCGCGGCGTCTCCACGCTCGGGCAGCAGATGGCGTTCCGCAACGAGCTCGCCGAGATCGTCGCGGCCGCGAAGCGCAGCGGGCGCGCCTCCGATCCCCTGATCCGCCAGCGCATCGCGAGCGCGTGGATGGGGCTCGAGATCCAGCGCTGCAACGCGCTCCGCACGCTCTCGAGCGAGGGCGAGCTCGCCGGCCCTGCGATGATCCACAAGATCTTCTGGGCGACCTGGCACCGCGAGCTCGGAAAGCTGGCGATGGACGTGCTCGGCCCCGAGGCGGAGACCCAGGGCGCCGAGGGGGGGGAGCCGTCGCGGCTCCAGCGCCTCTTCCTCTTCACGCGCTCGGACACCCTCTACGGCGGCTCGAACGAGATCCAGCTCAACCTCATCGCGGAGCGGGCGCTCGGGCTCCCGCGCGATCCGCGGCCGGCGTAGCGGATGGGCGCGCCGTCGCCGTCGGGGGGGTTCGCTCCGCCGCCCCCGCCCGTCGGGCACGGGCTCCTCGCGGGCAGGACCGTGCTCGTGACCGCGTCGGCGGGAAGCGGGATCGGCTTCGCCACGGCGCGCCGCTGCGCGGAGGAGGGGGCGCGCGTCATGCTCTCCGACGCGCACGAGCGCCGGCTCGGCGAGGCGGCGGCGGCGCTCGAGCGGCTCACCGGCGCGCGCCCGCCGGCCTGCCGCTGCGACGTGACGCGCGAGGAGGACGTGCGCGCGCTCGCGGAGGCGGCGATCGAGGAGCTCGGGGCGGTGGACGTCCTCGTGAACAACGCCGGGCTCGGCGGCCACGCCAGGGTCGTCGACATGACCGATGCGCAGTGGCAGCGCGTCCTCGACGTCACGCTCACCGGGACGTTCCGCATGACGCGTGCGCTCCTCCCGCACATGCTCGCGCGCGGGCGCGGCGCGATCGTGAACAACGCCTCGGTGCTCGGCTGGCGCGCGCAGGAGGGCCAGGCGCACTACGCCGCCGCGAAGGCGGGCGTCATGGCGTTCACCCGCTGCGTCGCGATGGAGGCGGCGCCGGCAGGCGTGCGCGTGAACGCGGTCTCGCCCAGCCTCGCGATGCACGAGAACCTCTCGAAGGGGATGCCGGCCGAGCTCCTCGAGGAGCTGCGCGCGCGCGAGGCGTTCAAGCGCTCGGCGGAGCTGTTCGAGGTGGCGAACGTGATCGTCTTCCTCGCGAGCGACTACGCCTCGTATCTGACCGGCGAGGTGATCTCGGTCAGCAGCCAGCACCCGTGACGCCGTGCCCCCGAGCCCGAACGGAGCGCGCACGGCCCCGCGGCGTACCGGCCGCGGCGGGCCGCTCGCAGCGGAGACGGCGCCGGCGGCGGGGAGGTGCGGACCGAACGAGCCCTTCGCCCGCGGTGATCGCGCCTCGCGGCGTCGCACGCCACTTTCGGAGGTCCCCATGCCCACCGTGTTCGAAAGCCCCGCCGAGCTCGAGAAGCACGTCGGCCAGGCGCTCGGGGAGAGCGCCTGGCTGGAGGTGACGCAGCAGCGCGTCGACCTCTTCGCCGATGCGACGGACGACCACCAGTGGATCCACGTGGATCCGGAGCGCGCCAGGAAGGGGCCGTTCGGCGCGCCGATCGCGCACGGCTATCTGACGCTCTCCCTCGTGAGCCGCTTCCTGCCCGAGATCGTGATCGTGAAGGGCATCTCGATGGGCGTGAACTACGGCGTCGACCGCGTGCGCTTTCCGGCGCCCGTGCGGGTCGGCTCGCGCGTTCGCGCGCGCGGCGAGCTGGTCGAGGCGGCGCCGCAGAAGGACGGCTCCGTGCAGGCGAAGATCCGCGTGACCGTGGAGATCGAGGGCGACGCGAAGCCCGCGTGCGTCGCGGAGACGCTGAGCCGCTTCTACCCGGCGCGCTGACGTGTCGAGCGGCGCGCGCGGACGGGCGCGCCGCGGCCGGTCGGCGAGCGCGGCCGCGGCGGCCGCGCGGACGGACGCGCGGAGAGGAGAGACGCCGTGAAGCTCTGGCAGGTGGTCTCGTTCTCGGAGCCGGAGCAGCTCCTCGGCGTGGCGCGGGCCGCGGAGGAGGCGGGCTTCGAAGGGGTTCTGGTCTCCGACCACCTCTTCTACCCGGCCCGCATCGAGTCGCGGTATCCCTACTCGGAGGACGGAAAGCCCGCCTTCGACGGCGCGACGCCCTTTCCCGAGCCGTGGACGACGATCGCCGCGATGGCGGCCGTCACGACGCGGCTCCGCTTCGCGACGATGGTCTACATCCTCCCGCTCCGGCACCCCCTCGAGGTCGCGAAGGCGGTGGGGACCGCGGCGCTCCTCTCGGGCGGCCGCGTCGCGCTCGGCGCCGGGGCGGGCTGGATCCGCGAGGAGTTCGAGGTCCTCGGGGTCGACTTCGCGACGCGCGGCGCGCGCATGGACGAGATGATCGACGTCATGCGGCTCGCCTGGACCGGCCGCACGGTCGAGCACCACGGGCGCTTCTTCGACGTCCCCGCGCTCCAGATGAGCCCGCCGCCGCCGGCGCCGCCGCCGATCTGGGTCGGCGGTCTCTCGCGCGCGGCGCTGCGCCGCGCGGCGGCGCGCGGCGACGGATGGATCGGCACCGGCCAGACGCCCGACGAGGCGGTGCGCATCGCCCGCGAGCTCCGGCGCCTGCGCCGCGAGGCCGGCCGCGAGGGCGAGCCGTTCGAAGTGGTCGTTCCCCTCGTCGCCCCGCCCGACGCCGACACCCGGCGGCGTCTCGTGGACGCCGGCGTCACCGCCACCACCGCATGGCCCTTCTCCTACACGATCGGCCCCACCTCGACGCTCTCCCAGAAACGCGACGCCATGCTCCGCACCACCGCCGCCTGGCGCGCCGTTTAGAAAGGGGTCAGACCCCGTCGTTTAGAAACTTCCCCGGCGGGGCTGGCGGCGAAGGGCGAACGTCACGGCGGCCCGCGTGAGCCCGAGCACGCGGGCCACCGTCGCGGGTCGAATGCCGAGCTCGTGCACGGCCACTCGGCAGACGCGCGTGCGCGCGTGGCTCACGCGCGGATCCCGGGCGCCCTCGAGGAGCGCGCGCTCGGAGACGCCGAGGTCTGCGCAGATCCGGCCGATCCAGGTGCGCAGCCGCGCCTCGCCGCCGTCGGGACGACCCGCGGCGTCGACGTCTTGGCAGCGCATCTCGCTCGACTGGCGCTCGCGGCGCGCCATCGCGTCGCGGATCCGCCGCCGCGCTTCGGCGGGCGACGCAGCCACCCGTGCGAGGCACGCCTCGGTCGCCTCGAAGGCGTACGGCGTCCTTCGGCCGAGCAGCGCCCCGTAGCTGGTCCATGGGTGGCGCTCCAGCGCGTGCAGATCGCGCACCAGCCCGGCCGTCAAGGGGTTGCGGTGCACGTAGCAGAGCAGATTGAGGAAGTCGGCGTCGTCGCGGACGGGGCGCGAGCCGAACCGGCTCTGGAACACGTGACCGGCGCGCTCCGCTCGCAAGTTGAAGCGCACGGCGACGCCGGTCTTCACGCGTTGCATCAGCCGCGAGAGCGGACGCTCGTCCGCGCGCACGACGGCGTGGACGTGCGTATCCATGAGTGCCCATGCGAGCCACTCGACGCCGGCCTCCGCGACGGAGCAGCCGAGTCGTTCCACGAAGTCGCGGCGGTCGGCGTCGTCGTGGAACAGCGCGACGCCGTCGATGCCGCGCGTCCACACGTGATGGATCGCGTGCTCCGCGGGGGGACGCGGTCGCCGTGCCAAGGAGCGCTCCCGCGGGACCGGGAGGAGAGCGGCATTCTAGCAGGCCGCTCGCCGGGCCACGCGCGTGCAGGCCGCGGCGTCTCGGCTCGCCGCCCATCCCCGGCGGGCCGCAGCGCGCCCCGCCGGGATGTTTCTAAACCGCGGGGTCTGACCCCTTTCTAAACACGGCGGCGTGGAAGTTGTCGCGGAGGACGAGGCGTTTGTCGGCGTCGGCGAGGCCGTCGAGCTCGTCGGCGAACTCGGCGGGGGAGGCGAGGCCTTCGGGGTGGGGGTAGTCGGATCCGGCGAGGACGCGCTCGACGCCGAGGCTGCGGCACAGGCCGACGACGTCGTCCTCGAAGAAGGGAGACACCCAGAGGTGACGCTTCAGCAGCTCGCTCGGCTTCGCCGGCGGCGCGCCGAAGCGCCACATGTCCTTGCTGAAGAGACGCGCGATGTGGTCCAGCTTGCGCATGAGCGGCGCCACCCAGGTGGAGCCGTACTCGACGCTCCAGACCCGGACGCCCGGGAAGCGGCCGAACACGTTGTCCGCCACGAGGGCGGTCAAGGTGTCGGCGATGGGCCGCTCGGTGAACGACAGGTAGTACTCCATCAGCGAGTGGCGGTGCGACGGCGGGTGCGGGCGCAGCCCCCACGGCGCGTTGTACATCTCGCTGAAGGGCGTCCGCCCGATGTGGTAGACGAGGATCGTCCCCGTCTCCTGGAGCCGCGCCCAGAACGGGTCGAAGTGCGGGTCGCCCGGTGAGCGGCCGTCGACGGGGCCGCACGTCACGACGACGAAGCGCGCCCCGCGCGCGACCAGCCGGTCGAGCTCGGCGAGCGCCTCGCCGAGGTCGGCGAGCGAGAGGATCGGCGCGCCGTAGATGCGGCCGTCCGCGCCGTAGCCCCAGTCCTCCTCGAGCCAGCGGTTGAACGCCCGAACGCTCGGGTAGAGCGCGTCGCGGTGGCGCGGCGCCCGCAGCTGCGGCTCGACCCCGACGCCCGCCGTCGGCAGCATGAGGCACGCCTCGACTCCCTGCGCGTCCATCTTCGCGAGGCGCGCCCTCCGGTCGACGAACTCCGGCACCGCGAGGCCGTCGATCGGCGAGAGGCTCGGGTTCCCGCCCTCGTCGCTCTCGCCGCGCAGGAAGGCCTTCATCGCGCCGGGCGGCCCGATGTTGTCGCCGACGCCGACGCTGAAGAAGTGGCAGCGCTCGTCGCCGACCCACATCCGGCCCGGCCCGGGACCCTTGCGGTCGATCCACACCGTGCGCTCGCGGAACGCCCGCTCGATGTGGCGCGTGAAGCAGTCGTCGGGCTCGTAGTAGTGCTGGTCCGCGTCGTACATGCGCTCGACCGCCGCCGTCATGCCCCGTCCTTTCCCCCGCCGGCCGCTCCGCCGGGCGCCACGTTGCGCGCGGCGCCGAGGAAGGCCGGCCGCTCACCGCCGCCGTGCACGAGGAGGCTCGCGCCGCTCACGTACGCGGCGAGCGGCGACGCCAGAAAGAGGCAGGCGTCGCCGACGTCGCGCGGCTCGCCCATGCGCCCGAGCGGCACGGTGGCCCCGACGGACGCGACGCCGGCCTCGTCGCCGTAGTGGAGGTGCGCCTGCTCCGTGCGGATCAGGCCCGCCGTCACCGCGTTGACGCGCACCTTCGGCGCCCATTCCACCGCGAGCGTCTGCGTGAGGGCGAGGAGCCCCGCCTTGGCCGCCGCGTAGGCCGCGGTGCGCGGCGAGGGCCGGATCCCGCTGACGCTCGCCACGTTGATGATGCAGCCGCCCTCGGCCTGGCGCTCCATCACCGCGAACGCGCGCTGCGAGAACCAGAGCGGCGCGAGGAGATTCAGCCGCACGATCGCCTCGGAGAAGCGCGGCGAGGCCGTCGCGCTCTCCGCCGCGGGCGACCCGCCCGCGTTGTTCACGAGGACGTCGAGCCGCCCGTAGCGCGAGGCGATCTCCGCGACCGCGGCCTCGATGCGCTCCGGCTCCCGCACGTCGCACTCCACGAAGGCGGCCTGCCCATCGGCCGCCGCGGGGAGCGACTCCGGCCGGCTCCGGCTGCAGACGACGACCTCGGCGCCCGCCTCGAGGAACCGCTCGCTGATCCCGCGGCCGACGCCGCGCCCGCCGCCGGTGACGACGACGACCTGGCCCTCGAGGTCGATCGCCTCCGACACGCTAGAGCCCGAGCCGCCGCGCGATGCGCTCGCGGTGCCAGGCGGGCTCGCCGAGGAAGCCCTCGCCCGCGCGCGCGCGCTTCAGGTAGAGGTGCACGTCGTACTCCCACGTGAAGCCGACGCCGCCGTGGACCTGGAGGCACTCCGCGGCGCAGTGGAAGAAGCTCTCCGCGCTCGTCGCCTTCGCGAGCGAAGCGACCTCGGGGAGCTCCGCGCCGCCCTGCGCGGCGACGCACGCCGCCCAGTACGCCGCGGAGCGCGCGGCCTCGACGCGCACCATCATCTCGGCGAGCCGGTGCTTGATCGCCTGGAACGCGCCGATCGGGCGCCCGAACTGGACCCGCGACTTCGCGTAGGCGACGGCGAGGTCGAGGCAGCGCTGCGCCCCGCCCACCTGCTCCGCCGCGAGCGCGGCGCGCGCGCGGTCGAGCGTGCGCTCGAGCGCGGGACCCGCGCCGCCCTCCTCCCCGAGGAGGCGCGCCGCCGCGACGCGCACGCGGTCGAGCGTGACCTCGGCGAGCCGGCGCGTCCGGTCCAGCGTCGGGAGCGGCCGCCGCGCGGCGCCCGCGTCGCGAGCGAACGCGTCCGCGTCGAGCGCGAAGAGGCTCACGCCCTCCGCGCCCGCGCTCCCCGGCGCGCGCGCCGCCACGACGAGGAGGTCGGCGTGGTGGCCGTCGAGAACCGCCGCGAAGCGGCCCGTGAGCTCGAAGTCGCTTCCCGCGCGGGCGGCGCGGCGCGCGATCGCGGTCACGCCGTCGAGCCCGGCGCCGGCGCCGTCCGCGTCCCACGCGAGCGTCGCGATGGCGCCGCTCTCCGCCACGGCGGGGAGGAGCTCCGCCTGCTGCGCCGGGGGCCCCGCCTCGAGCACCGCCTGGGCGCCGAGGCACACGGTCGCGAAGAAGGGCGACGGGAGGAGCGCCTCCCCCATCGCCTCGAGCAGCGCCGCGAGCTCCACCGCGCCGAGCCCGAGCCCGCCGCACGCCTCGGGAATCGCGAGCGCGGTCCAGCCGAGCTCCGCGCCCATCCGCTTCCAGACGCCCGCGTCGAAGCCCGCCTCGCTCTCCATCGCGGACCGGACCCGCTCCGAGCTCGCGTGCTCGGCGAGGAACGCGCGCGCGGTGGCGCGCAGCGCCTCCTGCTCCTCGGTGAACGCGAAGCGCACGCGGGCCGACCTCCCGGCTAGGCGCCGTAGACCTTCTGGGGCGGGACGGCCTTCGCGAGGAGGTCGCGCACCACGGGCCCGATCTCGTCGGGCTCGAAGCGCGCGCCCTTGTCGAAGCGCGGACCCGTCCGCCAGCCGTCGGCGACGCTGATCAGGCCGCCGGCGACCTCGAACACCTGCCCCGTGACCTCGCGCGACTCGGCGCTTCCGAGCCAGACGACGAGCGGCGAGACGTTTCCAGGGTCCATCGCGTCGAAGCCCCGCGCGGGCTTCTTCATCATCTCGGCGAAGGGCCCCTCGGTCATGCGCGTCCGCGCGGACGGCGCGATCGCGTTGGCCGTGATCCCGTAGCGCCCGAGCTCGGCGGCCTGGACGAGCGTGAGCGCGGCGATGCCCGCCTTCGCCGCGCTGTACGCGCTCTGGCCGACGCTGCCCTGGAGGCCCGCGCCGGAGCTCGTGTTGACGATGCGGGCGTCCACGGGGCGGCCCGCCTTCGCCTCGGCGCGCCAGTGGTCGCACGCCCGGCGCGAGACGCAGAAGTGCCCGCGCAGGTGGACGCGCACGACGGCGTCCCACTCCTCCTCCGAGCAGCTCACGAACATGCGGTCGCGCACGAAGCCCGCGTTGTTCACGACGACGTCGAGCCGGCCGAACGCGTCCAGCGCCGCGCGGACGAGCCGGCCCGCCTGCTCGAAGTCGGCGACGTCGGAGGCGTCCGCGATCGCCTCGCCGCCGGAGCCGCGGATCTCGTCGACGACCTCCTGCGCAGGGCTGCGGTCGGCGCCGCTTCCGTCCGGCGCGACCCCGAGGTCGTTCACCACCACCTTCGCGCCCGCGCGCGCGAAGGCGAGGGCGTGGGCGCGGCCGAGGCCGCGGCCCGCCCCGGTCACGATCGCCACGCGTCCGTCGCAGAGACCCGCCATCGTCGCCTCGCCGCGGCTAGAGCCGCTCCAGGATCGTCACGTTCGCCTGCCCGCCGCCCTCGCACATCGTCTGCAGCCCGTAGCGGCCGCCCGTGCGCTCGAGCTCGGAGAGGAGCGTCGCCATGAGGCGCCCGCCGGTGGCCCCGATCGGGTGCCCGAGCGCGATCGCGCCGCCGTTCGGGTTCACCTTGGCCGGGTCGGCGCCGAGCTCCTTCAGCCAGGCGAGGACGACCGAGGCGAACGCCTCGTTGATCTCGATGGCGGCCATCTCGTCGAGCTTCATCCCGGCGCGCGCGAGCGCGTGGCGCGTCGCCGGGATCGGCGCGGTCAGCATGTAGACCGGGTCGTCGGCGCGCACGCTCATGTGGTGGACGCGCGCGCGCGGCTCGAGGCCGTGCTCCTTCAGCGCGCGCTCGGACGCGACGAGGAGCGCCGACGCCCCGTCCGAGATCTGGCTGGAGACGGCGGCCGTGAGGCGCCCGCCCGGCGCGAGCGGCTGGAGCTTCGCCATCTTCTCGAGGCTCGTGTCGCGGCGCGGGCCCTCGTCGCGCCGCACGTCGCCGAGCGGGGCGATTTCCTTCTCGAAGCGGCCCTCGTCCGTCGCGCGGATCGCGCGCCGGTGGCTCTCGAGCGCGAACGCCTCCATGTCCTCGCGCGAGATGCCCCACTTCTCGGCGATCATCTCCGCGCCGCGGAACTGCGAGATCTCCTGCGCGCCGTAGCGCGCGGCCCAGCCCTTCGAGCCGGCGAACGGGCTCTCGAAGCCCATCGGCTGCGCCACGGTCATCGCCGACGAGATGGGGATCATGCTCATGTTCTGGACGCCGCCGGCGACGACGAGGTCGCTCGTCCCGCTCATCACGGCCTGCGCGGCGAAGTGGACCGCCTGCTGCGACGAGCCGCACTGGCGGTCGATCGTGACGCCCGGCACGTGCTCCGGGAGGCCTGCCGCGAGCCAGCACGTGCGCGCGACGTCCCCGGCCTGCGGCCCGATCGTGTCGCAGCAGCCGAACACGACGTCCTCGACCGCCCCCGGGTCCACGCCCGTCCGATCCATCAGCGCCCGCAGGACGTGCGCGCCGAGGTCCGCCGGGTGCACCTGCGACAGCCCGCCGCCCCGCCGGCCCACCGGGCTCCGGACCGCATCCACGATGTACGCCTCTCCCATCTCGCCCGCCTGTTTAGAAAGGGGTCAGACCCCGTTGTTTAGAAAGTCCACCCGCGGGGCGCATCTAGAACGTCGTCCCCGGTCCGAGCGCCGCGCCGGGCGCCAGCACCCAGGCTGCGACGCGCTCGCGGTGCCGGCGCCGCGTGCCCCACGCGAGGTCGAGCGACCAGGCGCGCCGCATCCAGAGGTGGAGGTCCTGCTCCCAGGTGTAGCCGATCGCGCCGTGCACCTGGAGCGCTCGGCGCGCGGCGAAGACGGCCGCTTCGCCGGCCTCCGCCTTCGCCATCGACACGTGGAGCGCGCGGCGCGGGTCGCCCCGCGCCACCGAGTGCGCCGCGCGGTAGACGAGCGGGCGCGCGTACTCGAGCTTCACCTTCACGTCGGCGAGCGCGTGTTTCACCGCCTGGAAGGAGCCGATCGGGCGCCCGAACTGGGTCCGCTGCGACGCGTACCCGACGGCGAGCTCGAGCAGCTGCTCGGCGACCCCGACGAGCTCCGCCGCGCAGGCGAGCGCGCCGCGGTCGAGCGCGGCCGCGAAGAGCGCGCGGGCGCGCTCGCCTTCCGCGACGCACGACGCCTCGCTCGGCTCGAACGCCACCGTGAAGATCCGCTTCGAGGGATCGTTCGCGGGCTCCGCCACGACGCGCGCGCCGCGGCGCTCCAGCGCGTGCAGCGCGCCGCCCGGGTCGGCGAGGAGCAGGAGATCCGCGACGTGGGCGTCCTCCACGAAGCGCTCGTCCGGAGGACCCACCGCGACGATCGCGTCGCCGCTCGCGACGCGCGGCAGCCAGCGCGCCGCCAGCTCGCCGCCGAGCTCGCGCAGGAGCGGCGCGCCGACGGCGGCGGTCGCGACGACCGGCTCCGCGAGCGCGGCGCGTCCGGCCTCCTCGAACAGCGTGACCGCGTCGATCTCGTCGAGCCCGAGCCCGCCGTGCTCCTCGGGCACGAGCACGCCCGCGACCCCGACGTCCGCGAGCTTGCGCCAGAGGTCGCGCGAGCGCGCGGTCTCCGTCTCCCAGAGCGCGCGGATCCGCTCGGGCGTGCACTCCGCGCGCAGGAAGTCGCGCACGGTCTGCTGGAGGAGGACCTGGTCCTCGGTGAACGCGAACCGCATCACGCCCCTCGCGGAAGGCCGAGGATGCGCTCGGCGATCACGTTGCGCTGGATCTCGTTGGTCCCGGCGTAGATCGGGCCCGAGAGGGCGAAGAGGTAGCCGTCGAGCCAGTCCCCGACGCCGCGCGCGGACGGCGCCTCGGGGAGGAGGTCCGCGCGCGCGCCCAGAATGCGCAGGGCCGTCTCGTGCATGCGCAGGTCGAGCTCCGACCAGAAGATCTTGTTGACGCTCGCCTCCTCGGCGATGCGCCCGCCGGCGAGGAGCCGCGACACCGTGCGGTACGTCTCGAGCGTGTACGCCTCGGCCTCCACGACGCAGCGCACGACCGCCTCTCGCGCGAGCGCGTCGGCGCTCGGCTCGTTCTCGCGGTAAAGCTCCACCAGCCGGCGCGCCGTCGCCTGGAAGCGCGCGGGGCTGCGCAGCATGAGGCCGCGCTCGAAGCCGGCCGTCGCCATCGCGACCTTCCAGCCCTGCCCCTCGTCGCCCACCCGGTTCTCGACCGGGACGCGCGCGTCGTCGAAGAAGACCTCCGCGAAGCCGGTCTCCCCGTCGAGCTGCGCGATCGGGCGCACCGTGACGCCGGGCGCGCGCAGTGGGACGAGCAGGAACGTGAGCCCGCGGTGGCGCTCCGACGCCGGGTCGCTGCGGAAGAGGCCGAACAACCAGTCCGCGAAGGCGCCGCGCGACGCCCACGTCTTCTGGCCGCGCAGCACGTAGTGGTCGCCGTCGCGGAGAGCGGTCGTCTGGATCGCCGCCATGTCGCTCCCCGCGTTGGGCTCGGACCAGCCCTGCGCCCACACCTCCTCGCTGGAGGCCATCTTCGGCAGGAAGCGCGCCCTCTGCGCCGGCGTCCCGTGGTCCATGAGCGTCGGGCCGAGCAGGAAGATCCCGTTCTGGTTGATCCGGCGCGGCGCGCCCGCCCGGTAGTACTCCTCCTCGAAGATCAGCCACTCGAGCAGATTCGCGCCGCGCCCGCCGTACTCCACCGGCCAGGGCACCATCGCCCAGCCGCCCGCGTGGAGCGTTCGCTCCCACGCGCGGTGCGCCTCGGCGCCCTCGCGCGTGTCGAAGGAGGGGAGCGGGGCCTTCGGGACGTGGGCCTCGAGCCAGGCGCGCGCCTCGGCGCGGAAGGCGTCCTGCTCCGGCGTGTAGCGCAGGTCCACGCGCTACCCCTTCGGCCCGCGCTCGAACGAGGCCTCGCGCTTCTCGACGAAGGCGTCCCGCGCCTCCTGAGAGTCGGGCGAGGTGTAGAGCTCGAGGGTGAAGCCCTGCTCGAAGCGGTAGCTCTTCTTCGGGTCGAGGAGCTCGATCCCGTTCAGCGACCACTTTGCGAGCCGGAGCGCGCGCGGGCTCTTCGCCGCGATCTTGCGCGCGAGCGCCATCGCCTCGTCGCGCAGGCGCTCGCGCGGGACGACGGCCTCGAGCGCGCCGAGCCGGTACGCCTCGGCCGCGGTGATCGACTCGCCGGTGTAGAGCATGCGCCGCGTCTTCTGCATCCCGACCATGCGCATGAGGTGCGTCGCCGCGCCGAGCGCGCCGCGATCGATCTCGGGAAGGCCGAAGGTGGCGTCCTCCGAGGCGAGCACGAGGTCCGAGGAGCCCGCGATCCCGATCCCGCCGCCGAGGCAGTAGCCGTGCACCGCGGAGATCACCGGCACGGGGCAGTCGTAGATCGCGGCGAACGTGTCGTAGCAGCCGCGGTTCACCTCGACGATCTTCGAGCCGTCCGCGGCGAGCTCCTTCACGTCGACGCCCGCCTGGAAGCCGCGGCCCTCGGCGCGGATCACGACGCACTGGACGTCGTCGCGCCGGGCGAGGCCGACCAGGAGGTCGGCGAACTCGCGCCACGCCCGGCTCCCGAGCGCGTTCACCGGCGGGTTGTCGATCACGACCTCGGCGACGCCGTCCGCCGTCTCGCACCGGAGCGCCATGCGTCCTCCTCCGCCCTACGCCCCGAGCGCCTTCAGCGCGCGCTCCGCGTCCTCGACGATTCGCGCGACGAGCTCCGCGCACGTCGGGCGGTCGTCGATCGCGCCCGTCACGCTGCCGCTCGGGAGGTAGCCGTGGACGGGGTCGCCGTCCTGCATGGCGCGCTTCGCGAGGACGGGCGCGTTCGCGGCCATGAGGAGCTGCGAGCGCGTGAGGCGCTCGTGGCTGCGCAGCGCGAGGGCCGAGCGCACGAGGGCGGGGAGCGAGGCGCCCGTCACGCGGCGGAACTCGAGGGCGTTGCGGAGCGCGAACAGCGTCCGGCGCGCGCCGCCCATCCCGTGGAGGGCGCGCACGAGCTCGTTGACGACGACGCGCTGCGGGAGGCCGTCGATCTCGCGCGTCACGATCACGTCGTCGACGGCGGCGGCGAGGTAGCGCTTCGCGGTGGCGTCGGGCACCGGGCTCTCGCGCGTGAGGAGGAAGCGCGTTCCCATCGCGATCCCGGCGGCGCCGTACGCGAGCGCGGCCACGAGACCGCGGCCGTCCTTGTAGCCGCCGGCCGCGACGACGGGCACGTGGACCGCGTCGACGACCCCGGGAAGCAGGATGGACGTCGGCACGTTGCCCGTGTGGCCGCCGCCCTCGCTCCCCTGCGCGATGACGGCGTCGGCGCCGAGTTGCTCGGCCTTCTGCGCGTGGCGCACGGCCCCGATCGTCGGGATGCACGCGACGCCGGCGTCCTTGAGCCGCCGGATCAGCTTCGCGTCGGGGGCGCGGTTGTACCCGGCCGCGCGCACGCCGTGGCGCACGATGGCGTCGGCGATGCGCTCCGCGCCGGGCGCGTCCATCAGGAAGTTCACGCCGAAGGGCCGGTCGGTGAGCGCCTTCACGCGCTCGATCTCGAGGTCGACGTCCTCGGGTCGGATCGTCGCGGCGGCGAGGAAGCCGAACGCGCCCGCGTTGCAGGCGGCCGCGACGAGCTCCGGCGTCGCGACCCAGCCCATCCCGGTCTGGACGATCGGGACGCGGCAGCCGAGCAGGTCGCAGAGGCGGGTGCGGAGCGCCGCGAGCACGGTCAGCTCCGCACCTCGCGCTCGCGCGCGCCCTCGGGGTCGATCGCCTCGCGGATGAGGCGCAGCTCGTCGTCGGTCGGGGCGCGCGTCTCGGCGACGTCGCGCGGGACGACGAGCGGGAAGCCCGTCGCGGCGACGACCTCCTCCACGGAGACGCCGGGATGCACCGAGACGAGGCGCATCGAGCGGTCGGGTGTCTCGAAGTCGAAGACGCCGAGATTCGAGACTACGCGGCGCACGTCGTGGAAGCGCGAGCCGCGCGGGCCGAGCGCGGCGGCGCGGTCGTAGCCGACGCCGGAGACGCAGTCGACCCGGGGCACGAAGACCTGCGGCGTGTGGCTCGGCACGAAGTAGCTCGTCGCGTGGCAGATCGTGTTACCCGGCGCGCCGCGCATGCCGAGGAGCTGCGCCTTCGGGCGCGCGTGCGGGCCGATGCAGGCGAAGTTGTGGTTGCCGAAGCGGTCGATCTGGCTCGCCACCATGACGACGTGGCGGCGTCCGGACCAGAGGAGGTCGAAGACCGCGCGGAAGGGCAGCCAGCCCTCGACGGCGGGCTCCTCGGGAGCCGGCCCGCTCACGGGCGGCGGCTCCTCGACGACGAACGCGATCCCGTCGGTGACGAGGAGGTCGGGCGCGAAGGTGCGTTTCGCGAGGCGCGCGCCGATCGCCGGCACGACGCCGAAGCTGCTGGCGAGGATCTCGCCGTCGCCGCGGAAGCCGTCCGCGACCGCCACGGCGCAGACCTCGGCGCGGGTCGCGCCGTTCGCGGCGCTCACGGGCGGCCCCCGGGAGCCTGCCGCGCGCCGGGTCCGGGGCGCCGCGCGTACGACGGGCTCGCGTGCGCGCACCGCGCGAACGCCGGGCTCGCGTGCGCGCACCGCGCGAACGCCCGGCTCACGCGCGCGCTCCGCGCGCGTCGGCCCGCTCGCGCACCGCGCGCTGGTAGTCGGCCTCGGCGACGTCGAGATAGCGCGCGCGGAACGCCGCGAACGCCTCCTCGCTCCTCGCCGTCTCCGCGTACTCGCGCTGGAAGGCCTCGTCGCGCCCGTAGTCGGGCGGGCACTCGGTGAAGTGCGCGCCCCCCGGCGCCTCGATCACGCCGTCCACCATGTGGCGCTGGATGCGCAGCGTGTGGAAGGAGCCGGCCTTGGCGAGGTCGCTCGTCTCGACGATCCGCTCGCACGAGACGAAGCGGCGCTTCGCCGCCATGCAGAAGAGGTCGTCGAAGTAGAGGTCGGGCCCGAGGAACTGGGCGTTGCCGCGGCGGTCGGCGCGGTTCATGTGGACGAAGGCGACGTCGAGCTCGAGCGCGGGCACCGCGACGAGCTCCTCGCCGTCGTCGTAGGGCGAGCGCACGAGCCGGAGCTCCGGGTTGATGGAGAGGACGTCCGAGCCCAGCCCGGCGCGCGTCGGCAGGAACGGGAGCCGGAGCGCCGCCGCGTAGAGCCCCCACTGCAGCATGCCCTCGTCCAGCTCGCGCGCCTCGAACGCGCCGGCCTGGCGCGCCTTGCGGAAGTGCGGCTCGAGCGGGATCGAGTCGAGCGAGACGAAGCCGTAGACCAGGCGGCGCACCTTCCCGTACGCGCACAGGAGGCCGACCTCCGGCCCGCCGTAGCTCACGACGGTGAGATCCTTCACCGGCGAGCGCAGGAGCTCGCGCACGAGCGCCATCGGCTTGCGGCGCGAGCCCCAGCCGCCGAGGCCGAGCGTCATCCCGTCGCGCAGCTCGCTCACGGCCTCGGCCGCCGTCGTGCGCTTGTCCAAGGTGGGGGTCTCCGAGGCGGGGCTGGCCCCGCCGCCGCGCCGCGGAATATCATAACGAGACGTATCGTTTCTATGCATTCGCCCCGGGGGGTGTCCATGCTCGCGGCGCCGGGCGGCGCTCCTTGGAGCCCCCGCGGGAAAGTTTCTTAACAGCGGGGTCAGACCCCCTTCTTGACGGCACGAGGCGTAGGTGGCGGTCAGCTACGGGGGCGCGATGGCGATGCATGCGGAGCGGGATCCGGATCGGGTCGCGCTCTGGTGCGAAGGGGAGACCCGGACGCGGGGGGCGCTGGACCGGCGCGCGAACCGGCTCGCGCGCGCGTACGCGGCGCTCGGCGTGCGCGAGGGCGACCTCGTCACGATCGCGCTCCCGAACGGCTGTGCCTTCTTCGAGGCGTGCCTCGCGACCTGGCGGCTCGGCGCGACGCCGAACCCGGTCTCGTCCCGGCTGCCCGCGCTCGAGCGGCGCGCCATCGTCGATACCGCGCGCCCCGCGCTCGTCGTCGGCGCGCCGGAGGGCGAGCGCTACGAGGCGCCCACCCTGGCGCCGGGCTTCGAGCCGGATCCGGCGCTCTCCGACGCCCCGCTCCCGGACGTCGTCTCGCGCTGCGTGCGCGCGATGACGTCGGGCGGGAGCACGGGGCGGCCGAAGATCGTGCTCGACACCGTTCCCGCGGAGTGCGATCCCGAGAAGCCCGAGAACGGGATGACGCGCGAGGGCGTCACGCTCGTCCCCGGCCCGCTCTACCACGCGGGTCCGTTCATGACCTCGTGGTCCACGCTCCTCGTGGGCGGGACGGCCGTCGTGATGCGCCAGTTCGACGCGGAGCGCGCGCTCGCGCTGATCGAGCAGCACCGCGTCGAATGGGTGCTGTTCGTGCCGACCATGATGCAGCGCATCTTTCGCCTTCCCGAGGAGGTGCGCAGCCGCTACGACCTCTCGTCGCTGCGGCGCGTGATGTCCACCGGCGCGCCGAGCCCGCCCTGGCTGAAGCGCGCCTGGATCGACTGGCTCGGCCCCGAGAAGATCTACGAGGCGTACGGCGGCACGGAGCGCATCGCCGGCACGATGATCTCGGGCACGGAGTGGCTCGCGCACCCCGGCTCCGTCGGGAAGCCCACGCTCGGCCGCAGGATCCGCATCCTCGACGCGGACGGGAAGGACTGCCCGCCGGGCGTCGTCGGCGAGGTGTTCATGATGCCGCCGGGCGGTCCCGGCTCGACGTATCGCTACGTCGGCGCCGAGGCGGCGTCGACGCCGGACGGCTGGGAGAGCCTCGGCGACATGGGCTACCTCGACGAGGACGGCTACCTCTACCTCGTCGAGCGCAAGACCGACATGATCCTGACCGGCGGCGCGAACGTGTACCCGGCGGAGGTCGAGGGCGCGATCGACGCGCATCCCGCCGTGCGCTCCTCGGCGGTGATCGGCCTTCCCGACGAGGACCTCGGCCAGCGCGTCCACGCGATCGTCGACGCGCCGGGCGGCGTGAGCGAGGAGGCGCTGCGCACGCACCTCGCCGAGCGGCTCGTCCGCTACAAGATCCCGCGCAGCTTCGAGTTCGTGGACCATCCGCTGCGCGACGACGCCGGGAAGATCCGCCGCTCGGCGCTGCGCGATGCGCGCATCGGCGGAAGGCCGTGAGCTTTCCGCGCGCGACGAGCGACCCCGACGCGCTCGCGCTAGGCGACGGGACGCGCCGGCGCACCTGGGCCGAGCTCGAGGACCGCGTCGCGCGCGCGGCGCGGCTCCTGCGCGACGGCCTCGGCCTGCGCCCGGGCGACCGCGTGGCGCTCCTCCTCGGAAACCGCGTGGAGGGGATCGAGCTCGTCCACGCGGCGATCCGCGCGGGGCTCTGGGTGACGCCGGTGAACCGCCATCTCACGCCCGAGGAGGTCGCGTACGTCCTCGCCGACGCCGGGGCGCAGGTCCTCGTCGTCGACGCGCCGCGCGAGCCGCTCGCGCGCGGCGCCGGGGTGCCCGTCGTCCTGCGCGCGGGCGAGGAGCTCGACGCCGCGCTCAAGGCCTCGTCGGACGCGCCCCTGCCGGACGACGGCCCCGCCGGCGGCCCGATGATCTACACGAGCGGCACCACCGGCCGCCCGAAGGGCGTGAAGCGCAGGCCCGCCGCGACCGTGGCGGACGCGCTGGTCGCGCAGGTCCGCTACGGCGGGTCGATCGGGCTCCAGGGCGACGGCCCTCATCTCGTGACGGGCCCGCTCTACCACGCGGCGCCCCTCATGTTCGCCGTCTACGACCAGCAGGCCGGGGCGCCCGTCGTCTTGATGCCGCGCTTCGACGAGCGCGAGCTGCTGCGTCTCGTGGCCGCGCACGGCGTCGCGCGCACGCATCTCGTTCCGACGATGTTCGTGCGCCTGCTGCGCCTTCCCGAGGCCGAGCGCGCGGCCTTCGACCCGAGCCCGCTGCGCGTCGTCCTGCACGGGGCGGCGCCCATCGCGCCCTCGGTGAAGCGGCGCATGATCGACTGGTGGGGTCCGGTCCTCGTCGAGTACTGGGGCGGGAGCGAGGGCGGCGTCACGACGCTCGTCGACTCCCGCGACTGGCTGGCCCACCCCGGCACGGTGGGCCGCGCGCTTCCGCAGTGGGAGGTGTTCGCGGTCGACGCGGAGGGCCGCCGGCTCCCGCCGGGCGCCGAGGGCCTCCTCTACGCCCGCCACCGCCACGAGGCGCGCCTGTTCGCCTACCACGGCGACGACGCGAAGACCGAGCGGGCGTACCTTCCCGGCGACCCGCACGCCTTCACGCTCGGCGACGTGGGGCGCGTCGACGCCGGCGGCTGGGTCCACCTCACCGACCGCGAGGCGAGCACGATCATCTCGGGCGGCGTGAACGTGTACCCCGCCGAGATCGAGCGCGTCCTCTCGGAGCACCCGGCGGTGGCGGACGTCGCCGTCTTCGGCGTTCCGGACGACGAGTGGGGCGAGAGCGTGAAGGCGGCCGTCGAGCTGGCGCCCGGCTTCGTTCCGGCGCCCGCGCTCGCGGACGAGCTGCTCGCCTTCGCGCGCAAGCACCTCGCGGGCTACAAGGTCCCGCGCTCCGTCGACTTCGAGGCCGAGCTGCCCCGCACGCCCGCCGGCAAGCTCTACGTCCGCCGCCTGCGCGACCGCTACTGGCAAGGCCGCCATCGCCGAATCTGACGAAGGGGACGTTCCACTTGCCTCACTCCGGGGACACTCCTGCGCCGAGTCGACGAGGGGGACGTTCCACTTACCTGATTTCGGGGACACTCTTGCGCCGCCCGCGCCAGGCACGGGAAGGACTGTCCCCCAAGTAAGGCAAGTGGAACGTCCCCTTCGTGGGGCGCGGGGATCGGGTAGGATGCGGATCATGGCGAAGACGCGAGTGCCGGCCGTCGACGGCTGGTTCACGATGGACGAGGCGGCGCCCGCGCTCCTCGGGACGCGCTGCACGGCGTGCGGGGCGGTGTTCTTCCCGCGCGAGCGGGCGTTCTGCCGCAACCCGGCGTGCGCGGGAACGGACTTCGAGGACGTGCCGCTCTCGCGGCGCGGCCGGCTCTGGTCCGCGACGGACAACCACTACGCGCCGCCGGCGCCGTTCGTCGCGCCCGAGCCCTTCCGGCCGTACGCGATCGCCGCCGTCGAGCTCGAGGCCGAGCGCATGGTCGTCCTCGGCCAGGTCGTCCCGGGCGTCGAGGCGCGCGCGCTCGAGGTGGGGCAGGAGATGGAGCTCGTGCTCGGGACGCTCTACGAGGACGACGCGCACGAGTACGTCGTCTGGAAGTGGCGCCCCGTGGCGGGCGCGGCGTGACGGCTCGCACGCCCCGCGGCGGACGCCGTCGAGCCGCCTCGCACGCGGCGGGGCGAACGCGCGACGCCGCCGCGGCGTCGAGGACGAGCGCAGCGTGCGCAGGAGGCCAGCATGGCGGGCGGTGAGGTCGCGGTTCTCGGCGTCGGCATGCACCCGTGGGGGAAGTGGGGGCGCAACTTCGTCGAGTACGGCGTGAAGGCCGCGCGCGACGCGCTCGCCGACGCCGGGCTCGAGTGGCGCGACGTCCAGTTCGTCGCGGGCGGCGACACCATCCGCAACGGCTACCCCGGCTACGTCGCGGGCGCGACCTTCGCCCAGGCGCTCGGCTGGAGCGGCGCGCAGGTGGCGAGCAGCTACGGCGCGTGTGCGACCGGCGCGCAGGCGGTGAGCGCCGCGCGCGCACAGATCCTCGCGGGGCTGTGCGACGTCGCGCTCGTCGTCGGCGCCGACACGACGCCGAAGGGCTTCTTCGCCCCGACCGGGGGCGGCGACCGCACGCAGGACCCGGACTGGCTGCGCTTCCGCCTCCTCGGCGCCACGAACCCGGTCTACTTCGGCCTCTACGCGCGCCGCCGCATGGATCTCTTCGGCGCGACGGAGGACGACTTCGCCGCCGTGAAGGTGAAGAACAGCCGCCACGGGCTCGCGAACCCGTACGCGCGCTACCGCAAGCTCTACACGAAGGAGGAGGTGCTCGCGTCCGCCATCGTGTCGGACCCGCTGCGCCTGCTCGAGATCTGCGCGACGAGCGACGGCGGCGCGGCGCTCGTCCTCACGAGCGTCGAGTACGCGCGCCGCCGCCGCTCGGCCTTCGTCCGCATCGCCGCCGTCTCGACGGTGACGCCGCGCTACCCGAACGCCGTGATCGAGATGCCCAACTTCGCGACCGACGCGGCCGTCGGGGCCGGCGTCGCCGTGCCCGACGTCCCCTTCCGTGATTCCATCGCGAAGGCCGCGTACGAGCAGGCGGGGCTCGGCCCGGAGGACCTCTCGCTGGCGGAGGTGTACGACCTCTCCTCCGCGCTCGAGCTCGACTGGTACGAGAACGTCGGCCTGTGCAAGCCGGGCGAGGCGGAGCAGCTCCTGCGCGCGGGCGACACCGCGCTCGGCGGCCGCGTCCCGGTGAACCCGAGCGGCGGCCTCTCGTGCTTCGGCGAGGCCATCCCCGCCCAGGCCATCGCGCAGGTCTGCGAGCTGACGTGGCAGCTGCGCGGCGAGGCCGGCGAGCGGCAGGTGCCCGGCGCGAAGGTGGGGCTCGCGGTGAACCAGGGCCTCTTCGGGCACGGCTCGGCCACGATCGTCGTGCGCTAGGCGCGGGCGGGCCCGGCCGGGCCGGAGCGGAGCCGCGGCGCCGCGGCGCCGCGGGACCGCGCACGGGAGCGTCGCCGCGCCCCGCGTCCCGGCGGCGCGCGCGACCCGTTCCGCCCCGGCGCCTCAAGCGCCGCCCGCGGCGGGCCGAAGCGACGCCGGGGGGCTGCGGTCGTGGAGAAGCGCCCGTCGATCAAGGGCCGGGTCTTCGGCCCGGCGCTCGAAGACGTGGAGAAGTGCCTGGCGGACGGCCGCATCGGGCGCCACGAGCTCGGGCGCTGGCTCCAGCCGAGCGATCTCGCCCTGCTCGGCCGGCCCGTCGATCCCACCGACTGGTACGACGTGAAGGTCTACGGCCGCGTGCTCGCGCTCCTGCGCGACGTCGAGGGCGGCGGCAGCCCCGAGTACCTGCGCCAGCGCGGGGCGCGCACCGCCGAGCGCCTCCTCGAGGCGGGGCTCTACCAGCAGCTCGAGTACCTCAAGCGCATGGCGCTGAACCAGCTTCCCGACCCGCAGGAGCGCTACCGCGCCTACGGCCGCGACCTCCGCGTCCTCACCACGATCAGCGCCAGCATCCTGAACTTCGCTCACTGGGAGCCGAGGCCCGACCCGGACTTCGAGCTCCGCTACCGGATCGAGGTGTCCGACGCGGCGGACGCCCCGGACGAGCTCGGCTGGACCTCCGAGGGCTTCGTGAACCGGATGGCGCGCCAGCACGGCGACCCCGACCTCTGGCGCTGGGAGCGCCCCCGCCGCGACCTCATCCTGTTCCGGATGATCCGCGCGCTGTAACGGGCCGGCTTCGAGCCCGGCCGCCGCGCGAGCCCCGCGCGCGAGCCGCGCCACGCGGCGCGGCCGCGCGTCGCGGCCCCGCCGCGCTTCGGGACCCTCGCTCCCCTACGCCGCCGCCGTCGGCGGCGGGGTCCTCGCGTGCGTGCGCAGGTTCAGCAGCTCCACGAACAGCGAGAACCCCATCGCGAAGTAGACGTAGCCGCGGTCGAGGTGCGCGCCCATGCCCTCGGCGACGAGAAGGACGCCGATCAGCAGCAGGAACGAGAGCGCGAGCATCTTGATCGACGGGTGGCGCTCCACGAAGCTCGAGACCGGCGCCGCGAAGAGCATCATCGTGAGGACGGCGATCACGATGGCGGCGACCATCACCGGGATCGCGCGCGCCATCCCGATCGCCGTGATCACCGAGTCGATCGAGAAGACCAGGTCGAACAGCATGATCTGCACGATCACGGCGCCGAAGCCGGCGTAGACCTTCGCCTCCGCCTGCCCGTGCTCGCGCGGCGCCTCGATCTTCGTGTGGATCTCGTGGGTCGCCTTCGCGATGAGGAAGAGCCCGCCGGCCAGCAGGATCAGGTCGCGTCCCGTGACCGGCCGCTCCAGCACGGGCAGCGTGAAGAGCGGCGCCGAGAGTCCGATCACCCACGAGATCGAGAGCAGGAGCGCGATCCGCATCCCCATGGCGGCGAGGAGGCCCAGCCGCTGGGCGCGCGCACGCTGCGCCGCGGGGAGCTTTCCGGTCAGAATCGAGATCACGACGAGGTTGTCGATCCCGAGGACGACCTCGAGGGCGGTCAGCGTGAGCAGCGCGAGCGCGTTCTCGGTGGTGAGGAGCTCCGTCATGCGATGCGACTCCGGGGTTCCCTCTCGTTCGGGGCGTTCTCGGACGCTAGTCCGGCAGCGCGTACGCGAGCACGGCGTCGCCCGGCTCCGACCAGCCGTGGCCGCCGGCGGCGACGACGACGAGCTGGCGACCGCCGGGGCGAACGCGATAGCTCATCGGCGTCGCGTTCGCCGTGAAGGGGAGGCGGTCGCTCCAGACCTCGTCGCCGGTCTCCGCGTCGAACGCGCGCAGGAACTTGTCGGTCGTCGCGCCGATGAAGACCAGCCCGCCCGCCGTCGCGAGCGAGCCGCCGAGGTTCGGCGCGCCGAGCGGGAGCCACAGCGGGAAGGGCGCCTGGTCGCGCGTCGTCCCGAGGCGGGACTCCCAGAGCACCTCGCCGCTCGCGAGGTCGACCGCGGTGAGGAGCCCCCACGGCGGGGGGTTGCACGGCGCGCCGAGCGGCGAGAGGAGCGGCTGGCGCCGCGCCGCGTACGGCGTGCCCTCCATCGGGTAGAGCTCCGCCGGGTAGACGGCCTCCTTCGACGGGAGCGCGTCGTACTCCGCGCGCGGGATCAGCTGGACGATCGAGGCGGTGCGCATCTGGTTCACGTAGAGCCGCCCGCGCCCGGGGTCGACCGAGACGCCCCCCCAGTTCGGCCCGCCCGCGTTGCTCGGGAAGAGGATCGACCCCTCGAGCGTCGGCGGCGTGAAGATGCCGTCGTTGCGGTGGCGGCGCAGCAGATCCTCGCACGCGGCGCGGTCCCACGGCGTGAAGCCCCACGCGTCCTCGGGCGCGAGCCTCGCCGGGTGGAGCGGCGCCGGGTGCGTGGGGAAGGGCTGCGTCGGCGCGAGCGTCTCGCCGGGCACGCCGCCCTGGGGCACCGGCCGCTCCTCCACGGGGTAGAGCGGCGCCCCGCTCGCGCGGTCGAGCAGGAAGAGGTGGCCCATCTTCGTGATCTGCGCGACGGCCGGGACGCGGCGCCCGTCCAGCTCGAGATCGAGGAGGGTCGGCTGCGCCGGGACGTCGTAGTCCCAGAGGTCGTGGCGCACGGTCTGGAAGTGCCAGACGAGCTCGCCGGTCGAGGCGCGCAGCGCGACGACGCTGCTCCCGTAGTGGTCGAGGCCGCGGCGCTCGCCGCCGTAGAGGTCGGGCGCGGGGTTCCCGGTCGGGACGAAGACGAGGTCGCGCGCCGGGTCCGCGGAGAGGAACGACCACACGTTCGGCGTCCCGCGCCGCCAGCCGGCGCCCGGCGGCTTCGCCCGTCCGGGCGGCACCGGGTCCCAGGCCCAGCGCAGGGCGCCGGTCCGCGCGTCGAAGGCGCGCACGACGCCCGCCGGCGCGTCGGTGCGCAGATTGTCGGCGACGAGCGCGCCGATGACGACGACGTCGTGGACGGCCTGCGGCGGCGAGGTCGGGTAGTACTCCCACGGCGCGACGTCGTCGCCGATTCCCTCGCGCAGCGACACCCGGCCGCCCGCGCCGAAGCCCGCGCACGGGACGCCCGTCGCCGCGTCGAGCGCGATCAGCTCGGAGTCGATGGTTCCGGTCAGGATGCGGCGGCCGCAGCGCGACGCGCGCTCGTCCGCTGGCGCCGCCTCCCAGTAGGCGACTCCGCGACACACGCGCGGGTAGGGCCCCGAAAGCTTCTGCGCCTTCTGGCCGGGGTCGAAGCTCCAGCGCTCGCGCCCGGTCTCCGCGTCGAGCGCGATCACGCGGTTCTTCCCGGTGCAGAAGTAGAGCGTGCCTTCGACCATGATCGGCGTCGCGTTGAAGGAGGTGCGCGTCGTGCCGTCGCCCCCGTCCGACACGTCGCCGTGGCGGTAGCTCCAGGCGAGCTCGAGGCGTCCGACGTTGGCGGACGTGATCTCCGCGAGCGGCGAGAAGCGCAGCCCGCCGTCGTCGCCGCCGTAGGCGCGCCACTCGGCGGCGGGGCCGGAGCGGTCGGGCGCCTCGCGCGGCGCGCAGCCGCCCGCCGCGCCGAGCGCGGCGGCGGCGAGAGCCGGGACGAGCAGCGCACCGTAGCGCAAGCCGCGGGCCTCCGAGGAGGGCGCACTCTAGGAGCTCGACCCAGGACACGGCCACGGGGCAGGCCGGAGGGCGGAGGGTCGTCCCTCGGCTCCTCCGCTTCGGCGCGCGACCGCTTCAAGCGCGTCGCTGGTGTTGCGCGCAGGGTCCGC
>Ga0073934_10000592_pt1 | contig 101440 bp, 82 predicted proteins | sample LarsenN4metaG_FD_76834 | JGI IMG/M metagenome (GOLD analysis project Ga0073934, IMG submission 76834) | Hot spring sediment bacterial and archeal communities from British Columbia, Canada, to study Microbial Dark Matter (Phase II) - Larsen... ...
ACGGCGTTGCCGATGAGGTTGACGAAGACCTGCCGCAGCAGCCCCGGGTCGGCATCGCAGGGCGGCAGCTCGCCCAGCACGACCGCGATGCCGCGGGCGTCGATCTCGGCGCGGAACTCCTCGACACAGCGTCGCACCAGCGCCGCGGTCGGCACGGTGGTGCGGCTGGGCACCTGGCGCGCCGTGCGCGCGAACTCGAGCAGGTCGTTGATGAGGCGCGCCATGCTGGCCGTGCTGACGCGCAGCAGGCGCAGCCGCTCCTGGCCCTCGGGCCCGAGCGCGGCACCGTGGCTCTGCTGCAGCAGCGCGGCGAGCGCGTCGACCGCGCGCAGCGGCGCGCGCAGGTCGTGCGAGACGCTGTAGGTGAAGGCCTCCAGCTCCTGGTTGGCCATCTGCAGCTCCTGCGTGCGGCTGGCCACGCGCGCCTCCAGCGAGGCGTTGAGCTCGCGGATCTCGGCCTCGGCCCGCTTGCGCTCGGTGAGGTCGGTGCACGTGCCCGACACGCGCAGCGCCCGCCCGGCGGCGTCGCGCGAGATGTAGCCGCGCGCCAGCAGCGGCACGTAGGCGCCGCCGCGCCGCGCCAGCTGCAGTTCCAGCTCGAAGGCGTTCTCCCCGCCCTCCAGCAGCTCGCGCAGCCGCTGCCGCACCGCCGTTGCCTCGTGCGGGTGCAGCAGGCTCTCCAGCAGCGCGAGGTCGGCCGCCGGCGGCGTGCTGTCGCCGTGGCCGAGCAGCTGCCACAGGCGCGGCGAGAGGTAGTGGTCGCCGTGCACGAGGTCGAGGTCCCACGACGCGTCGCTCGAGCCGCGCAGCACCAGGGCCAGCCGCTCCTCGCTGCGCCGGAGCGCCTCCTGCTCGCGCGCGGCCTGCACGCGGTGGAACGCGTTCTCCAGCACTGCAGGCAGCGCCAGCAGGTAGTTCTCGTGCTTCACCACGTAGTCGGTGGCCCCCAGGCGCATCGCCATCGCGGCGACATCCTCGCTGCCCTGGCCGGTGATCACCACCACCGGCAGGTCCAGTCCGAGGTCCTCGCGCACGAGCTTGAGCACCTCCAGGCCGTTCTCGCCGGGCAGCCGGTAGTCCAGCAGCAGCACGTCGGCCGGCGCCGGCTCGCCGCTGCGGTGCGGCAGGCACGCCAGCACCGCGGCCGCGTCGCAGGCATGCTGCACGCGGATGTGCCCGGCGTGGCTGGCGAAGTGGCGCCGCGTGAGGTCCAGGTCGTGCTCGTTGTGCTCGGCGTAGAGCACGCGCAGCGCGCGCGTGTGGCGCACCGCCTCGCTGCGGAAGCGCGCCAGCGCGGCGCGCAGCGTCACCGGCAGGCGGCGGCCGAGGTCGTCGGACTTGGCGAGGTAGTCGTCGGCACCTGCCTTCAGCGCCGCCAGCACGACGCTCTCGTCGCCCTGGCTGGTCAGCGCCACCGCGGCCAGCGGCCAGGCGTGGGCGCGGATCTCGACGATGAGGTCGAGGCCGCTGCCGTCGGGCAGGTTGAGATCGGTCAGCAGCAGGTCGTGGTCGGCGGGGTCGCGCAGCCGCGCGCGCGCCTGCGCCAGCGAGCTCGCGACGACGACGGTGGCCTCGGGCATCGCGCGCGCGAGCGCGCGGCACACCAGGTCGGCGTCACTGGCGTTGTCCTCGACGTACAGGATGCGCATCGCGCCGGCCCCTCCCTCGCCCGGCGCCGATCAGTACGGACGCTGGTTGACCACCGTCCAGTACAGGTCCACCTTCTCGCTCACGTCCATGAACTTCTCGAACTCGACCGGCTTGACGATGTAGGAATTGGCGCCCAGGTGGTAGGCCGTCTGCACGTCGCCGCTGTCGGCCGACGTGGTGAGCACGACCACCGGGATCACGCGCAGCACCGCGTGCTGCTTCAGCTGGCGCAGCACCTCCAGCCCGTCGACCTTGGGCAGCTTCAGGTCGAGCAGGATCACCGCCGGCCACGGCTCGCCCGCCTCCCAGCGCGCCATCCAGGCGAGCGCCTCCTCCCCGTCGCGCGCGACGTGGATGTCGTTGGTGACCCGCCGCCGCCTGAACGCACGCAGCGTGAGGTCGACGTCCATCGGGTTGTCCTCGACGAGCAGGATCGGGCGGTCGGTCGAGCTCAAGGCAGTCTCCTCCGTGGCGGTGGCGCCGCGCTCAATCGGCCGCCGGCAGTTCGAGGTGGAAGGTGGCGCCCTCGCCGGGCGCGCTCTCGGCCCACACGCGGCCACCCATGCGTTCCATCGCCTTGCGCACGATCGCGAGGCCGACGCCCGTGCCCGGGTACTCCTCGGCGCGATGCAGGCGCTGGAAGATCGCGAAGATGCGATCGTGGAACTTCATGTCGAAACCCGGCCCATTGTCGCGCACCGACAGCCGCACCCGCCCCTCGATCCGGGTGGCCGCCACGTGCACGCGCGCCGGGCGGCTCTCGCGGGTGAACTTGAGTGCGTTGTCCACCAGGTTGCGCAGCGCGATCGCCAGGCCCTGGGCGTCGCCGGTGACCCGCAGGCCGGCGTCCACGTCCACCGTCAGCTCGACGCCGCGCGCCTGCAGGTCGGGCTGGAAGGCTGCGATCACGCCGTCGACGGCCGGCGCGAGCGGCAGCGCCGTCAGCGTGAGCGCCCGCCGCTCCAGGCGCGAGTAGGCCAGCAGGTCGTCGATCAGCACCCCCATGTGCTGCGTGGCCTGGCGGATGTGGCCGAGGAACTGCCGGCCCTCCTCGTCCAGCGACTGCGCATGGTCGCTCAGCAGCAGGCGGCTGTAGCCGTCGATGCCGCGCAGCGGCGCCTTCAGGTCGTGCGAGACGGAGTAGGTGAACGTCTCGAGCTCCTTGTTCACCTGGCGCAGCCGCGCGACGCTGCGGTCGAGCTCCTCGTTCAGGCGGTCGATCTCGCTGATGTCGACCAGGCAGACGAGCGCCATCGCGTCGTCGTCGTCCAGCCCGGGCAGCGAGATCGTCATCATCAGGTTCAGCGGCCGCCCGCTCACCGCCGGCAGGTGGCGCTTGGCCGTGTAGCTGCGCCGGCCGGCCCACAGCGCCTCCAGCTCGCCGACGAACTGCGACAGGTCCTGCGGATCGGGGTAGAAGGCCTGCAGGTCGGGCAGGTCGCTCTGCTGGTCCCGGGCGTCGTGCAGGTCGAGCGCCTTCTGGTTCAGCCGCACGATGCGCACCGCGCGCAGGCACTGCGCCACGAGCTCGGGGTGGGCGGCGAAGTGGGCCGCGCCGTCGCGGACGCCGCTCGCGCGCAGCTCGCGCAGCAGCCGCTGCACGCCCGACCAGTCCTCCTCGCTGATGGCCACCGGCACGCTCTCGAAGATGGTGCGGAAGCGCGCCTCGCTCACGGCCAGCTGCGCAGTGCGTTCGCGCACCCGCTGCTCGAGCTCCTCGGCCAGCCGGCGCACCTGCTCCTCGGCGTCCTTGCGCTCGGTGATCTCGAAGGTCGTGCCGGCCATGTAGTAGGCGCGCCCGCGCTCGTCCCACAGCGCCTGGCCCTGGCTCTCGAACCAGCGTGTCCGGCCGGCGGCGTCGGTGGCACGGAACTGCACGTGGTAGGGGCCCTGGCGCTTGAGGTGGCGCGCGAGCGCCTCGCGCAGGCGGTGCCAGTCGTCCGGGTGCACGACGCGGACGAACTCCGCGAACTGGCGCTCGGCCACCACGTCGCCGTACCCGAGGCCGGCGAAGAACTCGCTGGTCGGCGCCACGCCGCCGGCCCCGAAGTCCCACTCCCAGACTTGGCCGAACGAAGCGGCGAGCCGGAAGCGCTGCTCGCTGGCCCGCAGCGCGGCCTCCAGCCGCTTGCGCTGCGAGATGTCGCGGAACATCATCAGCAGCGCGTCGTTCCCGTCGAAGTCGATGCGCTCGGCGCTGAACAGGACGTCGATCGTCTCCCCGGCCTGCCGGCGCCCGACGGCCTCGTGGCCGCGCACGGACTGGCCCGAAGTCAACCGCTCGACGATCTGCCCGCGCCCCGCCGGCGAGACCCACATCGCCAGCTCCGTCGACGTGCGGCCGATGAGCTGCTCGCGCGTGTAGCCGAAGAGCTCGCAGAAGGCCTCGTTCACCTGCAGGAAACGGCCGCTGGCGAAGTCGCTGACCGAGATCGCCTCGGGCGCGGCGCGGAACAGCTTCTCGAAGCGCTCGGCGGCGGCACGGCGCGCGGCCTCGGCGCGCCGCTGCTCGGTGACGTCGACGATGACGGAGATCCGCCCGGGCCGGCCGTTCAGCGCGTAGTCGTGCGAGCGGGTCTCGACGTCGATGCGGCGGCCGTCCTTGCACACGTGCTGGATGTCGGTGACGTGGTTCGGGCCCTGCACGCGGGCGGCCAGGTCCACCATCGCCGCGCGCAGCTCCGGCGGGTAGAGGTCGGGGATGCGCAGCGCCCGGGCTTCCTCGCGGCTGTAGCCGTAGAGCTGCGTGAAGGCCTCGTTGACTGCCAGCAGGCGCAGGCTGCCGCGCTCGTAGGCCAGCGTCGGCACCGGGCTGGCGTCGAACAGCACGCGGAAGCGCGCCTCGCTCTCCTGCAGCGCCGCCTGGGCCTCCTTGATGGCGGTGAGGTCGGTGTGCGTGCCCAGCAGGCGTAGCGGCCGGCCTTCGGCGTCGCGCTGCTGGATGCGACCGACCGACAGGATCCACTTCCAGCCGCCGTCGCGCGTCCGCTGGCGGTACTCGACGCGGTAGTCGTCGCTGCGGCCGGCGAGGTAGCTCTCGAACGCCTGCTCGACCGTGCCGCGATCGTCGGGGTGCAGGCGCTCGCGCCAGGCGGCGTTGGTCTCGCGGAAGTCGGCCGGGTCGTAGCCGAGCATGAGCGCGTACTCGGCGCTGACCACCGCCTCGCCGGTGCGCAGGTCGAGGTCGTACAGGCCCTGGTTCGCGGCCTGCAGCGCCAGCCGCAGCCGCTCCTCGCTGTCGCGCAGGGCCTGCTCGGCCTGCGCCTGCGCCTCGCGCGCCGCCTCGGCCTGCTTGCGCGCGGTGATGTCGCGGCTGATCACCAGCGCGGTGGCCGCGGCGTCGGCCGAGGCCGGCTCGGCCGCCACGACCGCCTCCCAGTGGCGCACGCCATCGGGTCCGGGATAGGCGAACTCGATGCGCTCGGTCGTGCCGCGATCGAACGCCCGCCGCAACGCGGCCGTCCAGAGGTCGACCTGCTGCACCGGCATGCCGAGTTCGGCGGCGGTCTTGCCGATGAAGGCTTCCGGCGGGAGGCCGGTGGCACCTTCGATCGCCGGGTTCGCATAGAGGTAGCGCCCCTCGCGGTCGAGGCGCGCCACGACGTCGGGAAGGTGGTCCGCCAGCGTCCGGTAGTTGCGTTCGCGACGCGCCAGCGCCTCGCGCTGCAGCGCCTGCGTGTGCAGCGCGCGATCGAGTCGCCAGCCGCCGGCCCCCAGCGCGGCGGCCAGCAACAGCGTGACGGCCGCCATCCAGGGCAGACGGGCGCGCCAGTCGGCGAGCAGCACGTCGGTGGCCATGCCGTAGGCGACGACGATCGCCGCCGCGTCGCCCTCCAGTCGGCGATACGCGATCAGGCGGCGGGTGCCGTCGAGCCGCGTGAGCGCGTGGAACGAGCCGCTCGGCCTGCGCGCCACGGCCTCGGCGAGCGGACCGCGCACGGTGCGGCCGATCTCCGACTCGTCGTGCGGCACGCGCACGAGCACCGTCGTGCCGCCGTCGGCCTCGACCCGGAAGAGCGCCACGCTGCCGCCTTGCCGCTCCCGCGATTCCTCGAATCGGCGCCGCAGCGGCTCGTGCAGCAGATCGACGGCAAAGGCGGCGACGCCGTGCGCATTGGGCTCGGCAGCGCGCTCGATCAGCACGGCACGGGCGCCCGCCGGTCCCTGCGGCGCACTGACCTGCCAGACCCCCGGGGCGGCGACCGAAGGCCTCGCGCGCACGTGCGACGCGCCGGCAGACGGCGGCGCGAGCTCGATCGTGCGACCGTCGGCATCGAGCGCGTACAGCTCGAACGGCATCGGCAGCTGCGCCAGCAGGCCGGCTCGCGCCCGCGCAGCATCGCCGAGGACCGTGGATAGCGCCGATCCGGCGGGCAGGCGCCGCAGGTCGCTCTCCACCTGCGCGATCGCCGCCTTCGCGAGGGCCAGCGTCTCGACGAGCTCGCCAGCCAGGCGTTCGACGCGCCGCACGCTCAGCGCGCGCGCCTCGGAGAGCTCGCGCTCACGCTCGAGCCAGACCACCCAGGCGGCCGCACCGACGAGCAGCGCCATCGCAAGCAGCGTGACGAGCCGCAGGAACACCCGACGACCCGGCGGGCCGCCAGCCCCTTCGGTCACGGGGCGAACCGGAAGGAACCCCGGCGCCCCGGCCCCGTCGACGGCGGCGGCACGGCCGGGGTGTCCCGCGGAATCGTTCTCTCGACCGCCGCTGCCGAACACCATGCCCCCTGGATCCTCCCGGCGGCCGCCTGCCTGGTCCGACCCATGCCCGGGCAGCGCCGCTTCGACGGCATCCTAACTGCCGTCGCCGGGCGCCCCGCGGCGTGCGGACGACCTCGTCGTGTCCGGCCGCCGGACCGGGCGGGACCGGACGGAATCGGACGGGTGCTCGGTGCGTCGGCCGCTACATGCTGCGCCGGTACTGCCCGCCGACCTCGAACAGCGCGTTCGTGATCTGCCCCAGGCTGCAGCAGCGCACCGCGTCCATCAGCACCGCGAACACGTTGCCGTTGTCGATCACCGCCTGCTGCAGCCGCTTCAGCATCGCCGGCGCCTCGGCCGCGTGGCGGGCGTGGAAGTCCGCCAGCCGCTTCAGCTGGCTCTGCTTCTCGTCCTCGGTGCTGCGCGCGAGCTCGATGCTCTCCGGCACCGGGTCGCCGTGCGGGTTGCGGAAGGTGTTGACGCCGACGATCGGGTACTCGCCGGTGTGCTTCTGCATCTCGTAGTGCATCGACTCTTCCTGGATCTTGCCGCGCTGGTAGCCCGTCTCCATCGCGCCCAGCACGCCGCCGCGCTCGGCGATGCGCTCGAACTCAGAGAGCACGGCCTCCTCCACCAGCTCCGTCAGCTCGTCGATGACGAAGGCGCCCTGGTTCGGGTTCTCGTTCTTCGCCAGCCCCCACTCGCGGTTGATGATGAGCTGGATGGCCATCGCGCGGCGAACGCTCTCCTCGGTGGGCGTGGTGATCGCCTCGTCGTAGGCGTTCGTGTGCAGGCTGTTCGCGTTGTCGTAGGTGGCGATCAGCGCCTGCAGCGTCGTGCGGATGTCGTTGAACGCGATCTCCTGCGCGTGCAGGCTGCGGCCGCTCGTCTGGCAGTGGTACTTCAGCTTCTGGCTGCGCTCGTTGGCGCCGTAGCGGTCGCGCATCGCCGTCGCCCAGATGCGGCGCGCGACCCGGCCGAGCACCGTGTACTCCGGGTCCATGCCGTTGCTGAAGAAGAACGAGAGGTTCGGCGCGAAGTCGTCGATGTGCATGCCGCGCGCCAGGTACGCCTCCACGAACGTGAAGCCGTTGCTGAGCGTGAAGGCGAGCTGGCTGATCGGGTTGGCGCCCGCCTCGGCGATGTGATAGCCGCTGATGCTCACCGAGTAGAAGTTGCGCACGTCGTGGTGCACGAAGTACTCGGCGATGTCGCCCATCACCTTCAGGCTGAACTCGGTGCTGAAGATGCAGGTGTTCTGGCCCTGGTCCTCCTTCAGGATGTCGGCCTGCACCGTGCCGCGCACGTTGGCCAGCGTCCAGGCGCGGATCTTCTGCGCTTCGTCGTCGGTGGGCTGGCGGCCGTTGTCGGCCTTGAACTTCTCCAGCTGCTGGTCGACGGCGGCGTTCATGAACATGGCCAGGATCGTCGGCGCCGGGCCGTTGATCGTCATGCTCACGCTCGTGTTCGGCGCGCAGAGGTCGAAGCCCGAGTACAGCACCTTCAGGTCGTCGAGCGTGGCGATACTGACGCCGGAGTTGCCGACCTTGCCGTAGATGTCGGGCCGCAGGTCGGGGTCGTTGCCGTACAGCGTCACCGAGTCGAACGCGGTCGAGAGCCGCTTGGCCGGCATGCCCTCGCTGACGAGCTTGAAGCGCCGGTTGGTGCGGAACGCGTCGCCCTCGCCCGCGAACATGCGCGTCGGGTCCTCGTTCTCGCGCTTGAACGCGAACACGCCCGCGGTGTACGGGAAGCTGCCCGGCACGTTCTCGAGCAGCAGCCACTTCAGCAGCTCGCCGTGGCACTCGTACTGCGGCAGCGCGACCTTGCGGATCTTGTTGCCCGACAGCGTCGTGTGCACGAGGCTCGTGCGGATCTCCTTGTCGCGGATCTTCACGACGTATTCGTCGCCGGCGTAGGCCTTGCGCATCTCCGGCCACATCGCCAGCAGCTTCCTCGAGGCCGGGTCGAGCTTCGCCTCGCGCGCCTCGGCCAGCTTCAGCACCGTCTGGCGCGCGCCGTCGCGCGTGGCGTCGTCTTCCTGCAGCATGCGCGCGCTCTCGCGCAGCTGCTGCACCTCGCGCGCCAGCTTCGCCTGCTCGCGCGCGCGGCGCTTGTAGCCGCGCACCGTGTCGGCGATGTCGGCGAGGTAGCGCACGCGGGCGCCCGGCACCACCGGCGTCTGGTGCGTGCTGTGGCGCGTGGCCACCTTCGGCAGGCGGCTCTCGCCCACGGGCAGGCCGAGCGCCGCCAGGCGCGGCAGCAGCGCCTGGTACAGCGCCGTCACGCCGTCGTCGTTGAAGCGGCTGGCCATCGTGCCGAACACCGGCATCTGCTCGGTGGGCGTCTTCCACGCCTCCTTGTTGCGCTGCACCTGCTTGGCCACGTCGCGCAGCGCGTCGGCGGCGCCCTTGCGGTCGAACTTGTTGATGGCCACGAACTCGGCGAAGTCGAGCATGTCGATCTTCTCGAGCTGGCTGGCGGCGCCGTACTCGGGCGTCATCACGTACAGCGGCACGTCCACCAGCGGCACGATGGCCGCGTCGCCCTGCCCGATGCCCGAGGTCTCGACGACGACGAGGTCGAAGCCCGCCGCCTTGCACGCCGTGAGCACCTCGGGCAGCGCCTGGCTGATCTCGCTGCCGAAGTCGCGGGTGGCGAGGCTGCGCATGAAGACGCGCGCCCCCTGCTGCCACGGCGAGATCGCGTTCATGCGGATGCGGTCGCCGAGCAGCGCGCCGCCGCTCTTGCGCCGGCTGGGGTCGATGCTGATGACGGCGATGCGCAGGCGGTCGTCCTGGTCGAGCCGCAGGCGGCGGATGAGTTCGTCGGTGAGGCTCGACTTGCCCGCGCCGCCGGTGCCGGTGATGCCGAGCACGGGGATCCTCGTGTCCTTGGCCGCCTTCGTGAGCGTCGCCTTCAGCGCCGGCTCGGCCTTGCCGTTCTCCAGTGCCGTGATGGCCTGCGCCAGCGCGCGCCACGCGGCCTCGGTGTGCCCCTGCAGCGCCGAGGCCCCCTTCGGCGCATGGCCCGAGAGGTCCTGGTCGCAGCGCATGACCATCTCGCCGATCATTCCCTGCAGGCCCATGCGCTGGCCGTCCTCGGGGCTGTAGATGCGGCTCACGCCATAGGCCTGCAGCTCGCGGATCTCGGCCGGCACGATGACGCCGCCGCCGCCGCCGAACACCTGCACGTGCGCACCGCCGCGCTGGCGCAGCAGGTCGACCATGTACTTGAAGTACTCGACGTGGCCGCCCTGGTAGCTGCTGACGGCGATGCCCTGCACGTCCTCCTGCAGCGCCGCGGTGACGACCTCGTCGACGCTGCGGTTGTGGCCGAGGTGGATGACCTCGGCGCCCATGCCCTGCAGGATGCGCCGCATGATGTTGATGGCCGCGTCGTGCCCGTCGAAGAGGCTGGCGGCGGTGACGAAGCGCACCTTGTTCGTCGGGCGGTACTCGGCGAGGGCCTTGAATTCGGCGGACAGGTCGGTCATGGTGGCTGCGAAGGAAGTGGTGCGGCCCGTCCGCCCGGCCGGGAACCCGAGGATCACGGCGGGCGGGCGATCAGCGGCCGGTCAGCAGGCGGTCAGCGGGCGGTTTGCAGAGGGTCGGCGGGCGATCGGCGGGTTCGCGGCGGCCAATTGACGTTAACGTCAACTCCCGCGCCCGATGATGCCATTGCCGGCCGCCGGGCGCGAGCCGGGCAACCATGCCCGCGCCTCGGCGCCACGGCACGCTGCAAGAGGGCCCCGCGTCGCTACCATGCGCCGCCATGAGCGCCGCCGCCGGCCCAGCCGCCCCCTCCGCATCCCCGTTCCTCGCGATCGACGCGGGGAACACCCGCCTCAAGTGGGCGCTGTACGACGCACCGCGGCCCGGGGCGACGCTGCTGCAGCACGGCGCGGTCTTCCTCGAGACCATCGACGAGCTGGCCGACGGCGACTGGAAGGGCCTGCCCGAGCCCGCCGGCATGCTCGGCTCCATCGTCGCCGGCGACGCCGTGCGCCGCCGCATCGAGGAACAGATGGCGCCGTGGGAGATCGAGCCGCGCTGGGTGGTGCCGAGCGCCTCGGAGGCCGGCATCACCAACGGCTACGACCACCCGCACCGGCTGGGCGCCGACCGCTGGGTGGCAATGGCCGGCGCGCGCCAGCGCGTGCTGGCCGCCGGCGGCGTGCCGCGCGCCGCCCTCGTCGTGATGGTGGGCACCGCCGTGACCGTGGACGCGCTCGACGCGGGCGGCCGCTTCCTCGGCGGGCTCATCCTGCCCGGCTTCGGCCTGATGCTGAGGGCGCTGGAGATGGGCACCGCCGGCCTGCGCGTGCCGACCGGCGAGGTCGTGGACTTCCCGACCAACACCAGCGACGCGCTGATGAGCGGCGGCACCAACGCGATCGCCGGCGCCATCGAGCGGCAGTACCGGCGCCTGCGCGAGCGGGCCGGCCACGAGCCGCGGCTGATGATCTCCGGCGGCGCGGCGGTCAAGCTGGCGCCGACGCTCGACATCGCGTTCGAGACCGTGGACACGCTCGTCTTCGAGGGCCTGCTGCACCTGCAGGCCGCCCGCCTAGCGCAGGCCGCCCGGCTCGGGGGCACGGCCGCCGCCTAGGGCGGCCGCGGCCCCGCCCGCGCTACAGCCAGCGCCGGAGCAGCTCGAACAGCTGCTCGCGCGAGTACGGCTTGGCGAGGTGGCCGTCCATGCCGGCGGCCATCGAGGCGGTGACGTCCTCGTCGAAGGCGTTCGCCGTCAGCGCCACGATCGGCACGCGCGGCAGGCGCAGGCGCGACTCGCGGTCGCGCACCTGGCGCGTCGCCGCCAGGCCGTCGAGCACCGGCATCTGCAGGTCCATCAGCACGAGGTCGACGCGCTGGCGCTCGAGCAGGGCCACGCCCTGCGCGCCGTCCTCGGCCTCGATGACCTCCACGCCGAGCGAGCGCAGCATCTCGGCGCCGACGAGCCGGTTGACGATGTTGTCCTCCACCAGCAGCACCATGCCCTGCAGCCGGTCGGCGGCGCCCAGGCGGCCGAAGTCGCTGTCGGTGCTGGGCAGCACGACGTTGGGCGCGAGCTCGAACTCGAGCTCGAAGCTGAAGGTCGAGCCGGCCCCCATGCGGCTGGTCACCTCGATGTGGCCGCCCATCGCCTCGATGATGCGCTGGCTGATCGCGAGCCCGAGCCCTGTGCCGCCGCGCAGGCGCGCGCGGGCGTTCTGCACCTGGTGGAAGGGCATGAAGACCTCGGCCAGCGCGTCCGGCGGGATGCCGATGCCGGTGTCCTTGACCTCGAAGCGCACGTGCCGCCGGTCGGGCCGCTGCCCGGGGCCGGTGATGACGTCGGCCTCCGACAGTCGCAGCGTGATGCCGCCGCGCTCGGTGAACTTGACGCCGTTGCCGATCAGGTTGAGCAGCACCTGCTTGAGGCGCGGCGCGTCGCCGATCACGCCGTCGGGCACGCCCTCGCCGATCTGCAGCGTGATCGTCAGCCCGCGCGTCTCGGCATTGGCGCGGAACAGCGCCGCCGCGGCCGTCACCACCGAGTGCAGCGACATCGGCGTCGACACCAGCGTCAGCTTGCCGGCCTCGATCTTGGAGTGGTCGAGCACGTCGTTGAGGATGTCCATCAGCGACTCGCCCGACGCCGCCGCGGTCTTCACGAGCCGCTTCTGCCGCATGTCCAGCGGCGTCTGGCGCAGCAGCTCGAGCGCGCCGAGCACGCCGTTCATCGGCGTGCGGATCTCGTGGCTCATCGTGGCCAGGAACTGGCTCTTGGCGAGGTTGGCCGCCTCCGCCGCCTCCTTGGCCTGGCGCAGCGAGTCGTTGGCCACGTCGACCTCGAGGCCGTGCCGCATCGCGTTCACCGAGGACGTGCGGAACTCGCGCGCCGCGCGCACCATCGCGAAGCCGTACAGCAGCACCAGCACCGCCATCGGCACCGACTGCACGCTCGGCTCGACGAGGCTGACGACGACCAGCGAGCCGAGCTGCATCGCGCCGAGGATGAAGAAGCTGATGCCGGCCAGGGACATGAACGACGCCGCCACCGCCACCGAGCCGCAGACGATGACGACGTAGATCGTCGTGGACATGCCGGTCAGCAGCGGGTAGATGGTGAAGGTGGCGATCCCCCACATCAGGCCGACGAGCGTCGCGTTGACCTCGAGCTGGCGCACGGCGCCGCGCATCTGGTCCGGAGAAAGCGCCGAGGTCTCGCCGTAGCGCCGGCGCAGCCACAGCCGCCAGAGCGACACCGGCACGCCGAGAGCGGCCACGAGGACGGCCGGCACCTGCTGGCCGGCATGCCAGCCGACCCAGGCGATGAAGCTGACCGCCATCACCAGCAGCGCCACGCTGGCCGTCGACGTGCGCAGGGCCAGGCGCAGCGTCTCGCGCTGCACGGCGGTGGCAATCGGCTCCGGGGCACCGGTCTGCGAGGCAGCGGCTGGGGCGACGGTGCCGTTCATCAGCCCGCGAGGATATCGCTTGTCAGGCACCAGGGCTCACCGAGGCGCTCCTCGCCGCGGGCCTTGCCGTGCCCCCTTTCGCGCCGGCCGTCGCACCGGCCCGCGGGGCTCACGACTGGATGTAGCTCTCCAGCTGCGCGATCGTCGATTCGTGGTCGGCGATGATGTCGTCCATGATGTCGCGGATCGAGATCATGCCGAGCACCGTGCCGCCGTCGACGACGGGCAGGTGGCGGATCTTCTTCTCGCTCATCAGGGCCATGCAGGCGCGCGTGCCCGTCTTCGGGCCGACGGTGACCACGTTGCGGGTCATGATCTCCTCGACGCGGGTCTCGCGCGAGTTGCGCCCCTGCAGCGCGATCTTGCGCGTGTAGTCCCGCTCCGAGAAGACGCCGACCAGGCGGGCGCCGTCCATGACCATCAGCGCGCCGACCTCGTAGCCGGCCAGCAGCTCCAGCGCCGCATAGACGGTGTCGGTGGGCCGCACGTGCCAGAGCGTCCCATCGCGCTTCTTGAGCAGTTCGGAAACAGGCTTCACGGCATTCTCCCGCGCCCCCCGGCGCCCCCGGACCCAAGCGTGCCGAAAAACGCACGCCCGGACAAGAGGTACCGAACCCGCAGCCGCGGCGCACCCCTACGTTGCCCGGCGTGCCTTCGCCGTGCCCGGCACGCGGGGGCTGCGGGCACGGTCGGCTGCCCACGGGACCGGCGGCCCGGCGATCGGCCGCGCTGCGCCCCGCGCCGCACCTTGGCGCCCGGCTTGCCAGCGGCGGCCCGGCGGTGCATGCTGCGCGCCCGTCGTTGCCGGCCTTGTGGCCGCAAGGGAGCGTCGTGATGACCGAGCCCGCCCCGCCGACCGCGGCGCCCTCAGACCCGCTGCCCGCCGGCGAGCGCCTGCCGGTGCTGGACATCCTGCGCGGCTTCGCGCTGATGGGCATCCTGATCATGAACATGCCGGGCTTCTCGGCGTCGTTCTTCGTCGAGGCCGACGGCTCGCACCTCTGGAAGGAGCCCTACGACCAGCTCGCCGAGCAGGTGCGCGAGGCACTCTTCTCCGGCAAGTTCAACAGCATGTTCAGCCTGCTGTTCGGCATCGGCTTCACGATCCAGTTCGCGCGCATGCAGCAGCGGGAGCCGGCACGCGCCACCGCGATGTACCTGCGGCGGCTCGCCGCCCTGCTCGCCTTCGGCCTCGTGCACGCCTTCGTCTTCTGGCCGGGCGACGTGCTTCACACGTACGCGCTGCTGGGCATCGTGCTGGTGCTCGGGCTGCGCCGCGTCAGCGACCGCGGCATCGTCGCGCTCATCGTCGCGGCGCTCCTGTACCCCGCGGTCAACGGGCTCGTGCGGCTGGCGGTGTTCACCCCGGAACTCACGGCCGAGCGGGTGCGCCTGGCGCAGGCCTTCGAAGCCAGCGGCAACGCCGCCTTCGGCGCGGGGGGCTTCCTCGACATGGTGCGCGAGAACACGCGCATCATGATCCAGTTCTACACGGACTGGATCGACCTCTGGGGCAACCTCGGCTGGTACCTGATGCTCGGCATGACGATGCTGATCGGCGTGCTCGCGGGCCGCCGGCGCTGGGTGCAGCGCATCCCGGAGCTGATGCCGCAGATCCGCCGCCTCACCTGGTGGGCGCTCGGCATCGGGCTGGGCTGCGGCATCGCGTTCACGGTCATCTTCGAGCTCAACCGCGCCCCGGGCCCGTCGCCGATCAAGCTGCTGGGCAGCGTCTGCTACAACCTCTCGCGCGTCGCGCTGATGATCTTCTACGTGCTCGTGATCGTGCGCATCGCGCATCGCCCGGCCGGGCGGCGCTGGCTGGCGCCGTGGGAGGCCGCCGGCCGCCTGCCGCTGACCAACTACCTCATGCAGACGGCGATCTGCCTCGTGCTCTTCCAGCACTGGGGCTTCGGCCTGTGGCTGAAGGTCGGCCCGGCGCTCGGCCTCGTGCTCTCGCTGGCGATCTTCTTCGTCATCCAGGTGCCCTGGAGCCGCTGGTGGCTGAAGCGGCACGAGCGCGGGCCGATGGAGGCGCTCTGGGCGCGCCTCACCTACGGCAGCCCGGGCCGCGCGCAGGGCCGGCCGGTCGCTGCTCCGGGCCTGGAGCGCGGCGCGGGCGGCTCCTGAGCCGCGGCTCGCGCGCGGCCGTCAGCCGAGCTCGCGCAGCCTGAAGCGTTGCAGCTTGCCGGTCTCGGTGCGCGGCAGGCTCGTGCGGAACTCGATCTCGCGCGGGTACTTGTACGGCGCGATCGTCTGCTTCACGAACTCCTGCAGCGCCGCCACCATCGCCGCGTCGCCGGTGTGCCCGGGGCGCAGCACGACGAAGGCCTTGACGACCATGCCGCGTGCCTCGTCGGGGCTGCCGATGACGCCGCACTCGGCCACCGCCGGGTGCAGCAGCAGCGCGCTCTCCACCTCCGGGCCGGCGATGTTGTAGCCGCCGGAGATGATCATGTCGTCGGTGCGCGCCTGGTAGACGAACTGCCCGTCGGCGTCCTGCAGGTAGGCGTCGCCGGTCAGGTTCCAGCCGTCCTGCACGTAGCTCGCCTGGCGCGCGTCGTCGAGGTACTTGCAGCCCGTGGGGCCCTTGACCGCGAGGCGTCCGACCCGGCCCGCCCGCTCGGGCAGCGGGTGGCCTTCGTCGTCGAGGAGGACGGCGCGGTAACCCGGCACCACGAGCCCGGTCGCGCCGGGCTTGGCGTGCGCCTCGTCGGCGCTGATGAAGATGTGGAAGAGCTCGGTCGAGCCGATGCCGTCGATGATCTCGATGCCGGTGGCGTCCTTCCACAGCTTGCGCGTCGCCGCCGGCAGCGCCTCGCCGGCCGAGACGCACTTGCGCAGGCTGGAGAGGTCGTGCTGCGGCACCTGCGCCGCCATCGCCCGGTAGGAGGTCGGCGCGGTGAAGCACACCGTCGCCTTGAACTGCGCGATGGCCGGCAACAGCGCGTCGGGCGTGGCCTTCTCGACGAGCACCGTGCTCGCGCCGATGGACAGCGGGAAGGCGAGCAGGCCGCCGAGCCCGAAGGTGAACGCCAGCGGCGGGCTGCCGATGAAGACATCGTCCTTCGTCGCACGCAGCACGTGCGGCGGCCAGCAAGCGCACGAGGCCATCACGTCGCGATGGAAGTGCATCGCCGCCTTCGGCACGCCGGTGGTGCCGGAGGTGAAGGCGAGCAGGCACACGTCCTCGGCCGCGGTGTCGACGTTGGTGAAGGTGGCCGGCTTCGCCGCGGCCCGCGCCTCGAGCGAGCCGGCGCCGGTGGCGCCGAATTGGCACACCTGCGTCAGCGTCGGGCATTGCGGCAGCGCCAGATCCAGCTCCTCGGCCAGGCGGGCATCGACGAGCGCATGGCTGACCTGCGCCTTGCCGACGATGCCCACGAGCTCGCGCGCGCGCAGCAGCGGCATCGTTCCGACGACGATGCCCCCGGCCTTCACGACCGCGAACCAGCAGGCGGCCAGCATCGGCGAGTTGGCGCCGCGCAGCAGCACGCGCTGGCCGGGCACCAGGCCCATGTCCTCCACCAGCACGTGCGCGATGCGGTTGGCCTGCGCCTGCAGCTCGGCATAGCTCCAGCGCACGCCGCCGAGGCCCTGCACGGCCAGCCGATCGCCTTCGCCCTGCGCGACATGCCGGTCGAGCAGCTCGGTGGCGCAGTTCAGGCGCGGCGGGAAGCGCAGCTCGGGCAGCTCGAACAGGAACTCGGGCAGCGCGCCGGCCGCCGGCAGGCGGTCGCGCGCGAAGGTGTCGACATGGGCCGTGGCCCCACCCGCCCCGACCTGCGGCGAACCTGCGTTGCTGTTGGAGGCCATGAGGACATTTTTCGGGTATATAGTTTAGTTGTCAAGTAATTGGCGGAGGCCCCGCGACCATGTCCGACCCCGAACGCACCTCCGCCCCCGGACGCGACACGTCGCGCGATGCGGCGCTCGCGCTGGACGCAAGCGACGCGCTGGCGCCGCTGCGCGGGCAGTTCGACATCCCCGACGGCGTCATCTACCTCGACGGCAACTCGCTCGGCGTGCTGCCGCGCGCCACGCCGGCGCGCGTGCAGCAGGTGGTGCGCGAGGAATGGGGCCAGGGCCTCATCCGCAGCTGGAACAGCGCCGGCTGGATGACGCTGGCCGCGCGCATCGGCGACAAGATCGCGCGCCTGGTCGGGGCACGGCCCGGCGAGCTCGTGGTCGCCGATTCGACGAGCGTCAACCTGTTCAAGATCCTGTGGGCGGCTCTGTCGATCGCGGCGTCGCCGTCGTCCGCGACGCCGCCGCGCCGCGTGATCCTCTCCGAGCGCAGCAACTTCCCCACCGACCTTTACATTGCCGAGTCGATCGCGCGCGAGCGCGGATTCGAGCTGAAGCTCGTCGATGCCGAGGACATCCCGGCGCACCTGGACGACCGCACCGCGGTGCTGATGCTCACGCACGTCAACTACCGCACCGGCGCGATGCACGACATGGCAGCGCTGTCGCGCGCCGCGCACGAGGCCGGCTCGCTGGTGATCTGGGACCTCGCGCACAGCGCCGGCGCGGTGCCGGTGGACCTGCACGCCGCCGGCGCCGACTTCGCGGTGGGTTGCGGCTACAAGTACCTGAACGGCGGCCCTGGCGCGCCGGCCTTCGTGTGGGTGCACCCGCGGCACGTCGAGCGCTTCTGGCAGCCGCTGGCCGGCTGGATCGGGCACGCGGCGCCGTTCGAGTTCAAGCCGGGCTACCGGCCGGCCGCCGGCATCGGCCGCTACCTCTGCGGCACGCCGGCGGTCATCTCGCTGGCCGCGCTGGAGTGCGGCGTCGACACGGTGCTCGCTGCCGAGCCGCTGGCCCGCGCCGCCGGGCACGCCGACGCCATGTCGGCGCTCAGGGCCAAGTCGCTGGCGCTGTCGCGCCTCTTCGCCGCGCGCGTGCAGGCGCTGTGCCCGTCGCTGGCGCTCGCCTCGCCGGCCGACGATGCGCGCCGCGGCAGCCAGGTGTGCTTCTCGCCGCCCGCCGCGCACCCCGAGAGCGGCTACGCGATCATGCAGGCGCTCATCGCTCGCGGCGTCATCGGCGACTTCCGCGCCGGCGACCCGGCGCACCCGAAGGACGCCGCGGACATCCTCCGCTTCGGCTTCACGCCGCTGTACGTGCGCTTCGTCGACGCGTGGGACGCCGCCGAGCAGCTGCGCCAGGTGCTCGACAGCGAGGAGTGGCGCCGCCCGGAGTTCAGCCGGCGTCAAGCGGTGACCTGAGGAACGCCCGCCATGACCCAGCCCACCGGACACCACGGCGCCAAGCTCGACTTCAGCGCCGACATGAGCTACGGCGACTACCTGCACCTGGACCAGGTGCTCAGCGCCCAGCATCCGCTCTCGCCCGACCACAACGAGATGCTGTTCATCGTGCAGCACCAGACGAGCGAGCTGTGGATGAAGCTGATGCTGCACGAGCTGCGCGCCGCCATCGGCTGCATCGCCGCCGACCGCATGGCGCCGGCCTTCAAGATGCTGGCGCGCGTGAGCCGCATCATGGAGCAGCTGGTGCACGCATGGGACGTGCTCTCGACGATGACGCCGCCGGAATACAGCGCGATCCGGCCTTACCTCGCTAACAGCAGCGGCTTCCAGAGCTGGCAGTACCGCTGCATCGAGTTCAGCCTCGGCAACAAGAACGCCGCGATGCTGCGCCCGCACGAGCACCGGCCGGAGCGGCTGGCCGAGGTGCGCGCGGCCTACGAGACACCATCGCTTTACGACGAGGCGCTGCGCCTGCTGGCCCGCCGCGGGCTGCCCGTGCCGGCGAGCCACGTGCAGCGCGACTGGACGCAGCCCTACCCGGCCAGCGACGAGGTCGAGGCCGCCTGGCTCGTGGTCTACCGCGACCCCGAGGCGCACTGGGACCTCTACCAGCTCGGCGAGGAACTGACCGACCTCGAGGACGCCTTCCGCCTCTGGCGCTTCCGGCACGTGACGACGGTCGAACGCGTCATCGGCTTCAAGCGCGGCACGGGTGGCACGGGGGGTGTCAGCTACCTGCGCAAGATGCTGGACGTGGTGCTGTTTCCGGAGATCTGGAAGCTGCGGACGGATCTGTAGCGATCGCAAGTGCGCGGCGCCGACAGGACCGCGACGGCCGCTGCGGCAAAGGGCGGTGCGGGCCGGCCGCGGCGCTTAGATGCGGCGGTCGGGCCCTGGGGGCCCGACTCCCCTGCGCTGCTCGCCCTTGTGGCCCACGGCGCGGAACTCGCTCCGCTCACTCCGTTCGCTCTGCTCAGACACCCGCGCCGGGTCAGAAGTGGATGCGCGTGAGTACACGCGCGGGCCACAAGGCCTGCGCTGCTCGGCGCCGCATATGCGCGCCACGACCGGCCCGCACCGCCCTTTGCAGAACCGCTCGCTGTATCGGGGGTGGCCTGCCACTGCCGTGCCGCAAGGCCACGGGCGGGAGCCCGGCGGGGCGCATATGCGGCGCCGAGCAGCGCAGGACTCTTGGCCCGCGCGTGTACTCACGCGCTTCCACTTCTAGCTGGGCGCGGGTGTCTGAGTGGCGCGAGCGTTAGCGAGCGCAACGAGTTCCGCGCCCGGGCCAAGAGTCCGAGCAGCGCAGGGAAGTCGGGCCCCCAGGGCCCGACAGCCGCATCTAAGCCCCGACGGGCTCGCGCCCGCGGCCTTGCCCGCGCAGGACGTCGAACGCCGCGCCCCGATGGCCGCTCGACTCCGAACACTCGAGGCTGAACGCTCGAGGCCGAACGCCCCGCGCCGAGAGCCTTGAGCGCAAGTCAGTACAGATGCGCCGCCAGGAATGCCAGCGCCCGCCCATGCGCCAGCGCCGCACTCGGCGCGTGATACGAGCCGCGCGCCCAGCAATTGAAGCCGTGGTGCGCCTCGGCATACACGTGCACCTCGGCCCGCGACGCCGGCAACGCAGCCCGCACCGCGGCCACCGCCTCCGGCGGAATGTGATCGTCGTGCCCGGCGTAGTGGAACTGCATAGGGCAGCGCACCGTCGCCGCGTGCTGCAGGTTCATGTGGATGCCGCCGCCGTAGTACGGCACCGCCGCATCGACGCCCGCCGTCGCCGCGGCGAACCAGGCCATGCGACCGCCCATGCAATAGCCCACCGCGCCCACCTTCGCCGCGCCCACCTCGGGCCGCGCCCGCAGCACGCGCGTCGCCACACCGAGATCGGCGATCGCCTGCTCCGCCGTGTAGGCCTGCATCAAGGCGCGGGCACGCGTCATGTCGTCGCCGGCATAGCCGAGCTCCACGCGCGGCGCCTGTCGCCAGAACAGATCCGGCGCCAGCACCACGAAGCCGTCGAGCGCGTACTGGTCGGCCACGGCGCGGATGTGCTCGTTGACGCCGAAGATCTCCTGCAAGAGCAGGAGCCCCGGCCCCTTGCGGGCCGGCGGCAGCGCCAGGTAGCCGGCGTAGCCCGGGCCGATGTCGATCCAGCTGCGTTGCACGGGGTCGGTCATGGTCTCGCTCCTCGTCGATGATGTGAATGCAGGCTGCGTTCTAGTACAGCCGGCCCTTGCGGTACTGCGCGTGGGTGCGGCGCGCCAGTGGCGTGGCCGCCGAGATGGCGGCCAACGGCCCCGCTGCGTGAGCATGCGCGATGGCCAGCCCCAGTGCGTCGGCCGCGTCCTTGCCCGGCAGCGCCGGCAGCTTCAGCAGCCGCTTCACCATCTCCTGCACCTGCGCCTTGTTCGCGAGGCCGTGGCCGACGATCGCCTTCTTCATCTGCAGCGCCGTGTACTCCGCCACCGGCAGGTCGCCCCGCACCAGGCCCGCGAGCGCCGCGCCGCGCGCCTGCCCCAGCAGCAGCGTGCTCTGCGGGTTCACGTTGACGAAGACGATCTCGGTCACGGCGCACTCGGGCCCATAGCGCTCCACCACCTCGCACACGCCCTCGAAGATGATCTTCAGCCGTCGCGGCAGGTCGCCGCGGGGCGCCTCCGCAGTGCTGATGGTGCCGCTGGCCACGTAGGCCAGCCGCGCGCCCTCCGCCTCGATGACACCAAAGCCCGTTCGCTGCAGGCCGGGGTCGATGCCGAGGATGCGCACCGTGCCAGCCCTCAGAGCGGGTCGAAGCCTGCAGGGCTTCGGTGCAGGCTCATGTCGGCGCAGCCGACGTGAAGGCGCGCCAGCGCCGTGCCGGAACCAAAGCCCGTTCGCTGCAGGCCGGGGTCGATGCCGAGGATGCGCATGGCGTCGCCTTCGCCTTCAGACGAAGTACCAGCGCACCGAATGGAAGAACACCGGCGCCGCGAAGCACAGAGGCGCCACCCGGTCCAGCAGCCCCACGGCGCCGGTCACCGACGAGCGGTTGCCCCACCAGCGCACGCCGGCGTCCTTCTTCAGCGCGCGCATCACGAGTTCGCCGAGCGTGCCGCAGGCACCGGCCACCGCCGCCATCACCGTGGCGCGCAGCGGGTCCACCGGCGTGATCCAGAACAGCGCCGCCCCCGCCACCGCAGCGGCAGCGGTGCCGATGCCGAAGGCACGCAACGAGAAGCTGCGGTCGATCTGCCGCGCCACCGGGCGCCGCCGCAGGTGGCGGCTGGCGATCTCCTGCACGAGCTGGGCCGCGGCCACCACGATGACGAGGAAGAAGACGAGGAACGCGCCGCGGTCCTCGTAGCCGCGGAACTCGAGCAGCAGCAGCGCCGGCGCGTGCGAGAGGCCGAACACGCAGACCATGATCCCCCACTGGATCTTCGCGTTGCGCTCCAGGAAACGCCCGGGATCGCCGGCCAGCGCGCTGGCCACCGGGATGGCCAGGAAGGCGTACACCGGCACGAAGACGCTGAAGAGGTCGAAGCGCCTCAGCCCCACGATCACGTACTGCAGCGGCAGGACGACGAAGAACGCCAGGATCAGCCCTCGATGGTCGGCCCGGCGCGTGTGCACGAGCGTGATGAACTCGCGCAGCGCCAGGAACGAGAACCCCGCAAACGCCAGCGTCGCCCCCACCGGCCCCGAGATCCAGGCCAGCCAGAACACGATGGCGCCGATCCACAGCGCGCGCAGGTCGCGCTGCAGCGCCCGGCGCCGCTCGCGCGCGGCCTCGTCGGGCTCCGGCTTGAGGGAGACCAGCGCCACGACGATGCTGGCCAGCACCAGCAGCCCGAACAGCGAGACGAAGAGCAGCGCGACCTGGCCGGAGGCATCGAGCTGGCGCAACTGTTCCATCGTGTCCGGGGCGGGCGGCGGCTCAGGCGACCCGCGGGCGTTCGGCCAGCACCGCCTCGCGCGCGCGCTCGAGGAAGGCGCGCTTGTCCTCGCCGGGCCGCAGCAGGATGGGCGCGCCGAAGGTCACCGTGCACAGGATCGGCACCGGCACCACCTCGCCCTTGGGCATCACGCGCTGCACGTTGTCGATCCACGCCGGCACCAGCGGCACCTGCGGGAACTGCTCGGCGAGGTGGAAGAGACCGCTCTTGAACGGCAGCGGTTCGCCTCTGGCGCTGCGCGTGCCCTCCGGGAAGATGACGAGCGAGTCGCCGGCGCGCAGCGCCTCCACCAGCGGCTCCAGCGGATCCTCGTCGGCGCTGCGCTGGCGCGCCACGTAGACGGCATTGAAGACCCTGCTCGTCAGCCACTGCTTGAAGCGCGTCTTCGTCCAGTAGTCGCGCGCGGCGATCGGCCGCGTGGTGCAGCGCAGGTCATGCGGCAGCGCCGCCCAGATCAGCACCCAGTCGAGGTGGCTCTGGTGGTTGGCGAAGTAGATGCGCTGCTCGGCCTTGGGCGGGCAGCCGCGCCAGTGCCCCTGGGCACCGGTGATGAGCCGCGCGATGAACGCGAGCAGCATGCCCATGAGCGCGGCCGACGACATGCAGCGATGCTAGTGCACGGTCAACGGGCGCCAGCGCTGGCCGGCGGCCGGCTGCGACCGGGACCGGCCCCGCCCGGTATCGCGCCGCCGGGGCTCAGCCGCCTCCGGCCAGCGCCGGATCGGCCGGATGGACGCGCCGCGCCGCCGGAGCCGGAGCCGGAGCCGGAGCCGGAGCCGGAGCCGGAGCCGGATCGGCCGGTCGCGGCGCGGCGCCGGCCGCGGGCGCCATCGGCCGCGGTTGCCCCGCCGGCTCGGCGAGACCTCCGGCTGCGGCGAGCCAGCGGCGCAGCGCGGCCTGCCCCGCGGCCGACAGGTTCTCCCAGCCACAGCCCAGGCGATGCGCGTGGCGGCCGAGCGCGCCGACGTGGCGCACTCGCGCGTCGGCGAGGATGACCTGGGTGTCGTCGAGTTCCAGTTCCACGCGCGGCAGCAGGGTTCCGACACCCGGCGGCACCATGCCGGCCGGCAGCATCACGGCGCAGCCGAGCTCGCTGACGTCGAGCACGCGCAGGTTGCGCGTGCTGACGAGGTGGTGGCCGCCGCAGAAGCGCAGCACGGGCGGCCGCGCCGCCGCCGTGCCCCCCGGCAGGCGCGGCGCCAGGCGGCGCGAGGTGCGGTAGATCTCGTGCGGCCAGCGCGCCTGGATCAGGAAGCGCTCGCGCCGGCCGCTGCGCGGCGACGCATCGGCGCCGCCTTCGCGCGCGGCGCAGGCCGCGGCCAGCACGAACTGCACGCGCAGGCCGTGCAGCAGCGCGGCGGCCCACACGGGTCGCGCCTGCAGCGCGCGCGCGATGGCGATGCCGTCGTCGTGGCTGGCCAGCACCAGCTGCTGCTGCAGCAGGTCCACGACCTGCAGCGTCGCCGTCACCCCTCGCTGGCCGGCCGCGCCGACGTGCAGCGCCAGCGCGCGGTCGCACAGGTCGCGCAGCACCTCGGCGTGCAGCGTGCCCTCGTCGTCGGGCCGGCTGACGCGCCAGCCCACGGCCTCGAAGGGGTCCTCGATGTCGGCCAGCGGCACATGGACGGATCCCACGGCGTCACTCACTCCACCGGCAGCGGATCGAGCGCCCCGTGCGCGCTGAACAGGGTCTCGATCTGCGCACGACGGCGCAGCAGCCGCTCGAACTCCGCCACGCTGACGGGCCGGCTGGTCAGGTATCCCTGGTACTCGTCGCAGCGCACCGACTGCAGGAAGCTCAGCTGCGCCGGCGTCTCCACGCCCTCGGCCACCACCTTGAGCTTGAGGCTGTGCGCCAACGCGACGATGGCGCTGACGATGGCCGCGTCGTCGGGGTCGGTCTCGAGGTCGCGCACGAACGAGCGGTCGATCTTCAGCGCCGCGATCGGCAGCTTCTTCAGGTAGCCCATCGACGAGTAGCCGGTGCCGAAGTCGTCGATCGACAGCGTCACGCCCATCGCCGCCAGTTCCTGCGCGATGCGCACGCTGAGCTCGGGGTCGGCGAGCAGGATCGACTCGGTGACCTCGATCTCCAGGCAGCTGGCAGACACGCCGTGCTCGGCCAGCGAGCGCGCCACGCGCGCCGGCAGGCCGCGCTCGCGCAGGTGGGTGGAGGCGAGGTTCACCGCCACCGGCACCGGGTTGAGCCCGGCGGCCACCCATGCCGCGCTCTGCCGGCACACCGTCTGGATGGCCCACTCGCCGATCGGGATCACGAGGCCCGCGTCCTCGACCAGCGGGATGAACTCGGCCGGCGGCAGCAGGCCGCGCTCCGGGTCCTGCCAGCGGATCAGCGCCTCGGCGCCGACGATGCGGCCGCTCACCACGTCCACGCGCGGCTGGTAGTGCAGCACGAACTCGTCCCGCTCCAGCGCACGTCGCAGCCGCGTCTCCATGTGCAGCCGGTCGAGCGCACGCGCGTTCATCGAGCGGTCGTAGAGCTGGAAGGCGCCGCGGCCGGCCGCCTTGGCGCGGTACATCGCGGTGTCGGCGTTCATCAGCAGCGTGTCGATGTCGCTGCCGTCCTCGGGATAGGACGCGACGCCGACGCTGCCGCCGACGAAGACCTCCGTTCCCTGCACGACGATCGGCTCGGCCAGCGTCTGCACGAGCCGCTGCGCGACGCCGGCGACGTGCTCGGGCAGCTGCACGTCGGTGAGCAGCACGATGAACTCGTCGCCGCCGAGGCGCGCGATGTTGGGCTCCGGCACCGCATCGTCGGCGCCGCCACGCCGTGCCAGGCCGTCGTGCGCGCGCAGCGCTGCGGCCAGGCGGGCGCTCGCCTTGCACAGCAGCTCGTCGCCGGCGCGATGACCGAGCGTGTCGTTGACGCGCTTGAAGTTGTCGAGGTCCACGAACATCACCGCCAGCCGGCGGCCGTGCCGCATCGCCTGGGCGAGCGCGCGCTCCAGCTGCTCGACGAAGAGCACGCGGTTGGGCAGGCCGGTGAGCGGGTCGTAGTAGGCCAGGCGACGGATCTGCTCCTCGGCCTCGCGCCGCCGGCTGATGTCGTGCACCACCCCGGCCAGGCACAGCGCCTGGCCCTCGGCGCCGCGCTCGGACACCTCCACCTGCAGGTGCACGTGGCGCAGGCGCCCGTCGGACAGCAGCAGGCGGTGGTCGACGGCGAACCCCTCGCCGTTCGCCTTCGCGGCCTCGAAGGCCGCGGACAGGCGCTGCGTGTCGTCGCCATGCACGGCGGCGAAGAACTGCGCCGCGGGCCCGGGGCGCGGCGCGCCGGCGTGGCCCAGGATCCGCCAGGCCTGCTCGGAGGAGCTGACGCGGTCGTCGCGCAGGTCTCACTCCCAGTCGCCCATCTCGCCGATGCGCTGCGCGTTCGACAGCCGCTTCTGGTTCTGCTGCAGCTCGTCGATGGCCGCGCTCGCGCGCATCATGTAGCGCACGCGGTGCGGCAGCACGGCCCAGTTGATGGGCTTGGTGATGAAGTCGGTGGCGCCGGCCTCGAACGCGCGCTCGATCGACGCCGTGTCGTCCAGGCCCGTCATCATCACCACCGGCACGCGCTCGCCGCCGGGCAGGCGGCGCAGCTCGGCGCAGGCGGTGAAGCCGTCCATCACCGGCATGCTCACGTCCAGCAGCACGAGGTCGGGCATCGCGGCCCGCATCGCGTCCAGCGCGGCGCGGCCGTCGCCGGCCTCGCTGACGGCGAAGCCCGCCTTGACCAGCGTGGCCCGCGTGAGGCGCCGTCCCCCGGCGTCGTCGTCGACGACGAGCACGTGTGCGCGCGCACCACCCGCCGGCGACGTGGCCGCCAGGGCGGCGGCCGGGGCCGCGCTTGGAGCGGGCATGGGCACGCCTGGCGCGGCCCCGCCGCCTGCCGCGGGCCGGGGGGCGCTCGCGCCATCGGCCGCGGGCGGCACGGCGGGCGGGTTCGCAGTCTCGGGAGGCAGCAAGGCTTCGGACATCATGCCGTTTGCTTCATCTCGGCGCGCAACGCGGGCGCCACGCGTTCGAGCATGCTTTCGACGGCCGCGACGAGGTCGGTCAGACCGGCCGCCCGCCCGTCCTTGCACTGGCGCTCCAGGCGACGGCAGAGCTCGCCGAGCCCCTTGGCGCCGACATTGAGGCTCGCCGACTTCAGCGCATGCGCCACGCGCCCGGCCTCGGCCAGGTCGCCGGCGTCGAGCGCAGCCCGCAGGCGCGCCCGGTGCGCGGGCGCCTCGTCGAGGTACATCTGGATGACCTCGGCCAGCACGGTGCCGTCGTCGTCGACGGCGCGGATGTTGTCCAGCGCCGCGCGGTCGAGCACGGCGTGGCGCGCGGCGTCCTTCGCCGCCAGCGACCCCGGCACCGAGGCGGGGCCGTCCTCGGCCTCGCCCGCGGGGGCGCCCTGGGCCGTGGCCTCGGCCGGGCGGACGACGCGGTCGGCCGGCAGCCAGCGCTCGAGCATGCGGGCCAGCTGGTCACGCGTGTAGGGCTTCGCCAGATGCGCGTCCATGCCGCTGGCGAGGCACGCCTCGGCATCGCCGACCAGCGCATTGGCGGTGAGCGCGATCACCGGCAGGCGCGGCGCCGGCTGGCCCGCGGCGGCCCGCTCGCCCTCCAGCGCCCGGATCGCGCGCGTGGCCGCGTAGCCGTCCATCACGGGCATCTGGCAGTCCATCAGCACGAGGTCGTAGTCGCCGTCGCGCAGTGCCTGCAGCGCCTCCTGGCCGTTGGGCACGATGTGGAAGTCGCAGCCCAGGGCCTTGAGCATGTTGCGCGCCACCACCTGGTTGACGCCGTTGTCCTCCGCCAGCAGCACGCGCGCCCGGATGCGCGGCAGTGCCGTGGCGCCGTCGGCGGTGCCGATGGTCATTGCCGTGCCGGCGGTCTCGGCAGCCGCCTCGCCTTCGCTGAGGCATTGCGCCAGCGCGCGGTAGAGCTCCTGGCGGCGCACCGGCTTCGAGAGGTAGGCGCCGACCCCGACCTGGCGCGCCCGCGCCACCTCGTCGGTGGAGTGCAGCGACGTCACCAGCACGATGCGCGTGCCGGCCAGTGCCGCGTCGTCGCGCACGGCGGCGGCCAGCTCGAGGCCGTCCATCAGCGGCATCTTCATGTCCACCAGCGCCACGTCGAAGGCGGCACCGTCGCGCTGCGCCTGGCGCAGCGCCTCCAGCGCCTCGCGGCCGTTGCCGGCCAGCGCCGAGCGCATGCCGGCCGCGCCGACGTGATGCTCGAGGATGTCGCGGTTGGTGGCGTTGTCGTCGACGACGAGCACGCGCTTGCCGGCCAGGTGGGCCGGGCTCGGCACGGCCGGCAGCCCGGTAGCGGGCACCAGCGGCAGCGTGAACCAGAATGTCGAGCCCTCGCCCGGCGTGCTTTCCACGCCGATGCGGCCGCCCATCAGCTCGACGAGACTGCGCGAGATCGCGAGCCCCAGGCCGGTGCCACCGAAGCGTCGCGTCGTCGAGCCGTCGGCCTGCTCGAAGGCCTGGAACAGGCGCGCGCGCACCTCGGGCGAGATGCCGATGCCGGTGTCGTGCACGGCGAAGCGCAGCGTCCAGTCGTCCTGCGGCTGCACGTCGATCAGCACCTCGCCGTTCTCGGTGAACTTGACGGCGTTGCCGATCAGGTTGGCCAGCACCTGGCGCAGGCGGTAGGGGTCGCCGCGCACCGCGTGCGGCAGCCGCTCGTCGATGCGGCAGGCGATCTCCAGGTGCTTCGCATGCGCGCGCGGCGCCAGCAGCTGCACCACGTCCTCCACCGACTGGTAGAGGTCGAAGTCCAGCGTCTCGGTCTCGAGCTTGCCGGCCTCGATCTTTGAGAAGTCGAGGATGTCGTTGATGATCGACATCAGCGATTCGCCGGAGCTGCGCACCGTCTCGACGAACGGGCGCTGCTGCGCGTCGAGCGGGGTCTCCAGCAGCAGCTCGGTGAGCCCGAGCACGCCGTTCATCGGCGTGCGGATCTCGTGGCTCATGTTGGCGAGGAACTCGCTCTTGGCGCGGCTGGCGTTCTCGGCCGCCTCCTTGGCGGCGCGCAGCTCGGCCTCGCGCTCGCGCAGCTGGCGCTCGGCCACCGCGCGCTGCGTGATGTCGAAGAACACCGTGTAGACGCCGACCACCTGGCCCTCGTCGTTGACGTCGGGCACGTGGCGCCCCGAGTGCCACACCGGGTTGCCGTTGCGGTCGATGCGGTGCCGCTCCAGCGGCACGTGGTGGCCCTTGAGGGCCTCCAGCAGGCGCGGCGAGATGTCGGCCCACACGTCGTCGTCGACCAGCTCGCGCACCGGGTGCCCGACGACCTCGTCGGCGCGGCGGCCGAGCCACTGCTCCTGCGCGCGATTGACGTAGCGGTAGTGCAGGTCGGCGTCGATGTACGAGATCGTCACCGGGATCTGGTCCATGATGACGCGCAGGCGGCGCTCGCCGCGCTGCGCCGTCTCGATGGCCCGCTGCAGCTCGGTGACGTCGCTGGCCACGATCTCGCAGCCGATGATGGCGCGCGGCGAGTGGCCGGCGTCCGCGTCGCCGGCGACCGGCTTGCGCCGCGGCGCCACCACGACGCGCAGCCAGCGCGGCGGCCGCGTCGGGTGCAGCAGCTGGCAGTGCAGCTCGGCGCGCTCGTCGGCCGACGCCCGGCGCATGGCCTCGGCCAGCGCGTTCGCGTTGAGCGGCCCGAAGAGGTCGCAGGCGACGCCGCCGCGCAGGTCCTCGGGCTGCAGGCCCAGCATCGCGGCGAGGCTCGCGCTCGCCTCGGCGCAACGGCCGTCGGCATCGACGAGGGCGATCAGCGCGCTCTCGGGCAGCAGCACCACCGGCGCGCGCTCGGCCTGCGCGGGCGCCGTGGCCTGCCGGTCGCCGGCGCGACGGCCGCGGCGCCAGGTCCACAGCATCGCGCACACCGTCGCCGCGACCGCGATGTCGGCGACGACACCCAGGCGCGGCGGCAGCAGCCAGGCCAGCGCGAGGGTGAACAGCGCCAGCGCGCCCAGGAGGGGCAGTGCCGGCTGGCGGTCGGCCGGGCCCGGGTCGGGCAGTGCAGCGGGAACCGTGGTGTCGCGATGTCGGGTGTTCACAGGGCCCCCCAGGCGGTCTCGAGACAGGGCCGTTCGGCGAAGTCGAACTCCCAGACCTCGGCGTTGCCGAGTTCGAGCCGCTCGGGCAGCCCGATCAGCTCGCCGAGGACCCGGCCCACGCCCTTGCTCCCCACGAGCAGCGGCCTCTCGGCCAGCTGGCGCTTGATCTTGCGCACGGCGTCGGCCACGCGGCGGGTGAACTCGTCGTCCGACTCCCCGCCCGGCGGCGTCATGCGCGCCTCGAACCACGGTTGCGTCTCGGCGATCGGCCTCAGGTTCCACTCGCCGAGGCGGCGTTCGGAGAAGGCCGGCTGCACGAGCAGCGTCACGTTCCTCAGCTTCGAGGCGATGATGTCGGCCGTCTCGCGGTTGCGCTTCAGGTCGCTCGTGACGATCAGCTTCACCGGCGGGTCGAGCCGCGCGATGCGCTCGGCGACGGCGGCGGCCTGCGCACGGCCGAGCGCCGTCAGCGGCACGTCGAGGTCGCCGCCGCAGCGCAGGCCGGCGAGGTTGGGCGCGGTCGCGGCGTGGCGCACGAAGCGCAGCGGCAGGCGCCGGTCGACGAGCACGGGAACGTCGGTGAGGTCTTCGGGCAGGGCCAGCGTGGGCATCATCTCGTACGGCCCCATCACCGCAGTGCGCTCGCCGGAGCGAACGGGATCGGGTTGCCGGGGTAGGCATCGCGCGCCGGGGCGTGCAGCACGCTCCACTCCGAGCCGGCCGGCACGTGGCCGGCGAGCCACTGGCGGACGAACCCGATCTGGTTGCGGTCGGCCAGCAGCGGCGTGTGCCCGGTGTCGGGCACGTGCATCACGGACAGGGCCTTGCCGCGCCGCATGCGCGTGAGCGTGGGCAGCAGCAGTGCGTCGGACTGCATGCCGTGGATCAGCAGCACCGGGCACTGCACCCGCTGCCACTGCGCCCACTGCATCACGCTCAGGCGCGACGAGCGGCGGTAGGCCTGCATCGCGCGCACGTCGTGCCGGTAGACGCGGCCGCTCTCCTCGTCCGACCAGCGCGTCTGGTGGAACGAGAGGTTGAAGCGGATGTCGTCGCTGACCGGGCCGTCGTTCTTGTTCGAGGCACCCACCTTGCGCAGCAGGTCGGCCGGATTGCGGAAGACGTAGTGGCGCGCGATCGCCTCGGCCCGCCGCTTGCGCCGGCGCGCCGGGATGTGCGGCCCGACGTCGTTGAGGATCAGCCGCTCGACGAAACCCGGGTGGCGCGCGATCAGCTCGATGGCGGCGGTGCCGCCCATCGACGAGCCGAGCACGGTGACGCCGTGGCCGGCGACGCGCACGCGGCCACGACCGCTGGCGCCCGGACCGGCCAGGTGCAGGATCATCTGCCGCAGCTGCTCGGTGTAGGTGGCCAGCGAGTAGTCGTCCTCGGCGGCAAGCCAGCCCGAGCGGCCGCGGCCGAGCCAGTCCATGCAGATCACGCGGTAGCGGTCGGCAAGGTCGGAGGCGAGGTAGTGGAAGCGCATCGCCACGTTGGCCACGCCGCCGCAGCACAGCAGCACCGGCGCGTCGGGCGAGCCCCATTCGGTGTAGGCGACGGGCGTGACGTATGCACGCTTGAGCCGGCGCGGCGTGCCCGGCTGCAGCCGCGTCGGGTGCTCGTAGTCGAAGTGGCGCAGCTGGAAGTGGCCGTGGAAGCGGCCGACGACGCGGCTGGCCAGCGCCATGTACTCGTTCCAGCTGCTGATCGAGCGGCGCTGGCCCGCCAGCGGCGGCTCCCAGGCGACGTCGGGCAGCGCCGCACCGCCGCCGAGAGGCGCCGGCACCGTGTCGCCGAACTCGGGCTGGCGCGGAACGACGTTCAGCCGCGCGCTCATCGGGCGCCCTTCAGCGAGGCATGGGCGAGGCGGCGCGGCTTGGGCACCGCGGGCTTCGCGGACATGGTTTCTTGCGGGCGATGCGGGTGCATGGACTTTTCTTCCGTCTTCGGGCCTTCCCCGGCCCTCCCCGGGACCGGCCCGCGGGCGCCGCGCGCCGGGACACCGGACCGGGTCCGGGCCATGGCGGGGGGTCCTGCGGGCAGGCAAGGCTGTCAGCGCTGGTATCGGAGCGCCCACCGACGACTTGAGCCGCGTTACCGCCGCTTCTCCAACGATTGCCGCGCCGGTGAACTGGCAGCCTCGGGTTTCAAGTTGCCGTCCTGCGTGCCGAAAGCACCGGGGCCGCCGCTGGCGCCCTCGCCGTCGAGGGCGAGCCCGTTCAGCCGGCAGGAAGCACGAAGATGGATTCGACCAAGAGCAGGATGATCGGCGTGGCCATCGTGGTCTGCGGATTTGCCGTGGGTATGGCCGGCCTGCTCAACTACTTCAAGTACCGCACCACCGCCAACCGCCTGGTCACCGACCGGCTGGTGGTCACCGGCCGATCGGTCGAGAACTCGATCCAGTCGTCGCTGGCACTCGGGCTGCAGTTCTCCGACATCGGCACGCTGCCCGGCATCCTCGACCGCGAGCAGGCGACCGACAGCCTGATCCAGGGCATCGACATCTTCGATACCGAGGGCAAGCTGCTGTACAGCACCGACCGCCTGCGCGCCTCGCGTCCGGTGCCCAAGGCCTGGCTGGTGGCGGCCCGCAAGGCCGGCAGCGATGGCAACTGGCTCGTCGACGGCGGCGAGGAGACCGCCGCCGGCATCTCGGTGCAGAACAACTTCGGCCTCACGATCGGCCACCTCGCGCTGCGCTTCTCGGTCGACCGCGTGCGCGACGAGACCTACGCCGTGGGTCGCGAGATCGCGGCGGCGAGCCTGCTGATGTTCCTCGCCGCGGCCGGCCTGTCCTCGCAGGCGCTGACGATGGTGATGCGCAGGCTGGGCGGCGACGTGGCCCGCGTCGAGGCCGCGCTGCGCGCCGGCGACTCGGCGCGTGCCACGGCCATCGCGTCGCGCGGCCCGTTCGGGCCCTCGCTGCTGCGCTTCCTGAAGACCACGCGCCTGGCCGAAGCCGAGATCGCGCGCCTGCGCTCGCAGCTGCAGTCCGACGGGGCGGCAGGCCCGGCGGGCCCGGCGACGACCGCCCCCGCCGCCGTGCGGACACAGCCCCGACTGCCGGAGTCCGTGCGATGAGCAACAACTACCTGCGCAGCATCTACCTGCGGCTGGCCGGCGTGGTGACGCTGGTCGTGATGGTGGCGCTGCTGGCCAACGCGTTCTTCTCGCACCGCACCTTCGAGCGCGCGCTGGCACCGCAGCTGGGCCACAAGATGGCCAGCGTCGGCGGCTCGATCTCGGCGCTCGTGCTGAAGGCGGTGGAGAACGGCGTGCCGTTCAACGAGCTGTACGGCGTCAACGAGCGCTTCAAGGAAGTGAAGTCCGAGATGCCCGAGGTGGCCTACCTCGCGCTCACCGACACCGCCGGCAGCATCCTGCACCAGAGCACCGCGGCGCCGGAGGGCGCGGCCGCGTACTTCGCGCAGCCGGCGACGCTGAAGCTGCTCGATGGCGGCGCGGGCGGATCGAGCGTGCAGCGCGTGGGCAAGCTGTTCATGGTCTCGGTGCCGGTCGCCTCGGCCGAGCGCAAGCTCGGCCTGCTGCACATGGGCGTGGACCTGCGCTTCGTCGACGACATGGTGCTGGACATGCTGCTCGACGTGCTGGTCGTGCTCGTGGTGGCGCTGTTCTTCACGCTCGAGCTGATGCACTTCATCGCCGGCGCGCGCCTGGACGCCGCGTTGCGCGACCTCGGCGAGACCTTCGAGCGCGGCGCGGCCGGCAACTTCGTCGTGCCCGTGCGCGGCACCAGCGACCAGGCCTTCGGCGGCCTGATCCGGGCGCTGGACGGCGTGCTCGTGCGCCTGAACGACGGCTACGAGGCACTGGCCGATGCCGTCGGGCGGAGCCGCCACGTGCCCACTCACGAACGCCACCCCGGCATGCGCCTGGCGCTGCAGGGGGCCGCGGACCTGTCGGCTCGCTTCCAGTTCGGCCGCGCCACCAGGGCGGAGCTGCGCGACGTGAGCGAGCTGGCCAAGGTACGGGCGCCGCTGTTCGTCTTCATCCTCGCCGAGGAGCTGACACGCTCGTTCCTGCCCGGCTACGTGAAGGACCTGCTGGTGCCGGTGCCGGGCATCTCCGACCAGGTGCTGATCGGCCTGCCGATCGCGCTGTTCATGCTGATCGTCGCGATCGCGCAGCCGTTCCTGGGCGTGCGCACCGAGCGGGTCGGCCACCGCCGCACGATGCTGTGGGGCGCCGTGATCGCGTCGGCCGGCTTCCTGCTGAGCGCGATGGCGCACTCGGTGCTCGACCTGCTGATCTGGCGCTCGCTGTGCGCGCTGGGCTACGCGATGGTGTTCGTCGCCGCGCAGAGCTACGTGCTCGACCACGCGCCACGCCAGCAGCGTGCGAAGAGCTTCGCCCTCTTCGTCGGGGCGATCATGGCCGCCACCGTGTGCGGGCCGTCGATCGGCGGCATCCTGGCCGACAACATCGGCATCCGCCCGACGCTCGTGGTCGCTGCCGTGCTGGCCGTCGTGTCGATCCTGGTCATCCGCCAGCTGCCGGACAACCGGGCCCGCCAGCTGGGTGAGGTGCCCGCTCGCGTGCCGACGCTGCGGGAGTTCGCCGCGCTGACCCTCAACCGCCGCTTCATGACGGTGACGGGGCTGGCCGCGATGCCGGCGAAGATGCTGCTCACCGGCATCTGCTTCTACCTCCTGCCCCTGCATCTGGTGGCCAGCGGCAGCACGCAGAGCATGGCCGGCCGGCTGCTGATGGTGTATGCGGTGGTGATGGTGGTGCTGGGCCCGCTGATGGCCTCGCTGGCCGTCTCGCGCGAGCGCATGCACTGGCTGGTCGGCGGCGGCCTCGTCGTCTCGGGCCTGGGTGGCGCGGCAGTGCTCGCCGGCGGCGGCGTCGGCTGGATCCTGCTGGCCGTGCTGCTGATCGGGCTCGGTCAGTCGATGTCGATCTCGGCCCAGAGCGCGCTCGTGGCCGAGCATTGCGCCGAGGAGATCGCGCGCTTCGGCGACGGCGTCGTCTACGGCGTCTACCGACTGCTCGAGCGCATCGGCAACGCGGTCGGCCCGGTGCTCGCCGCGGCGCTCGTCATGCACTTCAACTACCAGGTCGGCTTCGTCGCCATCGGTGCCGTGGCCATCGTGGCCGGCCTCGCCTTCCTCGCCGCCACGCGGCAGCCATCGGCTTCCGCCCTGGCACCCGCCTGACACCGCCCCGCACGAACCCCGGTACTACAAGGAACCCGAACGATGCCCTCGCGCAACCCTCCCCTCAACCGTCGCGACTGGCTGGCCCTGGCCGGCGGCGGCACGGTCTCGGCCCTGGCGGCCGCCTCGGCCGGCCTGCCGGGCCTGGCGGCCGCCGAGCCGCTGCGCGGCGCGGGCCAGCGGCCGTTCCGCATCTACGCCGTCACCTTCCGCGGCATGACCGATGTCGAGAAAGGCTTCGCCGAGTACTTCGCGTCGCGCAAGATCCCGGTGCAGATCAGCTACCGCGACATGAACCGCGAGTCGGCACGCCTCGCGGGTTTCCTGGAGGAGATCCGCGCCACCAAGCCCGACCTCATCTATGCCTGGGGCACCTCGGTGACGCTGGGCCTCGTCGGCCCCTACGACGGCATCGTGCCCGGCCAGCACATCACCGACATCCCGGTGGTCTTCACGCTCGTGGCCGCGCCGACGCTGGCCAAGATCGTGCCGGACATGAAGTCGTCGGGCCGCAACGTCACCGGCGTCACCCACGTCGGGCCCACCGACGCGCAGATGCGCGCGATGGCCCAGTACCGGCCGTTCCAGACGCTCGGCGTGCTCTACACGCCGACGGAGAAGAACTCGGTCGTCGTGGTCGAGGAGATCCGCCGCCTGGGCCGCGAGATGGGCTTCCACACGGTGGAGCGCACCTTCCGCCTCGATGCGCAGCGCAAGCCGGTGGCCGACGGCGCCGCCGACCTCGTGCGCGAGCTGAAGGAGGCCGGCGCGCAGTGGCTGTACCTGTCGCCGGACAGCTTCCTCGGCACGCTGGCCGAAGGCGTGGTGATCCCCACCGCGATGTCGCTCGGCCTGCCGACCTTCGCCTCCACCGAGCAGCTGATGCAGGCCGGCGCCCTCTCGGGCCTGGTCAGCCGCTACTACAACGTCGGCCAGTTCACGGCCCACAAGGCCGAGCAGATCCTGGTGGGCAGGACGGCGCCGGCGCAGATCCCGGTGGAGACGCTGAAGCGTTTCTCCTACCAGATCCGCATGCCGGCGGCCAAGCGGCTGAACCTGCCGCCGCCGCTGCCGATGCTCAGCTACGCGGAGCTGATCCACACCGACGCGGTGTCTTCTCAGTAGCCTGGCGCGGCTTGCTGCCTTCTCTGGCTTCGGTTCGCTCTCCGGTGGATTGCTGACTGCCAACCGGCCGGGTCTCGCCCCGGCGGGCGACCTCCTCTCTTTGCGGGTGCACAGAAAGGAGGCAAAGAAAGCACCTCGGATCTCTATCTGAGTTGGCTCGCTCCGGATGCGGTGATCGGTTCGTTCCGCGCGCTTCGGACAGAGGTCCATGCGGTCAACTGTCTGTCGGGTGCGGACCCACCTTCCGCCCGCGTCGCACCCGACAAGCAGTTGACCGCATGAACTTCCGTCCGGAGCGCGCAGGCCAAACTGCGGACCGCATCCGGAGCGACAGACTTCATCCGAGCATCAGGCCCTTTGCTTTGGTTACTTTCATCTGGGCCATCAAATGAAAGTGACCCGCCCGCCGGGGCGGACCCCGGCCGACGGACCTCGGCCAACCACCGCCGGTCGAGCAACCACCTCAACGCCAACGACCAAGCCCGGGCAATCCGGGCAGCCCCCGGCTCAGCTCAGTGCCGGAAGTGCCTCGTCCCCGTGAACACCATCGCCACCCCGCGCTCGTCGGCCGCCGCGATGACCTCGTCGTCGCGCAGGCTGCCGCCCGGCTGGATGACGCAGGCCGCTCCGTTGTCGACCACGACGTCGAGCCCGTCGCGGAACGGGAAGAAGGCGTCGCTCGCCACTGCCGAGCCGCCCAGCGAGAGGCCGGCGTTCGTGGCCTTGATCGAGGCGATGCGGGCGCTGTCGACACGGCTCATCTGGCCAGCCCCGATGCCCAGCGTCATGCCGTCGGCGGCATAGACGATGGCGTTGCTCTTCACGAACTTCGCCACCTTCCACGCGAAGAGCAGGTCGGCCAGCTGCGCCGGCGTCGGCGCGCGCTGGGTCACGACCCGCAGCTCGGCCGCAGCCACGTTCTTGGCGTCGTGCGTCTGCACGAGCAGGCCGCCGCCGACCCGCTTGAGGTCGAGCGCGTTGGTCGCCGCAGGCTGCCCCTCGGCCAGCGGCACCTCCAGCAGGCGCAGGTTGGTCTTGGCGGCGAAGAAGGCGCGCGCCTCGGCCGAGAAGCCCGGCGCGATCAGCACCTCGACGAACTGCTTGGTGCCCTGCATCGCCTCGGCCGTGGCGGCGTCCACGACACGGTTGAACGCGACGATGCCGCCGTAGGCCGAGGTGGGGTCGGTCCTCCACGCCTTGCCGTAGGCCTCGGCCAGGCTCGCGCCGACGCCCACGCCGCAGGGGTTGGCGTGCTTGACGATGACGCAGGCCGGCGCGTCGACGAAGCTCTTCACGCACTCCCAGGCCGCGTCGGCATCGGCGATGTTGTTGAAGCTCAGGGCCTTGCCCTGGTGCTGCGTCCACGCCGCGAGCAGCCCGCCCCCGGGCGCGCCGCCCGGCACCATCGCATCGCGGTAGAAGGCGGCGCCCTGGTGCGGGTTCTCGCCGTAGCGCAGGTCCTGCGTCTTGGTCCACTGGAACGACAGCACGGCCGGGAACGGCTCGCGCGCCGGCACGGCCTCGGCGCGCTCCTCGGCGCCGGCGGCCAGCGCGGTGAGGTAGTTGGTGATCATGCCGTCGTACGCCGCCGTGTGCGCGAACACCTTCTGCGCCAGGCGGAAGCGCGTGGCCCGCGCCACCGCCCCGGCGCGCAGCTCGGCCAGCACGGGCGCGTAGTCGGCAGGGTCGATGAGCACGGCCACGTGCGCCCAGTTCTTGGCCGCGGCGCGCAGCATCGCCGGGCCGCCGATGTCGATGTTCTCGATCGCCTCGTCGAGGGTGCAGCCGGGGCGGGCGGTGGCCTGCGCGAACGGGTACAGGTTCACCACCAGCAGGTCGATCGGCGCGATGCCGCGCTGCGCGAGAGCGTCCATGTGCTCGGGCAGGTCGCGCCGCGCCAGCAAGCCGCCGTGGATGCGCGGATGCAGCGTCTTGACCCGGCCGTCGAGCATCTCCGGGAAGCCGGTGATCTCGGCCACTTCGGTGACCGGCAGGCCGGCATCGGCCAGCAGGCGGGCCGTGCCGCCCGTGGACAGCAACGCGACGCCGCTGGCGTGCAGCTCGCGCGCGAACTCGACGACGCCGGTCTTGTCGGACACGGAGATGAGGGCGGTGCGGGGGCGGGACATGGTCGGTGCGGTCAGGGTTCGGGATCTCGGGGCGGGCGCCGGCTCACTTGACGAGCCGGTGCCCCTGCAGCTTGCGCCGCAGCGTGTTGCGGTTGATGCCCAGCCACTCGGCGGCACGGCTCTGGTTGCCCTCGGCGTGACGCAGCACGACGTCGAGCAGCGGCCGCTCGGCGGCGGCCATGAAGAGGTCGTGCAGCCGGTCCGGCTCGGCGCCGCGCAGGTCGGCGAGGTACTTCTCGACGCTGGCGCGCACGCATTCGTCGATGTCTTTGCGGGTCATGGCGGGGTTCTCCGGGCTTCTTGTCGGGCCGGCTCTCGGACGAAGGACAGGGGGAACGGCAGGGCCGCCGGTGCGTCGGGCGCGGTGCGGTGGCGGGTGCCGTCTCAGGCCGCCGCCAGCCACGGCTCGGGCAGGCGCCGATCCTCGTGGGCCGCGGCCGTGATGGCGCCCTCCTGCGGGCGGGGGGGGTCGGGCAGGCGTTCGTGCCGGCCGGCCAGCTCGTCGAAGTACGCGGCCACGGCCGCCAGCTGGTCCTCGCACGAGTCCAGCACGTTCATCCGCTGGCGGAAGGCCGGCCCGCCGGGCAGCGACTGCACCGCCCAGCCGATGTGCTTGCGCGCGCTGCGCACGCCGGTGGCCTCGCCGTACAGCGCGTGATGGTCGCGCAGGTGCTCGAGCAGCCAGCGCTGCACGTCGCGCGTGGCCGGCGGTGGCGGCAGGCGGCCGTGCGCCTGCAGGTGCACGAGGTCGCGGAAGATCCACGGGCGGCCCATCGCGGCGCGGCCGATCATCACCGCGTCGACGCCGGTGCGTCGCAGCACCGCGAGGGCGCGCTGCGGCGTGTCGATGTCGCCGTTGGCCACCACCGGGATGCGCAGCGCCGCCTTGATCGCGGCCACCGTCTCGTGCTCGGCGCTGCCGCCGTAGCCCATCTCGCGCGTGCGGCCGTGCACGGTGACCATCGCCACCCCGGCCGCCTCGGCCGCGCGGGCCAGCGGCAGCGCGTTGCGGCCCTGGGCGCTCCACCCGGTGCGCATCTTCAGCGTCACCGGCACGCCGCGCGGCTCGCAGGCGCGCACCACCGCCTCGATGATGGCGATGGCCAGCGGCTCGTCCTTCATCAGCGCGGAGCCGGCCCACTTGCTGCAGACCTTCTTGGCCGGGCAGCCCATGTTGATGTCGATGATCTGCGCGCCGCGGTCGATGTTGTAGAGCGCGGCGTCGGCCATCTCGCCCGCATCGACGCCGGCGATCTGCACCGCGATCGGCCCCGGCTCGCCGGTGTGGTCGGCCCGCCGCGAGGTCTTCAGCGAGGCCCACAGGTCGCGCCGGCTCGTCACCATCTCGCTGACCGCGTGCCCCGCCCCGAGGCGGCGGCACAGCATGCGGAACGGCCTGTCCGTCACGCCGGCCATCGGGGCCACGAAGAACGGGTTGGGCAGGGTGAAGGGACCGATGCGCATCGGACGGCAGGGCGGGGGCGGGGGCCGGGGGAGGAAGTGCGGGAGGCAGCGAGGCGACCCAGATGCAACCCATCGGCCCCGGTGCTCAAAAAAGAGGCGCGAGTATAGCGGCGGGGAGGCGGCGAGAGCGCAGGCGCGCCGAGCGGCGTTCGCGGTAGGCCCGCGCGCTCCGGTGGCACCGCGCTCGGCGGGCAGGGCGGCGAGCGGCGCTGACCATAATCCGGCCCAGATGGAGGCTTGGCTGCACTCGCTGCTGTCGTCGTTGGCGGTGCCTCAGGTGGGCCTCGTCGCGGTGTTCGTGATCTCGCTGGTCTCGGCCACCCTGCTGCCGATGGCCAGCGTGCCGGCCGTCTACGGCCTCGTCAAGCTCAACCCCGACCTGTTCTGGCCGGCGCTTCTGGTGGCCACCGCCGGCAACACCGCGGGCGGCGCCATCAGCTACTGGATGGGCTACGGCCTCGAGCGCGCGTACGAGAAGGTCACGCGCAAGTCGGCCCACGATGCACGTGCCCTCGCGTGGCTGCAGCGCTTCGGGCCGCCGGCGTGCCTGCTGTCGTGGCTGCCGTTCGTCGGCGACCCGCTGTGCGCGGTGGCCGGCTGGCTGCGGCTGCCGTTCTGGCCCTGCGTGTTCTACATGGGCGTCGGCAAGTTCCTGCGCTACCTGGCCTACGTGGGCGGCCTGTACCTCGCCGCGCCGGACGCACTGAACTTCTGACGACCGCGTCTGCGCCCGGCGCGTGTCATCCATGACGACGTGCCGGCCCTCGCAGTTCTTGCAGGTGGCGGGGGCGACGGCCAGCACGCCAGAATGGCCGCCCTCGCAGCCGCACGCCTTCCGACATGAAGACCCCCGCCTACGACGACCTGGCCTCCACCTGGACCCGTCTGCACCACCTCTCGCACCTGCAGTCGATCGCCGGCTGGGACCAGGCCGCCAACATGCCCCCGAAGGGCGTGGAGGCGCGCGCTGCGGCCATGGCGGAGATGGCGGCGCTGCTGCACCGCATCCGCACCGATCCGAAGCTGCCCGACCAGCTGGACCGCGCCGAGCAGGAGGCGCTGAGCGAGCCGCAGCGTGCCAACCTGCGCGAGATGCGGCGCGAGTGGCGGCTGTCCAACGCGCTGCCCGAGTCGCTGGTGCAGCGCCAGCAGCTGGCCACGAGCCGATGCGAGCACGCCTGGCGCAAGCAGCGCCCGGCCAACGACTGGGCCGGCTTCGTCGCCAACTTCCGCGAGGTGCTCGCCATCGGCCGCGAGGAGGCCGCGCTGCTGGCCGCCGAGACGGGCCTGAGCCGGTACGACGCGATGATGGACCGCTTCGAGCCGGGCATGACGAGCGCGCGGCTGGACGTCATCTTCGGCGACGTGCGGCAATGGCTGCCCGGCCTCATCCAGCGCGTGATGGCGCGCCAAGCCGACGAGAAGGTCGTGCAGCCCGCGGGGCCGTTCCCGGTGGAGCAGCAGCGCGCGCTGTGCGAGCAGGCGATGCGGCTGCTCGGCTTCGACTTCGAGGCCGGCCGGCTCGACGTGAGCGCGCACCCGTTCTGCGGCGGCGTGCCCGAGGACGTGCGCATGACCACGCGCTTCCGCGAGGACGAGTTCCTCGGCAGCCTGATGGGCACGGTGCACGAGACGGGGCACGGCCGCTACGAGCAGAACCTGCCGCGCGAGTGGCTGGGGCAGCCGCTGGCCAACGCGCGCTCGATGGCGCTGCACGAGAGCCAGAGCCTGAGCTTCGAGATGCAGCTGGGCTCGCACCCGGGCTTCGTGCGCCACCTCGCGCCGCTGGTGGCCGCGGCCTTCGGCCGCCAGGCCGCCTTCGAGCCGGCCAACCTGCACCGCCTGATGACGCGCGTGAAGCCGGGCCTCATCCGCGTCGACGCCGACGAGGTCACGTACGCCGCGCACGTGATCCTGCGCTACGAGATCGAGCGCCCGCTCATCGAGGGCGACATCGAGCCCGAGGACATCCCGGCGCTGTGGGACGCGAAGATGATGGAGCTGCTCGGCCTGGACACGCGCGGCAACTACAAGGACGGGCCGCTGCAGGACGTGCACTGGCCCGAGGCGCTGTTCGGCTACTTTCCCTGCTACTCGCTGGGCGCGATGTACGCGGCGCAGTGGTTCGCCGCGATGCGCCGGGCCACCCCGGGCCTCGACGAGCGCATCGGCCGCGGCGACTTCGCGGTGGTGTTCGACTGGCTGCGCGAGAACATCTGGAGCCAGGCGAGCCGGTGGAGCACCGACGAGCTGGCGCGGCGCGCCAGCGGCGAGACGCTCAACCCGGCGCACTTCCGCGCGCACCTGGAGGCGCGCTACCTGGGCTGAGAGGCCGCGAACGGACGGCTCGCGCCGCCCGGGCGCGACCGATCCGAGCGCGGGTTCCGGGCGGTGCCGTCAGTGCCCGCCGTTGCCGGCGCGGGCATCGGCGAGCGCGTTCATGAAGTCGCTCTCGCTGCCTTCGGTGATGACGACCGTGCTCTGCGGGTCGTGCGGGGAGAGCTGGTGCGTCTGCTGCGTCCGGGCCTGCATGCGCAGTGAGCGGTGCACGAGCGCCAGCAGGTCCTGGATGGGCCCGTCGGTGGGGTCCAGCGGCAGGATGCGCAGCTGCGTGTGGATCTTGGCCAGCCCCTTCTCGGAGATGGCCTGCACGGCGCCGGCCCCGTGGTGGATGAGCGCCACCTCCAGCGCCGCCAGGTGCGGCAGCGCCGCGCGCGAGCCCTGCACGCGGTCGAGCAGCGCCTGCAGCGAACGCTGCATCAGGCGGCCGCGCACGAGCTCGCCCAGGGCGGGCGGTGCCGCCTCCACGGGGGCGGCCTGGGAGGCACGGGCGCTGGCGGCAAGATCGGAACGGGCGGACATGGCGGCGGGCTCCGTCGGTGCGTCGTCGACTGGGGCAAGGCGGGGGCGGGCCGGTGCCGCGGCGCGGTGCCGGAAATGGCCATCCCTGCAGCGCATATCGGCCGGCGCCCGCAGCGCTTGAGGCGGGCGCCGGCCCCCCGGCCGTGACGGGCAACGCGGCGGCAGGCCGCGGACCGGCCGTCCGGCCCGCACGCGACCGGCCGGTGCCGGGCGGGTGTGCGTCACGGGCTCGTCCCGCCCTGAAGCGCCGTGCGGCTGCCGGCACTCCCGGGGGCCGATCCGCCGGCCCGGCCGGTGTGCTGTGGTCAGCGCTGCGGCAGGAGCCGCTGCAGGTCGTTGAGCACCTCGTCCAGCCGCCGCAGCGCGAGCGCCGCGGGTCGCTCGGCCGGGGCCGCCTGCGGCTCGAAGCGGCGGCGCGAGAGCAGCCGCCGGGCCGGGTCGTCGAGCACCGCGTCGTCCAGCGCCAGGCCGTGCCGCGCCAGCATCGGGCCGAGGCTGCCGCGGCGCGAACGCAGGTCGGCGCGCGTGCGCTGGTAGGCGTGCTCGGCCAGCGTGCGCCGCTGCGAGTAGCTGAACAGGTTGGCCATGAACAGCGCCGGGTCGCGCTGGTCGGGCTCGAACAGCACGATGTCCGTGTGCGGGTGGCTGGCCTCGTAGCCCTTCATGCCGAGCTCGAGGCGCGAGTGGATCAGCGTGCGGAAGGTCTGCGACAGCACCACCGGCAGCCCGCCGCGCACGAGCTGGGGGATGCGCTCGTGCGCGCCGCCGAGCACACGGTGGTGCCGGTGCGCGTCGTCCTCGCCGTGCGCGGTGGCGTCGAACGGCACGAGCGGGTTCAGGCACAGCACGAGGTCGAGCCCCATGTCGAGCAGCACGCGCGCGTGCAGCGTCTTCTTCAGCGCGCCGTCGACGTACCAGCGGCAGCCGGCAGGCTGCCCCCCGGCCCCGCCCTCGCCCGCGCGATGCGCGGGGCCGTCGATCGGCACCGGCGGGAACAACCCGGGCAGCGCCGCGCTCGCGACGACCGCCTGCGAGATCGGGACGCCGTCCCAACCGGGCTGGCCGAACGGCGCCGCGGTGCCGCTGTCCAGATCGGTGGCCACGACGACGAGGCGCCGCTGCAGCGCGCGGAAGTCGTCGCTGCGGCCGGGCGCGGAGAACACCTCGTGCAGGCGCTCGCGCAGCGGCTCGTTGGTGAACAGGCCGGTGGGCAGTGCCTGCCCGAGCCGTTCCAGCGCCACGAGGCTCGAGCGGCGCCCGAGCGGCCCGCCGAAGGCATAGCTCGAGGCCGCCTGCGCCAGCAGGCCCGGCAGGCGCGCGAGGCGCGAGCCCAGCTCGGCCAGCGCCGGGCGGAAGAACAGCGACGGCTCGATGCGGTCACCCGCCGGCCCGCGCCCCTCGATGAACGACGTGCACAGCTGCCGCGGCGTGATGCCGTTGGCCAGGCCCGCGGCCACCAGTGCGCCGGCCGACACGCCGACATAGCCGTCGAGGCCGTTGATCGCGAGCCCGGGCAGCGCCTCCTCGAGCGCGACCAGCGCGCCGATCTCGTAGATCGCGCCCAGCGGCCCGCCGCCGGCGAGGGCCAGGCCCACCCGGCGCCTGCCGCCGGCGCGTCGCACGGAGCCCACGGCCCCTCAGCGTGGCCGCGCGTCGCTCAGGCGGCCGCCTTGCGCACGCGCTTGGCCGCCGGCGCCGCGGCGGTCTTGGCGGCGGTCCTGGCGCCGGCCTTGCTGAGCTTGGCCACCGCCGCGGCCAGCTCGTCCACGCGCGCGGTCAGCGCCTGCACGTCCTTGGCCGTCGGCACGCCGAGCTTGTTCATCGCCTTGGCCGTGCGCTGCTCGAAGATGGCCTCGAGCTTGTCCCAGTTCTGGCCCGCCCGGGCCGTCACCGTGCCGGCCATCGCGCTCATCTTGCCCGTGACCTCGGCGATCTTGTCCTCGGCCAGGCCCTGCGTCTTCTTCTGCAGGCTCATGCCTTCCTTGACCAGCGTCTCGAACACCTTGCCGCCCTCCTCCTGCGCCTTGGCAAACGCACCCATGCCGGCCAGCCAGATCTGCTGCGCCGAATCCTTGACCGACGCGGCCAGCTTGGTGGCGTTCAGGCCGGCGGCGAAGTCGGCGCCGCCGCGCTTGCCGGCGCCGCCGGCCTTGCGTGAACCGGTCTCGCCGGCGGCCTTGGTGATCTTCTTGACCATGGTGGTGTCCTCTTTCGGTTGTGCTGTGCAAACGGATCCGGTGCGATGGCTGGCGCACCCGGCTTGCGCACCGTCCTGTGCCAAGCCGTGGCCGCAGGCGAGCCGGGGAAATATAGGGTTCACCCGCGTGCCGCGCAGCCGTTTTCTCTAGTGAGTGCGCTCTATCCTTTGCGCACGGTCCGCGCCAGGCGACCGCCCGACCTGCCAGGAGATCACAGCGATGCACTACTTCGTCACCGGCGCCACCGGGTTCATCGGCAAGCGTCTCGTCAAGGCCCTGCTGGCCCGACGCGGCACGACGGTGTCGTTCCTGGTGCGGGCCGGCAGCGAAGGCAAGGTCGGCGACCTGTACGAGTACTGGGGCCTCAGCGGCTCGGCGAAGTCGCGTGCGGTGCCCGTCGCCGGCGACCTGACGGCGCGCAAGCTCGGCGTCGCGGCCGAGGCGATGAAGGCGATGAAGGGCCGGATCGACGCCGTCTACCACCTGGCTGCCGTCTACGACCTGAAGGCCGACGCCGAGAGCCAGGTGCAGGTCAACGTCGAAGGCACGCGCAACGTCGTCGAGTTCGCCAAGGCCGTCGACGCGGGGCACCTGCACCACGTGAGCAGCATCGCCGCCACCGGCCTCTACGAAGGCGTGTTCCGCGAGGACATGTTCGACGAGGCCGAGAACCTCGACCACCCGTACTTCATGACCAAGCACGAGAGCGAGAAGATCGTGCGCAAGGAGTGCAAGGTGCCGTGGACGGTGTACCGGCCGGCGCTCGTCGTGGGCGACAGCAGGACGGGCGAGATGGACAAGATCGACGGCCCGTACTACTTCTTCAAGGTCATCCAGCGCATGCGGCAGCTGCTGCCGCCGTGGTTCCCGGCCATCGGGCTCGAGGGCGGTCGCATCAACATCGTGCCGGTGGACTTCGTGGTCGCCTGCATCGACCACATCAGCCACCTCAAGACGAGCCAGGCCGGCAAGTGCTACCACCTCGTCGACCCGGTGGGCTACCGCGTCGGCGACGTGCTGCAGATCTTCGCGAAGGCCGCGCACGCGCCGAAGATGAACCTCTTCGTCAACGCGGCGCTGTTCGGCTTCATCCCCAAGAGCGTGAAGAAGGGGATGATGGCGCTGGCGCCGGTGCGCCGCATCCGCAACGCGGTGATGAAGGACCTCGGCCTGCCCGAGGACATGTTCACCTTCGTCAACTACCCCACGCGATTCGACAGGCGCGAGCTCGACGCGGCGCTCAAGGGCAGCGGCATCGAGTGCCCGAACCTGCACGACTACGCCTGGGTGCTCTGGGACTACTGGGAGCGCCGGCTCGACCCCGACCTCTTCAAGGACCGCAGCCTGAAGGGCGCCGTGGGCGGCAAGGTGGTGCTGGTGACGGGCGGCAGCTCGGGTATCGGGCTTTCGGCGAGCAAGAAGTTCGCCGAGGCGGGCGCCATCACGATCATCTGCGCGCGCGACCCCGAGAAGCTCGCCACCGCGGTGGAGGAGATCGTCGCGCACGCGCGCGAGAAGGGCAACAAGGACCCGCAGGTCTTCAGCTACACGGTGGACGTGGCCAACGCCGAGAGCTGCGCCGAGTTCGTGAAGCTGCTGGAGGAGAAGCACGGCGGCGTCGACTTCCTCATCAACAACGCCGGCCGCTCGATCCGCCGCGCCATCGAGAGCAGCTACGACCGCTTCCACGACTTCGAGCGCACGATGCAGCTGAACTACTTCGGCGCGCTGCGCATCACGATGGGCCTCCTGCCCGGCATGGTGGCCAAGAAGCGCGGCCACATCGTCAACATCAGCTCGATCAGCGTGCTCGTCAACGCGCCGCGCTTCTCCGCCTACGTGGCGAGCAAGGCAGCGCTCGACGCCTGGACGGCCTGCGCGAGCAGCGAGTTCGCCGACACCGGCATCACCTTCACGACGGTGAACATGCCGCTCGTGCGCACGCCGATGACGGCGCCGACGAAGATCTACGAGAGCATGCCGCTGCTCGACCCCGAGGAGGCGGCGGCGATGGTGACCGGCGCGTGCATCGACAAGCCGGTGCGCGTGGCCACGCGCCTGGGCACCTTCGGCGCGCTGCTGCATGCGGCGGTGCCGCGCGTGACGCAGATCATCATGAACACGACCTTCCGCATGTTCCCGGACAGCGCCGCGGCGCGCGGCGAGAAGGCGCCGAAGGCGACGCTGTCGCCGGAGGCGATCGCGATGTCGCAGATGATGCGGGGCATCCACTTCTGAGGTGGGGCCGGGACGCGCATTCGCGCGCTCTTGCGCCGACGCGGCCCGGGCTCTGACCTGACGACTGCCCCTGAGATCAGCGGGAGGCCTGAAGGCGCGCCTGGTCCTGCGCGAGCCCGCGCCGCCGGGCGGTCGGCTTCGCGAATGTCCTCTTTCGAGCGCCCAGCTTCGCTGGGCCCTCGAATGCCCCCTTGATTTCGCTGCGCCGACCACCCGCCGTCACGGGCCGGCACCCGCCTCTGTGCCCCACGGTCTCGTGGACTGCAAACGCCGGCGCCGGATCGGGCCGGCAGGGCGCTCTGCACAGCGAAATCAAGGGGGCATCCGGGGGACACGCGAAGCGGGTCCGCCGGAAGAGGACATTCGCGGAGCAGGGCGCCCCGTCGGCCCGATCCCGCCACCGCTGTGCGCAGTCAGGGGTTTCGTGCGGCAAGACACCGCGCAGCACGACGCCGGCCGACCCGGCGCGATCGCGATGCGCGCGGACGTGCCGGGCGCGAAACGCTGTCAGGCCTTCGCCACCTCCAGCACCAGCTTGCCGAAGTTCTCGCCGTTGAACAGCTTGAGCAGCGTCGCCGGAAAGGCGCGCACGCCGCCGGTCACCACGTCCTCGCGGCTCTTCATGCGGCCGTCCCTCAGGTAGCCGGCCATCTCGGCAATGGCCTGCGGGTAGCGGTCGGCATAGTCGAACACGACCATGCCCTCCATGCGCGCGCGGTTCACGAGCAGCGACATGTAGTTCTTCGGCCCGACCATCGCGCCGCCGGCGTTGTTGTACTGGCTGATGGCGCCGCAGATGACGATGCGCGCCTTGCGGTTGATGCGTGCCAGCGCCGCATCGAGGATGTCGCCGCCGACGTTGTCGAAGTAGATGTCGACGCCGTTCGGGCAGTGCTGCTTCAGGCCCTCGCGCACGGCGTCCCAGCGCTGCACGCCGGCCGGTGCCGGCGCCTTGTAGTCGATGCAGGCGTCGAAGCCGAGCTCCTTCACCACCCACTCGCACTTGGCCGGGCCGCCGGCGATGCCGACCGCGCGCAGCCCCTTGATGCGCGCCAGCTGACCCACCGTCTGGCCGACGGCGCCGGCGGCGCCGGAGACGAGCAGCGTCTCGCCCGCCTTGGGCTGGCCGACATCCATGAGCCCGAAGTAGCCGGTCATGCCCGGCATGCCGAGCACGTTCAGCCACTGGCTCACCGTGCCGAGCCGCGTGTCGATCTTCGCGAGGCCCGAGCGCTTGAGCTGGTCCGGCGGGACGGTCCAGTACTCCTGCACGCCGGGACCGCCGGTGACCTTGTCGCCGACCGCGAAGGCCGGCGTCTTCGAGGCCACGACGACGCCGATGCCGCCGGCGCGCATCACCTCGCCCAGTCCCACCGGCGGGATGTAGCTCTTGCCCTCGTTCATCCAGCCGCGCATCGCCGGGTCGAGCGACAGCGCCAGCACCTTCACGAGCACGCCGCCCTCGGGCGGCTCGGCCACGGGCTCCTCGGTGAACTGCCAGCTGGCATCGGTGGGCAGCCCCGCGGGGCGCGCGGCCAGGCGGACCTGGTGGTTGACGAGGGAGGCGAGCTGGGACATGGCACTGTCTCGGTTCGAGGTTCGGTCGGTGGGTTGGTCACGGCCGCTGCGTGCCGGACCCGCGGGTCGGATCAGGGCCCCGATGATGGGGCCGAACTCGTCGCGGAGGCGTCACAACCCGGACACCGGTGCACCTCCACCGTCACGTGCCGCAGCAGCGTGATGCCGGAGAGCCGCTCGCGATAGGCAGCGGCCGGCCGCGGGTCGTCGGCCACCACGGCCACCGCCGCGCTCCACGCCCGGCCGCCGACCTGCCAGACGTGCAGGTCGGCCACCGTCGCGTCGCCGTCGCTCTCGATGGACTGGCGGATGCGAGCCACCAGCGCGGGGTCGGCCGTCGCGTCGACCAGCGCCCGCGCGCTGCCGCCGAGCACGCCCAACGACCAGCGGAAGATCACCGCCGCGCCGGCCAATGCCACGGCGGCATCCAGCCACAGCCAGCCGAAGGCCGCGCCGCCGGCCAGTGCGCCGATCGCCAGCAGCGAGGTCATCGCATCGGCGAGCACATGCAGGTAGGCGGCATTGAAATTGTGGTCGTGCGCATGGCCGTGCGAGTGGTCATCGGAGTGGCCATGGGAGTGGGTTTGCGGGTGACCGTGCGAAGGGTCCTGCCGTTGCCCTCGCTCGTGGTCGTGGGCATGCTCGAGGTGGTGGCGATGGTCGTGGCCATGGTCGTGGCCGTGGTCGTGGCCGGCGGCAGCCTCGCGCCCGGCCCGCCCGCCCCGCAGCAGCATCACCGCGCTGGCAACATTGACCGCGAGGCCGATCACGGCCACCACGAGGGCGGGCACGAAGGCCACCGGCTCGGGCGCGAGCAGCCGCCGCACGCCGTCCACGGCCAGCCAGGCAGCCACCGCGCCGAACGCCAGGCCGCTGGTGTAGGCCGACAGCACCTCGATCTTCCAGCCGCCGAACGTGTATCCCCCCGCTTCGCCCGGGTGGTGCGCGCGCGCCTCCACGCGGGCCGCCCAGCCGGCCGCCAGCCACGCGCCGCCGATGGCCAGGGCGTGCGTGCCCATGTGCCAGCCGTCGGCGGTGAGGGCCAGCGAGGCGGTCCACCAGCCGGCGACGAGCTCGGCCACCATCGTGGCCAGCGTCAGCAACGTCACCGCGCCGAGGGCCCGCTGCCGCCCCGACCGGCCCGCGTCCGCGAAGCGATGGCCGTGCACCGCGGCACGCAGGTCGTGGCTGCGCGCCACGCTCACGGCGGACCCTTGCCGCGCAAGCGAAGCCTCCGGCGCCGGCCTCAGGGCGCCTTGCCGATCGAGGTCACCATGAACTGGCCGTCGATCTTCTCGGCCGTGAAGCGCACCTTGTCGCCGACGGCCAGCCCCTCTAGAAGGCGCGGCTCGCGCGCGCGGAACGTCATGCGCATCGGCGGCATGTCGAGCGACTTGATGCCGCCGTGCTTGATCTCGATGCGGCCGCCCGCCTTGTCCACCTTGGTGACCTCGCCGCTGCCGTTGGGCGCCTGCGCGAACGCGGGCCCGGTCCCTGCCAGTGCGAAGGCGACCAGCACTCCCAGTGCAGCCTGCGCACCGGCCCGAACCACTTCGCGTCGACTCATCGCCTGCTCCTCGTCGATGCGGGCGCCCGGCCACGGGTGGCCCGCGCGCCGGATTGTGGCGCGATCGCCGCTCCGACCCCTGCGCCGATCCCGCCCGCCCCTGCTGGCCGCCGACCCAATTCCTACAATGCCCCGGAACCCGTTCACGCGACCTGCCACCCGCCGCCTGCCCCGCGTTCCCGAAACGCGCCTGCCTCGAGAACTCCATGCCCGACGCCGCCACCCCCCACGACCCGCACGACCTCTCCCACATCACGCCGCGCGACCAGGCCGAGATCCTGGCGCAGGCGCTGCCGTACATCCGCAAGTACCACGGCAAGACGCTCGTCATCAAGTACGGCGGCAACGCGATGACCGACGAGAACCTGAAGCAGGACTTCGCCGAGGACGTGGTGCTGCTCAAGCTCGTCGGACTGAACCCCATCGTCGTGCACGGCGGCGGGCCGCAGATCGACGAGGCGCTGTCGCGCCTGGGCAAGAAGGGCACGTTCATCCAGGGCATGCGCGTCACCGACGCCGAGACGATGGGCGTCGTCGAGTGGGTGCTCGCCGGCGAAGTGCAGCAGGAGATCGTCGGCCTCATCAACGCGGCCGGCGGCAAGGCCGTCGGCCTGACCGGCCGCGACGGCGGCATGATCCGCGCCCGCAAGCTGAAGATGGCCGACCGCGACGACCCGAGCAAGGAGCACGACATCGGCCACGTCGGCGAGATCACCTCCATCGACCCGAGCGTCGTGCAGGCGCTGCAGGACGACCAGTTCATCCCCGTCGTCAGCCCGATCGGCTTCGGCGAGAGCAACGAGAGCTACAACATCAACGCCGACCTCGTGGCCGCCAAGCTGGCCACGGTGCTGAAGGCGGAGAAGCTGCTGCTGCTCACCAACACGCCGGGCGTGCTCGACAAGAACGGCAAGCTGCTGACCAACCTGAGTGCGCGCGAGATCGACGAGCTGTTCGCCGACGGCACCATCAGCGGCGGCATGCTGCCCAAGATCAGCGGCGCGCTCGACGCGGCCAAGAGCGGTGTCAACGCCGTGCACGTCATCGACGGCCGCGTGCCGCACGCGCTGCTGCTGGAGGTGCTGACGGCCAAGCCGTACGGCACCAAGATCCGCTCGCACTGACGCGGCTGCGGCGGCGAACGCGTGAACCGCACCGCGCCCGCGATGGCCGCGGCCTGCGGCGCGGGCTTCCTCTGGGGCACCGGCGCGCTGGTCGTGAACCAGCTCGTGTCGCGCCACGGGCTCTCGGCCGAGAACGTCTCGTTCTGGCGCTTCGTCGTCGGTGCCGTCGTGCTGCTGGCCGTCTTCGGGCGCCCCGCGTTCTTCCGCCGCGTGCCCGCGCACGCAGGGCTGCTGGCGGCCGCGGGCGCCTGCATGGCGCTGTACGTGCTGTTCTGGTTCCTCGCCATCGCACGCATCGGCGCCGCCGTCCCGACGCTGATCGCGCTGTGCCTGCCACCCGTGCTGGTCACGCTGTGGTCGGTGGCGCGCGGCCGCGAGCGCCTCGACGCGCCGCTCGTGGGCCTGCTGGCCGCGGCCCTCGTCGGCACGGCGCTGGTCGTGCTGCGGCACGGCGCGGCATCCGGCGCCGCCGGGGCCCCTTCGGCCGCGGCACTCGCCGAGGGCGTGGCGCTTTCGGTCGGCTCGGCGCTGCTGTACGCGCTCTTCACGCTGGTCAGCGGCGGCCTGTCGAAGGCGCTCGGCGCAGGGCCCGCCACCACCGGCCTCACGGTGGTGGCGGCGGCCACGATGGGCCTGGCGGCGCTGTACACCCCGCTCGTGTGGCCGCGCGAGCTGCCGCCCGAGGCCTGGCTGCTCTACCTGGGCCTGGTCACCGCGGCCATCGCGCTGCTCGCGTTCAGCTGGGGCGCGGCGCGCCTGTCGCCGACGGCGCTGACCGTGGCCACGCTCGTGGAGCCGCTGACCGCCGTGCTGCTGGCCGCGTGGCTGCTCGGCGAGGCACTGGTGCCGGTGCAGTGGCTCGGTGCGGCCCTGATGCTGGCGGCGATCGCCGGCCTCGGCGACCGCGATGCCCGGCGCGCCGCGTCCGCGGGGCGCGAGGCGGGCCATGCGGGCTGACCGGACGGCTCCCCCGCGCGCCGGCCGTCCGCGCCCGCGCGTGTGGTTCTTCGACCTCGACAACACACTGCACGACGCGTCGTTCTCGTCCTACGCCGGCATCAACGAGGGCATGACGAGCTACATCGTCGAGAACCTCGGCGTCACGCGCGAGGAGGCCGGCACGCTGCGCCAGCGCTACTGGCTGCGCTATGGCGCCACGCTGCTCGGGCTGGTGCGGCACCACGGCGTCCAGCCGGGCCACTTCCTGCACCACGCGCACCGCCTGCCGGGGCTGGAGCAGCGCGTGTACGGCCACGCGCACGACCTGCACGCGCTGCGCCGGCTGGCGAGGCTGCCCGGCCGGCGCTGCATCCTCACCAACGCGCCGGCGGCCTACACGGCGCGCGTGCTCGAGGTGCTGGGCATCGGCCCGCTGTTCCATGCCGTGCTGTCGATCGAGGACATGCGCATGTTCGGCCACTGGCGGCCCAAGCCCGACGCCCGCATGCTCGCCGGCATGGCCGTCCGCATGAAGGCGCACCCGCGTCACTGCGTGCTGGTGGAGGACACGCTCGAGCACCAGAAGGCGGCGCGCGGCATCGGCATGCGCACGGTCTGGATGCAGCGCTGGCTGCGGCCTGTCGCCGCCAGCCGCGGGCCCGGCGGCGCCGCGCGCCCGGCCGGCCACCGCCAGCCGGCCGGGGCGACCCCGCCCAGCCGCCCGCCGGGGCGGCCGCGCGCCGGCCGGCCGGCCTACGTCGACCGGCGCATCCGGCGGCTCGGGCAACTGTTGCGCGGCTGAGTCACCTCGGCCGCTGCAGGTGGGTCAGTGTTTACCTGCCCCGCGGCCGCAAAGGCCCGTGTGCCAGAATCGTTCGGTTACCCCTGGATTGACGCGCTGCGCCCTCGGTCACTCGATGTCTGCCCTGCCCAAAGCCGCCCTGTCGGAGGACGCCGAGACCCTCGACGCTGCCGAGACGGTGGCCACGACCGAAGCCCCCGAGTCCTCCGCAGCCGGCGCCGCCGCCAAGCGCAAGCGGCCCAAGCCCGGCGAGCGCCGCCTGCAGATCCTGCAGACCCTGGCGGCGATGCTCGAGCAGCCGGGTGCCGAACGCATCACGACGGCGGCGCTGGCGGCCAAGCTCGATGTCAGCGAGGCGGCCCTGTACCGGCACTTCGCCAGCAAGGCGCAGATGTTCGAGGGCCTGATCGAGTTCATCGAGAGCAGCGTCTTCACGCTCGTCAACCAGCTGGTCGAGCGCGAGCCCTCGCCGGCCCTGCAGGCCCGCAAGATCACGATCGTGATCCTGCAGTTCGGCGAGAAGAACCCGGGCATGACCCGCGTGATGGTGGGCGACGCGCTCGTCTTCGAGCACGAGCGGCTGAACGCGCGCATGAACCAGTTCTTCGAGCGCGTCGAGTCGCAGCTGCGCGTCAGCCTGCGCGCCGCGGCCGAGGCCGCCGGCTCCTCCACGCCGACCGTCGACGCGCAGGCCATCGCGTCGACGCTGACCTCGCTCATCGTCGGCCGGCTGCAGCGCTATGCGCGCAGCGGCTTCAAGCGCCTGCCCACCGAGCACCTCGACCTGGCACTGGCGCGGCTGGCCCCCTGAAGCCGCGCCTGGGGCCGCTGCCGGGCATCGTCGCGCGATGAGCGCCGAGGTCGAGATCGGCGGCGCGGTGCTGCGCCTGCTGCCCGAGCGCGCTGCCTACCTCGAGGCCGAACGGGCGCTGCTCGTGGCCGACGTTCACCTGGGCAAGGCACAGGCCTTCCGCCGCCTCGGCGTGCCGGTGCCCGAGGGCACCACGCAGGGCACGCTGGCGCGTCTGGCGCGCGCGATCGAGGCCACCGGAGCGCGGCAGGTGGTCGTGCTGGGCGACCTGCTTCATGCGACGCTGGCCACCGCGCGTGCGCGTGGCGAGGCCACGCGGCAGGCGGTGTCCGAATGGCGGCGGCGGCACGCCTCGCTGCGCCTGGTGCTGGTGCGGGGCAACCACGACGCACGGGCGGGCGCGCCGCCGGCCGACTGGGCCGTCGAGGTGGTCGACGAGCCCTGGGCGCTCGGCCCCTTCGCGCTCGCGCACGAGCCGCGCGCCGACACGCGCGGCCGCTACGTGCTGGCCGGCCACCTGCACCCGGCGGTGCACCTGGGCGGGCGCGGCCCCGGGCGGCTGAAGCTGCCCTGCTTCCACTTCGGCGCCGCCGTCGGCGTGCTGCCGGCATTCGGCGACTTCACCGGCAGCGTCGGCGTGCGCGCCGCCCCCGGCGACCGCCTCTTCGCCGTCGCCGAGGACGAGGTGCGCGAGATCGCCGGCCTACACTGCCCGGCATCATGAGTGCCTCCCCCGCCCCGGTCCCCACCCCCGCCGACCCCCGCCTCGTCGAGGCCGTGCAGGGCCTTGTCGCCCGCGCCGACCAGCTGCTCGCGCGCCTGGCGCCGCTGCTCCCGCCGGCCGCCGCCGAGCCGGACTGGAACGCCGCCGTCGCCTTCCGCCTGCGCCGGCGCGGCAGCGCGCGCGTGCTCGAGCCCGTGCGCCACCGCTCGCCGATCCGCCTCGCGGACCTGAAGGAGATCGACGGCCAGAAGGAGCGCCTCGTGCGCAACACGGAGCAGTTCGTGGCCGGCCGCGGCGCCAACAACGTGCTGCTGTCGGGCGCGCGCGGCACCGGCAAGAGCTCGCTCATCAAGGCCTGCCTGAACGAGTACGCCTCGCGCGGCCTGCGCGTCATCGAGGTCGACAAGGTCGACCTGGTGGAGCTGCCCGACATCGTCGAGCTCGTCGCCGCGCGCCCCGAGCGCTTCATCGTCTACTGCGACGACCTCAGCTTCGACGAGGGCGAGCCGGGCTACAAGGCGCTCAAGAGCGTGCTCGACGGCAGCGTCGCGCAGTCCAGCGACAACGTGCTCGTCTACGCCACCAGCAACCGGCGCCACCTGCTGCCGGAGTACATGGACGAGAACCTCACCTACAAGCACCACCCCGACGGCGAGGTGCACCCGGGCGAGGTGGTGGAGGAGAAGATCTCGCTGTCCGAGCGCTTCGGGCTGTGGATCAGCTTCTATCCGTTCTCGCAGGACGAGTACCTCGCGATCGTCGCGCAGTGGCTGCGCGCGTTCGGCGTCGCGGAAGGCCGGATCGCCGCGGCGCTGAAGGAGTCGCTCGTCTGGTCGCTGGAGCGCGGTTCGCGCTCGGGCCGCGTGGCGCAGCAGTTCGCGCGCGACTACGCCGCTCGCCACGGCATCGGCGATGGCGGCTGAGGGCGGCGGCCGCGCCGGCGACACGCCGAACGGACCCGGCATGTCGAACGGACCTGGCGCGCCGGGCAGCGAGAGGGCCACGATGGTCGATGCCGGGGCCGCGCGACCGCACGCGCCGCGCGAGCCCGTGGACGTGGCCGTGGGCGTGCTCCTCGACGGCCCGGACGCCCGGGCGCGTTTCCTGCTCACCTCGCGCCCGGCCGGCAAGGCCTACGCCGGCTACTGGGAGTTCCCGGGCGGCAAGGTGGAGCCGGGCGAGACCGTCGAGGCCGCGCTCGCGCGCGAGCTGCACGAGGAACTCGGCATCACGATCGGGCAGGCGCACCGCTGGCAGGTCGAGGTGTTCGACTACCCGCACGCCCTCGTGCGGCTGCACTTCTGCAAGGTGTTCGAGTGGCAAGGGGCGTTCGTGATGCGCGAGGGCCAGCAGATGGCCTGGCAGACGCTGCCGGTGCAGGTGGTGCCGGTGCTGCCGGGCACGCTGCCGGTGCTGCGCTGGTTCGCCGAGGAACGCGGCTTCACCGGCGCCACCCACCGCGAAGGCGGCTGAACCGCGCGCCGGGGCACGACGGACAACGCCGGGCCGCGGCCGGGACGCGGCCGGCAGCCGCGCGCGGCGGCGGCCCCGGCCGGCAGCGGAACGGCGCCACCGGCGCGTCGTCCCCGGCCCGACCACCGCGGCCCCGGGGTGCCGGCCCGGGCCGGGCAGGCGCAGCCACTAAACTGCCTGCATGACCGACCCCGCCGCCGCACCCGCCACCGCCTCCGCGGCCTGGCTCGACGCCGTGCGCTGGAATGCCGACGGCCTCGTGCCGGTGATCGCGCAGGAACTCGGCAGCAAGGACGTGCTGATGGTCGCGTGGATGAACCGCGACGCATTGGCGGCCACTGCCGCGCGCGGGGAGGCGGTCTACTGGAGCCGGTCGCGTGCCCGCCTGTGGCACAAGGGCGAGGAGTCGGGGCACGTGCAGCGCGTGCACGAGATCCGGCTCGACTGCGACCAGGACGTCATCCTGCTCACCGTGACGCAGCTCGGCCAGGAGGCGAGCGCGCCGTCGATCGCCTGCCACACCGGGCGACACAGCTGCTTCTTCAGCCGCCTCGAAGGCGGCCGTTGGCAGGTCGTCGAGCCCGTGCTCAAGGACCCGGAGCGCATCTACAAGTGAAGACCGCGACTGCGACTGCGCCTGCGGCCGGCACCGCGGGTGCCGACCCCACCGGACGCGCCGCCGTGCCCGACGCAGGCGGCGACGACACGCTCGCGCGTCTCGCGGAGGTCATCGAGTCGCGCAAGCCCGGCGCCGGCGGCGACCCGGAGAAGAGCTACGTCGCGCGCCTGTTCGCGAAGGGCACCGACGCCATCCTGAAGAAGGTCGGCGAGGAGGCCACCGAGGTCGTGATGGCGGCCAAGGACGGCCACCGCGAGCGTCTCGTCGCCGAGGTGGCCGACCTGTGGTTCCACTCGATGGTCGCGCTGGCGCACTTCGGCGCGCGCCCGGCCGACGTGCTCGCCGAACTGGCCCGCCGCGAGGGGCTCTCGGGCCTGGAGGAGTTCGCGCTGCGCAAGGCGCGCGAGCGCGAGGGCCGCGAGGGACGCGCCGCACACGAAGACCCGCCGGCGGCCGCGCAAAGCCCGGCGGCGGGGCAAGGCGATGGCGCGGCCCCGGCACGGCCAGGAGAATCCCGCGCATGAACACGTCCTGGCCCGGTTCCGCCACGCTGCCCGCCGCGCACGCGGCAGAGGCGCAGAGCCCGCTGCGTCCGCTCGTGCACCTGATGTACGCGCTGCACACGCTGTCGTGGTTCTCGCTCGGCCTCTTCTCGGTGGTCGCGATGGTGCTCAACGTCCTCAAGCGCGACAGGACGCGCAGCGACTTCTACCTCAGCCACTTCCGCTGGCAGGCGCGCAGCTTCTGGTTCACGCTGCTGTGGCTCGTGGTGACGCTGCCGCTGTGGGTGCTGTTCGTCTTTCCGGGCTGGGCGGCATGGTCGCTCATCGGCCTGTGGTACCTGTACCGCTTCGTGCGCGGCTGGTGGGCATTCGCCGAGTTCCGCCCGATGCCCGTCCCTCACCCTTGACCCTCGCAGGACACCGATGAGCGCAGCCGATCCGAACTGCATCTTCTGCAAGATCGTCGCCGGCCAGATCCCGTCGAAGAAGGTGTTCGAGGACGAGCAGCTGCTCGCCTTCCACGACATCAACCCCTGGGCGCCGGTGCACGTGCTCATCATCCCCAGGCAGCACATCGCGACGCTGGCCGACGTCGGGCCGGAGCACGACGCCCTGCTCGGCGCCATGCTCGGGCTGGCGCCGAGGCTGATGAAGCAACTGGGTGTGACCAACGGTTTCCGCACGCTCATCAACACCGGCCGCGACGGCATGCAGGAGGTCTACCACCTGCACATGCACGTGATGGGCGGTCCGCGTCCCTGGGCCCGCGGCTAGGCAGCACGGCCCGCAGGGACCCGGGGCCTCCCCTAGAATCCTCGATCCTCTTCCGTGGAGACTGAACATGGGTTCCTTCAGCATCTGGCACTGGCTGATCGTGCTGCTGGTCATCGTGCTGATCTTCGGCACCAAGAAGCTGCGCAACATCGGTGAAGACCTCGGCAGTGCCGTCAAGGGTTTCAAGGCCGGCATGAAGGCCGGCAGCGAAGGTGAAGGCGGCGCCCCCGCGCCCGGCACCGGCGAGGCGCCCGCGCAAGTGACCGCCGCGAAGAAGACCGACGCCAACACGGTCGACGTCGAGGCCAAGACCAAGTCCTGAGCGCCGCCCTGCCGCGCCCACCCGCCTGCCCCCGCTGCACCCACCGCGGCTGCTGCACGGCCGCTCCGGGTTGCGACCATAGCCCGCGCTGCCTGCCGGCGGCGCTCCGCCCGGCTCCATGATCGACTTCGGCTTCGACAAGATCGCGCTGATCGGCGCCGTGGCGCTCATCGTCATCGGCCCCGAGAAGCTGCCGCGCGTGGCCCGCACGATGGGCCACCTGCTCGGCAAGGCGCAGCGCTACGTCGCCGACGTGAAGGCCGAGGTCAATCGCAGCATCGAGCTCGACGAGCTCAAGAAGATGAAGACCGAGTTCGAAGAGGCGGCGCGCGACGTCCAGTCCAGCGTGCAGAAGGAGGTCGACTCCGCCCGCTCGGCCTTCGACACCGACTGGGCCTCGGCCACGGCCGGCCTCGGCGACGGCAGCGGCGAGGCCGGCAACGCCGCCTCGAGCGAGCCGCTGCCGCCACCGCCCCCCGTGTATCGCCACCCGAAGAAGAACTGGCGCCTCAAGCGTGGTGCCACGCCGCAGTGGTACAAGCAGCGGCATGGCGTGCGCACGAAGGCGCAGTCCGGCGCGGCACGCGTCGCACGCCACCGGCCGCGGCCGATGGGCCCGGCCTGATCGCCGCGGCCCGCACCCTGCAATGAACTCCCCCGATCCGAAGCCCGAGCCCCGCGACGAACTCGAGGGCACCGAGGCGCCCTTCGTCTCGCACCTGGTGGAGCTGCGCGATCGCATGATCCGCGCCTTCATCGCCATCGGCATCGCGTTCGGCGCGCTGTGCCTGTGGCCCGGGCCGGCGGGCCTGTACGACTTCCTGGCTGCGCCGCTGGTGGCGCACCTGCCCAAGGGCGCGACGCTGATCGCCACCAACGTGATCTCGCCGATCCTGGTACCGCTCAAGATCACGCTGATGGCCGCCTTCATGGTGGCCCTGCCGTACGTGCTCTACCAGGTGTGGGCGTTCGTCGCGCCGGGGTTGTATTCGCACGAGAAGAAGCTCGTGCTGCCGCTGGTGATCAGCAGCACGATCCTCTTCATCGCCGGCGTGGCGTTCTGCTACTACCTCGTGATCCCGGGGATGAGCAAGTTCATCCAGGCGTTCGCACCGAGCGCGATCACGGCGGCACCGGACATCGAGCAGTACTTCGGCTTCGTGCTCACGCTCTTCCTCGTGTTCGGCATCGCCTTCGAGGTGCCGGTGGCGGTGATCGTGCTGGCGCGCATCGGCGTCGTCACGATCGAGCAGCTGAAGAAGTTCCGCGGCTACTTCATCGTCGCGGCCTTCGTCATCTCGGCCGTCGTCACGCCGCCCGACGTGATCTCGCAGCTCGCGCTGGCGGTGCCGATGTGCATCCTCTACGAGCTGGGCATCATCGCCGCGCAGCTGTTCATCAAGAACACGAAGGCGTCCGAGGCGTCCGCGTCCGCCGCGGCCGCCGACGCAGGCCCCGCTCCCGCGGCCGCCGAAACGGCAACCGGCAACGCCCAGGACAAGGGCGCGGCCTGAGGGCCGACGTCGGTCCATCGCGGCCCACACCGGCCGGCCCCAGATGGCCCCCCCGACCGAGCCGAGCGCCGCGCAGCAACTGAAGAGCCGGGGCGGCGTGGGCCGCATCTGGCGCGCGCTCGGCTACTCGCGTGCTGGCCTGCAGGCGGCCGTCCGCCACGAGGCGGCGTTCCGCCAGGAGCTGGCGCTCGGCATCCCGATGGTCCTGCTGGCCGCGTGGCTGGCGCCGACCGCGCTGCAGGCGGTCGCGCTCGTCGGCGTCGTGATGCTGGTGTGGATCGTCGAGCTGATCAACTCGGCCATCGAGGCGGTGGCCGACACCGTCAGCGAGGACTTCCATCCCCTCATCGGCCGCGCCAAGGATTTCGGCAGCGCCGCGGTGCTGCTGAGCCTCGTGCTCGCCGGCCTGACCTGGGCCGTGGTGCTCGGCGCGCGCTGGTTCGGCTGAGGCACTAGGAAGCGCCAGGGATGGACGACGTCAGCGGCCTCGTCGCACGGCAGTACGAGGCGTACGCCTACCCGGAGCCGTTCGCCGACCTCGCGGCCAAGCTGGCCGAGGGCTACGGCGAGCTCGGCAACCCGGCCGACTATGCCGCGCTGCTGTGGCCCGGCGGCCGCCCGCGGCGCCCGTTGAAGCTGCTCGCCGCCGGCTGCGGCACGGTGCAGGCGGCCTACCTCGCCTGCACGAACCGCGATGCCGAGGTCTTCGGCGTCGACCTGTCGGAGGCGAGCCTCGCGCACGAGCGCCACCTGCAGGACCGGCACGGCCTGGCCAACCTGCGCCTCTTCCGAGGCAACCTGCGCGACGTGCACGAGCTCGGCCAGACGTTCGACGCCATCGTCTGCTCCGGCGTGCTGCACCACCTCGCCGACCCCGACGCCGGCCTGCGTGCGCTGGCGGGCGTGCTCGCGCCCGGCGGCGCGATGGCGCTGATGCTGTACGGCGCGACGGCGCGCACCGGCGTCTACATGGTGCAGGACGCGCTGCGCCGGCTGAAGGTGGCGCAGGACGCCGCCGGCGTCGCGTTCGCGCGCCGCCTCGTCGAGCAGCTGCCGGCGCAGCACTTCGTGCGCTGGTACACCGGCGCGGCCGCCGAGCTGCGCCACGACGCCGCCTTCGTCGACACCTTCCTGCACCCGCAGGACCGTGCCTACACCGTGCCGCAGCTGCTCGACTTCCTCGAGCGCAACGGCCTCGCCTTCGGTGGCTGGGTCGACAACGCCCACTACCACGCCGACCTGGCGCTGGCGCGCTTCGCGCCCGACGTGCGCGGTGCGGTTGCGGCGTTGCCACCGCGCGAGCAGTGGGCGGTCGTCGAGATGCTCACGCTCGAGATCGGCATGCACGTGTTCGTGGCCCGCCACGCCGCCGATGCCGCGCTGGCGGTGCAGGCCGGGGACCTGCAGGCCGAGGGCTGGGAACGGCTGGTGCCGCACCGTGCACCCGGGCTGCGGCGCACGGCGGCCGCGGGCGCCTTCGTCTACACGCGCGGCGGCGGAGCGCCCATGCACCTGGGCCAGGGCCAGGCGGCACTGATCGAGGCGATGGACGGCTCGCGGCGCATCGCGGACCTGCTGGCGCTGCCGGTGCTCGCGCCGGTTCCGCCGCCGCAGCGCGGACCCCTCGTGCGCGACTTCGTCGCGCAGCTGTGGCGCCTCGGGCACCTCTTCCTGGCGCGCGAGCCGGCCGGCACGAAGCGCAGCTAAGCGCGTGCACGGGCATGGCGCGGCGGAAGCGCGTGGAGCGGCGCGCGGCGCGGCTGGGGCGCGCCGGTCGGCGCCGGCTCAACGCTCCCTGAACGCCTCCTGCGTGCGCAGCATCGGCCGCAGCAGGAACTCCAGCACCGTGCGCTCGCCGGTGCGGATCTCGGCCGTGCCGGTCATGCCGGGCAGCACCTCGAGCGGCCGCGCATGCTTGCCCTCGCCGGCCTTGAAGCCCTCGCGGTCCGCGTCGACCAGCGCGCGGTACCAGGTGCCGTCGGCGTTGGCGGCGCGCTCGGGGTCGCCGAGCGCGTCGGGGCTGATCGAGAGCACCTTGCCGCGCAGCGCGCCGTAGATCGTCGGGTCGTAGGCCGACAGCTTGATCGCCACCGGCTGCCCGACCTTGACGAAGCCGATGTCGGCCGGCTTCACGCGCGCCTCCACCAGCACGCGCGAGCCCACGGGCACGATCTCCATCAGCGGCGCCCCGGCCGCGATGACGCCGCCGACGGTGTTGTTCTTGATCTGCTTGACGATGCCGTTCACCGGCGAGACGAGCACGGTGCGCTTGAGCGCGTCGTCGCGGACGACCATCTGCTCCTCGAGCAGCGACAGCTCGGTGCGCACGCGCACGAGCTCGGCGCTCGCGTCCTGCCGGAAGCGGTTGATGCGCTCCGTGTTGCCCAGGCGCAGGTCGTTCACCTGCCGCCTCAGGCGCATCACCTCGACCTCGCTCATCAGGCCGCTGCGCGCCATGCGTTCGGCGACGGTCAGTTCCTCGACCAGCAGCCCGATGCTGCGCTGGTTGGCGGCCACGGCCTCGCCGAGCGCGCGCCTGCGCGCCTCGTAGCTCTCGGTCTCGCCCTGGACGATGGCGGCGACCTTCCTCACCTCCGGCGGGAACGTCAGCGGCTTGCCCGTCGACTCGGCCGTCAGTCGCGCGATGGCGCCCAGCAGCGCGACGCGCTTGGCCTGGCCCTCGGCCTGCTGCGCCTCGACGCGCGTCGGGTCGAGCGTGGCGAGCTGCTGTCCCTGGCGCACCTGCTCGCCCTCGCGCACGGAGAGCTCGCGCAGGATGCCGCCCTCGAGGCTGGCGATGAGCTGCTCGCGGCCCTCGGGGATGATGCGCACCGGGGCCTTGGCGATGATGTCGACCTGCGCCACCCAGGCCCAGCCGAGCGCCGCGGCGAGCATGACGAGCATCAGGTACACCGACCACATCGCGGCCGGTGCGACCTCCACCACCTGCGCGCTGCGCACGGGGCTGAGGTAGGCGAGGTCGCCGGGTTCGAGTCGGGTGCTCATGGTCCGAGCCCCGGCGGGGTCCTGCCCGCGGCCCGGCCCGCGCCGGCCGACATGGTCCCCTCCATCGCCAGCGCGTTCACACCGAGGCCTCCCTCTGCACCGGCTGCGCGCTGGGGTGCAGATGCAGGTTGCTCGGCGCCGCACCGGCGGCCGCGGCCGCGTTCGGCGCCGCCGCCGGCTTGGCCCCGGACAGCGCCGCCAGCACCTGCGCCTTCGGCCCGTCCATCACGATGCGGCCGCCGTCGACGACGACGACGCGGGTCACCAGTTCCAGCACCGCCGGCCGGTGCGTGACCATGATCAGCGTGCAGGTCGAGTTCGCGCCGCCCACGGCCTCCTTCAGCTGCCGCAGGAAGGCGACCTCGCTCTGCGCATCCATCGACGAAGTCGGCTCGTCCATCAGCAGGATCTGAGGCTTCGTCACCAGGCAGCGCGCCAGCGCCACCAGCTGCCGCTGCCCGCCCGAGAGCAGCGCGCCGGCCTCGCCCACCGGCAGCTCCCAGCCCTGCGGGTGCGAGCCCACGAGCCGGTCCAGCCCCGTCACTCGCGCCACGTCGGCCAGCCTCGACGGGTCGGCCGTGGGCCGGTCGAGAAGCACGTTGTCGCGCAGCGTGCCGTTGAACAGGCGCGGGTCCTGCGCGACGAAGCCCACGCGGGCGCGGTAGTCGGCCGGGTCGATCTGCCGCAGGTCCATGCCGTCGACCTCGACCTGGCCCTCGGTCGGCTGGTACAGGCCCGCCAGCAGCCGCAACACCGTGCTCTTGCCCGAGCCGATGCGGCCCAGCACCGCCACGCGCTCCCCGGGCTGGAACTGCAGCGTCACGCCCTTCAGCACGCGCGGCCCGGGCTCGCGGTCGGCGAAGCCCGGTGTCGGGTACGCGAAGCCCACGTCGCGCAGTGCGATGCGGCCGGAGAGTTCGCGCCGCGGCACGTAGACACGGCCCTCCTCGCGCTCCACCGGCTGGTTCATCACGCGGTCGAGCGCGCGCATCGCGGCGCGCGCCCCCTGGTAGCGCGTGGCCAGCTGCACCACGCTCATCAGCGGCGCCACCGCGCGCGTCGCGAACATCACGGCGCCGATCAGCGCGCCGGCGGTGATGATCTTCGCGTCGATCAGCCACACGCCCCACACGAGCATCAGCACCGTCACCACCTGCTGCGACACCGCCGACAGGTTCGTCGTCCAGCTCGAGATGCTGCGCGATCGCAGCATCGCCTCGGCCGCGGCCACCGTGGCCTCCTCGTAGCGGCGCAGGAAGCGCCCCTGCGCCCCGGCCGCCTTCAGGTCCTCCAGCCCGTCGACGGCCTCGACGAGCACGCCGTGCAGGTCGGCGGTCTGGCGCATGTGCCGCGTCATCGCCCGCCGCAGCGCGCCCTGGATCAGCACGGCGATCACGAGCAGCACCGGCACCGCCAGCGCAGGCACGTAGCCCAGCGGGCCGCCGATGACGAACGCCATCGCCACGAACAGCACGATGAACGGCAGGTCCGACAGCGCCGACAGCGTCGCCGACGCGAAGAACTCCCGCACCAGCTCCACCTGCGCGAGGTGGTGTGCGTACGCGCCGGCGCTGTCGGGCCGGTGCTCCATGCGCAGCGCCAGTGTCTGGCGGAAGAGAGTCGAGCCGACGATCAGGTCGACCTTGCGCCCGGCCATGTCGATGAGATAGGCACGCAGCTGCCGCGCGACGAGGTCGAACACGATCGCCAGCGCGCAGGCCAGCGCCACCGCCCACAGCGTCATGTAGGCCTGGTGCGGGATGACCTTGTCGTAGATCACCGAGGTGGCCAGCCCCGTCACCAGCATCAGCACGTTCGACAGGAAGGCCGCGAACAGCGCCGAGCGGTAGTAGGGCACGAAGCGGCGCAGCGTGCCCCACAGCCAGTGGCGCGCGGGGTCGCGCAGCGCCGCGGCCTCCTCGGGCGTCTCGCCGCGGCGTGCCACCTCGGGCGCCGGCTGCGGCGTGGCCACGAGCGCGTAGCCGCTGTACTCGGCCTCCAGCTCGTCCTGGCTGGCCGTGCACGCGTGGTGCTCGGGGCCGGGCATGACGATGTCGTAGCGGGTCGGATCCGCGGCGTCGCGGGCCACCACGATGCAGGCGTCGCCTTCGCGCAGCAGCAGCACCGCGGGCAGCAGCAGGTGGTGCAGCTCGGCGAGCGGCCGCTGCACGATGCCCGCCGTGAAGCCGGCCTCGCGCAGCACGCGCAGCGCCTGATCGGGCCCGATGCGCCCTTCGATCGGCTGGCCGGCCAGCAGCGACTGCGGCGAGCGCTCGCGGCCGTGGTGGCGGGTCAGCCACGACAACGAGTGCGCCAGCGCGTCGTTCTCGAGGTCCCACGCCGGCGCTTCCGGCAGCGGGGGGACGGCTTGCGGGCCCATGGACGGCACTCGGCTCCGCTCAGCCCTGCGGTGGCCGTGCGGCTCGCGCGGGAGCCGCGCCGTCGCGCGCCCGGCGCGCGAGCCGCTCGAATTCGGCCTCGATGTCGCGCACCAGCTGCGGCACGTCGAACAGCGCCGAGGCCCGCCCGTGCTCGGCGAGGTAGCGCTTCAGCGACGCCACGCGCGCCGGCGTGCGGCCGAGCGTGATGGCCAGGCGCTCGTAGTCGGCCAGGCTCGTGGTGATGAGGTCGGGCAGGCCCACCGCGGTGAGCAGCGAGCCCGCCATGCGCGAGATGTAGGTGCGCCCCGACAGCGTGAGGATCGGCGTGCCCATCCACAGCGCGTCGCTGGCGGTCGTGCCGGCGTTGAACGGGAACGTGTCAAGCACGAGGTCGGCGAGCGTGAAGCGCGCCAGGTAGTCGGCCGGCGAGACACGCGGCGCGAAGACGAGCCGCTCCGGCGCCACGCCCTGGGCCTGCGCCGCGGCCAGCATGTTGGCGCGCGCGCTGTCGTTGTCGGCCAGCAGCCACAGCACGCTGCCCGGCACGGCACCGAGGATGCGCATCCACGCCCCGAACATCTCGGGCGTGAACTTGTGGTTGTTGTTGAACGAGCAGAAGACGAAGGCGCCCGAGTCCTTCGCCGGCAGGCCGTAGCGCTCGCGCGTCTGCGACTCCAGCGGCGCCACCTCGCGCTGGCGGTCGCTGACCTGGTAGCAGTGCGGCAGGCGGATCGGCCGCTCGCTGCAGTAGCGCTCCAGCTCCGGCGGCATCACGTAGCGGTCGGCCAGGATCCAGTCGACGCCCGGCAGCGCCGAGGTGCCGGGCAGGCCGAGGTAGCTCACCTGCACCGGCGCCGGCCGCTGCACGAGGATGCCGGGGCGGGCGCCGTTGGTCAGGCCCTGCAGGTCCACGAGAACGTCGATGCCGGCCTCGGCGATGCGCCGCGCCGCCGTGGTGTCGTCCACGCCGGCGAGCGGCACGTGCCGGTCCATCGCGCGCAGGATGCGCTGGCGCTGCGGCTGTGCCGAGGGCGGCGTCCAGTCGAACGCCCACACCTCGAAGCGTTCGCGGTCGTGCAGCTCGAAGAGCTCCGCGGTCAGGAGGCCCACCGCGTGCATGTGCAGGTCGCCCGAGAGGTAGCCGACGCGGATGCGCCGGGCGTCCGGGCCGGGCTCGCCGGCGGGGCGCGCGAACTGCTGCCACAGCGGCGCCGGTTCCGGCCGGGCCACCTTCTCGCTCACGAAGCGCTGCGCCGCGAGCAGCTGCAGCGCCGGGTCGTCCGACAGGCCCATCATCGCCAGCAGCGACGTGCCGGTGAGCAGCTGGTAGGCCGTCACCTCGCCCACGGGCTGTTCGGCGGGCCACGCGCATTGCTTCTGGCGCACGTGCACGTAGTGCTGGATGACGTCGGGCTGCGCCGCCTTGAGCTCGAGGCTGGCGCGCATCTCGGCCTCGGCCTCGGGCAGGCGCTTGAGCTGCTCGAGCAGGCGCGCGCGGTTGTTCAGCGCGTGCAGCCGGTGCTCGAGGGCCGGCACGGGGGATCTCGCGGCCAGCACCTGCGCCCAGTGCGCCAGCGCGGCATCGGCCTCGCCGCGGCGCTCGTGCAGGTGGCCCAGGTTCAGCAGCGCCGGCGCGAAGGCCGGGAAGCGTCCGAGCACCCGCCGGTAGGCACGCTCGGCACCGGCCTCGTCGCCCGCGGACGACAGCGTGGTGCCCCAGTTGAAGCAGGCCGCCGGCCAGTGCGCATGGCCGGCGTTGGCGTCGATCCAGGCCTCGTACAGGGCCGCTGCCTCGCGCCCCTGCCCGCGCGCGGCCAGCTGCTGGGCGCGCTCGATGAGCTCGGGCAGAGTCCAGCGCGCCGCCGCCGGCATGGGGGTGGCCGAGGCGGCCAAGGCGGCGCCGGCGGCCGCAGCGGCAGGGGTCGGCGGGGCAAGGATGGTGTCGGCAACGGCCATGGGGCAAGACGGCAGCCCGGCCATCGGACGCCATCCCGAGGCATGCTAGGGAGCCGGGCCATCGCGAACGGCCGCATCAGCGGGGCGAAACCGGGCCAGTTCGGGCGCCGGACGACAATCGCGCCAGAGCCGCCCGCCGCCCCCTCGGACCCCGTGCGTTGAACCGACCGAGCCGCCTCCTCCCGCGCCCGCGCCCGCGCCCGCGCCTGCGCCTCCCGGCGCCTGCCGCCGCGCCCTCCCTCCTGCACTCCGTCGTGCGGCCCGTCGTGCACCCGGCCGCACCCCCGGGCGCCCGGCGGATCGAACGCCCCGGCCCACCCTCGCCTTCACCCCGGCGCCGGCCGTGGCGGGGCGGACTGCACGCCTTCGCCGGCGGCCTCGTCGGGATCGCGCTGGCCCTGCCGGCCGCCGCACCCGCGCGCGCGGACGAGCCGCCACTGCGTGCGGGCCTGGACTGCCGGCTGGCGAAGCACGAGCTCTCCGGCCCGTTGCGCCTGGAAGTCGTGTTCGGAAACGCCACCGGCACGCCGATCACGCTGCCGCCCGTCGTGCACCTCGTGCTGTACCCCGATGCCGCGGCCACCGAAGCGATGGACGCGACCGCCCGCCTCGACCGCCTGCAGCGCACGCCGCTCGTCGTGCCGGCCGAGGGCCGCACCACCAGCCTCTTCGTGGCCGACGAGGCGCGAACCGAGGCCTTGCTGTGCAATGGCACGCGGCCGGCGGCGGCCGCGCTGCACTTCTACGAGTTCAGCCGGCGGCCGACCTTCCGCTGCCTGCTGCAGGGCGGGACGCTGGCCGCGCTGCCGATGAAGTCGGCATGCCCGCCCGCCGCGGCCCTTCCGCAGCTGCGATAACGCGCCGGCCCGCTGCCGTCCGCACGGTCGGACGGCAGCGGGCCCGCGCGGTTCAGCACCGGCGCTGTCGCCGCCCCCGCGCGCGTCGACGCCACGGGGGCGGGCCGCGCTCAGGCGGGCCGCTCAGGCCAGCCAGTGCGCCCGATAGTCCTTCGCGTACTGCGCGAAGCTTCCCGGCGCGCGGCCGAGGATCCGCGCCACCGAGTCGGTGGTGCGCTCGGAGTAGCCCGCCTTGAAGAAGCCGAGGATCAGCATCATGAAGTCGGCATACGCCGCGGGCAGCTGCGCCTCGAGCAGCCCCTTGCGCATCGCCTCGGGCGAGATGTCCTCGAAGACGATGCGGCGGCCGGTCTCGCGCGAGAGGATCTCGGCCACCTCGTCGTGGTTCAGCGCCTCGGGCCCGGTGAGGTCGAAGTCGTGCCCGTCGAGGTCGCGGCGCGAGAGCAGCTCGGCGGCCACGGCGGCGATGTCGCGCGCGTCGATGAAGCTGCCCTTGGCACGCCCCACCGGCAGGAAGATCGCGCCGTGCTCGCGCAGGCCGTGCAGCCAGAAGGTGTTGAAGTTCTGCATGAACCAGTTCGGCCGCACGATGTTCCAGGCGAGGCCGGAGGCCTCCAGCGCCAGCTCGGCCTTGCGCAGCGGCGCGTTCGGGTCGGCGTTGGCGCCCATGGCGGTCATCAGCACCACCTTCTCCACGCCCTGCCGGCGCGCCTCGTCGATGAGCGGGATCAGCAGTTCGTCCTGGTTGGCGAAGCCCGGCGGCGAGAGCAGGAAGGCGCGCTCGACGCCGGCAAACGCCGCCGGCAGGCCCTGGCGCGTGGCAAGGTCCACCTGCACCTGGCCGGCGCGGGCCGGCGTGCGATGCGTGGCGCTCATCACCTCGTGGCCGCGCGCGGCCAGCAGGCGGGTGAGTTCGGAACCGACGGTGCCGCTGGCACCGATGACGAGGGTCTTGGGCATGGAGATCTCCGGTCGACGTTGAGGAATGCCGCCAGTCTGCCCGGCGGGAACGGAACTATGAATGGACAGAAGTCCTCTCTTCATGTCCAATCGTCCAGAACACCGAACTCGCATCGATCTTGGACCTGCTGACCGACATCCTGCGCGAAGCCGGGCTGCACCGCCGGCTGATGGACCTGCGCCGGCTCACGTCCGCGCGCGCCTTGCAGTTCCCGTGCGACAAGAGCATCGGCCTGCACGTCGTGGCGCAGGGCACGGTGCACCTGCACGCCCCGACGCTGCCGGGGCCGCTGGCGCTGCAGTCCGGCGACATCGCGGTGATGGCGCGCGGCTGCCACCACCTGCTGAGCCTGCACGCCGACCCGGATGCCGTGCCGATCGAGCCGATCCGGGCGGTGCCCGACACGGCCTCGCCGAGCGCAGCGGGTCCGCATGGCGCGCCGGATGCACCGGCCCGCGCAGACGCCCGGAGCGCGCCGCCGGGCCCGCCCGAACCGAAGGACCCCGCGCAGCCGCCCGCGGAGGCCGCCGTGGTCAGCGGCGCGTACCAGTTGTGGAACACGCCGCTGCACCCGCTGTTCAACGAGATGCCCGCGTGGTTCGTGCTGCGTGCCGACGAGGTGCCCCGGCTCGGGCCCCTGGCCCTGGCGGTGGGCCTGCTCGACGACGAGATGCGCCACGGCGGCCTGGGCGCCGAGACCATCGTGCACGGCCTGCTCGACGTCGTCTTCACCTACCTGCTGCGCGAGCTCGTGGACCGGCTGGGGCAGGACGGCGCCGGCTGGGGCCAGGCCGTGCGCGACCCCGAAGTGCGCCGCGCGGTGACGCTGATGCATGCCGACAGCGCGCACCCGTGGACGCTGACCGAGCTCGCGCGCCGCGCGGGCCTTTCGCGCACGGCGCTGGCGGGGCGCTTTCGCGCCGCGATGGGCGACACGCCGCTGAACTACCTGCGCGGCCTGCGCATGCAGAAGGCGATGCGCCTTCTCGGCGAGACCGACCACCATCTCGAGGCGGTCGCGCTGCAGGTCGGCTACCAGGACGCCTTCGGCTTCTCCAAGGTCTTCAAGCGCACCGTGGGCGTCTCTCCGCGCGACTTCCGCCGCCGCGAGCTGGAGTCCCGGCAGGATCCCTGGCGCTTCAAGGCGGGCTGAACGAGCCGCCTCGACCCGGCGCCGGCTGCGCCGGGGTCGCCGGCGCGGTGCCGTCCGCACCGTCCCGCTGCGGCGCGCGGTCGAGCGCCAGCGCGCGCTGCACGAACGCCTCGACCAGCGTGTCAGCGATGCGCGCGAACACCGGGCCGGCGACGTGCGTCATCGCCGCGCTGGCGAACTCCCAGTCGAGCGTGAAGGCCACCTTGCACGCCTCGGGTGTCAGCGCGGTCAGCAGCCATTCGCCCTCGAAGCGCCGGAACGGACCGCGCTCCAGGTGGATGGCCATGTGCTCGGGGCGCCGCTTCGGGTTGCGCGTGCGCATCGTGAAGTCGACGCCGGCAAAGCGCACGTGCAGGTCGGCCGACACCAGCGAATCGTCGCGCGCCACGATCTCGGCGCCGCGGCACCAGGGCAGGAACTGCGGGTAGTGCTCGGCCGCCTCGATGAGGTCGAACAGTTGCCCGGCGCCGAGATGGACAAGCGCGCTGCGGCGCACGATCATCGGCTCGCCCTCCCCGGCCCGCGGCGCCGCCTACATGCGCGCCACGCGCCCCTCCTGGACGAGCGGCGTGTACAGCGCGATGTCGGACTCGACCCGCTCGCGCAGCGCCTGCGGCGTCGACGGCGTGATCTCGAAGCCCGCCTGCTCGGCACGGCTGCGCACCTCGTCCGCGGCCAGGGTGGCGGCGAGGTCGCGCTGCAGTTGCCCGACCACGTCGGCCGGCGTGCCGGCCACCGCGACCAGCGCGGCCCAGGGATGCATCACCACGTCCGGGCCGCCGGCCTCGGTGAGCGTCGGGATCTCCGGGTGGCTGGCCATTCGACGCTTCGCCGCCACCGCCAGCGGGCGCAGGCGGCCGCTGGCGACGAGGCCCGAGACGGTGTTCATGCCGATCGTCGTGAAGTCCACGTCGCCCGACGCGACGGCGGCCAGCATCGCCCCCGCCTCCTTGAAGGGGATGTGCAGCAGGTGCACACCGGCGGCGCGCGCGAACGACTCCACCGCCACGTGGCTCGCGTGGCCGTTGCCAAGCGTCGCGTAGCTCACCGCGCCCTGGCGGCGGCGGGCCGCCTCGAGCAGGTCAGCCACGCTGCGCAGGCGGTTCGTGCCGCCCACGAAGACGAGGAACGTGGCGCGGAACAGCAGCGTCAGCGGCACGAGGTCGCGCTTCGGGTCGTAGGGCAGCGTGGCGTGCAGCAGCGGGTTGACCGCCATCGTCGCGGTGTCGGCCAGGAAGAGCGTGTGGCCGTCGGCGGGCGTGCGCCGCACCTCGGCGAACGCGACGATGCCCGAGGCCCCGGGCTTGTTCTCCACGAGCACCGGCTGGCCCCAGCGCTGCGCCAGTCGCTCGGCCACGCTGCGCGCGACGACGTCCGGGCCGACACCGACCGAGTAGGGCACGACGATGCGCACGGCCCGCTGCGGAAAGCCTCCCGGCCGTGGCGCGGCCCACGCGCGCGGCAATGCCAGCGCCGCGAGCCCGGCACCGAGCCAGCCCACCGACGCACGGCGGCGTCCCCTCGCGTCCATCAGCGTTGCGCGATCGGCGTCAGCAGCGCGCCGGCCGAGAGCAGCGCCGCGAACCACAACTCGAGCCGGAAGGTGCCGAACAGCACCTCGTTGAACGCCGTGCCGGGCGAGCAGGCGCCGAACGCGCGGTACAGCCGCCAGGCGGCGGGCAGCAGCACCAGCGGCAGCAGCAGGCCGACGGCCTGCGCGAGGTGCCCCATCACCGGCAGCAGCGCAAAAGGCAGCGCCAGCAGCAGCGCATAGAGCCGCCGCGAGCCGGCCTCGCCGAAAGTGACCGCGAAGGTGCGGCGGCCGACGAGCCGGTCGTGCGCGATGTCGCGATGGTTGTTCACCGCCAGCGCGGCCGCCGCCAGCGAACCGATCGCCACCGAGGCGAGCACCGTCACGAGGCCGATGCTCCCGGTCAGCACCCAGTCGGTGCCCATCACCGCGACGAGGCCGAAGAAGACGAAGACCGTGAGTTCGCCGAACGGCGTGTAGGCGATCGGCCGCGGCCCGCCCATGTAGGCCAGCGCCGCGGCCAGCGAGGCGACGCCGATGGCCAGCACCGGCCAGCCACGGTAGGCCACGAGCGCGGTGCCGAGCGCCGTGGCCACCAGCGCCGCGACGACGATGCCGGCGCGCACGTGCCGCACGCTCAGCCAGCCGTTGGCCGTCGCGCGCGGCAGGCCGGTGCGCGTGCCGCTGCGCTCGCCGCCGCGCACGGTGTAGCCGACGTCGTTCTGCATGTTCGTCACCACCTGCATCAGCAGCGACGCACCGAGCACCAGCAGCGTGGCGACGAGGTCGATCGAGCCGGCGCGCGCGAAGCCGAGCGTGCCGCCCACCAGCACCGGGCTGATCGCGACCAGCAGCGTGCGCGGCCGGATCGCCACCGTCCACGCCTGCAGCGATCCGGCGCGCACGTTCGTCGCCTCGTGGGCCGGCGCCCGCTCCAGGCTCATCTCGACGCCTCGCGGCGCCGGCGCAGGCCCAGGCTCATGAGGTCTCCGCTACGTCAACTGTCATTGACACCTCAGGAGTCATTATGCCTTGACATTTCTTCTCGACAACGCCATGCAGGCCGCCTGCCCCGCCGCCGGCGGACACACTGCCACCCGGGCCGGCCGCCACCGCACCGCGACGTGGCGCCAAGGGCCCCCAAGGCCTTGCGTTCCTGCGGGGCATCGCGGGCAACCCCGCGTCTACCATGCGCCATGCACCCGAGCATGCCCCTCATTGTCACGATGGCCGCGGCGCTCGGCCTGGCGCTCGTGCTCGGCTTCGCGGCGCTGCGCCTGAGGCTGCCGGCGCTCGTCGGCTACCTGCTGGCCGGCGTGCTGATCGGCCCGCACACGCCGGGCTTCGTCGCCGACGTCGACCTGGCCGCACAGCTGGCGGAGATCGGCGTCATGCTGCTGATGTTCGGCGTCGGCCTGCACTTCTCGCTCGACGACCTGTTGGCCGTGCGCAAGCTCGCCGTGCCCGGCGCGGTGGTGCAGATGGCCGTGGCCACGGCCATGGGCTACGGCCTGGCCTCCTGGTGGGGCTGGTCGACCGGCGGCGCACTGGTCTTCGGCATCTCGCTGTCGGTGGCGAGCACGGTGGTGCTGCTGCGCGCGCTGGAGGCACGCGGCCTGCTGGAGTCGCAGAACGGCCGCATCGCCGTCGGCTGGCTGGTGGTCGAGGACCTCGCGATGGTGCTGGTGCTCGTGCTGCTGCCTGCGCTCGTGGGCCTGGCGGCCGCCGACGGCACGGCCCACGCCGCCGGCAGCGGCAGCGACCTGTGGCTCACGCTCGCCCGCACGCTGCTCGCGGTGGCCGCCTTCGTCGCGCTGATGCTGCTGGGCGGCCGGCGCGTGCTTCCGTGGCTGCTGTGGCACATCTCCAAGACCGGCTCGCGCGAGCTCTTCACGTTGTGCGTGATGGCGGTGGCGGTGAGCATCGCCTACGGCGCCTCGGCGCTGTTCGGCGTCTCGGTGGCGCTGGGCGCCTTCTTCGCCGGCCTCGTGCTGCGCGAGTCGGAGTTCAGCCACCGCGCGGCCGAGGAGTCGCTGCCCTTCCGCGACGCCTTCGCGGTGCTGTTCTTCGTCTCGGTGGGCATGCTGTTCGACCCGCGCGTGCTGATCGAGCGGCCCGGGCAGGTGCTGGCCGTCGTCGCCATCATCATGGTCGGCAAGTCGCTCGCCGCGGCGGCGCTGGTGCTGGCGCTGCGCTACCCGCTGAACAGCGCCCTCACCGTCTCGGCGAGCCTGGCGCAGATCGGCGAGTTCTCGTTCATCCTCGTCGCGCTCGGTGCCAGCCTGGGCGTGCTGCCCGCCGAGGCGCAGAGCCTCGTCGTCGCGGGCGCGCTGCTTTCCATCGCGCTCAACCCGGCCCTGTTCTCGGCGGTGGAGCCGGCACGGCGCTGGGTGCTGCGGCGGTCGGCGCTGGCGCGTGCGCTGGAGGCGCGCGACGACCCGCTGGCCGAGCTGCCGATGTCCACCGACCGCCGCTTCCTGGCCCGGCAGGTGGTGCTCGTCGGCTACGGCAGTGTCGGCCGCGACATCGCCGGGCGCCTGCTGCAGCAGGACGTGCCGTTCGTCGTCGTGGACCGGAACCGCGAGCGCGTCGAGAGCCTGCGCGCGGCCGGCCGGGCCGCGGTGAGCGGTGATGCCAGCGACCCCGCCGTGCTGATCCAGGCCCACATCGCCGAGGCAGGGCTCCTGATCGTTGCCACCTCCGGGAGCACCGACGTGCGGCCGATGATCGAGACGGCGCGCAAGCTGAACCCCGACATCCCGGTCATCGTGCGCGCCCCCAACGCCGAGGAGGCCGCGCTGCTGCTGGAGGAAGGCGCACAGAGGGCCGTGCACCTGCGCGCCGCGCTGGCCGAGGTGATGACGCGCGACGCGCTGGCGCTGATGGCGCAGCCGCGCCAGGGCACGGCCGAGCTGCAGGGCGCGCCGGCTCCGGGCCGCTGAGGCAGCACCGTCGCGCGCTCAGAGGTCCGGCGCGTAGCGCCGCTCCATCTCCTCCTTCGTCTCCGGCGCCACCTGCAGGCCGGTCTGGTCGCCGATCATGCGACCCATCGTCGGCAGCACGGAGCGGTCGACGCGGGCCGCGTCCGACCACAGCTTCGAGCGCAGGAAGGCCTTGGCGCAGTGCAGGTAGGCCGCCTGCACGTGCACGCGGATGGCCACCTTCGGCGTGCGCCGCTCGCTGGCGCAGGCCGCGAGCTCGGCGGCGTCGGTGGTGAGGCAGGCCTCGCCGTTGACGCGCAGCGTCTCGTCGACACCGGGGATCAGGAACAGCAGCCCGACGCGCCCGGTGCGCACGATGTTCTGCAGCGAGTCGAGCCGGTTGTTGCCCGGCGAATCGGGGATCAGCAGGCGGCCCTCGGCATCGATCTTGACGAAGCCGGGCTCGCCGCCGCGCGGCGAGGCGTCCAGGTTCAGCGCCTCGTCGCTGGTGGCCAGCAGCACGAACGGCGACAGCTCGATGAAGCGGCGGCAGTGCGCGTCCAGTGCGGCGATCTCCTTGCGCACGGCGCGCTCCTGCGGCCGGGCGTAGAGAGTGCGGAGTTCGGAGAGCGTGCGGATGGGCATGCGGGCGGTCCTGCGGCAGCGCCCGCGCATTGTGGTCTGGCGATGGCCGCGCTCATGACCGCGCTGCGCCGGCTCACCACCCATCCCGGCGTGGCCGCACCCATGGCGCGGGACGAGCGGCCGGGATGCGGACTCACGTGGCCGGAAGCGCGCGAGCAGCGAGGTGCGCCGCGACGGGCCGGCCAGCCACCTCCGCCGGCGGGCTGGCATCACCGTGAAGAGGCCGCCGTTGCACGCTTCCTTCGAGAGGCCCCGGAACGACGGGCCGCCTCAGGTGGCTTTTACCTCGGGGACCCGGAAGACGGCCACGGCGGCCACCAGGTCATGCGCCTGGCGCTTCAGGCTCTCGGCCGCAGCGGCCGACTCCTCGACGAGCGCCGCGTTCTGCTGCGTCATGTGGTCCATGTGGGACACCGCCTGCCCCACCTGCGAGACGCCGGAGGCCTGCTCCGCACTCGCGCTGCTGATCTCGGAGACGATGTCCGTGACCCGCCGGATGCTCGCTTCCACTTCCTGCATCGTCGCGCCGGCCTGGTCGACGAGCTCGCTGCCCTGCTCGACCTGCTCGACGCTGGCGGAGATCAGCGACTTGATCTCGCGGGCCGCCGTCGCGGACCGCTGCGCGAGGCTGCGCACCTCGCTGGCGACGACCGCGAAGCCGCGGCCCTGCTCGCCGGCCCGCGCCGCCTCGACGGCCGCGTTGAGCGCCAGGATGTTGGTCTGGAACGCGATGCCGTCGATGACGCCGATGATCTCGGCGATGCGCCGCGAAGACTCGTTGATGCGCTTCATCGTCTGCACCGCCTCGCCGACCACCGAGCCACCCCGGCCCGCCACCTCGCTGGCCGTGCGCGCCAGCTGGTTCGCCTGCTCGGCGTTGCCGGCGTTGTTGCGCACGGTGCCGGACAGCTGATCCATCGTCGCGGCGGTCTGCTGCAAGGCGCTGGCCTGCTGCTCGGTGCGCCCGCTGAGGTCGGCGTTGCCCTGGGCGATCTGCTGGCTGGCGGTGGCCACGCTCTCGGCGTTGCCGCGCACCGCCGCGACCGTGCGCGCGAGCGAGGCCTGCATGTCGCTCAGCGCCGCGAGCAACTGTCCGATCTCGTCGTCGCCGCCACGGTCGATGGGCATCGTCAGGTTGCCCTCGGAGATCCCGCGCGCCGCCACGGCCGCGCTGCCGAGCGGACGCACGAGCCCACGGCTGAACACCACGCCGGCCGCGGCTGCGGCGGCGAAGGCCGCGAGCATCAGCAACGGCGCCATCCAGTTGGCACGCGTCGCCGTCGCAGCCGCCTCGGTCGCAGCCTCGTCGGCCATGCGTGCCAGCTTCGCCACGGCCTCGCCCAGCAGCCTGGCGGGCTCGCGATCCATGCCCTTGACGGCCTCATCGCCGGCCGCCGGGTCGAGCCCGGCCGCGACGAACGCCTCGTACCCCTTCTGATAGTCCTTCGCCATGCGCGCGTGCGCGGCAGCGAACGCCTCGACGAGGGCGCGCGCCTCGCCGGCGGGCAGGCGCACGGCCAGTTCCGCGCTTTGCCGGGCCATCTCACCCTGGATGCGGTTGAACTCGCCCCAGTACTTCTGCTGGGCCTTCGGGTCCTTGCCCCGCAGCAACGTGTTCTTCCACTCCTGGACCTGCACCTTGAACTGCACGGCCAGCTCGCTCGCCGCGAGGGCGTTGGCATGCTGCTGCTGGACGCGCGTGGCATACACCGTGAGGGCGCGGTTCAGGCCGTACCCGCCGAGCAGGGAGGCGACGAGCAGCACGGTCAGCGCACCACAGATGACCATCGGGATCTTGTGCGAGATCTTCATCGCCATGCCTTGAATTGCCGAGAGACGGGTGGGGTGCCACTCGGCCGCGAGGACTCGCCGGCGCCGGTGACCACGCCATTTCGGCGGCAACCTCGCCGATTGAATGGGACCCCTCACCAGGCAACGTCGGCAGCCGTGAACAAGTGCCGCGACCCTTGCGGGCCGCTCACCCCTGCGGCCGCAAGGCCCCGCCCCGGTGCCCACCCTCGCTCGCGCGGCGCGGCAGTGCCAGCTCGGCCCGCACCACGCCCAGCACACCCGCCACCACCAGGCCGAGCCCGGCAACGGCAGCGAGGCCGGCCGGCTCGCCCAGCACCGCCACCGCCAGCACGAACGCGACCACCGGCTCCGTGAGCGCGAGCGTCACGCCCGTGGCCGGCGAGATGTGGCGCAGCGCATGGCTGAACAGCAGGTAGCCCACGCCGGCGGTGACCATCCCGGTGTAGGCCGCGGCCACCAGGTCGCGCGGGCCGGGCGCGGGCATCCCGGCCTGCAGCGCCGCCGCGGGCAGCGCGATCAGCGCGGCCACCGCGAAGGCCGCGAGCGTGATCGACGAGGCCGGCACGCGCCCGACCATGCGCTTGTTCAGCAGCGTGTAGATCGCATACGACAGGCCCGCCGCCAGGCACAGCGCGACGCCGGACACCGAGACCTCGAGCTCGCCGGCCCCCGCCGACAGCAGCATGCCGCCGGCGATGGCCGTGGCGGTGCCCGTCCACCATGCCGCCGTCGGAGGCTGGCGCTGGAACACCGCCTGCAGCAGGCCGGCCCAGATCGGCCCGCTTCCCAGCGCGATCGCGGTGCCGATGCCCACGCCCGTCAGCTTCACGCCGGCGAAGAACGCGAGGTTGTAGACCGCCATGCACGCCCCGGCGCCGAGCGCGGCACCGGGCGAGAGGCCTTGCCACGCGCGGCGCGCGAGCCCGCCCGCCGCGGCGGCGAAGGCGACGAAGAAGAGCGCCGCGAAGGCGAGGCGCAGCGCGCCGAACCACGCCGCGGGCAGCGTGCCGCCGGCCAGCGCCTGCGAGGTGCCGGTGGTCCCCCACAGCGCGGCGGCGCCGACGACGCAGGCGACGCCGACGATCGGACGAGGAGTGACTTGCATGGCCGGCATCGTGGCGCCGGCGCCGCGGTCAAATTGCGCGCAACGCTCGTCGTCGACGCAGTTCGCGCGCACCGGTGTCGCGCTCGCGCCGCAGCGCCGCCGAGAGCGCGCTGGCGCCGCCGTAGCCCACCTGCAGTGCCACCGCGTCGAGCGCCTGGCCCTGCCGCAGCAGCTGCGCGGCGCGGTCGAGACGCCGGGCGCGCACGAGGTCCAGCGGCGCCCGGCCCCACGCCTCGGCGAAGCGGGCGCGCAGGCGCTGCGGGCTCAGGCAGCAGGCGGCCGCGAGATCGGCCACCGTCCAGCGGCGCGCCAGGTCGGCGTCGATCAGGGCGACGAGCGCGTCCAGGTCGATGCGGCGCCGCGTCGCGACCGGGGCCGCGCCGGCCAGCGTGTCGAGCAAGGTCTCGCGGTCGAGCACGCCGCCGCTGGCGCGGTGCAGCGCGCGCTCGCGCCAGCCCGGCGCGAGCGCGAAGCGGCGCAGGCGCTCCGTGGCGCGTCCGGGCGCGCAGTCGAGCACCAGCACGCGGGCCGCGCCCTCGGCGCGGTAGGCGTGCGTCGCGCCGGCCGGGATCACGAGCCCGCAGGTGGCGTCGACCCACGCCGGCCGGCCCTCGACCTCCATCTGGAGCGTGCCCTCCAGGCCGAACAGCACCTGCGCGTGCTCGTGCGCATGGCGGCCGCCTTCGACGCCGTAGCGGCGCACGAGGGTGGGGTCGAGGTCGGGCGGAGACATGGTGCGCGGAGCTTACCCGCAGCAGCGAGGCCGCGTCCCGCCCGAGGGTGCGCCAGGCGACCACCCGGCACCCGCGCCCGACATCCGCGCCCGGCGCCGGCGTCCGGCGGGAGTGCCGTTCACGGCGGCAACAGGGCGCGAGCGGCGGCGGCCACGACCTCGCGCGTCAGCCCGTCGATCACCGACGAAGCCGCGCGGGCGTGCTGCCAGTGCAACGGCACGTCCAGCGGCGAATCCGGCACGACCTCGACGAGCGAGCCCGCGCGCAGGTGCGAGGCGACCAACGCCTGCGGCTGCATCCCCCAACCCATGCCGGCCAACGCCGCGGCGACGAACGCGTGCGCCGAGGGAATGGCATGGCGCGGCAGGGGCACGTCCCGGTGGCACAGGCGCCGCACCCAGCGGGCCTGCAGGTCGTCCTTCGCGTCGAAGACCAGGCTCGGCGCGCGCGCCAGGCTGCCCGCCCCGACGCCATCGGCGAAGTGGCGCGCCATGTACGCCGGGCTGGCGGCAGCGACGTAGCGCATGGCTCCCAGAGGGCGGCTGTTGAAGCCCGCCGGAGGGCGCGGCGTTCCGGTCACGGCGGCAAGCACGACACCACGGCGCAGCCACTCGGCGGTGTGGTCCTGGTCGTCCACCGACAGCTCGACCAGCACGGGCGCTTCGGCCGCGAAGCCCGCGATCGCCGGCGCGAACCACGTCGCGAGGCTGTCGGCGTTGACCGCGATCGGCAACGTCACGCGGGCGGGGCCCTGCGGCGCCAGCGCCGGCAGCGCGCCCTGCAGTTCCTGCTCGAGCAGGTGAACGCGATCGACGTGCTGGCACAGGCGCCGGCCCGCGTCCGTGGCTCGGCAGGGCTGGCCGCGCACCACCAGCGCACAACCCATCCGCTCTTCCAGCGAGCGGACGCGCTGGGAGACCGCCGAAGGCGTGACGCACAGCGCCTTGGCCGCGCGCTCGAAGCTGCCCTCGCGCACCACGGCTGCCAGCGCGGCGAGGGCGGCGTAGTCCAGCATGGATCAGTCCGGCTTCATCGGCATTAGACGATTCAGTTTGTCTTCATCCGGCCCGGCTGGCAAGCTGATCGCCCGATGACCGCCGCCACGAGTTCCCTTGCCTTCCCGGCGTTCGTCCAGGGCCTGGCCCTGAGCTTCGGGCTCATCGTCGCGATCGGCGCCCAGAACGCCTTCGTGCTGCGCCAGGGGCTGCGCCGCGAGCACGTGGCCGGGGTGGTGCTGTTCTGCGCCGGCGCCGATGCCATCCTCATCGCCGCGGGTGTCCTGGGCATGGCACGGGCCCTGGGGCAGAGCCCGAACCTGACGCGGGCCCTGGCCCTGGCAGGCGCCCTCTTCCTGGCGGCCTACGGCTGGCAGGCACTTCGCCGTGCGCGCCGGCCGCATCGCCTCGATGCGGACGCGGCCGGCTCGACCTTGAGCCTTCGCGCGGCGGTGGCGCAGGCGGCGGCCTTCACGCTGCTGAACCCGCACGTGTACCTGGACACCGTGCTGCTGGTGGGCAGCATCGGCGCGCAGCAGCCGCCGGCGCTGCGCGCATGGTTCATTGCCGGTGCCAGCGGCGCCAGCCTGGCCTGGTTCGCCCTGCTCGGCTTCGGGGCGCGCTGGATGGCACCCTGGTTCGCCCGGCCCAGGGCTTGGCAGGTGCTCGACGGCTTGATCGGCGTGACCATGTTCGTGCTCTCGGCCATGCTGGCGAGGCACGCGCTCGTCGGCATTTGACCGGCGCCTCGTGGCGCCGAGCCGACGCCGCCTGACGGCCCGCACACCCGCGGGGACGATCGAGGCCACCGCGCCGCCTCAAGCGGCGGGCTTGCGGTACCGGTGCGTGAAGCGGTCCGACTCGCCGATGGCGACGAAGCGCGCGCGGTCGACGTCGCCGCCGCGCAGCGTGGGCGGCAGCGACCACACGCCGTGCGGGTGGTCGTGCGTGTCGCGCGGGTTCTCGTTGACCGGGCTCGTCGCATCGAGCACGAAGCCGGCGGCACGTGCGTGCTCGGTCATCACCGCCTCGGTGATGTAGCCCGAGGTGCGCTGGCGCGCCGGCGGCGTGCCCGGCGGTGCGCGGTGGTCGACGACGCCGAGCACGCCGCCGGGCTTCAGCGCCGTGAAGCTCGCGCGCAGGATGCCGTCGAGGCTCCCCTCCTCGAGCCAGTTGTGCACGTTGCGGAAGGTCAGCACGAGGTCCGCGTCGGCCGCCGCCGGCAGGTCCTCGAAGCGGCCGCCGACCGGCAGGGTGCCGACGACGACACGAGCGTAGTTCGCGGGGTCGGCCGCGAGCTTGGCCTCGAACGCCGCGCGTGAACGGCGCCGGCCCTCCTGGGCCGCATCGCGCGCGTAGTGCGCGGCGAACAGCCGGCCACGCTCGCGCAGGTACGGCGCGAGGATCTCCGTGTACCAGCCGGCGCCGGGCGCGAGCTCGATGACGGTGGCCCCGGGCGCAAGACCGAAGAAGCGCAACGTCTCGTACGGGTGCCGGGCGGCGTCTCGCGCGCGGTTCGCGGCGCCGCGCTGCGGGCCGGCCAGCGCGGCGCGCAGTGCGGCGTCCTCGTCGCTTCGGGAGGTCGCGGCGCCGAACGGCCCGGTCGTGCAGGCGGCCAGTCCGGCGATGCCGGCGAGAACCGAACGCCGAGGCCACGGCCTCGACCCCTCTCGCGACGTGTCACCCGGCATCCAGTTCGCGCCGGCACGCATCACGCCACCTCGCGCGGTAGCGGATGCGGCGGCGTCGGGTGGGCGATGCGGTCGCGCGCGGCGCCGTGACGGGCGGCACGGTCGGGCGCGCCCAGCGGCGCGCGGGCGGCGCGCGCGGCCCGTCGCGGGCGGGCGGCAACGAGCAGGGAGAAGGCAGAAGTCATGGCAGCGGGCAGGTCCGGGTTCGCCAATGCTGCCCGAGTCCGCCAGGCATGTCCGGTTGAACCGCTGCCGGTCGTGCCGGCACCGGCCACGTGGAAGAGGTTCGGGAAGGCGGCCGTTCAGGCCCAGGTGGTTCGCCGGTCCGCCGGCCCACTTGTCCTGGATGCGCAGGCCGTCGTCCCAGCGCGCGGCGGCCCGGACTCAGGGCAGCGGCGAATCCGCGCGGTCGCGCGGCACGGCCTCCAGGTAGGCCTCGATGCCTTCGCCGTCCAGCGGCTTGAGCAGGACGCGCACGGTGTTCGTGCGGCCGCCGGTGTCGACGCCTTCGCGCACGCGCAGCTCGCGATAGCCCTGCCGCGCCCAGAAGCGCTCCGCGGGTGCGTTGCCCCGCACCACGCCCAGGCGCAGGTGGCGCGCGCCCTGGCCGCGCACCCATGCCTCCAGCGCTTCGTACGCGCCCTGCGCGGCGCCGCTGCCGTGCAGCCGTGTCGCGACGATGAACAGCCCCAGGTGCCACACCCCTGGCGCGCAGAGGTCGCTGGTCACCATCGCCGCGCCGGCCAGCGGGCCGCATGGCTCGCGAGGTGCGCGGGGCGCACGCGGCTCGTGCGGGTCCGGCGGGCCCGGCGGGCCCGTCGGACCGGCCGCCGCCGCGATGCCCGGCCGCGCCACCAAGGCCTCGTGGAGGCCGATCCGCCATTGCCGCGAGAAGCCCAGGTGCGGCGGCGGCAGTTCGTCGAACTCGATGGCCGCCAGGTCCGGCGGCGGCACGCACCCGTTGATGGCGAGGAAGTACTCGGGGTTGGCGTCGTAGAACGCCTGCCACGCCGGGATGTCCTCGCGCACGAACTCGCGCGCGACCAGGCCACCGCCGGCGAACAGCACCGTGCGCGGCGTGGCGATGCCGTCAGCCACGCGCGTTGCGGCGCGCCACCCAGTAGGCCGCCCCCTGGGCGCCGTAGCGCTCGTCGTGCGGCACGTTGCGCGCCAGCCGGAAGCGGTCGCCGGGCCGCAGGTGCTCGGTGCGGCCCTCGCAGCCGAGCCACATCTCGCCGCGCACGACGACGGCATCGACGTCGAAGTCGTGCGTGTGCGTGGGGATCACCGTGCCCGGCGCCCATTCGCGCTCCAGCACTTCGTCGAAGCCGGCAGCCAGCGCGGTGGCGCGGAACGCGTCCAGGCTGGCCGGGGGCGCCTCGCCCGAGGCGGTGCTGAAACGGGAGGATGCCGCAGGAGTGGCAGACGCCGGGGCATTCATGCAGGCTCTCCATTGCACCGCGGCGCGGCGCCAGGGCACGAGGCTAGCGCAAACACGTGCGGCCCGCGCTGGCGGGCCTGCGGACAAGCGGCCCGCTCTGGTGGGCCTGCGGGCAAACGGCCCGCGCGGGCAGCCTGCGGGCCAAGCGCCTGCGCCGGCGGGCGCAGGGCGGTGCGGGCGCCCGCACCGCGGCACCGGGATGGTGACGACGCCGGGCCATGCCGGCTGGCCTGCGGCGCCTTGCTCCCGGTCATGGCAGGCTCATCGCGACGGCATAGACTGGCCCGCAAACGTCTTCGCGAACGCACGGCTCGTCGTGCGGCGCCCCATCATGAGCATCCGCAACCTCGACGACCTCTTCGATCCGGCCTCGGTGGCGGTGATCGGCGCCTCCACGCGCGAGGGCAGCGTCGGCTTCACCGTCTGGCGCAACATCAGAAGCGGCACGTTCACCGGGCCGCTGTGGGCCGTCAACGCCGGCCATGCCACGGTGCAGGGCGACCGCGCCTACCCGCGCATCGCCGACCTGCCCGGCGTGCCGGCGCTGGCGGTGATCTGCACGCCGCCGGCCACCGTGCCCGGCCTGATCGCCGAGCTCGGCGAGCGCGGCACGCGCGCGGCGATCGTGCTCACGGCCGGGCTCACGGCCACGCAGCGGCAGCAGATGCTCGACTCGGCGCGCAAGCACGTGCTGCGCATCCTCGGCCCCAACTGCCTCGGGCTGCTGTCACCGCCGGCCGGGCTGAACGCGAGCTTCGCGCCCGACCACGTGGGCGCCGGCTCGCTCGCGTTCGTCTCTCAGAGCGGCGCGCTGGCCACCGCGGTGCTCGACTGGGCGCGCGCGCGCGGCATCGGCTTCTCGCGCGTGGTCTCGCTCGGCGAGGGGTCCGACGTCGACTTCGGCGACATGCTCGACTGGCTGGCCAGCGACGCGAAGACGCGCGCCGTGCTGATGTACGCCGAGTCGCTGACCACCGCCCGCAAGTTCATGAGCGCGGCGCGCGCGGCGGCGCGCAACAAGCCGGTGCTGATGGTGAAGGCCGGCCGCAGCAGCGAGGGCCAGCGCGCCGCCGCCTCGCACACCGGCGCACTCGCCGGCAGCGACCTCGTCATCGAGGCGGCCATCCGCCGCGCCGGCATGCTGCGCGTCGACACGCTGCAGGACCTCTTCGTCGCCGCCGAGACGCTGACGCGCTTCCGCTCGGTGGTGCGCGGCAGCGAGAACGAGGCGAGGCTCACGCTCGTCACCAACGGGGGCGGCGCCGGCGTGCTCGCCGCCGACGCGGCGGCCCAGCTGGGGCTGGAGCTCGCGACGCTGCCGCCCGAGCTCATCGGCGCGCTCGACGCGGGCCTGCCGGCGAACTGGTCGCGTGGCAACCCGGTGGACATCATCGGCGACGCGCCGGTCGAGCGCTACGTGCACACGCTGCGCACGCTGCTCGCCTCGCCCGACGCGGGCAAGGTGCTGTTCATGCATGCGCCCACCGCCATCGTGCCGGCGCGCGACATCGCCGCGGCGCTGCTGCCGGTGCTCAAGGAGTTTCCCGACCGGCTGGCCAGCTGCTGGCTCGGCGCCGGCGCGGTGGCCGATGCCCGCGCGCTCTTCATCGACGCCGGCGTGCCCGTGTACGACACGCCCGAGCAGGCGGTGCAGGCGCTGACGATGCTCGTCAACTACCGGCGCAACCAGGAACAGCTGCTCGAGGCCCCCGCCGACTCGCCCGCGCCCCCGGCGGCGGTTGCGGCGAGCGCGTCGGGTGCTCCGAGCGCGACGAATCCCGCGGGCGCGCCCGAGGCCGGCGGCTCGGCACCCACGGTGCGCGAGCTGGTGGACGCCGCGCTCGCCGCCGGCCGCGAGTGGCTGACCGAACCCGAGGCCAAGCAGTTGCTGGCGGCGTGCGGCGTGCCGGTGGTGCCCACGCGCACGGTGATCGCCTCGCCGATCGCCGCCGTCGCGGCGGCCACCGCGCTCGGCTTCCCGGTCGTGCTGAAGATCCTCGCCCCCGAGATCACGCACAAGAGCGACGTCGGTGGCGTCGTGCTCGATCTCGGCTCGCCGGCCGAGGTGGCCGATGCCGCCACGCGCATGCTCGAGCGCGTCGCCGCGCGCCGGCCCGACGCACACATCGAAGGCTTCACGCTGCAGCCGATGGTGCGCCGGCCGAAGGCGCTGGAGCTGATCGCCGGCACCCACGTCGACCCGCTGTTCGGGCCGGTGATCCTGTTCGGCGCCGGCGGCACGCGCGTGGAGGTGGTGGCCGACCGTGCCGTCGGCCTGCCGCCGCTGAACGAGCCGCTGGCCCGCGCGCTGGTGGCACGCACGAGGATCGCGAAGCTGCTGGCCGGCTGGCGCGACGTGCCGCCCGCCGACGCGGCCGCGCTGCACGGCGTGCTGATCGCGCTGTCGCGGCTCGTCGCCGACGAGCCGCGCATCGCCGAGCTCGACATCAACCCGCTGCTGGCCGACGCCGACGGCGTGATCGCGCTCGACGCGCGCGTGCGCGTCAGCGCCAAGGCCCCGGGGGGCGCGGCGCGCTTCGCCATCCGCCCCTACCCGGCCGAGCTCGCCGAATCGTTCGTCTGGGAGTCGGCGGCGGGGCCGCGCACGGTGACGCTGCGCCCCATCCGCCCCGAGGACGAGGCCCGCCATCGCGACCTGCTCGAGCGCACGAGCCCGGAAGACATACGCATGCGCATCTTCTACTCGCGCCGCACGATCGAGCGCAGCGAGCTGGCGCGGCTGACGCAGATCGACTACGAGCGCGAGATGGCCTTCGTCGCCGTGGCCGCGGTGGCCCCGGGCCAGGGGCCGGGCGGCGGCGACGAGGAGTCGCTGGGCGTCGTGCGCACCGTCACCGACCCCGACAACGTGGAGGCGGAGTTCGGCATCCTCGTGCGCAGCGACCTGCAGGGCGCGCGCCTGGGGCGGCGGCTGCTGACGAAGATCATCGACTACCAGCGCGGCCGCGGCACGCGGGTGCTCTCGGCGACCGTGCTGCGCGAGAACACGCGCATGCTCGCGCTCGCGAAGGAACTGGGCATGGTGCCGCATGCGCAGCCGCACGAGCCCGGCACGGTGAAGGTGTCGCTGACGCTGAACCCGTGAGGCCGCAGGGCGCGGCGCGAAGGCGCCGCGCCTGCCCCGCCCGAGCGCCGGGCGGCGGGTGAGGAATCGGAAGACGGAGGCAGCCCCGAGGTACCACGGCGGGCCGGGCCGGCGTCGCCTCGGTGCCTTGGTGCCGCGGCCGTCAGCGAGAGGCCAGGCCGTTGCGGAACACGCTGCTGTTCAGCGACTCGCCCTTGGCACGCCACGGCGCCACGGCAGCCGCCAGTGCCTCGCGCGAGGCGTCCCACTGCCGCGCCAGGTCGAGCACGCGGTCGAAGGCGGCGCCTTCGGCCAGCAGCGCCGCCTTGGCGCGCGCGTCCAGCGGCTGCTCGATGCCCACCTCGTCGCGCGGCATGCGGTCCTCGAGCACCGACTTCAGCACCCGCTTGATCTCGGCCGCGGCATGCACCGGCGTCTGCAGCAGCACGAGCTTCTTCATGTGGTCGGGGTTGTTCGGCACGTGGCAATCCATGCACTGGCCCTCGCGCAGGCGCAGCGCGAAGTTGCGGTAGGCGGTCTCGACCTCGGAGAGGTACGGGTTGTCGCGGCGCAGCAGGCCGACGAAGGCCGACACCGCCGGCTGCGTGCGGCCGCTGCCGTCGGCCCAGCGCCACTGGCCGTCGAAGGCCGGCGGCTTGATCTTCCTCACCGTGCGCAGCGGCGGATTGGCGCCGTGCACGGTGAACTGGGCCACCTTCACGCGCGCCGCGCGGGTGTCCCACCAGAAGATCAGCTCGTTGGCGTTCTCGTACATGTCCCACTTCTGCGCCTCGTGCCAGAAGGGGTACGGGAAGTGGCCCGGCGCCAGCGCGTTGCGGAACGCGGCCCGCACGCGGATCTGGTAGAGCCGCTCGGACTCGTGCCACTGCACCGTGTAGTCGCCGTTGAACATGAACAGCGGCAGGTACATGCCGGTGAGCACGTCCGGTGCGAACTGGGTGAGGTTGGTCTCCTTCAGCGTGCGCTGCGGGTCGGCCTGCCGCCCCCACAGCACGATGCCGTTGAGCTGCCGGCGCAGTTCCGAGTCGCCGTACATGCCGGTGCGGCAGTCGGCCAGGGCCGCCTCGTCGCCGGCCTCGGCCAGCGGACACATCTGCGCCAGTTCGGTGGCGAGCGCGCGCGCCACGCGTTCGACCGGCGCGCGGTCCGGCACGGGTTCGGCCGCGCGCGCCGGGCGGGCGCCCAGGGCGGCCAGTTCGGCCACGAGGCCGAGGACGACGGCGGCGCGGATGGCCGCCCGCAAGGCGGGGTGGGTCGCGGCAGCGGCGGCAATCGCACGGGAAGCGACGGACGGCTTCGGCATCATGGTTCCCTCTGTCGTGTCGGTCTCGGGTTTTCGGCAGGCGACGCGCCGATCCCGGTATCGGTTTGTTGCGCCGCGGGCCTCCGGGCACCGGATGCCGCTTCGGTTGGCGCGACGGCATCGGGATGAGGGGGTTGGCGGCGTGCCGTCACGATGCCCTCCCCCACGTTTGAAGGGTGTTTCGCAAGGTAGCGGCTGCAACGCCGGCCGCTGCCGGCAGCCCGGCACCGGCGCGCCGCCGCCGATCGGAAGCGAGCTTTCACTCACGGCGCATCGGATACCCCGCCGGGCCCGGGAAGCCTCCGCCGGGCACCGCCTTGCTGGTTTGCACGGGCGGCATTAGTTGGCAGCCGATCGCGCTTCGTCACGCCGTCGACCTCGGCCCACCTTGACGGCACGCGGCGGGCATGCTGTCTGCGCGGGGCCCGGCCCGCGCGCTGCGAAGGGCCGGTGCCGCCACGGGACCGGGCCAATGTCATCGATCGTTACGGGTGCCGACCCGAACCCGCCCCGCCGCACCGGCCGGTCGCCCCGGCCGGTCGCCCCGGCCGGTCGCAGCCGGCGGCGCGCGGACTGCGTGGCCGAAGGCGCGTGAACCGCAGGTGCGCGCCAGCGCACACTGACCCGCGCCTACAGGACGGCAGGTTGTTTGTCAAGCTAGGGATGAGTCGCCCAACCGGACATGGGCCGCAGGCGGGCAGAATTCACGGCAGACCAGAGCGAGAGGCTGCCCGCGTTGCGAGGCCCGGCCCGGTTCGTTGGGAGCGTGCATGGACTCGACGTCGACACGTGGGCGCGCGATGCGCGGTTCGGAGGGAGGCTCTAGCCGGGCCCGCGGGCCCCTGCGGCTGCCGGGGTGGCTGGCCGGCGGCTTTGCGGTGGCGTGGCTGGCGGCCTGCGCCACGCCGGCCGACGACGGCGCGGCCGCGGCACTGCGGCAGCGCGTCGCACCGCTGTTCGGCACGGTGGCACCGAGCACGCCCGGCGAGGTCGACGCACCGCTGGCGCGGCTCGGCCGGTCGCTGTTCTGGGACACGCGGCTGTCGCTCGACGGCAAGACCGCCTGCGCGAGCTGCCACACGCGCGAGGCCTGGAGCTCCGACAGCCGCATCAAGTCGATCAACGCCAAGGGCGAGCCGACCACGCTGCATTCGCAGCCGATGTTCATGGCTCAGGACCAGGTGGCGCTGCGCTGGTACGGCGACCGGCGCGACGGCGTGCACCAGGCCGAGCGCTCGATCACCGGCTCGATGGGCTTCGGCAACTCGCAGGCCATGGTCCAGGCCCTGAAGAGCCTCGGCTACGAAGAGCGCTTCAAGGGCGCCTTCCCGGGCAGCCCCGACCCGCTGACCGCCGCCAACTACGCGCAGGCCCTGGCCTCCTACCAGCGCACGCTGCGCACGCCGGCGCCGTTCGACGCCTTCCTCGGCGGCGACGACCGCGCGCTGACGGCACGCCAGCGCGCCGGCCTCGAGAAGTTCGTCGCCACCGGCTGCGCGGCCTGCCACAAGGGGCCGCTGCTGGGCGGCGACTCGTTCCAGAAGTTCGGGCTCGTGAAGGACTACTGGCTCGCCACCGGCTCGAAGGCCATCGACACCGGCCGCCATGCGGTGACGAAGAAGGACGAGGACCGGTACGTCTTCCGCGTGCCGATGCTGCGCAACGTCTCGCGCACGGCACCGTACTTCCACGACGGCTCGGTGGCCACGCTGGAGCAGGCCGTGCGCGTGATGGCCGAGGTGCAGCTCGGCAAGACGCTGACGGGCGCCGACGCCGCCGACATCGTGGCTTTCCTCGAGTCGCTGACCGGGGCGATCCCGGCCCACTACTCGCCCGCCCCCTGACCACGCCCTGCCCCCGGCACGAAACCGACGGACGACCACGGCCACCCGCCCCACGCCTCCGCCCCCGCCTCCCGACCGACCGACCCCCTGCCTCCGCCGACGCCCCGAACGCACCGCCCCGAAGCCATGTCGCACCTCGCCCCGCTCCGCAAGCGCCTCGCCGCCACGCTGTCGACCCTCTCGCTGGCCCTGCCGGCCCTGCTCGCCCTCGGCCCTGGCGTGGCATGCGCGCAGAGCGACGCCATCCTCGTCGGCCAGAGCGCCGGCTTCACCGGCGGGCAGGCCGCCTATTCGGCCGACGTGCGCAACGGCATCGAGGCCGCGTTCGCCGGCGCCAACGCCGCCGGCGGCATCGGCGGCCGGCCGGTCAGGCTCGTCACCACCGACGACGGCGGCCGCCGCGACCAGGTGCTGGCCAACACGAAGAAGATGGTCGAGAACGACGGCGTGATCGCCCTCATCGGCTACACGAGCGGCGCCGGCACCGAGATCACGCTGCCCTACATCAAGGACGCGCGGGTGCCGATCCTGAGCCCGGCCACCGGCAACATGGGCATCCGCAGCGAGTTCAACCCCTGGCTGTTCCACACCCGCGCCGGCTATCGCGACGAGATGACCAAGATCGTCGCGCACGCGACCGGCCTCGGCCTGAAGCCGCGCGTCGGCCTCGCCTACCTCGGCGACGTCGGCCCGGCCAACCTGCAGGCGATGCAGCAGGCGCTGGCCGAGTACCAGCTGCGGCCCGCCGCCGTCGTGTCCCTGGACCGCAACGCCAAGGACTTCAAGCCGCAGATCGACGAGCTGATGGCCGGCCGGCCCGACCTCGTCATCTTCATCAGCAACGCGCCGCCGATCGTGAAGATCATCACCGGCATGCGCGAGCGCGGCTACCACGGGCAGTTCGCGACGAGCTCGTTCTCGGGCTCGCGCATCGTCGACGACCTCAAGCACCACGCGCGCGGCCTCATCATGATCCAGGTGCTGCCGCAACCGCACCGCAACGCGCTGAACTTCCACCGCGACTTCCACACCGACCTCAAGCGCCTGCCCGACGCGGCCAACGTCGCCGCCAACTACACGGTGCTGGAGGGCTACATCGCCGGACGCACGCTGATCGAGGGCCTCAAGCGCGCCGGCCGCGACGCCACGCGCGAGAAGCTCGCCGCCGCGCTGTCGGGCATGCCGGAGATCGACTTCAGCGGCTACCGCATCCGGTACGCGCGCGGCAACCACGAGGGTTCGCGCTTCGTCGACCTGGGCGTCGTGACCGGCGAAGGGCGGCTGAAGTTCTAGGCGAGGGCGGCCAGCCCGCGCCGGGCGGCCGCGCCACGGCCGCTGCCCGAGGCGGCGCCCGGCGGCCGGCTCCTGCCGGCGCCCCGCCCGCTCTCTCGATTTCCCTCAGCCGGCGGCCAGCCGCCAGGCCGCCGCGGCGCCGCGCAGCCGCTCCGACAGGTGCAGCGCCAGGTTGCGGTAGATGCCGGCGGCCAGTACCGGCTGCTCGCGCTGCAGTTCCTGCAGCAGCGTGGCCGGCAGTTCGTACGCCGTGCTCGCCTCGTCGGCGCGTGCGTCGGCCGTGCGGCCGCGCCCGTCGAGCACCGCGGTCTCGCCGAAGCACATGCCGGGCGAGAAGCTGACGAAGCGCTGGCCGCCCGAGCGATCGAGCATGCTCACCGAGCCCTCGGTGAGCAGGTAGATCGCGTCGCCCGCGTCGCCCTCGCCGAACAGGCGCTCGCCGGCCGCCAGGCGGCGCGGCGCGAGCCGCGGCAGCAGCCTGGCCAGGTCTTCTTCGGGCACGCCTTCGAAGAGCGTGTTCTGCGCCAGCGGCACGGCCAGGCCGGCCAGGTCGGAGCCCTCCTCGTGCAGCAAGGCGATCTCGGCCGCCTCGATGGCCCGGTCCGCGTCCGGGTGCAGCAGCCAGGGCATCGGCCCGCCATCGGCCGGCGACAGCACGCCCTGCGCCTGCAACGCGCGCCCGTGGCGGTTCTCGACGGTGACGCCGGCCAGCTGCAGCGTCGTGCCCTCGCCCGCGAGCCGCTCGCGCAGCGCCGCGAGCCCGACCGCTCCGGAGGCGTCGATCGTGCTCACGCGGCGCAGGTCCAGCACCAGGAAGCGACGGCGCGGCGCCCCGGCCGCCGCCCGCGCCGCCTCCTGCGCCAGGCGGTCGATGTTTCCGAAGAACAGCGCACCTTCGAGCTCGATGACCTCGACGCCGGGGCGCAGCGCCTGCAGCCGCGCCTCCAGCGCCGCCGGATAGACGCGCCGGCTCGCCACCTGGGCAGCGGTGTAGCGCAGGCGCACCAGCGAGCGGTTGAGCGCGCGAACGAAGATCAGCATCGACAGCAGCACGCCCGCCGCCAAGGCCGCCGCGAAGCCCGCCGCCAGCGTGACCACGCAGACGGTGCCGGCAATGACGAGGCTCCACTGCAGGTCGGCAGTGCGCTCGCCGCGCCACCACGCCACCGCGAGCTGCCGCGTCCAGCGGTCCACCAGCCCCCAGGCGAGCATGACGACGATGCCCGCCACCACCGCGAGCGGGACGGCGCCGAGCCAGGGCAGCGCCAGCGCGAAGACGAGCGCCACCATCGCGCCGCTCAGCACCACCGCGAGGCGGCCGCGGCCGCCGGCCGACCACGTGGCCAGCGCGCGCAGCCGCAGATACACCAGCGGCAGCCCGCCGACGAGCCCGCTCGCGACGTTGCCCGCTCCCAACGCGAGCAGTTCGCGGTCGACGTCGGTGCGCCGGTTCAGGCGCTGGTCGAGCACCGACAGGTTGAGGGCCGACTCCAGCCCGCCGATCAGCGCCAGCAGCAGTGCCGTCGTCGCGAGGAGCGACGCGTGGCGCCAGAGGACCTCCCGCGTCGAGGCATCGACGATCGCCGCCGCCGCGTCGGCGCGCGGCAGCGCGGCCGCCAGGCCGCCGAAGGTCGGCAGGGCGCAGGCACCCGCGGAGGCCCACGCCGTGCAGGCCGCCTGCAGCGCCCACGCCGCCGCCGTGCCCAGCACGAGCGCGATGAGACCGGCCGGCGCTTGCGGCCAGCGACGCGCCACCCACCACATCGCCGCCGCCGTGGCGACCGTGGCGACCGGCGCCAGCGCGTGCCATTGCGCCAGCGCGCTCCAGCCGCGGCGCGCGAGGTCCTCGGCCGGCACGCCGGCGATGGCGGCCATCTGCGACACCACCATCAGCACCGCCACGCCGTTCATGAACCCCGCGAGCACCGGCTGCGGCGCGAAGCGCACCAGCGCGCCGGCGCGCAGCAGGCCGAACAGCGCGAGCAGCACGCCGCTGCCCATCACCGCAAGGCCGGTGGCGGCGAGCAGCAGCGGCACCGCGCCGGGCGTGGCCGGATGCAGGGCGGGGTCCTGCACGAGCCGCGCCACGCAGGCCCCCAGCAGCAACGCCGACGAGGAACTCGGCGCGGCGGCCGGCATCGGCGCCGGGCTCACGCACAGATGCGCGAGCGCACCGAGCACGACGGCGACGACGGCCGCCGTGACGCCGATCTGCGGCGCGGCCGGGCCGGCGGCGCCGAAGGCCACGATCCCCCAGCCGGCCACCAGGGGCAGCAGCGCCGCGGTGGCGTTCAGCGCGCCGAGGGTCTCGCCGGAGCCGGTGGCAGTGCCCGCGTGGCGGGCCGGCACCGGGGCCGTAGTCAAGCGCGGCTCCCGACCTGCAACGCGGCGGCGCCGGGCAGCCCGCCGTCCAGCCGGCGCCGCAACGCAGCCCAGTGCGGCAGGGCCAGCAACCGGGCCCGGGCCTCGGCGTCGGGCAGCTGGGCGAGCTGCTCCTGCAGGCGTTGCTGCAGGTGGGCCAGCAGGCCCGCCGCGCGCTCGTCACCGCCGGCTTCGAGCACGCCGAGGCACACGAGCAGCGAATCGGGCGCCAGCCGTCGGTAGCCCTCGGGGCCCGCGAGCGGCGCCGAGGCGAGCACCGCGTCCACCGCCTGCCGCGCGTCGTCCACGCGGCCGGCCTGCAGGTCGAGCGCCGCGAGCTCGCAGCGCACGTGCACGGCCTCCGCCTGCCGCCCCTGGGCCTCGTACATGTCCTGCGCGCGATGCAGTGCGGCGCGCGCGCCCACGACGTCGCCGCGCGCGGCCGACACGCGCGCCAGGCAGGCCTGCACCTGCGGCCGCACGAAGTCGTTGCCGGACGTCTGCGCGAGCCGCAGCGCCTGGTCGGCCGCGTCCTGAGCGCCGACGAGGTCCCCCAGCGCGAGCGACGCCTCGCTGACGTCCATCAGCGCCGAGGCGTTCAGGCGCGGCATCGAGAGGTCGAGCACGCGCTCGAGCGCCTGCTGCGCGGTGGCGCGCGCCTCCTCCAGCCGTCCGAGCCGACGCTGCGCGTTGTAGAGCAGCTGCAGCAGGATGTAGCGGTCGTGGGGCATCGGCCGCGGCCGGTGGGCCAGGCTGTCCAGGCCCAGCCGGGCCGCGCGCGCCGCCTCGGCATGGCGCTCCTGCAGCACCAGCGCATGGATCTCGATGCTGCGCAGCTGCAGCTCGTAGCCGCCGTAGCCGCCCTGCTCGGCGGGCAGCTCGGCGGCGCGACGCGCGTACTCCAGGCCCACGGCCAGGTGCCGCTCGGCCGTCGCGAAATCGCGCCGCATGACGGCCAGCCACGCGAGCTCGCCGTGCGCCAGCGTCAGCGGCGAGACGGCCGCGGGATCGGTGCTGTGCGCGAGCAGCGCGATGGCCCGCTCGGCCAGCTGCCGGGCATCCTCGGCGCGGCCTTCGTGGTCGGCGCGCAGCATGCTGGCCGTGGCGACGTCGGCGCGCATCACGTCGTCGTCGCAGGCCTCGGCCCACTGCGCCATGGCCTCGGCGGCCTGCCGCGCCTCGTCGCGCCGCTCCAGGCGGTCGAAGACGATGTGCCGCGCGTGCAGCAGGCGGAACCGCTGGCGAGGCGCGCTCAGCGCCGGCTGCGCGAGCGCGCGGTCGACGAGGCGCAGCGTGGCGTCGTGCGCGAAGCGCGCCTCGGCGTCGCGGCGCGCCCGTTCGTAGAACTCGAGCGCCCGCGCGCTGTCGCCCGCGCGCTCGTAGTGCTCGGCGGTGATGACGAGGAACTCCCGCTCGCGCCCGACGGCGTTGGCCGCCAGCCAGCGTGCCGCCCGCGCGTGCCCCTCCCGCTTCACGGCCTTCAGCACGGTGGCGTAGGTGACCTCGTGCAGCAGCTGGTGCTGGAACGAGTACTCGTCGCTCTGGCCGAAGGCGCTGACCTGCCGCCGCACGAGCAGGCCGCGCAGCATCAGCGCCGGCAGCGACCTGGGCGCCGCCGGGTCCAGCTCGCCCAGAGCGGACGTCCAGAAGACCGGCCCGACGATGCTCGCCTGCTGCAGCGCGGCCAGCTCCGGCGCCGGCAGCGCGTCGAGGCGGGCCTGCAGCACGCCCACCAGCGTCTCGGGCACGCGCACCTCGGTCAGCCGGGCGGCGACGAAGCGCCAGGGGCGCGTGCGCGTGTCGATGATGCCGTCGTCGATGAGCATGCGCACCAGCTCTTCCATGAAGAACGGGTTGCCGCCGGAGCGCTGCAGCAGCAGCTGGCGCAAGGCCTCGGGCGCGCCCTGCATCGAGGCCAGCAGGGCGTCGGCGAGCGCCGCGCACGAGGCCGCCCCGAGCGGCGGCAGCGACAGGTGCTGCCGCTCCATCTCCGGCACCTCGGGCGGCAGCGCCCGCTGCTCCAGCCAGGCGGGCCGGGCCAGGATCAGCAGCGCCAGCGGCACGGGCGCCGGCTGCGCGAGCGCCTTCACGAAGTCGAGCGACGCCTCGTCGGCCCAGTGCAGGTCCTCCAGCACCAGCAGCAGCGGCGCGCACGCGGCCACGGCCCGCAGCGCCTCGCACAGGGCCTCGATGCCCTGCTGGCGCAGCTCGCGCGCGCCGAGCGCCTGCACGGCGGGGATGCCGCCGAAATCCAGGCCCACGAGCTGGCCCACGCGCTGGGCACGGACGCGCGCGTCCTTCTGCAGCCACGGGCTCAGACCGTCGACGAGGCGCGCGCGCGCCTCCTCGGGGCCGAGGTCGTCGAAGATGCCCAGCCAGCGCGCCAGCAGCTGGCGCAGCAGGCCGTAGGCCTGCAGTTCGCTGCTGGGCTGCGCGCGCACGCGCAGGCAATGCACCGCGCGCGGCACCGCCGGCCGCGGCCGCGGCGGCACGCCCTCGATCGCGCCCAGGCGCATCAGCAGCTCGCGCCGCAGGCGCGTCTTGCCCATGCCGGCGTCGCCCGTGACCACGGCCAGCGTCGCGCGGCCCGAGCGCGCGGTGCGCTCCCACAGCGCGAGCAGGCCCTGCAGCGCCGTCTCGCGGCCCACCATCGGCGTCGTCAGCCCCTCGACGCCGCGCCGCACCGTGCGTTCGCCCTCGTCCTCGTCGCGGCGCACGAGGTAGGTGACGAGCGGCGTGTCGTGCCCCTTGACGACGAGCGGCGGCTGCGCCTCGAAGCGGAAGAGCCCGCGCACCTGCTCGTACGTCTCGCGGCTGATGCGCAGCCGCCCGATGGGCGCGCTCTGCTCCATGCGCGCCGCCAGGTGCACCGCGTGCCCGATGGCGCCGCGGTCCTCGTCGACGCCGCCGCCCAGCAGCACCATGCCGGTGTGGATGCCCGCGCGCACGCCGAAGCGCTCGATGCCCAGCGGCCGCGCGACGCGCTCGGCGTGCTCGGCCGCCGCCTCGAGGATGCGCAGGCCGGCGCGGACGGCCTGCGCGGCGTCGTCCTCGCGCAGGCGCACCGAGCCGAAGGCCGCCTTCAGGCCGTCGCCGGTGAAGCGCAGCACCTGCCCGCCGTGCGAGCGCACGATGCGCGCGAAGGCCTCGAGCGCGTCGCTCACCAGCGCCAGGGCGTCCTCGGCGCTCACGCGCTCGAGCATCGCCGTGGAATCGGCCACGTCGACGAAGAGCACGCTCACCAGGCGCAGCCGCGGCGCGTGGGCTTCCGGAGCGCCCGCCCGCAGCGCGCGCACGGCGGCATCGACGGCCGCGTCACCCAGCACCGCACGCTGCGCCTCCAGCTGCGCGATCGCGTTCTCGAGGGCGCTGGGTTCGGTCATGCAGGGGCCGCGGGCATCGCCGTATTGTTGGCGCCGCTCGCGTCGGCGCGGGCGGTCGGAGCGCCCGGATGTTGCGCCGGGCCGCCACCGGCAGGCGAGGACTTACCCGGAGCCCGCGCCGCAGGCACCACGCGGTCGGGGGTGCGCCTGCAGTGCCACCGGGGCGGCACCGGCGCGCCAGGGGAGCGCCGGGGACACCCCGGGGCGCAACCGGACAGCCTCAGGCGCGCAACGCGCCACAGCCGGCGCGCCACCGAGAGGCAACGGAGCCGGGGCGCGGGGCCGCTCCACAATGCCCCATGTCCTCGACGACCCCGCCAGCCGGCAGCGCACTCAGCACCACCGCCTTCGCGACCCTGCTGCTGATCGCGCTGATGATGGGCGGCAACCACGTGGCCGCGCGCCTGGCCTTCGACAACGGCGTGGACGTGATCACCGCGGTCGCCTTCCGCAGCGGCATCACGGCGCTCGTGGTCGCGTTCATCGTCTGGCAGCAGCGCGTGTCGCTCGCGCTGCAGGCCAAGCACCGGTGGTCGCTGCCGGCCATCGGCCTGCTGATCGCCGCGCAGAGCTACTGCCTCTATTCGGCGGTGGCACGGCTGCCGGTGGCGCTGGCGCTGCTGGCGTTCAACCTCTATCCGCTGTTCACGGCGCTTTGGGCGCGCGTGCTCTACGGCCACCGCGCCGAGCGCCGCGTGCTGATCGCGATGCCGGTCATCCTGGCCGGGCTCGCGCTGGCGCTCGACGTGCTGGGCGCCGCCTCGGGCCTCGGAGCCGGCGCGCACTGGGGACGCATCGGTGCCGGCGTCGCCTTCGCGGTGGCCGCCGCGGCCATCTTCGGACTCGCGCTCGTGCTCACGCAGCACGAGGCCGGCACGCTCGACGGGCGCCTGCGCACGGCCACGACGATGGGGCTGGTCGGCCTCGTCGCCGGCGCGGCGGCGCTCGCGCAGGGCGGCTTCCACCTGCCCACGGCCCCGGCTGGCTGGGGCGGCCTCGTGATGCTGACCTTCCTCTACGGCACCGCGTTCACGATCATGTTCACGGTGCTGCCCAGGCTCGGCGTGGTGGGCAACTCGGCGATCATGAACGTCGAGCCGATCTTCGCGCTCGTGCTCGCCTGGGCCGTGCTCGGCCAGCGCATCGCGCCGATGCAGGTGGCCGGCGGGCTGGTCGTCGTGGCCTGCGTCGTGTGGCTGGGCCTGCGCCGCCGCTGACGGCGCGGAAACGGCGCAGGACCGGCGCGCGCGGCACGCCTCAGCCGCCGGCGCGCTGCATCAGCTCGAGCCCGGCGAGCTGGTCCGGCTCGACGAACAGGCTGGCGCCGGTGACGGTCCAGGCGACGCCGTACCAGACGCTGTCGGTGCCCGACCAGCGGCGGATGACGATCTCGTAGGTCTCGCCGCGCGTGGCATCGAACTCCACCACCTCGTAGCTGTTGTCCCACGAGGCCGACGAGGCCACGGTGGCGCCGGCGCCGTTGCGCACGCTCAGGTCGAGGTCCACCGTCAGCGTCGAGGCGAGCGGGATGCCGAAGATCGACGACACCGCGCTGTCCCACGCCAGCGCCACCTTCACGCGCGCCGAGAACAGGAAGCGCGGCACGGCCACGCGGTAGCGGAACGTCGCGAGCCCGTCGCTGCCGACCACCGCCGACGACAGCGTGCCCACGTCCCAGCCGTGGCGCGACGCCGGCGCGTTGCGCGAGCGGCGCTGCTGCGCGATGGACACGGCGGCGCGCGCGTCGACGGCGCCGGCGCCGTCGCGGCCGTCGACGCGGCTCACCACGTCCTGCCACCAGGTGCCGCCGCGCACGTTGCGCCCGGCGGAGGCCATCAGGATGGCGCGGCAGCCTTCGGGCCACGAGCACAGCGTGCCGTCCACGTCCTGCAGCAGCGCCACCACGCCGGCCGCGGCCGGCGCCGCGAAGCTGGTGCCCGACATCGTCTCGCCCACCGCCGAGACCACGGTGCCGTTGGCCGCGATCTCGGGCAGCTCGCGGTCGCCGTGCGTCGAGCTCGGGTTGCGGAACACCGAGTCGGCCGACATCGCCGCCGCGGTGTCGTCGTGGTTGCCGACCGCCAGCGTGTTGTAACCCTTGTGGTTGACGTACTCGTCGGCCGGCGGCTGGATGTTGTCGGCATCGCCCTGCCAGAAGTTGCCCGCCGCCTGCACGATGGTCGGGTACGGCCAGCGCAGCGCCAGCCAGTCCTTGAGCAGGTCGTCGGCCTGCAGCCCGGCGCCGCCGGGCTCGCTGCCGCGGTGGAAGCTCTGGCTCACGACCGTGCAGTGCTGGTCGCGGATGGCCCAGCGCAGCGCGTCGTTGTCGTTCGAGTTGGCGGAGTACAGGTCGCAGTCCGGCGCGTGGCCGTGCGGCAGGTTCGGCTCGACGTTCCTGATCACGGCCGAGGTGAGGCGTGCATGCGCGCTGGCCGGCGGGCTGTTGTCGAAGCGCCCGGCGAACTGCAGGTCGCTCGTGTCGCTCGGCCCGTCCTCGAACACCGCGACGCGGATGCCGGTGCCGTCGAAGCCGAGCGAGTGCACGGCGTTCGAGCGGGCCACCGCGATCGAGGCGCCGAGGTCGTTGTAGGCGGTGCGGTCGTCGAACTGGATCGAGCCGACCGCCCGGTCGCGCGCCAGCTCGCGCAGCTGCGCCGGCGTCGCCTCCAGGCGCAGGAAGGGCAGGTCGTCGCGGCGTGCCTGGCGCGGCAGGACCACGCGGCAGCGCTGCAGCGCCGCGCCGAGGCCCTCGACACCCTTGCGCAGCGACTTCATGACCTTGATCTCGCCCTCGGGGGGCTCGACCGAGCGGCGATCGGCCGGCTTCTCGTACGGTGCCGGCGGCAGCGAGATCGGCGGCCACACCTGCACGGCGATGCGCTCGTTCTCGCGCGCGCGTTCGAGGCGTTCGTGCAGCGTCGGGTGCAGCTTGCCGTACTTCGCGACACGCCGCTTGTCGAGCTCGGCCAGGCGCTTGCGCAGGTCCACGGCCTTGCCGCGCTCGTCGAAGGCGAGCTCGCTGATCGCGCCGGTCCTGCGGTGCACGGCCTTCATCACGTCGACGTGGCCGCCCTCGCCCGCCTGCCCCGGCGCCAGCCGCGCGACCTCGAGCTCGCCGACGACGAGGCGCGCCGCATGCTCGACGCGCAGCTCGCCGCGCACCTTGCCGGCGGTCGGGAAGACGGCGAAAGGCAGGCGCACCGGCCCGCCGAGGCGCCGCCCCCGGGCGCCGAGCAGCTCGCCGAGCTCGAGCGTGAAGGCACCGGCCGCGCGGCACGCCTCCGTGTCCTCGAGCGACACGACGATCGCGCGCCCCTTGCGCGCCAGCCGCACCTGCGCGGGCACGACGTCGCAGCCGCGCACCACGCGCACGGCCGCCTGGGCCGCACGGTCGTCCACCGGCGCGGGCAGCGCGATCTCGATCGGCGTGCCCGGGGCGATGATCTCGTCGGCAGCGATGCTGAACTCGATGGACTTCGAAGTGGCCATGGCGTGTGCCTCCTAGGCGGCCCACTCTAGGCTTGCGCCGGCGGCGGGGCAACGCACGCGAAGGCCGGCCTCTGCAATCGATGGGATGCCGCCGCGGGTGCAGGCTAGGGGGGGGCGGGACTCGACGGCGCCGGGCGCCCCGGGCGCGCGTCGCCACCGGCATCGCAGGCGCTCCACTCCGCGCCCGCGATGCCGGGCGGCGTGGCGCCTCAGCCCGTGCGCGCCCCGCGCCCGCGTGCCAGCTGCAGCGTGTGCAGCGTGATCTTGCGCACCTCGACCTGGCTCTGCCCGATGTGCCCACGCAGCACCATCAGCGCCTGCTCGGTGCGCCGCTGCAGGATGGCGCGCAGGATCTTGCCGTGCTCCTGGTAGGTGGCCTCGATGCGGTCGTCGCGCGTGAAGTCCAGGCGCCGCACGATGCGGATGCGCTCGGTCACGTCCCAGTGCACGCGCGCCATCTCGGCGTTGCCGGTGGCGCGCACGAGCGTGGCGTGGAACTGCTCGTCGAGCGCGCCGACCTCGGCGCCGTCGGTCAGGCGCTCGGCCGCCGGCACGAGCCAGGCGCGCTTGAGCGCCTCCAGCTCGGGCACGGCGCTGCTGGCCGCGCACAGGCGCGCCACGCAGTGGCTCTCGAGCACCACGCGCAGGTCGTACAGCTGCTCCAGGCGCTCGAAGTCGATCGGCCGCACGAACCAGCCGCTCTTGCTCTCGACGTCGACGAGCCCCTCGTTGCGCAGGCGGAAGAGCGCCTCGCGCACCGGCGTGCGGCTCACGCCGAGGCGCTGGGCCATCTCGGCCTCGGAGAAGCGGTCGCCGGGCACGAGCAGGAAGTCGTTCATCTGCCGCTTCAGCGCCAGGTAGGCCTGCTCGGCCAGCGGCTGCCGCGCCGTCGCCACCAGCGGCGCGGCCGCGGCCGAGGCAGCGGCCGGTGCAGCGGGCGCCGCCGAGGCGCCGGACTGCGAAGCAGCCCGCGGTGCGGCGTGCGAGGTGCCCTGGGCGGCACCCGGGGTGGCGCCCGGGGTGGCGGCGTGCGACGCGATGGAGCGCATGGCCCTCAGTCTGCCACCAGCACCGGCAGCGGCCAGCGGGCCCCGAAGCGCGCCACGTGGCACGCGGCCAGGTGCCCGGGCTCGGCCTGCGGCCCGCCCTGCAATGCCGGCGCCTCGCGCGAGCAGCGGTCGTGCACATGCGGGCAGCGGCTCGCGAATCGACACACCTGCGGCGGCGGGTCCACCGGGCTCGACACCTCGCCCGCGAGGCGGATGCGCGGCCCGTGGCCGGGGATCGCCGACAGCAGCGCCTGCGTGTACGGGTGCGCCGGCGACTCGAAGACGTGCGCCGAGTCGCCGATCTCGACGATGCGGCCGAGGTACATCACGGCCACGCGGTCGGTGAGCAGGCGCACGACATTCAGGTCGTGCGAGACGAAGAGCGTCGTGAGGCCGAGCTCGCGCCGCAGCCGGTCCAGCAGCTGCAGCACCACCGCCTGCACGCTGACGTCGAGCGCCGCCGTGGGCTCGTCCAGGATCAGCAGGCGCGGCCGTGGCGCGAGTGCGCGCGCGATGCCCACGCGCGCCTTCTGCCCGCCCGAGAGCTGGTGCGGGAAGCGCGAGAGCAGCTCCGGCGGCAGGCCCACCTGCGCCGCCACCTCGTCGACGCGCGCGTCGGTGGCAGAGCGGTCCATCCCGGCCAGCAGACGGCACGGCTCGCCGATCGTCTCGCGCGCGGTGAAGCGCGGGTTCAGGCTGTCGGTCGGGTCCTGGAAGACCATCTGGATGTGCGCCCGCTCGGCCCGCGCGGCGAAGCGCGCCGCCGGCACGGCCGCGAGGTCCTGGCCCGCGAAGACGATGCGCCCGTCGCTCGTGTCGAGCAGCCGCGCCAGCAGGCGCACGAGCGTGCTCTTGCCGCAGCCGGACTCGCCGACGAGGCCGAGGCTCTCGCCGGGCCGCAGTTCGAACGACACGTCGTCCACCGCGTGCAGCCACGAGCCGCGCCGGCCGGCCACCGGGAAGCGGCGCGACAGGCGCTCCACCAGCAGCAGCGGCGCGCCCGCCGTGGCGGGCACGGTGCCGTGCGAGGGCGACGCCGCGGCCATCGAAGACGCCGCGGCCGGGGCCGGCTCGTTCGCCTGCCGTGCCGCCTCAGCCACGCCGCGCCTCCGGGAACACGCCGGCCGCCTCGTCCAGTGGGTGGTCCAGCGGGTGGTGGCAGGCCACGGCGTGCGAGGCTGCGAGGTCCAGCGGCGGCAGCGCGCCGCGGCACCGGTCCGTGGTGCGGCTGCAGCGCTCGAGGAAGCGGCAGCCGGGCAGGTCGTTGCGGCGCAGGTCGGGCAGGCTGCCCGGCACCGGCTCGAGGGCGGCGAGCGTGCCGCGGCCATCGGGCGTCGAGGAGATCAGCCGCGCCGTGTAGGGATG